>MDTD01150608.1_pt1 | contig 68522 bp, 50 predicted proteins | sample 811221 | NCBI WGS metagenome assembly MDTD01 (sample SAMN05326646, study PRJNA326480) | marine metagenome | isolation source: seawater | place: Pacific Ocean: South West | collected 2011
TTTGTCTGACACTAACTTTTCATTCGATAATTTTTGTAATTCATTTACAATTTCTGTTTTTATATTAAAAAATTTGTCATTATTATAGTAAGGAATATATTCTTGTTTATTTGTTACAATTTTTTCAACTTCTTTTGCAGTATCAATAATTATTTTATCTGTTTTCCATGTAGGAAATTTTTTTACAAGATCATAACACATCCTTGGTTTAAAATAAAAATAATGTTCGTGTGAATTTTTTTGATGGAAATATTCAGTCCTTCTTGTTTTTACAAAACAAGTTTCTAATTTAGATATATGTTTTTTATTAAATGGAAATCTTATTTTTATATAATTTCCTTCTCTTAAATTATTATATGATCGATCGTGTCCAACAATATCATCTTTTTCTACAATAGTAATATATTTGCTTCTATCAATTTCTCTTAGAGGACTACGTGTATTTTGAAGAGCACCACGCCAATTTCTAATATTATTTTTTATAAATTGATTTTTATAAATTTCTAATTTTTTATAAAGTAAGTCATGTTGTCTGTCTGTAAGAGCAACATCTTTAGAAACTTGTCTATCAAAACTATGTAGTAGTGTCACATCAACATTTTTTAAAACAAACTCGTGATTGTGCTTTCCCAAAACAACTTCTAACAGATCTTCTATATTTTCTACATTTGTCATAGTTTATAATAACAAATTATAAAGAGTTTGTCAATCTTTTCAATGGTATACCTTGACTTATTTCTTCTATAGTATATTCAGTCCAAGCATAATCGTTTAACCATTGTTGTCTTTCTGGCTTTTTTGGGTTTGTTATTGTTTCTAAACCTGTATTTGCTACCGGCCATGCTAAACTACTTGGACCCGTAAACGCAGGAATACCAGAAATAATAGCTTGAATTCCTGGATTACTACTCCAGTTTATAACTGCATAACAATCTTTAAAACTTAGATTAAAATCATCATATGTTCCGTTAATTTTTTGTGGTGTATCTATATATACATTTTCATATTTGTTTTCTAAACCGTCAACGAAGCATCTTGGATGAGGTCTAAACACTATTGCTTTATCTGTATGGGATTTAATTTCTTCTATTATACTTGAGACCCATTGATTCATTTTTGGCATATTTTCCCATTGTAGACTTTTTTCATGTTGCCCACAAATTAAAATATGATCACCTTTACTACGCCAAGGTTTTAAAGATAACCCAAGGCTATTAGCACGATCAGAATTGTTACCCATAGGGCCAAAGTTACCGTCACGATTGATTCCATTTATACCTACCTTCCAAGTAATACCTCTTTTGATACTTCCAACTTCTAAAACAATAATCGGTTTGCTACGACTTTGACAACTATTCCATATGTGTTTGTTACCAGACATTCTACCATTAAAAAGCACACTCCAAATTACATGGACATCAGAATCGTTTATATTGTTACTACTATTTAGACTATGCCCATTACTTACACAAGAATGTTCAAATGCATCAAATATAGGACGTGAGTTTAATGCGCCATATTCTCTCCATAGTTTAAATTTCATATGTAAATACTCCAGTACACTATTTAACAAGGAATTAGTATGTCAAATATAACTGTGGTAACAACTTTTAATAAGGAAGGAATGGACAAATATGGGCAAAGATTTATTACATCTTTTGAAGATAATGTAGATGATACAATAAAACTACTTGTATATGCAGAAAATTGTTTTCCAGCAATAACTAAAAGATCACAAATATTTGAATATCAAGCAACAAAAGAATTGCCTAAATTAAACAATTTTAAAAAAAGATGGAAAGATATTCCAAAAGCAAACGGAATTCCGCCAGATAATATAAAAGCAAAAAGACCAAGAGATTGGCATAAAGAATTTAAATGGAATGCAATTAGGTTTGCAAATAAAGTTTACGCAGTTTTTGATGCATTTGATAAAAGTGACAATTGGTGTGTATGGATGGATGCAGATACATTTGTACATAGTCCTTGGTCGCGAAAGCAATTTAAATCATTACTGCCTGATGATAAATGGCTTACATATGTTGGAAGAGGAAAAGGATCTCAAACTTGGCCAGAATGTGGATTCTACGGAATGAATAAAAATAATCCAATGTGTGTTCAGTTCTTAAAAGAGTTTGAACGATTTTATGAAGATGCCGAAAATGGAATTTTTGAATTAGAAGAATGGCACGATAGTTATGTATTTGGGCATATATTAAATCAAATGAAATCAATTGATAATAATGTGCTGGATTATAGTGCAGAAATGTATTTAAAAGAAGCAAAAACAGGTGGAGGCGGTCACCCTTTGATCAATACAGTTTTAGGAAAATATATTGATCATATGAAAGGCGATAGAAAAAATACAGGAAGAAGCTTGAAAAAAGATTTAATGGTGAATCGTAGAGAAAGTTATTGGCAATAATTTTTCATATGTGTCCAACATTCTCCGCTCTCTAATTCCTGAAAGTTCCAATGAAACATACTAATTCTTTGTAGCCATTTTAATCTATCAAATTCTTTTGGTTGTTCAATATCTAAAATATTATGATTGGTAACTTGGGAGCATTGACTTTTTTCTGGATCTGTAATAAATGCATTATATCCTTGTATAATTGGGCCAACAATACCACTACTATTTTTGTTTACAACTGCATAGCAATTTTGTAAATCTTTTTGTAACCAATTACTTGGATCAACAACTTCAACCTTTTTGTAATGTCTAAAGGGACTGCTTTTTGGTTCTAAATAAAAGTTACGTGATTTTTTACAACCAGGATGCGGTCTAATTTTTATACGTCTTTTACAACCTATGCTCCTAATTTTATCAATTATATTTTTTGTCCAATCAATAACACTTTCGCCACTCATACTCCAACCGCCTTGTCTTTGTAAGAGCAATAAAATATGGTCTCCATCTTTTTTATAATCTTGTAATTGTATACCGCAGTTGTTTGAAATGCTATTCCATCTTTGTTCATTTATAATATTATCACAATATATTCCTGTATTAGGAAAAACGCCATTTAAACTATAACGTAGATAACCATGTCTATTCTTTGTATCAGCATATAAAAATAAATTTGCATCCGCAACAATAGTATATCTATTATTTTGAATTTGATGATTTATAACTTTTTTTCTTAATTGTAAATGACTTGGATTTGTATCTGAGTATACCCAACCTTGTATTACAGCGGCATCGCAATCTATAGGAAAATAATCTCTATGTAAAGTTGCATTATCACCACTACGTAAAACACCATTGTAATATTTAATTAGCAATTCTTCTTTTTGTACGTTTGTGTTACCCCTAGGTACACTTGTTAAATAACTTACTACAGTTTTTTTCATGGCTTTTGATTTAAAATTGCCCATGCAGTGCCGTCTTGCATTTCTCTTCTTGTAAACTGACAATAACTCAAATGAGCCGCATATGCAAGCATTTGTTCCTCATCATATGTAAATAAATTATTAATTTCACTTAATTTGCTGTTACATAATACACTAGCCGCATTATTTCCTAATGCAATAGCAGGTATACCGTTTAACAATGCTTCGGTAGCGGCAATGCTGTTGTAGGTTACTACACAATAAACATTATCACGTAACGCATACAATATGTTTTTATCAGCAATACGTTCATTTCTTTTAGGTTTTAATCTGATTTCAATTGGTCGATCTGTATATTGTTTTAGTTCTTTACTTACTTTTGCTACCCATTGATTAGGTGTTTCTTGGCCCCAAAACTTCATAACTTTATCGCTAGGTGGGACTAACAGTATTTTTTCACCTTTCATCCTAAAAGGTGTATATCTATATTTTAAAGGGCCTAATCTTTTACGTGACCTTGGAAATATAGGGCCTGTATTTTGTAAACCGTTTTTAGTTATTCTATGATATATTTTACTTTTAGTAGTTTCGTTACCCATGTATCCGCTATCAATGTAATAATAATCCCTGCCAGTCTTCATACATTCTTTTAAAGCAAGTTGACTTTCTTTTCCTAATCCTCTTATGATTAAAGTTGTTTCGCTATTTTTTTCTTTTTCCCAAGAAGAAAGTTTAGCCCTATCTGCGCCTAATACAAATGCTTCTAAATACTCATCAAAAAGAAAACCTTTCTTTTCGGGTTTGAATCCGTAGTCATCATCGCCTGGTTCTAAAGCGGCGACACGCGGTTCTCGTAATGCCATTATTGTCTCCCAGTTATGTTCATGTGGATAATATGTACCTTTTGGATCTTTTAAATAATGAATAAAATCATTAACTAATTTTTTTTTTTGGTCCGGAAGGACTAAATTTTCTGTTGTTGTTTTTAGTCTTTCAACTTCAAACTTTTCCTGCAGGCGTTGCCTTTTATTATCTGCACTTATTAATGCTTCAGCTCTTGCAAGATCTAGACTTTCGGCATAACTTATTCTAGCCTTATACCAATGATAAGCATAGTCACAATTTTCATATTGTTCAAACCATGGTCCACCTTCTGTATAATGTAAAGCTTTAGGAGTTCCGTCTTGTGGTTCTTCATACCAACCAACTAGCCAATTCCATTCGTGGCTAAACTCTCCAACAAGATTGTCATCTAACCAACTAAATCTATGTAGGTATGCACCACTTATACCAGGATTATTAACAAGATCTAAATTAAGTTGTCCATTTTGAATATGTTGACAATTAAATAAAACACAACTCGACCAATTTTTTCTTGGATATATATGTTGTGCTTGTCCATCCATTTTTGTCAATTGCTTAGGAGAATAATCATGATGAGCACACATGACTGCGTATTTGTCATCTGCTTGATCAAATAATTTTTTTATGTCATCAAGAAAAACAAAGTCACAATCTATGAACAAAGCCCATCCTTTATAATCTGCTAAATGGGGAACTAAAAATCTTGTAAATGTAAACTCTGTGCTTGCCATTGCATCAACATCTCTTTTGTATATCCCTTCTTTCCTTAAATCACCTTGTTTCAAAGGAATAACTTCGACAGGTACAGTAGCATTGTCTAATATACTTTGTTTACATACTTGAAATGCAATATCTTCTCTACTGTCCCACCCTACATATACTTTTAATGGTTCAATCTCTGTGCTCTGTTCGTTCAATGTCTTTCTCCGTTAATTTATCTGTTGGACCTTTCCATACTTCAACAATATGTGCAGGTTTGTCTGTATCGTTACACCCTTGGTGCCAAACACCTGCTGGAATATCTACAGGATTGTTTGGGTGTAAATACCAAATAGAACAACCTTCAAATGGATTATCTGCTAAAGTTTTATTGGTCTTTATATATGCTTCACCAGAAACAATATTCCATGTTTCGCTTCTATACTTATGTCTTTGCATACTTAATTTACTATTTGGTGAAATTACTAATTCTTTTACTTGGAATCCTTCACCTTGATACAACTCTCTATAATGTCCCCACTCACGATCTACTTTTGGTGCCCGCCATTCTTTTAATATCCAACTACTTGAATTTTTCTTGTCTTCTCCTCCAACACCAAAAACAAATTCTACATTAGGATGATCTCCATAAACTTTCATTTCGGGAATATTTGTATTGGTTCTATCTCCGCCATTAGCAAAAATAATTTTACCACTTGATGTAGACATTGTTTGAAAAATAGCATTACAAGCGGTATTGTCATCATCATTAAAAGTGATAACTTTATCCACAACAGATAACCCTTCTATTATTTCAACTCTTTCATTTAATGGCATAAATGCTTTACCTTTTTTTCTTGTTAACCACGTATCAGAATTTACACCTACTACTAATGTTTCCCCTAGCTTTTTGGCTTCTTTAAAGTAAGCAAGATGTCCTGAGTGTAAAGGATCAAATCCGCCAGTTACCAATACTGTAGTTTTACCAACCAAAAATATAATCCTTTCTAACATTTCCTAATTCTATAGCACCCAATTCTTTTAAAAATTTTCCTGCACACTCTTCTGTCTCAGGTTGTTGTTCTACAACAACAATTGGTTTATATTTTAGTAATGTATTAACCGCACCTTTAAGAACTTCTAATTCGTGCCTTTCACAATCAATTTTTATAAGACCAAACTTAGGCATAAAACTATCGTCTAATTTTTTTACTTTTGTATTTCCTGGATTACCATCAATATAACTATTACCAGTATTACTAGGATCAAAAACCATGTTTACATTTTTATTCTCACTTCCTAAAGCAAAATTGTTTAATATTATATTAGATAGATTTTTTGTATTTTCTACCAAGCATTCATAAACTTGTGCCATAGGTTCAAATGCAATTACTTTTTCAAATTTATCCGATAAAGGCACAGACCAAAACCCTACATTTGCACCAACATCAACTGCTATGGAAAAATCGTTTACATATTTGTATGCTTCCTCACGCACATCGTCTTGATATTGTGCAGGACCGCCTTGGCTTATGCGTTTCGTAATCATTTTTTCAAAATGTTCATCTGAATCAGGAAGCCAATAATTATAAACTTGTTTCATTTAATATTTTACTTTCTAAGTCTAACCATTTTTTTACAATATGACTAGGTGTATAATACTTATTAATATGCTGTTGACCAAGTGTAATCTTTTGAACAACTTCGTTTGGATTATCTATAGCATATTTTAATCCTTCGGCAAGATCACCAGTCCAAATAAAATTATTTAAATCTACATAACTTGGTATTGTATCATTTGTAATAACAAATTTTCCTTGTTGTATGCCGTCTATAGGTCTGTTATTTCCTTTTGACTTCAAAAAAGCTTTTTTCTTTTCTGTGTAAGCAATTGGCAAAAGTATAAAGTCAGCTTCTCGTACAAGTTTTTCTTGTAATTCAAAACTCCAATCGATCCATTCAATTGGGTCTTCTAAACTTTTATTTGTAATTATTTTTAATTGTATATTTTGATGTACTTTAAATAATTGTTCTTTTAAATTTTCAAAATTTATTGGTCTTATGTTTTTTCTTGCACCATAGATTACTATTTTTATATTATCATGTTTTGTAAATATTTTTTTATTTGGTTTTATTTGTTTTCTTTCTGTAGGATCTTCTATTACAATGCAAGGTTTATTAAAAATTTTCTTTATTTCATCAGCAAGATAATCGCAAGTAGTAACTATTGCTTTACAATTCTCTGTAGCTTTTTTATATAATTCTAACATTGCATTTTTATAAAATTTAAAATCTGATATATCTATTACATAATTTATTTTGCTTTCATTACAATGTTGTATGACATCATGATCAAATTCTTTACCAATAATGTACAATTCATTAGTGTTTTTAATTAATTGATAATCATTTATATATCCATGATTATTTTCCATATTCTCTAACAACAGTTTTCCTCTAGCTCTAAAACTATATCTATCTATTACAGAATTAGGAATAAAAAATTTCATTGTTCGCTTTCATGTAATGCTATCAATTTTCTAATTTCTCCCCAAGTACCTAAATCAATATAATCATTTACTTCTATTCCTTCTGTATTATAAAAAGGTGTATACGTCATCTGTTTAGTGTTAAATTTTTTATTTAGTGTGCTTTTTTCCATATAACTTATAGAGTCAGCAAAACTTGAAACCTTAAAAGCAAAACTACACCAATAAGCGTTATAATTTTGAATATTTGTTTGTGGCTTATCTTCGTATAACTTTACTAGATTATTTTCTATTTGTAATGCACCTTTTGTGGATAACATTGATGGATTTGATTCTTTTTTATAAAAGAAAACAAATTCATTTGTTTCTAATCTATCCTTTACTGTAGTATACAAATCTACAGAATTTTTTAATTTTAAAATTGTATCAGGTAGTAGTACTAAATTATCTTCTCCAAACCAATGGTAAGCACTTTTAATTGCACCTGTATACTCTCTTTCTAATGGATTTTGATATACAAAAGCAATATTATATTTGTGTCTATACTTTGACAAATATCCAACTATATCAGTTTTGAATTCATTAATTACTACAACAAAATCAACACTGTTTCTATCATAGTCTTTAAAATGATCAAAACTATAATCTATTAGTGCTTGATTTTTATCTAATCTTAATATTTCTTTAGGATATGGTAAATTTAATCTTGTGCCTTTACCAGCGGCAGGAAGGATTACTGTTAGAGTCATAACAGTATTTACAAAGTTGCATCTTCCATTCCGGCAACTCTGAGTTTTACAATATTTGTAATTTGCCATTGTTTTTGATCAAGTCCTTTTAGTACACCTAACCATTTGTTTCGCAACAATGCAAATTCATTTATAATCTTTTCATAGTCTACTACATCAGCTTCGCCGTCAACATATTTTTCAACATCTCTGCTTGACAATGCTCTTTGATAGTTTTCTAAATATTTTTTGAAGAATGAGCTACGCAATTTACGTAGCTCAATATTTAAATAATTCAATATAGCTTCAATTTCTTGTAGTTGATTAAATCGATGTTCAACAATACCAGGCATTTCAGAAGATGATTTTTCAACACTTCCTTTTAGTTTCACTTCTTTTCTAGCTTCAATGAGCTCAGTTTCAAAGTATTGTATAGCACTTGGTATTTGATTTATATCACGTGATACTTGACTGTACCAACCCATTATTCATCCCATTCGTTGTCTTCGTTAAAATCGTCTTTATCCATTTCTAAATAATATTGAATAGCATAGTCTAATATTTTATCGTTTCCTAATAGATCTGTTAATTGGTCATCTTGAAAACCATAGTCTACTAACATATCAACAAATCTTTCAGCCGCTGTATCAGTATGTTTTTTATCAAGATAATCTTTAAAAAGATTCCATAAGTCTGCAACAAATTCTTCATCCATTAGTAACAGGCTCCTCGTAATGATCCACAGCTTCTACGTCTGCGTTGTCGGTATTTACCTCAGTTTCCTGTTTTTTAATGTAATCCGACATGACCATTTCGAGAAGATCTCCTGTCCAATTTTTTCTATATTCTAAAAATTCTTTTCCTTCAGTATCAATATACTTGAGCCTATTGCCTTGTTTTTCTATTAAGCCTTTTGCTTCAAACAATTCAACAAGTCCGCTATAAGGATTCATTCCTGTTTCATACGGAATTTTAACTTGTACACCTTCAAAAGGTTTTGCGTAACGAGTTTTCATTACCTTACATCCGGCACGTATACCACGTACTTCACTAATTTTATTACCGGCTTCGTCTTCTTTTAATTTTAGTTTTTTCATTGCAACAACAATACTTGATGCATAGATAAAACCTTGTCCACCGCTAATTTTGTCATCTGGATCAAACATATCTTGCGATGCATATGTATGATTAGTACAAACCAATCCAACATTATAACTACCGATCATGTTAACAGTATTTCTAACAAGTGCAGTTAATTGTTTAGGTTTGCGACCCATATCACCTTTCATATCACCTTTTTGAAACTGATCCATATCAGTAGGTGTAAGTAACATTCCTAATGAGTCAACTACAAACAATACTTTAGGACGATCCTCTTCATCCATAGACTTATAATCATCCATAAATGTTGAGATAGTTTTAGCTACATCATCAATCATTGACATATTAAGTTTTAAAAGTTTATCTTCACTAGTATCAACGTTTAATGCTTGTAACCAACTTTCATCAAGAGCATTTTCACTATCTATTAGTACAACAAAAATGCCTTGTTCTTGGGCGTGTCTAACAATATTACCCGAACAAAAATAACTTTTACCTGCTCCAGATTCACCTGCAAACACTGTTACTTTACCAAGTGGTACACCTTTTTTAAAGTCGCCACTTATAAGATAGTTTAATGCAAATGAACCTGTACTAATCCAATCAGTAGGATCATTAAAACCAGTACTCATTCCTGTAATTGATTTTGTAAGTTGTGTCCGAAATTTACTCGGATCAAAAGATTTAGCCATATTTTCTCCTAACTAGAAATAAAAAAGGGAGACCTCGCTGGTTACCGAATGGAGGTTTTTGCCGGAACTCCCAATTAATAATTACTGTTGTCTTGCTCTAATCATTGCTAGAATGTCTTGGGCTCCACCTTCAGCAGGTGCTTCTTCTTTCGAAGGAGCGGGCGGTGTTTCTGCTTTTGTTTCTTCAACAACCGGTGCTGGTGATGGAGTTTCCGCTACAGGAGCAGGTGTACTAGTAGATTCTGATTTTACAGGATCTCCAGTCTTTGCTTGCATTCCGCTGGGCCTAAAATATTGGCTCCATTTTTCTGCATCATATGCTTCACCATCAACAGACGCCTCAAACATTTCAGTTAGAACTTTAACTCCAACATCTTCTGGCTTTTTAGGTAAGAAGTCGCTTAGATTAAACAATCCGTGTGTTTCGATTGCTTTCATTTCAGCATCGCCTAACGGACGTTCTCTACGAGCCCAATTACTTGCGCCGTAATCAGCATATCCACCTTTTGAACCTTTTGATAATCTAAAGTCGACTCCAGCAGTATAGTCTGTTGGCAGTTCTTCCATATCTGGATCCATAAGTGCCGCTTTGATTAGTTGAAAAATTTGTGGGCCAATAATAAACCTGCGAATAGGATTCTCAGGCTTATCTTCACCAAGAGGATCGTCTGTTACAAAACCTTGGAAGATATAAGAACGCTTCTTCCAATATTTACGACCCATATCCTCAAGACTTGGATCTTTAAACCAGCCACGTACTTCGCCTAAGATAGGACATGATTCGTTATACATTTCCATGCATGGAACTTGAACCTGTATAGGCCTAGAATCAGTTTCACCTTTTACTCCAGCAAATGGAAGTTTTATCATCAAACGTTCTTTCCAAAAGAATGTGTTTGAGTCATCGCCATCAGGAAGGAATCGTAACGTAGATGTTTCGCCTTCTTTCATATTCCAAAATGGGTAAATTGCGTTATCGCCACCAGTGTTATTTCCACCTGTACGATTTTCTTGTTCTTTGAGCTTTGCTCGTATTTCTGCTAATGATGCCATAGTTATGCCTCCTTATAAATTTGCCTATGCATTGTGCCTTTTATGTGTAGCACAGTTTTAATACTACACAACTTTATTTATCTTGTCAACTATTTTTTTAATTTTTTTTTGAAAATCAATAGGTTAAGCTATCCTAAATATTTTGTCATAAACATTTTAGGCATTTCATGATAATCTTTAATATCTAAAAAGTCGTGTAACCCCATTGATGTTTGAATGTCTTTAAGAAATTTGTTTCTCACCATAGGTTTAACATTTTGAGCTGTAGCCATCATTCTTAAAACTCTAGCTTGTTGAACAGATACTGGAAGAATTTTACCGTCATCGGTTTTAACTGCTTTCTTAGGATTTGGACTATTCTGTGAATCAATAACTTTAGCTAGTTGATCAAACATAGGTGGTTCTTTAAATCCACCTTCATCATCATCGTCTTGATCAAGTTCTCTACCTAAATCTTTTAAACCAAAGTCGTCAAAACTGCCTTCTTCCAGTCCTGCGTTTACTCTCATTTTATATGTTTCAAATGCATGGCCTAGACGTTCTATGAATCGACTTGCTGGTTTTACGTATTGTTCTCCATAATCTTTTTCTATTGCTGTTAATACTGCTGTTTCGCCTTTAGGAAAATTTCCAGTCTGTACATCAAAATGGCTCATAATATATTCGCCTATAGGAGTTTTATCCTTTTCAATTACAATATCTTCTTCGTCATCATCTGGGTGATCGATTTTATCGCCTTTTTTTGCACCAGACATTTTTGCTTTACGAACTGCATAAGCGTATGCATTGCCTTCGTCTGTATTTTCGCCCATTTCTATTTGTTTAATAGCGGCCATTAATTCTCCATATGTAGGATTTGTTATGCCTTTTTGCTTTAACAATTCTATTGCACGTTCTTTGTTGTAGTGGCTGTCTCCTGGAGTTTTTACACCTTCCATAATGTCAGGCACACCGTTTCCGTTTTTATCTCTCCACCAAGAACCTGATTCGTCATGAACGTCATGCCGACAAGTACATTTTGGAGTTGCTACGTGCATTTGACATCCACAATCTTTACAATGGTAATTTTGATAGCCTTTCATATATCCTTCTGCTAATGTTTCACTAAATTGACCCATCATTTCTTCAAAGAATTTTTCTACGTCATCATCATAACTTTTTGAAGAGTTTACTTTGTGACAACTATTGCCTTTACCTCTACGATATCCTTTCCAGCATACTTTGCCGTGTGAACCTTTTTTCTTTTCTTCTGATACGGTTGACCAATTTGGATTACCGCAATCTTCGCAAACATCGTCAACTACTTCACCAATAATATCTTCCGGCATAATTTCTGTTGGTTTTGTTTCGCCTATCAAATTGTAGATATATGGAAATACATCTTTTAATTCTTCATTAAATTGTTTAATGGTAAGTTGATCAATCCAATTTTCTGCTACATCAACCGGAACGTCTTTAACGTCAGCTGGTGAAAAATTTTCAAATGTTTCTTTATAATAATTTTGTTTTTGTAAATTTTGAATTTCTTTTTTGATTGATGTAGTTCTATCTTTTACAATGCCTGTATATTCTTGTAATGTTTCTGCCATTACTGTGCTTCTATTTAGATACTGGTTAAATTTACGCAATTTTGAAAGTTCTTCACTTAGCCCTGTTATATACTTGCCAAAATCATCATAAGGATTTCCGCCTTCTGATACGTGCATAGCCAAAGCTCTTGCACCACTCAAATGTTTGTAAGGATACTTGAATTTTTCGCCTTGGTTATTTTCAATAAAAATTACACCTATTTTTTTGTTTCTATTTTCATCTTCACCTAATGATGCATTGTGTTTAATTGAAAGTTTTGCACTTCCAATTTTTTGGAAACTGGTTTTGTGAGTTCCATACATTTTTGATTCTGACATTGTATTATCTCCAGGGCGATTATTTGCTAAAAATTTATAGTCTCTTTTTTGTAAATTTGATCTGTTAACATCTCTTACTTCAAATTTTAGTAATCTTTTTTTACTAAATTGCCTCATATCTTTTAAAAATGTAAACCAACTATCTTTACCAACACCATAATTTTCGTCTATCATATCTTTATTATATATAATAGTTATTCCGCTTTCTTCGTCTAAACTTACACTTACTTTGCCTATAGTATTATTTTGTACTCCAAAATCAAAATCAAAAAATCTTGCATCTTTTGGCGTATTGGTAATGTCCCCATTTTCGTCTCCTATTACAAGATTAGAAAATCGGCTTTTAACTGAATTAAACAGTTGTTCTGCTATGAGGTTCAAATTCAACATATTAATATTATTTATCAATAATTGCTACTTACAAAGATAGGCATTGGTGTTTCATAATCCTGTATTTCTTCTGCTTGGGTAAATGTATTGTACACATCAGGGTTCCAGTCACGCATTACAGTAATTATTCTTAGCGTTAATATTAATGCACTTATTAAATCATCTGTTGCACCTGGTTTAGCTCTAAACGAGCTTCCTATTGATATAAATCCTTTTAATTCACTTACTAATGGTTTGCTTCGGATAATTAATTTATCATTTTCAATCATTGTTTTTAGTCTTGCACAAGCACTTGTTTTACTTCCGTGTGTAGTGTTAAATCCTTTTCTAAACTTTCTTACATGACCTTTTCTAATAGGTTCACTTATAAAAAGTCCTGGTATATTTTCCTCGCCAAAATCTTGTATAACAATTAATGCCGCTTCTCCTATTCCATTGTTTTCAACACTCCAGTAAATATTTGAGCCTTCATTTTTACAAGTATCTGCAATATAACTACAAATATCTTTCAAAACACGTATTTGTCCAGGTATACCTGTGACGTTATGTTGCCACTCTGCTACTTGTTCATAAGTAGGAAGCTCCAAAACTTGTATTGCCGCATAATCTCCTCCTGTACCCATAGCTGGATCTAATGCTACTGTATAGCTTTTATCTGGATCAGGCATTTTATACCAGCGTACTTGCCCCATGTTCATTTGAGGTGAAACGCCTTCCATTTGTGCCAGCTTTAAACTGTTAATTAATGTTTCATCAAAAACAAGAAACTCACACCCGTATTCTCTCCTAAATTTTTCTTCGCCAATTCTTCCTAATTCGTCTGTTTTCCATTGTTCATCTCTATCTGGGTGTTCGTCCCAATAACTTCTAAAACTATGAAATCCATTTATTCCAACATCTTGTTCATTGCCGTTTTCATCAAACTTTTGTTCTGCTTGTTTCCATATAGTAGCAAATGTATCTTCATCTGAATTTGGTGTGCTTGTTATAATAGCTCTACCACCTGTAGCTAGTGTTGGAGATATAGATGTCCAAAATTCTTCTGCTATATTAGGCTGAACAAATGCAAACTCGTCACAGTATAATAATGAAATAGATAAACCACGTCCTGTTGTGCCTGTTGTTGTTTGGCTTATAATTCTTGATCCGTTTTCAAACTCAACCGATCCTTTGTTATAACTGGTTACGCCTGCTCTTATATAATCAGGACAAAGTTCATATACATAACGTATACGAGCCATAATTTCTTGGGCACCTGTATATTTGTGTGCGGCAATTAGAATAGTCTGATCAGGATTAAACATAGCATACCAACACAAATATATTGCGGCACAAGTTGTCTTGCCTGTTTGCCTTGGCATCATATTAATATTAAATCTATGAGTATGATAGCTATACATTAGTCTATCTTGATATTCATAAGAATTAAAAAGTAATTTTCCTTCAACAGGGTGTTGTATATAAGCAAAATTATTTGCAAAATAAAGATAACCAGTATCGGGATCCATACACTTCATTAAATCTTCTACTTGATCGTTAGTGTATGTTTCTTGTTGATTTGCTTTTTTGGTTAAAACACCGTCTAATGATTTACTCATAATACTATTTACTCAAAAAAATAGCACCCGTAGGTGCTATTGAGTTTGGGGGGATGTATTTTAAGCTACTGTAATACTTGAAGCCGCTACAACATCTGATCCTGAAATATCTATATCATTTGGACCAATTGAAGTTGTTGCCGCTCCATCGTCTTTACCGATAGTTCTGATTCTTGCTTGTAATTCACTAGCACTACTATGGTTTACATCCATTACTAAATGAATGACGCCACTATTATCATTAACAATAAAATATGCTAATGGATTTAATTCTTTGATAATTGCTTCAACTGTTTCGTTAACAGCGTCATCTTCTGCACGTAAATCTATATTAGAATTTGATGTATCTTGTACAGTCAATTTGTAACAATTTGCATTTGGCGAATACATAGTTCCTACTGTATTGGCCATTGATCCTACTCGTCTTGCTTCTGCTGGTACTCCCATTACTTACCCCTTGGTTTTTTTACTTTTCTACTAGTTATTAATATTTCCATAACTTACTCCTTTACTTCTTAGCTGTTTTAGCGGCATCTTTCCAATCCTGTTTGGAAGGTGCATCAGGATGATCTTTATCTCTGCTTTTGCCTGCTTTTTTTGCTTTATTCACATAATAGTATAAACCTTTTTTCGCAGTTCTACCGTCTTTGGTTTTATGTGTATCTTTCTCTGCTAAAGCTTTGTAGAGTTTTTCTTTAATTGATGCTTCGGTATTCATTGGATTATCACCACCTGATGTGGCTTTATAAGATTTTTTACTTTTATGTAAATCGTTTCCCGCTGGAATACTTGCACTTACATCATTCATATATTTTTCATCTGGTTCAGTTGAAGCGTCAGGAAAATGTCCATCATAATCTTCTTCGTCCTGTTCTGTTGACATCATATGTATCATATCACCCATAGATGGTGCAGGACCACTTTGACTATGAGGTGTAATGTCATCTATGTCTACTTCTTTGGCACCCGAAGCGCCTGCTAACTGCATCATACGAATTAGATCGTCTACTGATCCAGATATAGTAACTTTACCGTCGTCACCCATGCCGCCACAGTCTTCGTTCATAGCGTTCTCCTTATTGTTAATTGATTCTACTCTTTGTCCTAAATAATCGATTTCTTGAGCTTTTAGGTGTTTTGTTATTGCTTGTCGCCATCTTTTAGAATTTCCAAAAATACTTATCTCACCAGATATCCTTTTCCATAATGGTTGTACCTTACTAGCTTGTTTCTTAGATAAATGTTTTGCGGCATAGATGTCAGTAACTTCATTCCAATCTGCTTGATTTTTTAATTTCTTAATTGCATTCAATACTTCTTCTTCGTCTGTACCAAATCCATCCATAGCTCTTGCTAGATCTTGTGCAATAGCCGCATGATTAATATCTGATAGTTTGCTATCATCTTGAGCTTTTCCGGCACCTTTTTCGTCATCAGGTCCTGACATTTGTGGATATACTGCATCTCCTTCATCATCAGGTTCTTGAACTTTTTTTGGCGATGTTCTTGGCAATGCCTCGTCTCCACCTGGACCTGTTGGTGGTGCGCCTCTTTTCAAAGGATCGCCTAGTGGCTCAGGAGTGTTACCTGGTCCTACTGAACCCGGAGGAGATTTTTTCTTACCTTTGGTGTCGTAATCTTTTGGAGGACGGTCATATAACCTGTCATCTCGACCTTTTGTTATTGCTTTTTCTAATTTACTTATTCTGTCTTTTAATTTAGCTTGTAATTCTTTTTCATTTGGATACATCTCCATAGCACGTCTTAACACTTTTATCATGGCAAGAGCATTGTCTACTTGTTCTGATGGTATTGCTTCCATTATTTGCTTTTTATTAGTCATAATAACTCCCGTCTACTCCATACTTGCTGAGCCAAGAATCTATGTCTGGTATCACTGCTCTATTTAATCTAAGGACACTTGGAGCAGTGCTTCCTTTTGGTCGATTTGGATTTGGTTCTGGAATTCCCATTTTTGCTCTTGCGTCTGGGTCAGTAACTCCTTTTTTTGCTTGTTTTTCTCTTTCAGCATCTATTGCATCTAAATCTCTTGGTTTACCAATACTATCTGGTCTTGGAGGAGGTACTTTAGATTTTTGTACTGCACCTGATCCAATTTTATCTAGAGCGGCTTTTGTATTTGGTCCTACAATACCATCAACTTTTAGTCCATTCTTTTTTTGGAAATCCATCACAGCTTTTTCTGTATTAGGTCCAAAAATACCATCAGCGGCAATTCCTAATTTTGTTTGAATTTCTTTAACATCTGCACCCTTACTACCTTTACGCACTAAATTACTTGCACCTGCTTGTCCTGGCTTAGTTCCTGATACTTGCCCTGCTATATTCTTAGGAGCATTTGTAAAATTTTGTCCTGCACTATATGGAATTTTTTGTCCGTTTTTGTAAATGCCTTTAATTGTAGCTGGATTCCATTTTCCAAAAAATCCTTCTCCAGAAGGGTTTCCATTCCATCTTACTATTTCTCTACCACCACCTTTTTCTTTTGGTTTTTGAAAATATAGATTGTTATCTGTATGATGCATAATTAAATTTATTCCCATCGGTCCACCATAGTGTGTAGGAATAAATTTTGTTGGCGGTGCTTCGCTTATAATTGATTCGCCTTTCATATGTGCTCTTAATTGAGGCGGAACTTTGCTGAGATCTTTTTTCTTTTTATCGCCATTGTCTTTTTTTGCATCGTTGGCGGCTTGTTTCATTGGCTCTTTTTTATTGCCATCTTTGTCTATATCTAAAAAATCAGGTTTGGCTTTTTTTTCTGTAATCTCTTTAAGTTTCATATTATGCTCCTGCTATTGGGCTTTTTGTATTTTCAACATCACCAATGTCTTTACTTTCACCTGTAGGAGCTTCATCTATTGGATCTATGTCACGTTCTTTTCGTGCAGTTTCTAGCTCTTTTAGTAAGTCCATTACTCTATTTGGGCCAGCATCTTGTTGAGCTGATTCTCCGCCCATGTCTTCTTGAGTTAATTTTGCTGTGTATTCATCGGAAGTTTTTTCTTGTTGATAAAGTTCTTGAGGTTCATTGGGATTACGCACAATTATATGGCTTTGTGGTACATCACAACATGATCCTATGTACTCCTGTAGCACTTGTATTGTTGTTGGATATGTGCAAGTAGCCTCATAGTAATGTACTTCAATGTTTTCAAGCTGTGGAAAATCTAATGGACGTTCCTGTATAGGTGTTTTTTTACCTGCTGAAATACCAGTGCAACCAAATTTTTGCAAGCACCTTTCTAACATATCTTCACAGTTTTCTGGTAAATCACCAGCTATTCCAATTTTAAATTCATATGTCTTTTTAGACTCAATTAAATAATCAGCAAATTTCTTCATTATAACATCCTAATTTAATGTATAGTATTATTTATCTTTATCAAGGCCTTTTAGTCTTTCTAATAGACTATTTCTATCAGTAACAACGTAACCTTCTCCGTTTACAATGCCTTCAACGCTTCCGCCATCTCTATCTAGTTTTTCTTTTTTAAGTTGCAAATCTATCATTTTTAATTTTTTATCTAGCTTTGCAACTTTAGCATCTAATGTTGTTTTCAACATAGTGCCAGCAACTTCAAAAACTCTTCCGCTATATCTACTTTCAACGTTCATTCCAAGATCCATTAAATCATCATATGCTTGCATTGCTTTTCCTGCTACTTCATTTAGTTCATCATCTGCCATTTGTCCAAGGCCTTTAACTGCTGGCAAGGCACTAGCAATTTTATCAAATTCTGCTATATCACGAAAAGTTTCGTTTTGATCTGTAATTGCTGTTTTTGCTTTTGAAGCAGATTTTTGTGATGGTTTATCATCAGCAATATTTAATAAGTCTTCTAGTTTTTTAGTCATAAGAGTTATCCATTATATACTAGTATTATTTATCTAGGTTTGCCTTGATGGAAAATATCTCCTTCATTTATAACTCTAAAATATATACCTTTTTGTTTACTATAAGCACGAGCCGCGGCCCATTTAGCCTGATTTAAAACATAGTGAGCTTTGTTAGCATTGCTTGCACCTAGTTTTTTTGAATAAGTTTGGTTTGCTGGCTTAACTTCAATAAGTTCAACTTTTGTGGAACCTTTTTTATCATTATAAACAATAAAAAAATCTGGAACATATATTGTATATTTTCCAGTAAAAGGATTTCTATAAGGAATCTTTACAGACTCACTTGCCCATTTTGCTATATTAGGATTATTATCACACATTCTCATAAATGCCCATTCCCAACTGCTTCTATAAGTCGGTGTTCTTCCACCTATATATTTGTCAGGGTTTTTTAGAGAATACTTTCCTTGAGCAAAACGTGCCATTATAGTAAAATATTTCTTTGCTCTTTACTAGGAGTCGAAGGATCTATTTTATAACCTAGTTGGCTAGATGCACTTCTGTTTACATTTAAAATAGTCGTTACTAATTTGCTTAACTGCACTTCATTCAACCCTTTTAAAGTATCTAGAATAGCATACACAGGTGTTCCTTCTACTTTTGCTTGTTGTAATACTGCTACGCTAGTAGAAATTGCACTAGATTTATCAAATCCTCTTTTTTCAAAAAAACCAACACAACTATCTACTTCGTTAGAAGTAAAATTTACTTGCTTAGAAAAATACTTGTTATAAAACTCTTTGACTTCGCCTGCACTATCTATATTTGCTAATGTATTTGTAACATCTGTCATTGTGCGTTCCTTATGTTATCAAAATTATTAATTGCTAATGTTCCAAAAGCATCTTTTTGTGCTCTACTTAACGCATTCCATGATTCTTTTCTATCATTCAAATTTCCTGATTGTTGTGTGTTAAAATATGCATTTTTAAATGCAAAATCGTCTCTTGCTTGTTGATTTGATGATAGAAAATTTAATGCATCTTCTCTTGGTAAATTAAAAATAGTATTATTATTATCTTGAACTGTATTTGTTTGTATTATTGCTTGCGTGTTTGCTGGTTGTGGAAAAAAGTTATTTGTTAAACCGTTCAGTGCTATTGTTGATACTGCTAATAGAGCTCCATCAAGAATATTATTTTTTTCTGCTTGTAATGCTTGATCTGAATAATTTTCAATATTTTGTAATGTATTATATCCAGTCAATATTGTTTGCAAATCAATATTTTGATCTTCTATATCTTTAAACACAGAAGTTATTCCGCTTAATATTCCACCATCGCCGAATATATTTGATATGCCTCCACCTTCAACAGATAGTGGACTAGGAGTGACATCATAATGTGCAGGATCTGCAAAACCAGCTGGATTGTCTTCTGTTGTTAATCCTCTACCATACATTACAGATTCATATTCTAATTGCATTTGATTTTCTGTAAATGTGCTTGCACCTTGTTCTAAATTATCATGTCTTAAACTTGTTATTAATGGATTTATAAGGGTGAAACTAGTGTAATTGCTTACTCCACTATTTCCATGTAACTGATTAATAGTTATTGAATTAAAAAACGGAGCAGATGGTCTAGTTTTATCTAATCCATATCTAAAACTATTACGTAAATCTGATCCATAAGTATTATCTGGATCATTTATAAAAGGTAATGGTACTGTTGTATCAGGTTGTCCAATAGCATTTTTTCTAGCATAATTTGGATCTTGATAATAATATCTAAAATATGTTTCCCATAGTAATGTAGTCAATCCAGCATTATCGTCATGAAACACTACTGATATAGGATCATACCTTAATCTTGTTTGTATTAATTTTTTTCTATTATATTGATTTTTAACGTCAGTATCAATACTGTAACCAGGCATATCAATACTTCTAACCAGTAAGTTTACTTCTTTTTTATTTAACAGTTGTCCAGCTGACTTTCCTAATGATGCTAATGCAACAGCATTGATATCAAATACAACATGATATAAAAATTTATGTTTTGGTGTTAAACGTAAATTATTTCTTACATACAATGCACTCGCATGGGCATAGTCACCTAAATTTCCTTTAGGATTTCCTAAAGCACTTGAAAAGTTATCAAAAAAACCGGATAGTTTACTCATATAGTATTTATCACTTGATTTATATGCGTATAAAACAACGAAAGGAGCCATTGGCTCCTTTCATAGCAATCTCTAATTTGTTTTATTAAGTTCCGCCACCTGTTGCGGCTACGCTTACATTTCTTGCAACAGTTGCACCAACACCATTTCCAATTGGTGTTTGTACAGCGTTATCATACATTATTGTAAGTGCGACTGTAACAGGATCACTGTTAGCATATGCTACTGCACCATAATCTACTGAAGTTAAATATGCTCCATATATTTCCCAGGTTTCTAAAACGTTTGGTGCGTTAACACCGTTACCACCGTCTAGTATTTCTAGTCTTTGTAAAAATTTGTAATCAATACCTGATGCGGCACTTGCTTGTTCGAAGAAGTCAAATTGCTTCTGTAATTGTTCACCCACTAATTTTGAAACATTTCCGTTTACATCATCACGTAAATTTACAGTTATTTCATTCCAAGTATGCTTTCCTGCAATGTTAACTTTACTACCATAAACGTGCAATTCTTGATTATCAAAAGATACAGTTGGTCTTGAAGCATCAATTACTTGTTTTGTTAATTCTTGTGTTTCATTAGATACACCAAAATTTTCTAATGTTATTCTAAAACGATATTGTAGCTTAGGCATAAGCAAGCCTTGATTGCTTGCACTTGTGTCGTTAGCTAAAGGTACCGTAATATTTGTTAGTGTTGAGATTGCCATATTTGTACTCCTATTTACAAGTATTTATCACATTTAAGTAGTATTTCATAAACACCCTACTTTATGATCCTAAGCTTGCTATCTCTCCTGTATTTTTCAATCTTAGTGGAATGTAGATAAATTCTACAGCTTTTACTGGTTCCACAGCAATATCAACATATAGTTCGTTCCTGTCAATTCTTGCTGGTGTATTATTAGTTTCATCACACACTACTAAGAAGTCATATAATGCTCTAAGTCCTACTAGTTCTATCATTAAACTTTCTGTTGCTTGTTTAATTTCGTCTCTAGTAATTTTATCATTTGGCTCAAACAAGTAAGGTTTGGCAAGTTGATTTAATTGACTACGTAGATATACTGTAAGTCTAGCTACATTAATCCTATCTAATGAACTTGCATTAGCCGCTCTTGTTTTTTGCCCAAATACAACTAATCCGGCACCTGTTAAGAATGTTATTGGATTTACGTTATTGGCGTAAAGTGTATCACGCTGTCCTTCGTTAAGTGCGATGCTTACAAATTCGCCTTCGCTGTTTATAAATCCTGTTGCAGTTGCATTAGTTACACCACCACGTCTTGTACCTGCTGGAGCAAACCAAGGAAATGCTACCTGATCATTTAATGCAATAGTTCTTAAAACCATATGACTTGGAGGTACAACAATATTATTACCTGCATTATCGCTTGTAAATCCGCTTGGATAGTATACACCCAAGTATTCGTTACTAGTTACAAGTCCATCGTCATTATCTTCTGGTGCTAGTGCAACGTTTGTTGCCCAGTTATTCAGTGTTGTTGCATCTGAGGCCAATCTAAATGGTGAATCACCAACAACAAAACAGGTTAGTCCTCTGTCAGCATTTAAGCTGTTCATTTCACCAATTAATTCAGGATATCCTGGAGTTGCGATTAAGTTGAATATTCTTGATTCATCATCTCTAATATCAGCATTACTATTAACCATTGCTTGTAATGCTTGAACAACAACTTTACGCTGTGATTGTCTACCAAATGATCCAGAACCGTCGCTGTTATTTGCTGACTCAGTTACCCAACGATGTGGATAGTAACCTGCCATTGAAGCTCCACCTTGTCTTGTGTTTGTTGCTGTAAGATCAATACTATTTCTAGAAAATTTCTTTACGTTAAATCCGCTTCTGCGTAGATTCCATAAAATCATTCCTTTTGGATATAGTGCTGGATCTGGACAATCAGGATCAACATAATCACTTGTGATCATATCTTCAATAGCTCCTATTGTGTGAACAGTAGCAGAACCTCCTGAAGTTGACCATCGTGCATCTGCAAATAGTACTCCATTTTCTGTTGTTTGATCCGTATTATCAAGAAGCACCCATTTATTTACAGACAATGCTGAGTTGTACTTGTAAATTTTTGGATAATTTTCAAGATCTGCTGTGCTTATCCATATATCTCCTGTTACAAGTGCATTACCGTCTGGTCTGCTTGTGTCTGTTGGTTCTGTTGCACTCACAATTGGTCCTGCCGCACTTGGTGCATTAGCTGGTGTAGCATTATAAAATGGTGAACTAGTAGCTGATACTCCAGTTCCGCCTTCATATAAATATCCCACCCAATCAGTTCCATTGTGTACCATGATATCTACTTCATCTACAACTGAACTATACCATAAAGCACCATCAGCCGCTAGTGCAGTTGGAGCATTATCGCTTGCAGTGTAAGACAGTGTTGCCCAAAGTGATGCATTTAATTTTTCTGGATTACTACCAGTTTCGCCTGGTTGCCAGTTTAAGTTAGTAGTTGTTCCTGCAACAAATCCTGCCGCAGTTAATGCATTATCAGTGTCAACAAAATTTATTTCTCCACCTAATGAATGTTGAATTACAACACGATTTTGACCATCTACACTTGCACTTACATTAACAAGTCCTAGATTGTTAATAGCAGTTGCCATTAGGTCTGAATCTGTAGTTGCACCTGTTGCTGTAAATGATGCAGTTACTGGTGATGTCATTGTTGCATTATCTTTTAAAGATTCGCTTACTGTAAATGTTAGAGCACCTGCACCGAATGTGGTTGCTGTAATTTTACTAGATGTAATAGTAGTTGCACCAGTTGCTATTCTATAATAGATATAGTAAGATGCTAGTTGAGTAGCATCATCAGCCGCATTGTATTTTGCATATAAAGTATTAGCTGACAAATTTGATCCGCCGCCTGCTTTATCAAGTTCTTTTAATGCCGTTGCATTATCTGTAAAAAGTGGTGTTGATGAAAGATCCCACTTTTCTGTAGTAGAATTCCATTGACGTACTTTCCAATCAGCACCTAAATTTGGATTTGTTGTTTTTATCCAAAGTGATCCTGTTGGTCTTGGATTTGTATCACCTGATTTATATTCTGGAACACTTGTATGTGGAGCAATAGTTAATGCTGTAGTATAGTATGTTCCAGCAGTTAAACCTATGTCTGCTAAAGGAGTACCTGATCCGTCTGTAATAACAATAAAGTCTCTTCCAGTGCCGTCGTTATAGATTTCAAGTTTATTATCTACAACTGCCGCTGTAATACCTGTAATAGCGGCGGTGTTGATATCACCTGCTAATGAAGAAAGCGTTGTACCACTTGTTGTAACAGTAGTAGGTGAACCGCTTATAGCAATAGTAAACTGCTCTCCTACACCTGTGGTTCCTCCTGATGTACTTGAAACACTTGGCCAAGATTTTTTCCAAAGAGCACTTCCTACTTCAACCCATGATCCTGAAGTATTTTTATAATATGTTTTAATAATTGTAGTAGTTGCTCTTACAGCGTAATCACCTACAGCACCAATTGACCCTTTTGGTGCACCTGTAGCTGAATTACCAACTAGTTTTGTTGAATCTGTAATTACTATAGGAGTTTTATTTGCAAATGTTTGTCCGCCTGTTGTTGTTACTGCGGCGGCGTTCCATTGTTGAATTCCCCAAAGTGTTGTACTTGTATCTAACCACCAAGTCCCGTTTGCAGGATTTGCTGTAGTTGGATTTGCACTTGCGTTTAAAGAATCTAAGTCTACACCTCCTCTTACTACATATGCTCTGTTACTTACACCTAAGTAGCTGTAAGCGGCTTGTAATCCGTATTCGTTTTGCTCTCCGCCGTGTATTGGATTATTGTTTGCATCTGTTTTGAAAACTGGATCTCCAAAAGTTTCTACTAAGTCTCTTTGTGATGATAACAAATAAACTTTACCAGCATTTGCTTTTGTAGTTCCAGGTGCAATACCTGTTCCAGCACCGTTCAGTTTATTTTCTGCGGTGGCGACAAAGATAATTGGAGTAGTACCTGGTTCAGCCGGAGTATAAAAACTCTCATCAATTACGCTAACCGATACACCTGGTGATGTTAATGCCATTTTAATTTCTCCTATGGGTCTAATCTCTTATTACTATTATTTAGCAGATTTGAGGATTTTTATTGCTTTTGGTTTAGTTATACACGCATTTTTCTATTGACTAGGACATATTAATAGTGTAAAATATAAAAACTAAGGAGTTGTTTATGATAAAATACAAATTTAAAGAAGACCAATATATTAAAGAGTTTGCAAAATATATAGATACGACATATGATGCACATTACTCAAAAGATAAATTTCAAGCAACTGAATTCATTATTGATGGCGGACATGGCACTGGTTTTTGTGTTGGTAATGTGTTAAAATATGGACAACGATATGGTAAAAAAGGAACAAAAGAAGATGCTAGAAAAGATCTTTTAAAAGTTCTACATTATGCGTTGATGCAATTATATGTACACGATGAAAATCTTTAACCTATTAAAAATCCGTACCCTGTACCACCAGCAACTGCCATAAACAAATCTTGTTCAAGTTTTTCCATTTCTTGTTGAGCTTCTGCTTTGAGTGTGTCACCATTTAATGTAGTTCCACCACCAGGACCAGCTATTGTGCTAAATTTACTTCTTGCTTCACCAAGCATATATTTACAACCTGCAAGTGTATAATCTTTTATCCATTGTGCGGCTTTGTAATCTGCAAATAATTCAAAATCAGGTCTGTAATTATAAACTTGCAATAAAACTTCTTCTTCTGCTCTTGGTCTTTGTAGTATTGTAAGTTTATGACTAGTAGGGTTCCATTTAAATTCCATAAACGAACCAAACATTCTACCTATAAGTTCCTGTTGTTGTGCAAAAAAATCATATGTTGCAAGACCGCCTATTCCGGATCCTGCAAGCAAATAGGTATTTGTATACGCTAAATTAAAAGGTTCGAATAAACTACCACCATCTGCACTTGCTCCTAACCTACTACCTACACTTCTTCTGTAAATTTTTCTGACTTCAATAACTTCTTGTGGAAGTATATAAGCATTTTGACTTTCTACTAAGGTTATTGTAGCATAACTTTCTTCAACACTATTTTCACTACGTTGTCTATATTTTGTTAATGACTTTGACAATGCAGTTTCATAATGAATTGGATCAAGTTCTACATCAACCATTCCTCCACCAAGGAACGTATTTACATAGTCAAATATTTGTTGTTTTTGTGTTGTTAGGTCTGGTATTGCGTTCATTGAATCTCTCCATATATATTTATACGATAAATATACATATGCCAAGACTAAGTTTATATAGACCAGAAAAATCAAATGATTATAGTTTTCTAGACAGTGTTATTCTAGAACAATTTACTGTGGGTGGTACAGATGTCCATTTACACAAATATATTGGAACTAAAAATCCAACAGCAGAAGAAGCAACTAAAGAAAAACCTATTTACGAAAATGAATCAGTAACAAATATACAAGATTTGTTGTTTCTTGAAAATCGAGATAGAAAATATGATCAAGATATTTACTCTATCAGAGGACATTATAACGTCCAAGACAATGATTTTGATTTATCACAATTTGGTTTGTTTTTACAAAATGATACATTGTTTATGACAGTGCATATAAACAGTTCTGTAAAAACAATTGGAAGAAAAATAATTAGTGGTGATGTTATTGAATTACCTCATTTGAAAGATGAATATGCTCTAAATGATGCAAGCATGGCATTGAAAAGATTTTATGTAGTTGAAGACGTCAATAGGGCAAGTGAAGGATTTAGTCAAACTTGGTATCCACATTTGTATAGATTAAAACTAAAACAAATATATGACGGACAAGAATATAAAGACATATTAGACTTGCCTGCAGAAGAAGGAAGCGATCAAACATTAAGAGATGTACTATCTACATTTGAACGTGAAATGCAAATTAATAATGCAGTTATAGCACAAGCTGAAGAAAATCTTCCTGAAGCAGGTTATAATACAAGACATTTTTATACAATTAGTGTAGATGAAAAAGGAGAAGTTACAATCGTCACTGTTGATGATACCAGAAGACTATCTGCTGATTTTGATATTGACGTGTCTACAATGATTGAGCCTGCTCCGGAAAGTGGCTATAAAGGTTATCTAGTTGGTGATGGAGTTCCTCCAAATGGTGCACCATTTGGCACAGGAATAGGATTTCCAGCAAATAGTAGTGTAGGAAGTTATTTTTTACGGACAGATTTTGTTCCCAATAGATTGTTTAGATATAATGGAAATAGTTGGCGTAAAGTAGAAGATGCAGTAAGAACAACAACTACACCAACGACAAGTAGAGATACTCTAAAAGGAACATTTGTAAATAATGATACAGTAAATACAATCAATGGTGAACAAGTTACTGAACGACAGTCTCTTAGTAAAGCATTAAAACCAAAGGCAGATAATTAATGCAATATTTTTATGACGGACAAATACGAAGATATCTTACACAAATAGTAAGAGCTTTTAGTAATTTTAGTTACAAAGATGGAGAAGATCAAATTAGACAAGTGCCAGTGATGTATGGTGATTTAACTAGGCAAGTTTCCAATATAATAAGAGATAATAGTGAAAACAAATTACCTTCTGTACCAAGAATGGCAGTATACATAACTAGTATGCAAATGGATAGAAGTAGACTAAGTGATAGTAGTTTTATTAGTAAAATTAATATTAAAGAAAGAGAATTTGACGAAACAAGTCAAACATATACAAATACACAAGGAAGCGGATTTACTGTTGAAAGATTACATCCTACACCTTATGTATTAGGAGTAAATGTAGATATATGGAGTTCTAATACTGAACAAAAATTACAAATTCTTGAACAAATTTTTATGATGTTTAATCCAGATTTAGAATTTCAAACTAATGACAATTATGTGGACTGGACAAGTTTAACTGTATTACAACTTGAAAATATTAATTTTAGTAGTAGAAGTATTCCATCAGGAACAGAATCCGAAATAGATATTGCTACATTAAGTTTTATTGCTCCTGTCTATATTTCACCGCCAACAAAAGTTAAAAAGCTTGGTGTTATTACTGAAATAATCAATAGTGTTATAAATTTTGATGCTAATACTATTAGTTTAGATGGATTCAATCCAGATACTAGTGATCAAACAAAAGTTGCAGACGGATATGTTGTTTTGCCTGATGGATCCATTATCAGTAATAATCCAAATCAACCAAAAGAAGCTGAATACGATGAAAACGGAAATATTGTATATCAAGGACTTAAACCAGAAGATAGTAGAACAACTGTCATTAAAACTTCAACTGAAGGAAATATTAATGTTGCAAATGTAAACACAGCTAGTTATAGAAATTTTGATATTTTAGTTGAAAAACGAATAGCAAAACTTGCTAAGAATGCCGCTAATATTAATGACATAAGTTGGTTAAATGTTTTAGAAGCAGAAGCACCAGCAAAATTTCAACCAGGTATTAGTCAATTAAGATTAAAAAGAGCAGAACTGCTAACACCAATTGTTGGTACATTTGATATTGTTAACAATAATACCCAAGAATTATTTTTAACATTTGATCCTGATACAATTCCATCTGATACATTAATACAAGGTCCTACAAAAAACACAGGCACAGTTGACTATATTATAAATCCACGTAATTTTGATCCTAATGCAGTAAAAGCAAACGGTGTAAGACTTTTACTTTTACAGCCAATAGGTGGAAAGATTGAAAGAATATTTACAGCAAGCGGAAGCACCACTAGAGTAGAAACAGAAGTAGATGCTGATAGAGTTTATGACATTGATGTATTCATTAATAATATACGTAAAACTGATTTTGCTACTCAAGAAACCATTGACGGTTCTCTTGTTATCAAAGTAGATGCATCAGAAATGCCTAGGCCCGGTGACGAAATTCGTTATGTTCTATATATTAATGAGGATGGAGCCGACGCTTGGAAATCAACAGCAAATAAAGATTTTGTTGCTGACACCGGAGATATATGTGAATGGTCAGGAACAGAATGGGTAATTATATTTGATGCAAGTCAAACTAAAACATCTACATATGTAACTAATTTAAATACTAACCAACAATTTTATTGGAATAGTGTTTATTGGCAATTTGCTGTAGATGGTTACTATCCAAGAGGAACTTGGGATTTAGTATTATAAAATAACTATTAATATGGAAAAGATAGTTTGCAGTGGTGCTTTATTTTATGCACAAGATACTAATAGATTTTTATTACTACACAGGACCAAAGGCAAAACAAAAGGAAAATGGGGGTTAGTTGGCGGAACTGCTGAAGATAAAGAATCTCCGTGGGAGTCTTTGAGTAGAGAAATAGAAGAAGAAATTGGTGTAGTTCAAAAAATAAAAAAGGTATTTCCTTTAGAAACTTTTATTAGTAGTGATCAACATTTTAATTTTCACACTTATCTTTGCATAGTTCAAAAAGAATTCATACCACAATTAAATAATGAACATGATGGTTATTGTTGGGTAGCTTTAAATCAATGGCCTAAACCTTTACACCAAGGTGTACAAAATACACTTAGAAATAAAAGAAACTACAATAAATTAGAAACAGTTATTAAACTTATTCATGTATTTCTCGATGAACAAGTTGTTGACTAAGTTTGATTACTTCTAAAATATCTCCATTGTAGTTTGCACTTTTTTCTTGTAATGCATCAACAACAGATAATTCATTTTCTAATATTTGTTCAAATATTTCTTGACTACATTCTATAGAATTAGCTTTGTTATTATCTTTTTCAACAATACCTTCAGAATCAACTGAAATTACTCCTACATCTGTAATAATAATTTGTATATCTAATAATTCATGATCAATTAGGCTTGATAAATTAATTCTGTGTAATGCTATTTTACTATCTTCTTTACGTAAAACTTGCTGTTTTAAATCATTAAAAAATAGTATTGCTAAGTCTGCATCACCTTCTAATAAAATATCACCACGTTTATACATTTCGATAGAATCTTCTTCCATTTTTAAAAGTTTTAATCCAGTTTTTAGATCAGTTGTTATCTCAGCATCCGCATATTCGCTACTTACTCTAACTCCTTTTTTATCCCAATATAAATCACCAACATTAGTAATTGATAATTTTATACTACCGTGCTGAAACTTATAATTTTTTCCTAGCTTATTTTCAATTTCATTAAACATAGTGCTTACAATAGGATTAAAAGCTTTTAGACTTTCTTCTTCCGAATAATCTAAAAAGTCCAAATCAAAATCAAAAGATTCTGGTGGATAAACATCTTTAAATCTTTTTTTCAACCATTCAAAATCATTTATTTTTTTCAAAGCATCTGGATTGTTTTTCCATTTAATACCATACTTTGCTCCTTCATATGCACCGGCTATTGTTTCAGGACCAAACTCTTTTTCTTGTCCTCTTGAGCACCAAGACCTTAATCTAAATGTAGTTTCGTCATCTTTTTGTCTATTAATTGTACGACTTGATAGTTTTACACATTCTCTAAATCCACTCCTCCAAGCACTAAACGAATCTGTATTAAACGCTGTAACATTACTCATTCTTGGAATACCTTTAAAATTTTTACTTATACTAGTGGTCATATCAGGAGTATTAGTATCCATGTTTAAAGTAAGTTTTGTAGGCAAAAGTTTTACACCACCATAACCATATACTAAGCCATTTATTGGATTCATACTTCTCCATACGTATACAGTTCTTTTGCCATCTATGTCATAATAAGCAATTTGATAATCTAGCTCAAAATCTTCAAGTAGTTCAGCATCACCATCGACTACCCAAAACATTTCTGTATTTACAAGTTTTGCGGCTTCTATATGGGCTTGGTGTATTCCTTTTACTTTATCAACTCTTTTAGCTTGAGGATATGCCTTCACTAATCTAACAAAGTTTTTATCAGCATTTGATTCTCCGTTGCTTATGAATACAATATCATACTTTGCTGGGTAACTACCAATTGTATCATACTCTTTTTTTACTGCTAAGAATCTATAATCTATTTCATGCTTAGTAAGAATAATATTTTTTGTTACTAATGCAACACCATCATAATATTCACCATTTTTCCATACATGATTTATTTTTCTTTCATATTGATTATGATGGGAAATATATAAGCTAAAATCAAAATCTTTTACTACATCAATATCATGGTATATTATCCAAAACATTCCTGTAGTTGTTTTTTCTCTTGCTTGTAAATAATCGTCATAATTTTTTATAATAAATTTATCAAACGGTTTAGGCGTACTTGCAACAATTTCATGTTCTTTTTTATTAACAAAAAATCTATGATTTATTTCTTTTTCTGTAGCTATAGATTGTTTACTCAACAAAGCTATTCCGTCATATTGTTCACCATTTAAAAAAACATGATTTATTTCTTTATCAAATTTATTATGATGACTAAAATATAAATCAAAATTAAATGTTTCTTCTACATTTACATCACTAGGAACAATCCAAAACATATCTGTCTTGGAATCTTGTAATGCTTGTAAATATTCATCATAATTATCAACTTTAAATTTTTCATAGGGCCGAGGTTTACTAGCTAATACACTATGTTCTTTTTTACTAACAAGGAATCTATGATTAATTTCTTTTTTTGTAACTTTAAAACTTTTACTAAAAAGAGCAACGCCGTCATAATGAATATCATTTAAAAATAAATGTGTAGTTCCTGTATCTAAAGTTTTTTGATCTGCAATCCAATCGTTAATATCAAAATCTTTATCTAATATTACATCATCTGGAACGCCAAGGAACACATGAGATTTACTATTTTCAAATGCATCTTCATAATCTTCAAAACTATTGATAGTAAAAACATCAATAGGCTTTGGTTTAGATGCTACAATATTTGTTTCTATTGGATTTACAACAAATCTATATGCAATCTCTTTTTTTGTTACAATTGAATCTTTACTAAACAGTACAATACCATTGTACTTGTTTTTATTTAAAAATACATGATTTTGTTTTCTTAAAGACTTATCGTGATGACAAATATTATAATCAAAATTAAAATTTGCATCAATTTCTACATCAGAAGGAACGCCATAAAACATATTATAAGTTGATTTATTTAATGCATTTTCGTAATCTTTATAATTATCTATGGTAAAAGTTTCGTATTTTTTTGGTGTACTTGCCATAATACGAATTTCTTTTTTATTAACATAAAATCTATGCTCTAATTCTTTTTCAGTAATTTTATAATTTTTTGGAAATAATGCTACTCCATCAAGTTGATCTATATCTCCATTTCCAAATACATGAACAAAATCATGACTCCACTCGTCTGGTTTAAAGCTAAATTTAAAAGTATTTCTTATGTCTATATCATCCCATATGACCCAGAACATATCAGTATAACTACGTTCTTGTGCTTCATGCCAGGTTTTTACAGTTTGTAAATGGGGAATAGTTTTTTGTAATGTATTAATATCCTCTTGGTTTTCCCCTATGTAAAAACAATCAAATTTTGTATTTCCTTTGTATACATCATATTCTCCACAAATGTGAATATGCTGTCTTGGTTCATGATGTGTTTTTTTAGTAGGAACTAATCTAACCTTATCCCAACATTTAATTTTTCTACTCTCTTTGTACACATATGGAAATTCATGTATTTGTATGATATCATTTGATCGTGGCTTAAACCACCAAGGAAAACTATCAAATACCTTGATATTTTTATCGACTAGCCATACATAATCAGAATCAAAGTTTTGTTCATAAACTTTATCAAGGTTACAGTAATCATCTATTTTCAATACAGGATATCTATCAAATATTAGGTTTTTTAGTTGATCCTGACCGTTGTGTAAAGGCTTAGAAAATTTGTTAAATCTGTCTATAGCTCTCATAATGTGTATGCCTTTGTTCCTATGTGTGCTAATTTAACATCAGCATCTACCCATACATCTATTCCGTGATGCATTGCTTGGTTGCAAAAGTATATATCCTCTCCGCTAAATGTATCGTCTATTTTATTATATTCGTGTGTGAACCAAGGTTTCGGTAATTCATGAAATACATTTTTATCAATTAATATACAGCCCATACCAACTGCCCATATTTTATGCAAACCACTCGCTGAATCTAAACGATGTGTTATATTGTCTGGATCAGTAAATGCAACAGTTTGATAAGGCGGATAACGGGTGCTATAAGTTGCTGAAATAATATCTTTGTTGTGTGCATATAGTTTATCTATTATATTTGACGGAAATTGTATATCACTATCTAAAAATAATATTTTATCACTGTTTACAGATAAAGCTTCATTCACTAATCTTGTCCGTGACTCACAGATTACACTTCCAGCAAACAAGTGTAATTCAAAATCCATTTGTTTGCGGGTGAGTCTATTGGTAAGATTGACTAAACTTTGTGCAAAAAGTGTATGAACTTTATCTCTGCACGGAACACAAATACTAATTTTCATTAGATTGTAGTATTTGGTATTAGTTCTTCGTTTAAGTCTTTTTCTGCATCAATAGTGCTTTGATTTAATTTTCTTGCTGTGCTTGTTGCAACCTTTACAGCTTCCGGAAAATCCTCTCCTAATCCACGCATAGCCAGCATATTTTCAGGTTGAACTTTACCTAATGTAAGTAAATCAATACCTGCTGTAATACCAAATTTTTGTATCCAGTGATGTCTTTCATCATCTTCTGGAATATCCATAGCGTCAATAGCTTCGATAACTTGATTAAACAAGTCTTTCTCTAACTCCATTGTATTAACTAAATGTTTTTTTCTTGCTTTTGTATATTCTTCAGATAAATGAACGTTCATAATTTCATATAATGTTATCATAAGTTCTCCTGTTAAACTATGGAAAATAATATCCACCAAAACTACTACTCATAGATATAGTAGCTTGGTTACCAATACCTATATATGGTCCTAAATCAGCACTGAGTCTAATATTGGATGATGGTCCACTGAAATAGTTTGAGATTTGACTCATTGTAATTGTGCTTCCTGTGTTAGGTAAGGCCATATTATTTTCCTACAATCATATTTTTTATTTTAACACTTATAATTATGTATGTCAAGTCCTTATAATCTATTTATCGGTTAGTTTATTCACTATTTCTTTCAATTCATCAATTTGATTTTGCTGAGCTTTAAAAGCTTCAATAAATACACCAGCCATTGCTCCATAGTTTACTGATTTAATTCCGTTTTCGTCCTCACTTATAACTTCTGGAAAATGCTCTTCAATTTCTTGAGCTATAACACCCATATGTCTCTTATCAGGATTTTCTTCGATATCAGTACGTGTAAATGTAACACCTCTAACACTCAAAATCTTGCTTAACGGATCAGCTATAACTTCTATATTATCTTTTAGAGATATATCAGAAAAAGCAGTAATTTCGCCTGTTGCTGTAAATGATCCAGCTGAAATATCAAACGTAAATCTATTAGCATTGCTACTATTGCCATCTCTAAAGAATATATCATGATCACCATTTACATCAAAAAATAGATTAGAACCGTTATGATACATTTCTACATCATCATTAGTACCAAAGTTTAATTGAATACTATCGTTAAATCTTAAGGTACCAGATGTTTTTTGATCTGCTGAATCACTACGTAAAAATTGTGTGCTATCTAGATTGTCTAAGGTATTTGCATTTGTAGCTGTAACTCCAGTAATACCACTACCATCGCCTGATAGGTTAGTACAAGTAACGTTTCCGCTTATGTTTATGCTTCCTGTACCACTTAAAGTGCCAGTAAAACTATCATTTGCATCGCTACGTATAAAACTTCCTGAGTCTATACCATCAAGTGTATCAGCATCTAATCCAGTACCTGATCCATCATTGCCAGAATGCCATACTGTGTAATCTGTGCCGTCAACATTGAATAACAATCCTCCTGTGCCGTTAGCAACATCTAAATAATCATTATTTTCATCACTAGCAATACGCATCCTGCCACCGCTATCTACAAACTGAATATATCCTCTTCTTGTTGTACCTTGATAAAAACCAATAAAAGGATTACCAGTTGCACTAGTGTCACTAAGTTTTAGTTGTTCGCCACTTCTACTTGTTGTTAAAAGTCCAGTAATAGTGTCGTCAGCATCACTACGCACAAACGAGGTGCTATCTATACTATCAAGCGTAGTTGCATTTACGTTTGTAAGTCCACTTCCGTTACCAGTAAATGTACTACTTCCAATATCAATATTTCCAAAACCACTTGAAATTTCGCCTGCATCTAAAGCTCCAGTTCCTGTTAAGTTACTGTAAGTTCCGCTAATTCTAGTATTAGGCACTGTACCACTTGCAAGGTAACTTGCGTTCAGTGATTGAATATTGCTACCATCAGCAGTATATATACTTGCCGCATATAATGCACCAGCAACACCTAAACCGCCACCTACTCGCACAGCACCAGTTGTTGTACTTGTTGCTGAGCTTGTGTTAACAAAAGTTACAACAGCATTTGAATTAAACTCTATGCTAGTGCCGTTATCTGCTGAAATACTATCTAATGCAATGCTTCCAACATTAGTTATATTTTGGTCGCTAAAGCTAGTTGCACCAAAAGTACATGAACCTGTTCCGCTAAATGAACTTGCTCCAATATCAATGTTACCAAATCCTGTTGATATACTTCCTGAATTAAGCTGTCCAGTCCCTGTAATATCTGCTTGGTGTTGTGTAACACCGCTTGATTGGATACGTGCATCTGGTATTGTGCCACTGGTTAATTGTGTAGCAACTAAATCTGTAAGTCCGCTACCATTTCCTGAAAATGTGCTAGTACCAATATTAATATTACCGAATCCAGATGTAATGCTACCAGCATTTAAAGCACCTGTTCCTGTTATATCTAACTGATGCTGAGTAATTGCACTTGAAGGCACTCTTGCGTCTGGAATAGTACCACTTGTAAGATCACTTGCACTAGCATCACCTATAAAGTTATCAGCTTTTACATCTTTTGCTACGTGTAATCCACCTGTAATTTTTACTGAAGCACTACCAGTTGCAAAATCACCTGTTGCATTTGTTGAATCTGTAAAAGTAACAAAATTGTTTGCTGTAAGAGTTGTAAATGCGGCTGAGCTTGGTGTTAAATTTCCAATTGGAATATTGTTTATAGCATCAGCTATAAATACACCGCCTGCTGAAATTGTTAAATCGCCATCTGTAGTTAAATTATTTCTTACAGTTGTAGTACCAGATGTTGCACCCATTTGAATGGCTGTTGCCGCTTGTCCGAATGCAATAGTAGTTACATTGTCTTTTAGTAAGTTAAATGTACCGGTTTCGTCTGTATCAAGTGTTGTACCATTAATTGCTAAATCATTTGTAATAACAATGTTTGTATTTTTCAATGTCATTGTACCAGTTGTAGCACCAATGTTTAGAGTTGAAGCCGCATCTGCAAAATTAACAGTAGTTGGAGTAGTGTTAGCAATATTAATGCTTGCATCACTAAATGTTAAATCACCACCATCAATTTCAATATCACCATCGACATTTAAATTGTTTTGTATAGTAGTTGTACCACTAGCGGCACCCATTGTCAAAGCTGTGGCCGCTCTTGCAAAATTAACAGTTGTAGCAGTAGTATCTACTAATCCAAATGTTGTACTACCAGTTGTAATACTTGTTGTAATGGCTGGACTTGTGCCAAACACAGCAACACCAGTACCAGTCTCATCGCTTAATATGCCGGCTAATTCTGCTGAAGTAGTTGCTGAAAATTGGTCTAATCCATCATCTACTCTTGCAATAGTACCACTTGTTGGTAATGTTACACTTGTATTTCCTGTTGTTGTTATTCCTAATGTATGAGCACCAGTATGTGTAAAAGATCCACCTAATGTAATAGTTTTAGATCCGTTGTTAACACCTGTACCTCCATATGTAGGATCTATGACAGTTCCGTTCCATACACCTGTTGTAATTGTACCTAATGTTTGTAAACTTGAATTAACTACAGCACCTCCTAATGTTGTAGCGTTTAACACACTAGCATCGTTGATAAAAAATGCTTTTCCACTTGAAAGATTAAAGTCTTGATTTGCATCTAATGATGTATTTGCATGATCCCAAGTTATTGTTGCACTTGCACCATCTATTGTAATACCAGCACCATTTGCCGCAGAACTGTCAGCGGCTCCACTTGCAATAACAATATTTTTATCATCAACTGTGAGTGTTGTGCTATTAATAGTTGTTGTATCGCCATTGACTGTTAGATCACCTTGAACAACCAAATCATGTCCAATAGTAGTAGATCCTCCGCCGTCTCCACCTGTACCCATTTGAATTGTAGTAGCCGCTCCAAATGCATTGACAGTTGTAGCATTTGTGTTAAGTAGATTAAAACTAGTTTGATCTGTTGTAATATCGCCGCCATCTACTTCTAAATCAGATGTTATTTCTACATTACCATTTGTTCCTGTAATTTTGATTCTATCAACTATACTGGATCCGTCAAAATTACCAATTACCAAATCATTACCACCTGCATCGTGTTTAATATGGGCTCCTGCAACTCCGGCTTGTCCTTCAAAAACAATTTGATTTCTATCAGTATTTGCTGATCTTGTTAATGTAAGTGTTGTATCTGTACCAGCTGTTTCTTGAAGATGTAATGTAGTATCTGGTTCATGTTCACCAATTCCTACATGACCTTGTGTATCAATTTTCATACGCTGTTTACTTGAATGCTTGATATCACCAGTGGTTGATACATCTCCTGTTTTTATAATCACATCACCACCAGTAGCGTTACCTGTACCTAAACCAGCTTCAATTGTTATTGCTCCACCAGTTTTATCTGTGCCATATGCAGATGCTCCTATAATTCTTCCAGGTTCTGGAGTAGAAGCGTGTTCTCCATTTCCTAAAACTAATTTTGTATTTTTAATTACAAAATTTGAATCTAAAGTCATTGCTCCTGCAGGCACATCTCCATCTGATGCTGTAACATTTGCATCTGTTTGAAATGTAAAAGATGAAGCATTTTCTGTTGCACCAATAACTGGCCAACTACCGTCTAAATTTGTAATTGTGCTTGATGCAATGTTTACAGTATCACCAACATTTATACCAAGTGTTTTTGGAGTGTAAGTAAATGTTAGAGTTATTGAAGTTGCTACAGTACCTGTTGTTGCGTTACTTAGGTATATAAACAACGGTGTAACACCAGTAACTGTTGTATTTGCTGGAATAGAAGCACTTCCTGTAACTAACATTCCTGCTAATACGCCTGTAGTGCTTGCTAATGGAATTTCTTTTGCTCCATTATCTGTTACATCATTTGTTGTTTGTGTTAAATTTGCTAGATTGGCAACAACACTCTGGCTTGCTGATGCATCATAACTTGCTAGAAATGTAAATAAATTTCTTGTATCGGCATCATTTCCCATACTAATATTTGTAGCCGCTCCGCCTATTTCTAAACTTGTTACAGACGTATTATATACTTCACCAGAACCTGTGCTAGACGAAGTTAGTTTTGCCGCTCCAACATCTAAACCTTCTGCAAGATCTAATGCAGTACCCCATTCAGGAATGCCTGCACTTGAAACTTTTAGAACAGAATCTGTTCTACCTATATTGAGTGGGTTAAGTGTACCTGTAGTAGAAGCATATATAATATCACCAACAGAATATGTTGTTAGGTTTGTTCCACCTCTATTTACTGGTACAGCTGATGTTAAGTTAGCTGGATTTAAAAAGAATGCACTATCTAAACTGTCAAGTGTTCCAGCATCGATTACACCATCTTTGATAAAAACTTGCCCGCTGGCATTAGTGGCAACATCAAATTGAGATTGTAGGAATCTAGAAGTTCCTAACGTACTGAATGTGCCTCCTGCATCAAAGTCAACATTTGCTATACCAACGTTTACAGTACCATAAAATTCTTGGCTGATACTACTTCCTGTAAGTGTAACAGGATTGTCTGTTGTTGAAGCTTTTTTAAGTCTTTGAACAACTACTGCATAGGCACTATCACCACGTAAAAATGTATCACTATTTGGAACACCAGAACCACCTAGTCTACTAGGAGATACAATACCTGAAATAATATTGCTTGCATCAATATTAGTCACAGCAAGTGAATTCCAATTTGCTTTAGTTTTACTTGATGAATTTACTTGTGCATTTACCTGTACATTTTGTTGAATAACTTCTGCACTACCAACACCAATACCGTCTAAATCTTGAGCATTTGTAACAAGATCATTTATACTTGATACTGCGTCTGATCTAAGAGCGTGTAATGTAAATGAGTTTGTTGTTACTGATCCAACAAAAAATCTAGATCCGGTTGCTAACGCTGTACCACCAACTGAAGGTAATTCATTTGAAGAACTGCCATCTGATAAGGTGTTAATTCTAATAGCATTACCTGTAGTAAAGCCATGCCCTTCAACTACAACACTATTATCTGTAATGTTAACTGTTTTTCTTGTTAAGTTGTGGTTGTTGTTTGCAGGAGTTGTTAAGAATTCAACTTTATTAAGCAAAGCAAATCCTTCATACAATTCAATTGTGTTATCATCTATGCGTTTTACATACAATACTTGTCCATTAAGCATACCACCAATTGGAGTATTTGTAAGAGTATCATATGATACAGGATCGCCACTAGTAAATCCATGATTAGCTATTGTAATTCTATTTGCTGTATAATCAACAGCACCGCCACCAGCAGTTGTACCTGCTAAGAAATTTCTTGATATATTATCATCTAAATTAATAGTTCTTTTATTAATTATTGCAGTATTATCTTCTACAAAGTCAATGCTTGAGCTACTTGCAACAAACAATACACCTCCGATTATATCAATATAGATACGTTTTTCTATAGCTGTTACATCTATACTAAAACCAGAACCTGTGCCACCAACATTTGATGAATTGACTCCGACTTTATCTCCTACTGCATATCCAGTGCCACCTCTAGTTATATCAACGTCTGTAACTTGTCCTGCTGTTACTGTAATATTTGCTACAGCCCCTGTGCCAGTGCCTGTGATTGCTGTGAGAGCAACACTTTTATAAATTTTGCTACCTGTAGTTGGAGTATATAAACTACCTCCGGTTAATCCAGCGTTATCTACTCCAGTTAAGACACCAAATCTTGTTTCTGTAACTTTTCCTTGTGCATCGCCATCAGCACTTTTTACGATAGTTCCAACAGTACCACTAGTCACACTAAAACTTGTAACATCATCTGGATCAACATTTGCATATGTAAAGGAAGTAGCTGTAGGTGTGCTTATTACAGTTGCATTTTCATCAAATGTTGAATTATCTGCAATAGTTACATTTATTTGGTTTCCTACGTTTAAGTTATGAGCACCACTTGTAGTAATAGTAGATACATTACTTGTACGTTCTGCATTAGTAATTGTATTTGCTGTAAACACATAATTAGGTGTGTTGTCTAATACTAAAAATTGACTGCTATTTGAACTTTTTAAGAAAAAGTTATCTACAATTTCGCTTACTACTCCGATAGAAGTTGGAAATACTCCAGAATCAACACCATTTACAAATAAATTCTGTCCTGATCCTGTTGCCCACTGAGAACCTGTACTATCATCGCCTTCAATCCATTCACCGGTAATACTAGCAACAAGAATGTTTCCGCTGTTACTATATAAGCCTTTTGCATAGCCACTTGCTCCAAAAGAAGTAGGTTGCGTTATTGTTGCACCGTCTGGAGCTGAAATATTTCCGCTTAGTGTTAATTCTACTTGCTCATAATTTTCTGTACCAATATCACCAGCTTTTAAATCAACAGCCGGAATATCATCTACTTGATCTAGTCTTGACAAATATCCAAAAGTATTTGTGTTTGTAAACTGTCTTGTTGCAGGAATTAAATCTGCATTCAATTGGCCATTAACGTTGAGTTGAACAATAGCACCTGGAACAGCCGCAGTTGACACTGTCTTATCAACAAATCCACCTAATCTGTTACTAATAAATGATCTTACTGCTAACTGTGTAGACAATCTATTATTACTTGCTCCACCAAGTTCGTCATCACCTAAGTTTACACTTGTAGATATTTCTTCAATAGCAACATCAGACAAACTTAATCTCAAAGCATCAAGTTCATCCACCTGTACTTTGTTTCTAAATGTAATATTACCAGTTCTGTTAAATGCTGTAATAAAGTCACCAACTTTAAAGTCACCAAGTTCGTTTGTACCAGATGAATAAACACGCCCTGGTAATTCTTCAAACTGTTCAAATTCTGCTTTAGTATTACCACCGTTTTGCGGTAGTGCATTATAGTCAAGTCCGGAACCCGCATATTCCCATGTATGAGCTGATGAGTTAACAATACTTGGTCTATGGAACCAAATTTGTTTCTCAAGTATTGTACCTAAGTTAGTTAAACTACTGCTTCCATCGGTTGCTTTTACTGAAAATGTTGCTGTGCTTAAACCTGTTTTAGCCCTTGCATCATTAACACCAATGCTTGTGTTAGGACTTCCTGCGTGGTCTGATGTAATTACACTTGTTGCATCAAATTGGATTCTCAATAAACTATTGCCAACAGCAACTTGTTCAACACTTACAGTAAGTTGTCTTATTGATGGTTCCCAACTAAAGACTATAGCACTGTTATTACTTGCACCTGTTGTACCAGTTATTGCTCTTCCAGGAACAAACTCATAACTTTCAGAACCTGATTCCAACTCTAGTATTTGATAAGTTGTATGCGAACTAGTAACTTCTTGAACAAAAAATTCTATAACTCCTGCTAAGAATTTATGATTACCTGTGCTTGTTGATCTTATCACAACAGGAAAATCACCAGATTCGTCAAATGTTAATTTGAATTCATCATCATTTACAATGTTTATGTAGTATGATTGTTCTTCGTCAAGTCCACCTATAGGCGGATTACCATCAGCTGTGTATACAACTTTCTGTCTGTTTGTAAATCCATGTCCAGTAATGGTTATTACATCAACACTTGTGTTTACATCAGTTGCCGCATTGAATGATTTTTCTGAAGCATTTGTTTTATAATCATTTGTAATATCACCTTCAGAACTAACATCTTGTGCATCAGGTAAATCATTTGGATCGTTTATAATTGTTGTTACAATATCAAATCTTGTTGATACAAAACTTTGCACTGCTGATGATACACTTGTAATATAAGTTAATGCAAGATCTCTTGCTTTTTTAATTGCATCAATTGTTTGTCTTTCTTGTCCACTAATAGTAATTTGAGACGAGTCTGCTAAATTTTTAGAATAGTATGCTAAACCAGCACTCCTTGAAAATCTGTTACCTGTATCCCACGTATCTTGTGCAACAGCGTCAATGATAAGTTTTGTATCTCTCAAGCATTTTGCACTATCATAGACAAAGTTATACCATTTAGCGGCTTCGGTTTGTGTTTCAATATATGCAGATACATTTTGTGCAATGTTTTTTCTACCTTCGTCGTTTAATCTAATCAAATCATCTTGATAAGCTTGAGCAACCCAGCTAACATCTGGCTCAATTTTTGTTACAGGTGTTGCTCCATCTGCTGTTATAAAGTCAATAACTTCTTGCATTCTTGCTTTTACGAAATTTGCACTATCAGCTGTTCCTGCTGTACCCGATACATCTTGTGTTAAAGTATTGCCAGATTTACCTATGTTTACAGTAATAGTATCGGCAGTCACTGATGCTATTGGTAAAGCAGTTCCAGCGGCTGGATCAGTTGATCTTGGATATGTTTTGGTTACACTGTTGCCATCTGTATCACAAGTGAATGATAATGAATTTGTAGCTATTGTTGCTTTATCGCTTGTAGTAAAACTATGTGAACCTATATTAATTACACTAAGACCTGTATCAGGATCATATGTTGCATTTGTAACATCTCTTTGAAAAGTTGTTTGATTTGGTTTTGTTATAGTAACCGCATTTGTTACAGTTCCACCTACATAAGTATGAACTCCTCCTCCACTTTTTGTTACTGTTTGTTCTAAAATTACTTGCTCTAATACTTCTTTTAATCTAACATAAGCGGCAAGTGTTTCTGCTTTTTCTCCATACTCTGATAATCTATTATTAGCAAGTCCGCCTGCTTGTGTTGTATTAGTAAAATTTTGATTAGCGGCATCTACAGTTTGTAAGTTACCACCATAAGTTAAATCATATAAAAATGCATCTAGATAATGCCCAATATCTTCTTCGCATTTTTCTTTGCTATATGTAAAAGTTTTTGAAAATGGTGCAGTTCCAGCGGCAATTTGATTGTTTACCCAAGCTGTAATTTCTGCAACAATAAATTTTCTATTTGCAATTAATTGTGCTCTTGCATCTCCGTAACCAACAAGGTAGCTGGAATTATAACCAGTAGGATTAGAAAATTGTCCAACGCCTGAAACTGTAATTGAATTAGCAACTGCACTTACAAAAGTATGTGCCGATGATGAACTTACACCACCATCGCCAACATTAACTGTGATTGTAGTGGCATTTTTGTTTGTAATTGTAAGTGGTGTTTTGTATGCTGGATCTGGATCTCCGTCCCCTGCTACTGCTCTTGGATATGTTTTAGTTGAACTTGCTGATGGTATTGCTCCTACATTAACATTTATAGTAGTACCAGAAACTGCTGTAATAGGTAACGCAACTCCTTCAGCTGGATCACCTACTCTTGGATATGTATGGGTTGTAGCATTACTATCTGCATCACAAGTAAAAGTTAATGAATTTGTTTCTATTGTGACAGTATCACTAGTTGTAAAACTATGATTTCCGATTATCATTGTTAAGACGCCAGTAGCATAATTATAACTTGCATCTGTAACATCTCTTTTCACACTACCTGAAGTTATTGTAATTGCATCTGTAACAGTACCGCCTACATATGTATGAGCGCCTTGTCCATAATCACAACTAAATGATAAACTGTTTGGAGCAATTACAACTTGTGTGCCAATTTGTAAATCATGAGCACCAATATTTAAAACCATTTCGCCTGTTGATGCATTGTATGTTGTACCAGCACCAGCAGTATATGTGCCTGAATGTTCAAGTATATCTATAATTTCATCCCAATTATCATTTACTCTTGAATCGTAAGTGCCATCTTGTGTTATATTTGTTGTAAATGCTTTAGCTTGTGTGAAAGCTTCTACGTGTTGTAACCTTTGTGATTCAAAAACAGCTGATGTTTGTCTACCGTTAAAATAAGTTATAACAGATGCAACTGATCTATAATTGGTATTAAATGCGGCATCCCAACGCACGGCATCTACTAATAATTTTGTATCTCTTTCACATTTTGGTTGATAAAGATCATAATCGTAGCCGGCCCAAATACTAGGTGAAGCCCCTGCAATCTGGTTGTTTATATATGTCACAGTATCTGTTGCAATTTGATCTCTAGCTAAATTCAACAAGTCTCTTGCAGTTTTGTAATCAGGATCTCTAAATCTCAAAACAAATTCTTCAACAGGAGTTGGTCGATTAACACCCACAACAGATAATGTTTGTAAGCCTTCAAAAGCACCAGTTGCTGTTACAAATCCTCTATCAAAGTTAAATGCTTTTGGAGAATATCCAGACGAACGTAATGCATACAATCCAAAGTTTGTAGCTGAGTTTGTAATTGAACAATATCCGCCGGACTGTGTATATACACCATTAAGTAGAAAGATTTCAAAACAAGACACGATCTGTGCATACGCATCGTTAGTTAGTCGCCATGCTGTACCACCAAATGATAGAATAGTGAAGGCGTTAGCAACCATTGATTTACCTTGTTCAGGTATTGATCCAACTACTGGATTTTCTTGTTCAGCAGGTACCAAACCTACGTTTGGAGAAACAATTTTACTACCATCAATTTTTGCTCCGTTACCTCCTAAAAATGAAAGTATGGAACAGTTTTGAATATATGGTGATGTAGTTATAAAAGGTCTAGCAGTTGGCAAGTTTGTGTAACCAACTCTGCTTACTGTAGTATCTTGTGGATCATCAAAAGCCACAGCGTAATCAAAAGTAATTAATGGTACTTGGTTTTCGTCAATACCATCTCTAAATGTAAATTCACCAAAGTAACAAGCATTTCTAACACGCAAAATATCTTCATTTGCGTTTGCAGGACGAATAATACATCCACGCAATCCATCGCCTTTAATAACAACATTATCCGGAACAACAATAGGATTTTGTTCTGTATAATCGCCAACAGCAACTTTTACGTTTACTCTAGTTCCGTTTGTAGTACCATCTGAATTATAGACTAGTCCTGAAGCAATTTGACAAGCTCTTTTTACTGTTTTTACTGGAGCACTTTGACCATCATTTTCATCGTCTCCTTGTTCAGCAGATACATAAACAACATTTCCGCCAAAAATATCTGGATCTGTAAAACTTAGATTTCCATTAGCATCTGTTTTTAAAAGTTGACCTATAGTACCACTATTTGGAGGCAATGTTAGTGAGTATCCAGCGTCTAATGTATCAGGTGCTTTTAGACTAACACCATCTGCACCTGAGCCTGTAAGTTCTTTTAGTGTTAATGTATTTGCATTTTCAATCGCAACATCATCATTTATATTGATGCCGTTATCGGTAATTGCCATTTTATTATCGGCGTTAACTACTGCTGTGATTGCGGCTGATGTACTATCTCCTAGATCATCAACCTTAAGTTCAGTGTTACCTTCAAAAACTCTTTTTGTAATATCTTGTACTGTATTATCATCACGTAGTAAATAAACTTTACCATCTGCGGTATTAATAGCTAATTCGCCGGATTCAAGTTGTGATACTGATGGTTGTTTACCAGCAATCGCACTACGCTTATGCTTAATCTTTGTTGCCATAATGGCGCCTCCTATTTAGGTACGGGTCAAGTTTTTACAAACGCCCATAATTTAAATAACGATAGAAATCGCTCTTCATGTATTTATCAATGACAAAAATAGTGGGTGTTTAATAGAGTTAGAAAAACAAATAATCAATTAAAATTGTTAAGATTATACCTTTGGCAAATGCAATCCAAGCTACGCCATACCAATCTACATTTAATTTGGTCATCCACCATTCGGTTTGTTTTTTGTGCCATTCAACGAATTTTTTCATTAAAATTCTCCGCCGTCTATAGTATCTGTCCAAATTGGAGTATCATCGCCTGAATCTGTTACAGTTAGCATTTGGAATGATGTGTTAATATCTGCACTGCCGGCCGCTTCTGTAACTTGTAATTGATTTGTATTATCTCCGTATACAATACCATTTGGAACAAAGCTACTTCTACCAGTACCACCATATTGAACTTCTAGATCTGTTGTTAATGAAAGTGTTCCTATTGCTCCGTTAACAACAGTAAGTTTGTTATTGATTGCGTCAATAATTTCAGTACTATCATCAGCAACAACACTACCTCTAAAGCTTGATGCATCTAGTACTCCTGTAACAAATAAGCCTTGCTCTACTTGCACATTATTTGTAAATGTACTTGTTGTTTCGCTAATTCTAAGTTTTTCTACACCAGCAGTACCATTAACCATTGTTTTGAATACCATATCAAAATCTTCTTGGCTACCAGTGATATCTGTAGCAATAACTTCAATTTGTCCGCCTACTTCAAAGTTATTATTTGAAGTTTCTAATTCAAATTTTAGTCCTGTACCACTGCCAACAGTTGGTGATCCGCTTATACTATGATGAGCTAAACTAATTGGAAATACTACATCATCAGCGGCACTATCAGGTGCATTGGTAATAATTTTCATTGATTCTGGAGATTCAATGGTATCAGCTTTAATTAATATTTTATCACTTGCAACATTAGCCAGTGTTATAACTCCACTATTATCACCGCCTATAAATCCTTGAACGTGCAAGTCTTTAGCGATTCCAACACCGCCTGAAACAACCAGAGCTCCAGTTTGATAATCTGTGCTTTCTGTTTCGTTTTGAACATTTACAATAGTGGTTGTGCCAATATTAAATTCAGTATTTGAAAGTGTTACACGTTTTGTTCCTTCTGTATAAAAATCTAATTCGTTGTTATCAGCACCTGGTGTATCTTCAGCTAAGATATAAGTGTTTTGATCTACGTCAATAACACCACCTAAGCTATTCCATGCAACTCCGTCATATCCTTCAAATGCATTTGTTGTAGTGTTAAATCTTATTCTACCTGTAACATTTGTTGGACGTTGTGCAGTAGTTCCTACTGGAATTTGTAATCCAGCAACACTATCAACAATAACTACTTCGTTATTAAGTGTTAAGGTTCCTGTTGCGGCACCTAAATTAACTGATGTAGCCGCTCCAAATGCATTAATAGTTGTTGCATTAGTATTGAATACATTAAATGAACCTGTTTCATCTGTGATAATATTTGTACCATTTACTTCAACATCTCTATCTGCTTTTAGATCTCTATCTGCTGTAATATCATTTCCAGCATGGATATCTTGTTGTGTACTTAAACCACCTGTAATTTGTACTGCGCCTGTTGTGCTACTTGTTGCATTTGTATTGTTTTGTACAATAAGTTTAGGTGTTGTACCAAGTTTTATAGATTCTGAACCATCTGTTGTTACAATATCTAAGTATTCGCTTAGGTTTTCGTGTATTCTAAAATTGTTAATACCAGCATCTGGTATATCAATATCTATTTTACCTTTAATAGTATGTGCATTTACAGTTCGGTCAGTACCTAGTGTTAAATTATCATCAATGTCTGCACTGCCGCCTACATTTATACTCTTTTCAATGCCAACGCCACCGTCTACTACTAATGCACCAGTATCTTTATCCGCACTATCAGTTGTATTTGAAATGATTACACTTGGTTGCTGTCCAAAAGTTACAGCTTCTTCTCCGGATCTAGTATTAATGCTTACATAATCTTCAGTACCTTCTGTAATACTATATGCTTGTAATTCTTCATCCGGAATTGTTATAGCTACATCACCTGTAAAAATTAAATTACCATTTACAGTTAAAACACCTTGAACAGTTAAATCAGGATTAACAGTAACTAGACCAGTAGGTGCTCCTATGTTAATTGCAGTTGCTTGTCCAAATGCATTCACTGTAGTAGCATTTGTATTCAATAAATCAAATGCACCAGTTGAAGTTGTAGATATCACACTACCATTTACATCAAAATTACCATTTAGTGTAACATTTCCTGATATAGTGCCGCCAGTTAATTTGTTTAGGTATCTTGCTTCTACATAAGCTGACACAGCCCTTTGAGTAGGAGCAGTATTTAAATCCTGTGTACCTAAACTTGAAATAAGAGCTTCATTGTCGCTTACCTCTTTTAATTCTACACCAACAGGAATACCATTTCTTATAAACGGTCCAACACTGGTTAATCCTGATAAATCAATTTCATTAGCATTTAATGTAATGCTACCTGTTAATGCATTTACACCAAAGAAGTCGCCAACTCTAAAGTTACCAATTTGGTCAACAGTACCACCAGCAAATACTTTACCTTGATTAGTTTGTACAATCTCTGTTGAAGGTATAGCTGTACCACCAAAGAACGGAAGTGCGTTATAAGTTACTCCTGCACCAACATATTCAAATGCGTGTCCTGAAGTACTTACTGTGCTTACATTGTGTAAGCTACCTAACTTATCGGTGGTAACACTTATTATTCCTGGAAATAAGTTAATATCATATCTACCACCATATTGCAAGTTTAATGCTGAAATTGCATCGTCAACAATAGTTTGTTCGGCGGCAATAATGTTTTCTCTTTCAGTTAAGAAAATACTGTTACCTAAAGTTAAATCATGATCCCTTTCAAACCAATCACCTACTGACTTTGTTAATATAGAATCTGCTAATCTGTTTATAAGTAATTCACAAGTTGCTCCTGGAAAAGTTGCAGTTCCAACTAAAGTACTACCATCTGGTATAGTTTGTATTTGATTTATTGGGTTTCCAAAGCTCTTTGTTACTGTATCATTTATTGCAACTTTTGCAATTATATCAGCAAGATAGTAATTTGCATATGCAGTAATTTCACATTGATCTGTATATGTACTATCAGTAACTTGTAATACTGTACCGCTATAATATGCAGTTGCGGCTCTTTGAGTTTGCTTATCTCCTCCATAAACCATATCGTATACAGCGGCGTCAATAATGTAACCAGTATCTCTTTTACATTTGTCAATGTTATAGGTAAATCCAATAACGGATGTATTAAGATAGTTAATAACTTCGGTTTGGTAGTAAGCCTTTTGACTAAAAAATTCTAAACAAGCATTTCTTATAGATTGAGATATCCAACTGTAATTAGGTTCAATATCTGCAGGAGTACCTATCAAGTTACCATTGTTTATTGCATTTTTTGTAATGTCAATTAAACCTTTGAAAGTATTTGCTACAGTTGCATTACCATAATTACCGCTTAAAACTTGGTTTAACGGATTACCAGGTGATTTGCTTACTGCTACACCTTGTATACAATCATCAATTACGCTTTGTAAATGAGTATATGCTAATACTGTGTTTGCAACCTGGTGTGCAGGCAAATAATTTACCGAACCTAAAAAGTATGCTCTGGTTGCTATAAGTGTTTGAATATTAGACTCATAAAATGAGTCATGGGTAATAGCATCAATTAAGAATCCAGTATCTTGTTTACACTTTTCTTGATCATATGAGTAACCATTGTAGGTTGCATCTATATAATCTACAGTTTGTGTTTTAATAGTTTCTTTCTCATTAAATAAATTTGCTATGCCTTGTACAACATCTGTATCTACCCATTGCGGATAATCTGGATATGTAATAGACGGAATATTATCTAGTCCGTTTTGTATTACATCTTCTATTATTTGACACAAGGATTGTACTCTTGCAACTTCTGCAATAGTTCCAGGACCGTTTGTTTTATCTTGATTCACTACTCCTTGCCAGGTATAATCAACATCCACATCTCTAATTATTTCATCGCATATTTGTCCAACATAATCTACTGTTGTTGCTGTTTCTACTTTTTGGTCAGATACTTGTGTTTGTGTTCCAACCCAATAACTTTTTGCAACTTCTACAGTAGCACTGTTACCTCCATATAGCACATCATAAGTTAATGCATCAACAATGTATTTTGTATCTCTTTCACATTTTGTTGCATTAAAATTAAATCCTTGAAATTTTTCTGTTATATAGTCAGTTGTTGCTGTTTGCAACGCAGATTTATTTGCTACAATAGTATTGTAATCAGCTTGTATTGTGGTTGATCCCCAAGTAACACTTGGAAGAACTTCTGCTGGAATACCTGATGCTGTGTTTGCTGTAATTGCATCTGTTACAATAGTTATGTCACCTTCTAATGCAGAAACTTCTGAACTACTTGCAGGACCGTTTGATGTATCTTGTACAGTAAAGTTACCTATAGAAACACAATCAGTAACTGAGCTTACCCAAGTATGATCTGTGACATCTGAAGATGAACCTACGTCAACTGTAATAGATGTTGCATCTAATGCAGTAATAGGTAGCAATCCAGTTGTAACTGAATTTGTATTTGCAGTTACAAAAGTGTGTGGATTTGTATCTGAAGAAACTCCTACATTTACAGTAATTGTTGTTGCTGTAACTGCGGTAATATCAAGTCCTTTTTTATGAGCTGGATCTGTTCGTCTGGGATAAAGTTTAGGTTTACTTGGATCAGTTGTACAAGTAAATATCATGCTGTTCGGAGCAATCACAACTTGCATATTTGTTGTTAGACTGTGAGAGCCAATTTCTAAAACTAATTCGCCTGTTGCAGGATTATATGTAGTTCCTGTAGCAGGTGTAAATGATCTTTGTATAGCTGGATCAGTTGCTCTAGGATATGTTTTAGGTGAACTTGGATCGGTTAAGCAAGTAAACGTAAGTCCGTTTGGTTCAATTTTAATTAAATCACTAAGTTGTAAGTTATGTGAACCAATTGTTAATTTTAACAAGCCTGTATTTGGATCGTATGTTGTACCTGCTCCAGGTGTAAATTTAATTCTTTGAGGAGCTACTGCTATGTTTTGTACAATATCTCCAATAATATTTGTTGCAATATGCTGAAATGCATTTACAATAGCTGTTTTCTGTTGTGCATTTGGTAACTGAGGATTTCCATCATCAAAGTAACTTAAAGCTACAGTTCTTATAGCTGTATTACCACCGTATAAAATATCATGTGATAAAGCATCAACTAGATATCTTGCATCTCTCAAACACTTATCTTGATTGTATCCAGTTGTAACTGCACCCGGTGTTGCGGATTCAAATGTATGTGCAGTAGGATTAGTTGTGTTTGGTCCAACATTTACTGTTATAGTAGTAGGACCTGTTGCAGTTATTTGTAGATTAGCATTATAAGCAGGATCTGAATTGTTACGTGGATATTTTTTAGTTGAACTAGTTGACGCATCAATAATACCTACGTTTGTTGATATTGTAGTAGGTGATACTGCTGTAATAGCTAGTGCAGTTCCGCTTGCTGGATCAGTTGATCTTGGATATGTATGTTGTGTAGCATTACTATCAGCATCACAAGTAAATGTTAATTTGTTATCGCCAATAGTTACAGTATCGCTTGTTGTAAAACTATGTGAGCCAATAGTCATTTCTAATATACCAGTAGCATAGTTGTACGTTGCATCTGTTACATCTTTTTGTACGCTTCCAGCTGTAATAGTGATTGCATTTGATACAGTTCCACCTACATATGTATGATTACCTTGTCCATATGTACAGCTAAAAGCTAAAGATTCTTTTCCTAGTCTAATATAATCATCTGTTGTATAACTATGTGATCCTATTGTAAGAACCATGTCTCCAGTTGATTGATTATAAGTTGCCGCTGATACGTCATATTTTGGATTGTTTGCATTAACATATGCTAAAACTTCTTGTGCTATAAATTCTCTATTGGCTTGCAGTTGATCTTTAGCATCAATTAAATCTTGGCTTGCTCCTGTAGGATTAGTAAATGTAATTGCATCAGCAGAAACATCTGTGCTTAAAACACCATTTCTAAAAATATCAATAACTTCATTATATCCAGCTAATGCCCTTGCTTCTCCTATATCACTTAATCCTTTTTCTATTGTTTCTTTTCTAACAAATTCAAATGCCGCAAGTGTTTGTATTCCTTGTGCTTGCTTATTTGTTAATGCACTTGCCCTTGAATATGCAAGTCCTGCTGTTACTGAATTATAGTTTGTACCTAATGCAACATCTCTTGCCACAGCATCAATAATAAGTCCTGTATCTCTTTGACATTTTGCAACATCATATGTGTAATTTACATAGTTGCTATTAACATATGCTACTGCTTCTTTGGCAATAAAATTTCTGTTTGCTTGTAATTGAAGTCTAGCATTTATTTGACCAGTTGTTGCTGTGCTTGGATTTGTTAGTGTAAGCGGATCAGCGGCTTGTTCTGTTGACTCAGCTCCGTTGTTAATAATATCAATAACTTCGTCAAATGCCGCTTCTACTGTTGATTGTGATGGTGAATGTGTTGTTGCATCTGAAGATTTACTTTTTGCAAAGTTAATTCCTGCAATAGTCTGTGTTTTTTGATTGCTTTGCAAGTATGCACTATTTGCTCTTTGATATGATAATCCTGCAACTCTTTGATTATAGTTTGTACCAAGCAATGTATCATATGCCGCGGCATCAATTATCAATCCTGTATCTCTTTTACACTTATCTTTGTCATATACAAAATTGTTTGAATTAATATATGCAACAAGCTCTTCTTGTAAAAATGCTTTGTTGGCAATTACTTGATTAACACCATTAATTAATTCGTTTGTTGCAGGTCCTGGATCAGGATATGTCAAACCTTCTGATGGTAATTCATCATTTTCTATTATATTTAAAACATCTTCCCATCTTGCAGTAACAGCATCTTTAATTGTTGTATTAGAAATAACTGCCGCTTCACCTAAAGCTTTTGCTTTTCTTAATCCAAGAATAGTAGCTGGTTTTTGTTCAACATTTAGATATGCAGTATTTGATCTTTTATATGCTCTACCTGCTTGAATACTATTTGTATTGGTACCTAAAAGAATATCTCTATTCACAGCATCAACGATTAAACCAACATCTCTTCTACATTTATCTTGATCATATGTTAAAGTTGGATTATTTGCCAAATTGTATGCAATAGCATCTGTAATAAAATTGTCTCTATTTAACAAGATAGCCTGCCCAGCTTGTATTTGTAATGCTGGTTCGTCAGTGTATATTGGTTTTGTTAGTGTAGCTGGTAATCTTGATAATGTTAAATTATCAATCATATCTTGTATGTTGAATATTAATGTGTCTAAGAAATCTGCTTCACTTTGTGTAGCATTATTACTACTAAAGTCTTGAGCAACACCGTTTCCAGTAGTAGGTGTAACAGCTAAACCTCTAACAACTCTTTGTATTACAAATCTTAATCTTGCAAAAGCGTTTACTATGGCCGCTCTATTCACTGGAGCAAGTGTAGAAAAATCTACTCCGCCTGCACCATTTGCAAAATAATATTTTGCTTCTTGGACTGTACTACTGTTTCCACCATAAAGCACATCAAATGTAGCCGCATCTATTATGTTTTCTAAATCTGTTGTATATTTTGCATCATCATATGAAAACCCAGAAACTTCTGCTGACAAAAATGCTTTGAATTCTGCTATTAAAAAGTTCTTATTTGCAATTACTTGGTCTTTTGCATCAGCTCTATTGTTGTCAACCCCAGCGTGTTCCGGAAATACAATAACATTAGCAGAACTATCACCATCGTCTATGATATTCATAAATTGATTGAAACCTTCTTTAACATTCTGCAATGCAATGCTACTTGCCGCTACTGCCGACAATGCTTCAAACTTGTCGCTCAAAAATCTAAAGCTTGACAATAACATTGGTTTGAATCTTGCTCTTAGTTCAAACTCTTGTGCGGCTCTTATTACTTGCTGATTGCTTTCTAATGTTGCAAACATTTCTATACCATTTATCAACGTGGTCATATTTTCAGTATATGTTGCTTGATTATAGCTTAGTTCAGTAAATTGATCATTAATGTATGCAGAAACTTCTTCAACTAAAAATTCTCTATTTTCTAATATATTATTTTTTGCTTGTATTTTAGCAGGATCAATAGTTTGTAAATCATTAAATGTAGCCGCTACATCATTGCTGTTGTCTGGTTGAACACTACTATCTCCTTCACTTATTGTGCTAGTAATAATGTTAAACAAATAATCAATATTTTCTTCCATAGCAAGATTTGTAGTTAATGCTTTCATACCATCGCGAGCTTGTTCAATTCCGTAAATTGTTGGTGCTTTTTGGTCTGTCAATACTTTGCTTGATGTAGCACGTAAATAACTTGTTCCTGCCGCTTGTGATTGATAAGATGTTCCTAGTACAATATCTGAGGTTACTGCGTCAATAATCCTTTTGAGATCACGTCTACAAACAGTTTCGTCATAGATAAAAGGAGGATTTATCTGTGTGTTACCTGTGATATAATAATACGTAGGATCTGCTTCAAATTTTATTATACTTCCTGTCTGTGGTTTATCACGTAAACTGTTTATTCTAATTGTTATATTTTTTGCTAGATTTACTATGGCTGTAGCTTGTGCTGATGCTCCGCCTCCACTAACTGTTATTAATGGTGTGCTTGTATATCCACTACCTGCATTTTGGATAGTAATCGCAGTTAATTTACCTGTTGTTGAATCTATAGTAGAAGTAGCAGTAGCTTGAGTACCACTACCCAATGATGGTGGTTCAATGAACACATCAGGTGCACTTGTATATCCAGCACCTGCAGTTTGTATTGTTACACTTGCAACAGTGCTGAAGTAGTTTTGTTCTGCACGAGCTGTAGTATATGCTTGTGGAAAAAATCCATCAGACTCAATTCCTATTAAGCCAAAATCTGAAACTGAATTTGAAATTGATAGATAGCCACCTCTTGTGGTTTTAAAACCAACAGAACAAAACACAGAGAAACAACTAACAATCTGTGTGTATCCAAAGTTGTCAATCCAAAATCCAATGCCACCTTGAGAAATTTGTGTAAATGCATCAGCAACCATACTGAAGACTAATGATGTTGGATCGTAAGAATTTCCATCAACATACATACCGCCTCCGCCGCCGGTATCGTTAATTTGCTTGTCAAATGGTAAGGCTGGATAGTCTTCAAGCATTAGTGGTTTTGCAGTTGGAGTAATTCCAGGAATCTGTACTGTTTCAAAAGGAATAAATTCTGTACCATCGTTTAACCAAGGTCCATTCATATTGGTGCAATTTTGTACATAAGGTGATGTTGTAACTCTTGCACCTGGACGTATTTCAACACACCATCCTGGATATCTCAAAGCTCGAAATGTTAATTCATGTAAGTAACAGCCATTACCTACATAAAAGATTGTTTGTGTATTATTTCTTGGAAAAATTCTAGTGTTTCTTAAATCACCTGCACCTCTAATTGTAACAAAATCAGGTAATGTAATTGGATTTGATTCGTAAAAATCTCCTGGTCCAACAATAATAGTTGTTCCTGGTAAAGAAGAAGCAACAGCTGATTTAATTGTAGCCTTGGCTCCATCTTTACCCATGCTTCTACCATCATTGTTATCATTACCATCTTGTGTAACATATAAAATGTCAGTTGTCGCTGGACCAGTAGCATTACCAGTTACAATTAAGTCACCAGTAACTGTTGTTTTAGCTCCTTCGGGTTGAATTAATACTTCACCGTCAGCAGTTAGAGTGACACTGGTATCGCCTATTGTCCTCTTATGTAAACTCTGCCTTTTAAAATATTCCATTCTTTATACTTCCAAATAACTTATTGTAACACTTAAATTCGTTGGGTTTGCACCTACAAACACAATTCTGTCGTCTTGCTCTAAAATAATCCTTTCTACATTAAATGTAAAAGTGTCTGATGCTGTAACTGGTATATCATTTAAAACTATATTTGTATTATTTCTACTCTGACCGCTTTTAATCACGTGCATATCAAATGTTGTATCATTTGCTGTAGTGCCATCGTCGGTAGCATTATTACAAACTAATATTGTAGTCATAGCATATTTTTTGCCAGCAGGAACAGTAATTAATGTTGTATCTGTAGTTGATATTAATGAATTTACTATTGCCATTTTTTTCGTCCTTTTAAAAAATTATACTAAAAAGTAATGCCTTATTTCTGCTTGCAATTTCATCTTGTGTGCTATCCTGATTTACAAAAAACAAACCAGTGCCGCCATCAGCAAGTGGTTTACTGTACAAAGAAATTCCATCAGTTGGAACAGCAGGATCGCTCTGTTGTGTAATTGTAGTTGGTGTAGTAATCTTAACCACTCCAGTTCCAGATCCTTTTAATTCAACATCACCATTTGTATCTTGAGATGTAAGCGAGCCGCCGGATAGAGATAAGTTACCTATATCGAATCTATTTTCAAACATAGTTGCTATATTAGTTCCATCGACACCAAATTCAATTCTACTTGTTGTTGCATCTTCTTCAAAATCATAAGTTTGTACAAATGTTTTTGTTGCATCGCCTCGGTCAATTCTATTTTGGAAATTGTAAGTATAAAATCCTAAAATATAATCTTCCATTAACTTAGCATTTACCAATGCATCATCATCATTAGCTAAAGATAATTTATTTGGATTGCTTGGATTAGGCGTGATAGCCGAACCTGTATATGGATAAACATTCTTTTCATAATCTGTTGTACCAGTTACTGTAACAATGCTTGATCCACTTCCTAAAAGTGTTAAATTATTTGCACTACTAGGATCTGGTCTAATACTAGAAGCATACAATCCTTGTATTGCTCCGTTTTGGTCTCTCAAAGCCCAGCTACCTGTGTAAGCTGTGCCTCCTACAATCGTTTGCAAGCTTTCATCAAATATTACATTTGCATCTGGCCTTGTTCCTCTATCAATAATTAACCCTGAAGTGCCAAGACTAATTCCTGCACCTGTTTCTCCATTGTTTAAAGTAATAGTGTTATCTTCAACAATCAGTTCACTTGAGCCAATGCTTGTGCTTTGACCTTGAACATCAAGATCACCACTTACAGTAACTTTACCGCCGTTGCCAACATCTAATGTGATGTCGCCGCCGCTTGTAACTTTTATTTTGTAAGAACTTGCACCTACATTATTGATACGTTCAGCCATTTATTTAACTCCTTAGATAGCAGTTAAACGTAGCAATGATTCTGTTGAGTCGTCTTCCGCTGTCCAAGTATATCGATTACCATCATAGTCTACACAAGTTCTATTGAACATTTTTTTAACATTGATAGCATTTCCTCCTGTACCAATTCCAACAAGCAAAGCTTCTTTATCAGCATTTGGAGCACTACCATCTGAAGTAAGTGTACAAACTCTTGTAACATTGCCTGCATCATTTGAACAATTAAATTTGTTTGTTCCTCGTTGTGAAACGATAAAGCCTTCAATTAATGATGATCCATCATGAAAGCGAATTGGTATTGTTGGTGTGGCTGTACCTGTTGCACCAAAATTTCTTTTATTGACTGGTCTTCCCATTGTTTTTCTCCTTTTTGACGTTCTAAGTCTACGCTATGGGTCTAGCATAAGTCCTCTAATGAGGCTCACCTATTGACAATAGTATTTATGAAAAAAATAAAAATGGGTTATAATGTATAACAAAAAGCTCGCTAAAATTAATTAACGAGCTTTTCGATTATAATGAGTAGGGAGGACTTGGGTTTCACCTCCAACTAGGTCGACCGAGATACCATTCTCCAAATCCCCTAGCACTTACTTCCGCCCGGGAGGGCGATGTGATTCTTGGTCGCTAAACTTTGAACCTGGCTACCACGCCTAAGCAATCAAGTTATGCCTCTTGGTAAGACACGTTTCCTTGCACTACTCTAACTAGACCGTCGTCTAACTATGTTTATAATATAGCAAATAAAACACTAATGGTCAACCTTTTTTTATATTTTTTTTAAATTAATTGCGTATATTCTGCCTTTATTTTCAAGATGTTCGTATTCAACTCGATCTCCTATGATCAAAGTATGTTCTAATTTATTAAACAAAACATCTTTTCTTACTTGTCCAAACTTATCAGGGCGTATTACGCCTTTGTTGCCAACAAATTTGTATATTTGTCCAGTACGTACCATTGTAAACTCCTTGCAGTATTTACTCATAGAAAAAGGCCTTGACGGCCTTTTTCATTATTATGTTGCTAAAAATATTAGCTGAAAGCAAGGTTGCCGCTGTTAACTTCTACCTTCTCTAGGTAGTCAGCCGCATTACCAAGAGACGAAGCTGTGTTTGATAACTCAACATATCCGTATCTAGTCATGAAACTCACAACTGGTTCGAATGATGTTGGATCAAGCACAACGCCTGAGCTCATCAACGGAATGTATGGGCAATAGAACGCCGCCGCGTCTGATTCACTTGTACCTTTGTAACCAACTAGCACATCATCGTCAGCCGCATATGTGTTTACATATATCTTCATTGCTGAGTTTAGTGTACCAACCATTTTGGTGTTTGTTGGTGCTTCAAATGTACCTTCAGTTGTTCTTGCGAACGCTGAAGTTGTAGCACTTTGTAGTACAGTTAGGATTGCTGGAGAAACAACAGCCCAGTTACCTGCGCCTCTTCTTGTTCTTTGAGCAATTCTGTTTGCCGCTCTGTTAACGAGAACAGCCAAAGCGGCGTGCTCATCACCAACAAAAGTAGCTGTACCAGATACACTTGCTTGGTTAAATGTATCAGTACCTGTACCTGCTAGGGTAGCAAGAGAACCTAGGATCTCTTGATCGATTTCAGCAGTAATTTCTTGTGCAAGAGCCGCCATAATTTCGGCTTCTACATCAATACCATGCTGTGACTGAGCATCTTGTGCAGATTCAAAAGTCCATCTTGCTGATAGCTTACGTGATTTAGCTTCAACAGTTTGCTTTAAGATCTGAATGCTTAGTCTTTTTCCAGCTTCGCCTTCAAGTGCGGCAGTTGCGTCTGCTTTACCTGATGTTGCATTACCGGAATATGCTTCCGCAATTTTGAATGGTGAAAGTGCTTCTTCACCTGCTACTGCGCCTGAGGCACCTGAACCAACAGTATCGGAGTACCGTACTCTTAGTGTGTGGATTTGACCCACTGGTCCTGTCATTGGTTGAACACCAACGATTTCGTTTGCAATAACGGTTGGCATAACACGTCTGATCACTGGTAGGATCACTCGGTTAAGCGTTGCTATGTTACCGGCAGAGGTTGCACCTGCAGTTGCGGTCTCAGCCAAATACTTTCGTGTATTTTCTAGCGTTGACGACATAACTGCTTTCTTTGTGCCTTGTAGGCCTTCAAGAAGTGCTGTTTTGGTCTCTTGCCAGCGACTTTCTAGTAGTTCTGACATTGTTATCTCCTTAGTTTAAACCAGCTAAACGTCTAATATCGATGATATTACTTGCGTTTGCTGAGATATCAGTTTTTTCGGTTTCTCTGTTGCCTGTTATTTCTTTTGCCTCTGCCAATACTTTTGCCTTTTTTGTTGGACTCTTGCCGTCGATAACTGCCGGTAGATACTTTTCAAACTGAGACGCTAGTCTAGAAGTTTGAACACTTTCTAACAAATCCATCATTATTTCTTTTTGATCAACACTCAAAGGTGCAACCAAAGTATCGATTTTTTCTTTGCGGGCAATTGACTCATTAATCATACGATTTTCATCAGCCTGTTTTTCCGCAAGTTTAATTGCCTTGGCCGCCGCAACTTTTGCTTCGCTTAGTTGTTTATTTTTAGTATCTACAACTTTGAGAAGTTTAGAAGTTTCACTCTTTTCATTTAGATAGGAGTGAGAATATTCGTTAGCAAATGCTTCGAATAGTTTACGGCCAAAATCATTTTCTCGTGCCTTCTCAATATCTTCTTTGAGTGAAGAAATTTCTTTAGTAAGAGTTCTTCCCACAGTATCAGATACCAAGTTTGCACTTTTCTTAATAAAGTTGGTTTTAACTGTATCAAGATGATTCTTAGCTTCACGTACAAGACGTACTTTTGTTTCAGCTAAGTCTTTTTTATCTTCGTAAAACTCTGCAAGTTCTTTAGCAAGTGATTCAACTACAAACTCTTCAAGAGCAACAAACTTATCAGCCATTGCTTTTTGATCGCCATGTAGTTCTTTTATTTCTGTAGCTAATTGCTCAGTAACAAAAGTTTTCATTAGTTCAGCATTTTTACGTTGTGCAACAGCAAAGTTAGCTTTCGCTTCTGCTAATTGTTTACGATCTTCTGAGAATTCCTTAATTTCTTCTGCCAGTCTTTCCGTAACAAGCGAATCAATAGCCTCAACCATTGTTGACTTATCATGTTCATACTTTTTGGCAAATTCTTCACGGAGTTCCGCAGTGACTTCAAGTCGATTTTCACTAATCTTCTTGTTCCATGCTTCTTCTAACTCTGAACGTACTTCTTCCGATAGTGCGTCATTTTCGAAGAGTGATTTTAGTGCATCTAACATTAATTTCTCCTCGTTAATGGAGCCTGCTTATTATTCCTAATAAGCTCTCTTTTAAATATTTTTGTGCCTTTTTGTCGCCTTGGACCTCTCTCGAAGTTAAATATGCCTTGTATCCGCCTTTTTCGTTCATTAAATGTTCATAAATTGGCGTTGGATACGCACCGGGGGCGGAGGGCTGAGCCACTACGTCCACAGTGATTATTTCAAATCCTTCTACTTGACCACCACCGTCTACTTCGCCTGAACCGCGAGATGAGACGCCTAGTTTCACTCCGCTTTCAAGCATTGTTTTTACTAGGCCTCCCATTGGTGTTGGTAAAATTTTAAGTTTGCCGTAACCGTTTGGGCCATCCATCCACATTTCTGTGACCATATGACACACACGATCTAGGTTTATATTGAGTCCTTCAGGATGATCAACTTCTCCTAACACTGAGTAGCCGCCACTAATTTGTTCATTGAGAGTGGTGACAGCCCTGCTAATTTCATTAACTGGATATACACGCTGATTTGCGTTTTTTACTCCACCTTGAATGCAAATACCTTTCATATAAAGATCTTTGCCATCGTTAGCAGACTCAACAACAATTCTAGCTTGGTCAAAACTCAAATGTTCATTAAGTATCTTCATCTATTGTCCTCTTTAGCTTCCAATAGTTGATTTTTTATTGTCAGCGTTCTCTGGTTTCGACTTCTTTTCAGCGCCGTGTCCAGGTTGCGACTTCATTGATTTTGCCGCTTTTCCACCAGGTACGTTTACATTACCATGTGAATCTTCTTTTGCAGAACCGCCAGTACCGCCCATGTCAGCTGAGCCACCTTTTGCAATATTAGCAGATGTACCACCCATATCGTTTTTGCCAGCTACTGTTGACTTGGCATTTGCACCGTTGTCACCTTTTTTTGGCTCTTCTGCCATTTTATCTACGTATTCACGCATAACTTCTGTGTCAGACTTGGCAATTTTTGACTCTTCTACTTCTTCGTCTGTAGCTTCTTCTACTTCTTCGTCTGTAGCTTCTTCTACTTCTTCGTCTGTAGCTTCTAGTTCAATTGACTCTTTTTCATCTTCGTCACCTTCTTCTGAATCCATATCCATTGGCATTTCATCATCAGCTGGTGCTTCTTCGTCACCCATGTCGCCATCCATCATTGCTTCAAATTCTTGCTTCAATGACTCAAGCTCATCTTCTAGGTCCATTACACGGTCTTCAATATCACCTTCTCCGCCTTCTGCGTCCATGCCCATGTCGTCTCCGTCCATGCCCATTTCCATATCATCGCCAGCGTCTGGCATTTCAACATCCATTTCCATGTCGTCTACAGGGTCAGCTTCTACAGTTGGCTCCATAAATTCTTCTACTTTTTCGTCAGTGGCTTCGTCAACCTCTGCGTCATCAGCAGATGCTTCTTCAACTTCTTCATCAGTTGCTTCGTCAAGATCGTCTTCGTTAGAAGCTTCATCTACTTCCTCATCAGTAGCTTCATCTACTTCCTCGTCAGTTGTTTCTTCTACTTCAGCATCTTCTTCTGCTAATAGATTTTCATATATATCTCTTGATTTTTCTACCACAATTTCGTGGAATAGCTCTTCAGCTTTTTCTTTATCTTCGTTGACTAAATGCTCTAGCATTTCTTCAAACTTATTACGTTCAGTCATGTTTATCTCCTTCACAATATATTATACAAGGCTGTCTATTATATTTACACTTTTTGGGAAATATACGCTTAAAATGGGGTCAAAACAGCGTATTTTTAAGATTTTGATGGGGTTATACCAAAAGTTTTACAAAAAATTCTGGTTGACATATGCTTTAAATTTTTACAATCAACTAAGTTATCTGGTATATAACTGTCCTCTTCAATAACTCTAATGTATTTAGTCCTAACAAATTGATTTATACATGATGCTGTTTGTCTTTGCCAATTTCCATGATATGTAGCCCTATCATTTAAATTTTTATAGTTTTTTGTGCCTGCATAAATGTTATTTACTAGTTCATGATTATTACCAATACCTACATAATCAAATCCTAATATATAAATTTTTGCATTATCATGTGTGCTTGCTAGGAATAAAGCAGTAGGTCCACTACTCCATCCTTTGTTAGGATTAAAAATGTTTAAATTAGGATCAGCTTTTGTTAATTTATTAGGATTACTCCATACTTGATGCTTATGAGCATAGTCTGTTTTTTGTATTTCCATTATCATTTTTGTATCTACAGCCACAAGATAATCTGGTGCAAATGTTCTATACAATGCATTACATCCGTAAATTCTTCCGTGTTGTTTTAATAAATGTGGATCTATAGGTTTACGACTTAAGCCATTTCCTAGTACAAAAGCAATCTTTTCTTGTGACATTTAGCATCCTGTTAAACTGCGCCTGCCGCCGCTTGTGCCGCCGCTCCATACATTTGTTTAACAAATTCTAACTCTTTTGTAGTTTCTTTTTGATGACTATCTTGAGCTTTTCTAGCTTTGTTTATATCTTTTAAAGTTAATTTAGATTTACGTGAGTCATCAGCCATTTGAACACTTGTATCGTCTTTTGGACTATAGGTCAAGTCTTCAATTGGTTCCAGGTTATCTTTATCAAAGTAAAAAAGTTCTTTAAGTATCATAGTATTATTTATGCAGGAGCGTCAGGTTCAGGTGCTGGTGCGCCTCCTAAGTCATCTCCTGTAACTGTTTCTGGTGGAGGAGCTTCACCGCCTCCGATATCACCGCCTTCGTCTGGTAATGTGTCTTCAAGTCCACCAAGATCCCCAGCTAATCCTGTTCCGGTTAATGCTGGTGCACCACCCATAGCGGCACCTCCATCAGTAACACCAGTTTGCATTACATCTTCGTTTTCTTCTCTCCATAGACGTTCATTTTCTGCAATCTCTTCGTCAGTCATACCTAAGAATCTTTTCAATGCAAACCTATTTGAAATGAAAGGAATTGCTTGTATTGATCCAAAAGTGCCAATTCTATTATTGTCTAATTCTGCTTGTCTATATGCGGCAAAGTTTTGCGGAGGAGTCATTGCCAAATCAAACATAGCATAATCAACATTTACACCTTTCTTTTTTAAGTAAAGTTTAAACTCTACATTGAATACTTCTTCAAGCATACCTTGTAGCCGTTCACAGTATTTGTTGAACCTTAATTCTTGAATATATGCTGTACCTACTCTACCATCATTGTACTGGCTAGCGCCGTCATCTGCCCCGGTTGGGAGATATGAACTAGGAATTCGTAAGCCACGTACAAGTTTATTAGTAAAATATCTGAGATCATCAATTTCTCCTAAATTTGTACCGCCTGGTAACGTTTCAACCTTAGATCCGCGTCCTTCAGCAGTTTGTGGGAAAAAGTAGTCTTCGTTAATTGACAGTGGATTATATGATGAGTCTATAACATTTGTGCCACCACCTGTCTTGGATGGGATTCTCCTTTGATGTATTTCCGTTTTTACACGCTCAACAAATTGTATTGCAAGATGCGAGGGCATATTTCCCACATCAACGTAGAATACTCTTCTTTCAGGTGCTCGTTGCACTCTGTAAATAATAATTGCATCTTCAAGTAATTCTTTTTGTTTATACACTTTGAAAATACTTTCAAGTAAACTATTTCCAAATGGATAATTTTGATCTAATCCTTCGCTCATACTTAAATGAACCATATGATTAGCATCTATATATGTTTCACCCTGATCTGTTTGCCATCTACTAGTACCAGCAGGCGGAGTTGCAGTGCCTGTAGCTTGTTGTTGACTTACTGTTTGATAGCCACTAGTACCTCCAGGACCATAACTGTTTGTTTGATTTAATGGAGTAGCTTCTAAAGCATCAAAAGCAAAATTTAAATTTTTTACACAGTATTGTTCTGGTTTTTTACCATCACTTTCGTTTACAATTATTTTTGTAACTTGACTTGGATCAACATGAAATAATTTTTGTGTTTCAGGATCTCTGATAAAAAATTGGTCTCCGTATTTGAAAGCATTACGAATTGTTCTAAACATTCTAACATCAAACTGATTTAGTTTACACCACTGTTTTAGGTACTGACCGAGTATCTGAACTTCAGAATTGTTTGCTTGTTTTTTAAATTTAATATTAAAATGAGTATCGTTGTCTTTGCCTTTTTGTGTACAAAACTCTGCAAGAATATCTAATGCGGCATTGACTTCGCTATCACTGTCCATTGTATTATATTGATTATATCTTTCAATACGATTAGGCGATCCGACATATACATCTGGTAAATGTGAACTATAATTAGTTGATGCAGGACCTGGTCCAGAACTACCACGTTGACTAAATGGACTATAACTTCCACTTGTATTGTTTCCAGTTGGTACTGGTGTAAAGAATTTCTTCCAGCTCATGCGCCTATTCCTTTTAGCATATTTCCACTAAGCCCTCTTGTTGCTTTATATTGGCGTTTGCCTGTTTCTGATGCGGTTGTTTCAACTTGTAATAAATTTTGTAATATCATATTTTGTTCATTTAGTTTGCCTTCTAGCATACTAACCATACTATCAGTTATATTACTACTTATCGAATTTGTACCATTAGAATCGCCTTCTTGAACACGATTTTCTACGTTTCTAATAGTTCTCATCATGTTGTTAACTACGCCCATACTAGATCTTGCACTCATAACATTAGCTGGACCTGATACAAATTCTGGACCTGCTTCTCCAACTATACCAAACCCTCCTCCAGGAATATTACCTCCTCTAGCAAATCCTCTAGTATATCTTCTACCAGCGGCTGTAGCCCTTTGAAAATCTGCAATCCTTGCGGCAGTATATTTTTGTCCTTCTACAAATGTTGCTTTTAATTCTTCTTTTAATGATTCCATTTTTTGACTTAATTCAGCGGCTCTTTCAAAATTTCCTTGCCGAATCATTTCATCTCGTTGTTTTTCTAATTCTGCAATTTTATAATTTTCATCTACTAATTTTTGTATACCATCAGTTTGTGTTTTTTCTTTTGCAACATCTTCTGCTTTTGTATTTTCAATAGTTAGATCTTCTACTGGCATTGTATTAAGTTGTGGAAATGATAATAAATCTGTATCAGTGTTATACAATCTATCTTGAGCTTCAGCGGCACTAAAAAGTTTGTTAACTACACCGCCGAGTTTGGTTGATATTTCTTCAATACCAGGCATAGCCGCTTGTACTTTTTGCAGTGCTTGTACACCCATTTCTTCTAGATTTTTTAATGCTGTTTGTTGTGTAGCTAACACCATATCTCTTGTTGCTTCATTCAATCTAATGGTTTCATCTATAATATTTCTTGTATCTTCTGCACTCATTTGGATTTCTTGCTGTCGTTCAATCTCAGCAGTTATCCTTTGTAATTTGGTTAATGTATCTTCAGCGGCATCGCCAGCGGCTTGCAATCTGTTTGCAAATACATAACTATCTTCTCTAAGCTGGCCTTGTGCTTGGCTTATGTCTGTTAAACCACCTAACATACCAATTTGTCTACCTTCTTCAGTATTCAAATATCGTGTAAATGCCGCTTGTGTATTTGCTATAGATTGATCAAATTGATCAAAATTTTGTGTATTCATTCCTGACCTAAAAGCATCAACCTGTGCTTGAAATTCATCTGCACTATCACCTAAAGCAACAAATGCACTTCTAGTTGCATCAGTGGTTGGTGCTCCTCTGATCAATAAATCTTTGAACAATTCTGCATACTGAGGACCCATTGTTGAACTTATCTTTGTAAGTCCTGTAGTAAGTGCTTCACTTGCATCAGCACTTTGTCCTGTGAGAAAAGCTTGTACATCTCCTTGGCGTCTTGCTTCTTTCATTTGGTCAGCAAGTTCATCTCTTTGTTTGCCAGTGAGTTTACTCAATGCATCAAGTTCTTTAGCAAATTCAAGTGCAGATTGATTTCTATCTCTGCCAACACTACGTTCTAATTGATTATCTTGTTCTGCAATTTCTGCATATGTTAACAAATTTTCATTTATATCTTGAACAGTATAACCTAATCTACGTAATCCAGTTCCTACATCACTTGATAATACACCGCTACTAAACTGTCTAAAAGCACTTATAGCTGAATCTGTACTGCCACCAAAAGCACTAAGCCCTTCAGCATTGTCTTTGAATAGTTTGGTCATGTCTTCAACAGTCATACCAAGTTCAGCCGCCGCTATTTTAATTTCGGTCATTTGCTTGCCAAAACTTGCACCTATACCTGTTAAACTTTGATATTCAGCCAAACTTTGCTCAGCAAACATTGTTAGTGCATTTACAACTTTTCCAAGTTTACCTAATAGTTTTGTGTTTGTATCTAATGCTTTACTGTAATCAGACAGCTTCATACTGCCAGAAAGTAAATTACCAGCTAATCCTACTACAGAATTAGTAGCTCCTTTAAGTTCTGAACCAAATGCACTCAGAGCACCTGATGTAGATAGCATATCATCAATACCTGCCAAAAGTCATTCTCCTAATAAATACCGGTTATAAATATCCTTATATAGTATTTACCTAGGAAAAATTTATGGAAAATGAAAGCCCATTAAAGAAGTTTCAAAGACAACCAAAGATTTATATAGACTTACCAAGCAAAGGAAAGTATTATGAATCTCCTGGTATAATGTATGAAAATTCATATACTAATTTAGCTGTCTTCAGCATGACTGCTAATGATGAAATTCTGTACAAAACACCAGATGCTTTGATTAACGGACAAGCAACAGCTTCAAATATGCAAAGTTGTATACCATCTATACTAAAACCTTTTGATCTAGTATCAATTGATGTAGATGCTATACTGTTGGCAATTAGAATGGCAACATATGGTAATCATATGTCAGTTTCTCAAAAATGTACGCATTGCGGAGAAGAAAACGCTTATGAAGTTGATTTGCAAAAATACATTAATTATTTAAACGGACTAACGTTTCAAGATAGTTTAATGTATGAAGGTTTCAAAATTAATGTTTCTCCTCTGACATATCAACAATATACTGACTTACAAAAAGAATCAGTAGGATATCAGAGAGCATTATCAGTACAGTTACCTGCTATTGCAGATGAACAAGAAAAAGATAAATTTAAAGATAGTATTTTAAAACAAATTGCACAATTAAATTTGAAAACTATTCTGCTATCGTTAAAAAGTATTGAAATAGAAGGAGAAACTGAAACTGATCTTAAGGCAATGTTTGACTTCATAGAAAACTATGACGTAAAAATGTATCAAGCTGTTAAAGACCATATCAATGCACAGTATGAAGCTTGGTTACTGCCTGTTGAAACTGTTGTGTGTGCCGATTGCAAAAAAGAAAATCAACTTAGAATAACTGTTGATCAAACTGATTTTTTCGTAAAAGGCTAATAACACTTAATGACAGTGAAGTAATGTTGTTAGCCGAAGAGTTTGAAGAAGATATTAAAAAAATAAAAGATACTGTCTATAGACTCAGTTGGTACATGAGAGGAGGACTCTCTGTTGAAACCTTGATGTACAACACTGATGTCATGGATCAAGATGTAATATCAAGAATCATAAAAGACAATATTGAAAATACAAAAAATTCTAAAATGCCGTTGTTATAACTATTGTGGTCCAGGACGGTCAACATCTATTTGCGGAGGTGCTGGTGGCGGAGTATTCATGCCTCCTGGTCTGCCAGGTTCAGCATATGGATCTGTTGCAGGTGTTATAGTAGGTTGAGCATCTTGTGAAGAAGAAGGTGCTTTCATCTCAAGTGCATCAAATATTGCAGTCTTTCTTTGTGCAGGCATCAACCATGGAACTTTGATTTTATTCATGTCTGGTGGAAAAATTAAATCTTGGAAAGCCAGCTTTGCCCATTCACTAGATGCCCAGGCAGTACCTGCTGGCATTTTAGCAACACCTTTTTTGAATCCTATTGCATCTCTTAACGTATCTCCACCTATAGCACCATCGGTAAGACTATCCAAAGTCTTCATAGTAACATCAGTTACATTGCCTATGCTGGCAAAA
>MDTD01076391.1_pt1 | contig 68461 bp, 69 predicted proteins | sample 811221 | NCBI WGS metagenome assembly MDTD01 (sample SAMN05326646, study PRJNA326480) | marine metagenome | isolation source: seawater | place: Pacific Ocean: South West | collected 2011
GCTTTCCCGCTTGGATGTATTGATCAACGGAGACCGTGTGGACGCGCTCGCCATCATTGTTCACCGCGATCATGTGCAATCTCGTGGACGTGTGTTGACGGAAAAAATGAAAGAGTTGATTCCCCGTCAAATGTTCGATGTGGCGATTCAGGCTGCAGTGGGCGGCAAGATCGTCGCAAGGCAGACGGTGAAGGCGCTGCGTAAGAATGTGACGGCTAAATGCTACGGCGGTGACGTGACCAGAAAGAAAAAGCTTCTGGAAAAGCAGAAGGCTGGCAAGAAACGCATGAAACAGGTGGGTAATGTGGAGATCCCCCAGTCCGCCTTTTTGGCCGTATTGCAGGTTGATGGCTGAAGCGGTGTCCTTGTACTGTTTGGCCAATCCCGCATTGGTTCGCGGCGAGGCACCGGGCAATGCATTGCGTCTTGCAGCGACTGATTAAGTGTTAAAGGTGGCGCACAGGTGAATATCGACTTTCCGCTGATTCTGGTGATCATTGTGTTCGGCAGTGGCGCGGTGTGGTTATTGGATTCACTTTTGTTAGCCCGGAGCAGAGCAGAACGTCGCTCCCAGTTGGCATCGCAGTACCCGGGTCATGACAAAGAGGGCTCGCAGGCAGCGCTGGCCTTCGCAGAGGCCTGTCAGCGTGAGGCAGCTGAGCCTGCCGTCGTGGAGTACGCGAGGTCGTTCTTTCCCGTACTCGCTGTTGTGCTGGTATTGAGGTCGTTCCTCTACGAGCCCTTTCAGATCCCCTCGTCCTCGATGGTGCCGACGCTGGAGGTCGGTGATTATATTCTGGTCGACAAATTCTCTTACGGGTTGAGGCTGCCCGTTATGCGCACCAAGATCTTGGATGTGGGCGAGCCGGAGCGGGGTGATGTGATGGTGTTTTTTCCTCCGCACCAGAATGACACCTATTACATCAAGCGCGTCATTGGCGTGCCCGGGGATCGGGTGGTGTATCGCAACAAGCAACTCACGGTGAACGGTCAGCCCGTTCGTCAGGAGTGGCTCGCCGAGTTACCCAGTGGTCGTTATACGGTCAAGATGGGGCGCGAGGAACTCCCCGGTTCAGACGGACACCTTATGCAAACAGACAACCGACGCGGCCCACGTAATTTTTCGATAGTGGTGAAGCCCGGCCACTACTTTATGATGGGTGATAACCGCGATAACAGCAGCGACAGTCGTGTATGGGGCCAGGTGCCGGAGCGCGATATTGTCGGCAAGGCCGTCGCGATATGGATGCACTGGGAAGAATACTTGAGCGTACCCTCGTTCAGCCGTGCCGGTGCCATTGACTGACCAGCCAGGAGGGTAGGTCGTGAAACGGAATCGATCAGAGTTTTTCAGCGCTAACCAGCGACATAACAGCCGAGGCTTCAATATCGTAACGCTGTCCCTCAACTTGATGTTGTTAGGGCTGCTACTGGTTGCAGTGTTGAGGATATTCCCGAGCTACATGGAATATCTCACTGTCCGTGATCTCATCACGCGGGCGGCGGCGGAGCACGATCCCGCCTCTGAGAGCGTCACGGATTTGCGCGTGCGACTCGGAAAATTGATCAACACCAATCAAATTTGCGACATTCGCATCGATGATATGGAGGTGTATCGAGCGCAAGGCGTCATCGTGATTGATGCGAATTATGAGAAGCGTTTCCCCTTTTTCTGGATCCTTGATGGGGTCATCGTGTTTAACGATTTGATGGTTGAAACCCGCGCCAGGGCACGCGCTTGAATACGCTGGGTGGACCAGCACTCGATGAGCTCCAGCGGCGTCTGGGATATCAATTTATCGATCGTAATCACTTGCTTCGGGCGCTGACGCATCGGAGCGCCCAGCGGGATCACAACGAGCGCCTCGAGTTCTTGGGGGACGCTCTAATCGGAATGATTGCTGCGGCCTATTTTTACCAGCGTTTCCCCGACGAAGACGAGGGTACGCTGAGCCGTCTCCGATCATCGGTTGTGCGGGGGCAGTCTCTGGCAGAAATTGCTGAGGGACTGGACCTATCAAGCTGTCTCATCCTTGGGGAGAGTGAGCGCAAAAGTGGTGGACGCCACCGGCGCTCTATTCTCGCCGACACGTTGGAGGCCCTAGCGGGCGCAGTCATGCTGGACGCCTCTCTCGAGACGGCGCAGGCTGTGGTTGGTGCATGGCTGGCCGATGCGATGGGCAGTGCATCGCCGAAAGACGCGATCGATGCCAAGACACAGCTTCAGGAATGGTTGCAGGCTCGCGGCGAAAGCCTGCCACAGTATGCAGTGCTAGATGTGTCGGGTAGTGCACACGAACAAACATTCACCGTGTGCTGTGAGCTGAAGCAGCGGAAGCTCGTGACCGAGGCGGCAGCGGCCAGCCGTCGCGCGGCGGAGAAGCTGGCAGCTGCTGAGATGCTGCAAAAACTGTCGGTCTCCAGAGATGGCTGATACACGGTGCGGCGTGATTGCTATCGTGGGTCGGCCGAATGTTGGCAAGTCGACGCTGCTGAATCATTTGCTGGGCCAAAAACTGAGTATCACTTCCCGCAAGCCCCAGACGACGCGGAATCAGGTTCTGGGGGTCAGGACCGACGACGCCATGCAGTATATTTTTGTCGACACGCCGGGGCTGCATTTGGGTCAGTCGAAAGCGATCAACCAAGCGATGAACAAAGCTGCTTCGTCGGCGCTGAGTGGTGTCGACCTCGTTCTATTTTTGTGTGATCGCACGAAATGGACTGAAGAGGATGACTTCGTCCTGAAGCTGGTCGCGCAACAGTCAGCGCCCACCGCACTGGTGGTGAACAAGCTGGACCTGGTTCAGGATCAAACCGTCTTGCTGCCGTTTATAGACGGACTGAGTGCGCGCTGTGAATTTGATGCTGTGCTGCCGGTCTCGGCATTACGAGGCAAGGGCCTCGATGAATTGCTGCAGTATCTCGCGCGCCGCATTCCCGAGGGGCCCCATCTGTTCCCCGAGGACCAGATTACAGACCGCAGTCAGCGGTTTTTAGCCGCGGAGCTGGTGCGTGAAAAGATCATCCGGCAATTGGGCGACGAATTGCCTTATGCGGCGGCGGTAGAAATTGAATCGTTTTCTGAGGATGAACGGGGTGTACTGCACATACATGCGTTGATCTTGGTTGAGCGGGATGGACAGAAAAAGATCTTGATCGGGGAGTCAGGTGAAAGACTGAAGTCGATCGGCACCGCTGCGAGAAAGGACATGGAGCGAGCGTTTGATAGCAAGGTCATGCTCAAGCTTTGGGTCAAGGTGAAGTCAGGTTGGTCAGACGACGCGCGGGCGCTCAAAACGCTTGGTCTCGATCCGTTAGGTGATGAGTGAGCACTGAACAACCGGCTTGGGTGCTGGGCCGGAAAAACTACGGCGATAACGGGCTGTTGGTCGAGTTCTTCACCGGGGAGTGGGGGCGATGCGGTGCGGTTGTCAGAGGTGCTCATCGCAAAAAGCGTGGCGGGAGCCTAGCCTCACTGCTGCAACCTTTTCAACCCCTGTTGGTGAGTATGGTGGGGAGGGGAGAGCTCAAGACAGTTCGGCAGGTCGAGGCACCTTCTGCTGGGTATAGCCTCCATGGTGAGGCACTGATACACGGTCTGTATATCAACGAGCTGCTGGTCCGCGTGTTACCCCGCTTTGACGCCTTGCCGCAGTTGTTTGTGGCCTATGGTCGGGCGGCTGAACAGCTTGGGGTGGGTCCATCTGAAAGCACGCTACGGCGATTTGAACTGGCGCTGCTCTCGGAGTTGGGTTACCGCCTCAATCTACAGACAGATGAGCATGGTCAGATCATTCAAGAGACGCTTCACTACCGGTACGAGTCCGAGCGCGGTCTGTGTGCTGCGGGCGTTGGCGAGGCTCGCTCTGATGCGGCGGTGCTGTCTGGTGAGCAGCTCGCCCGTATTCAGCAATGGTGCGATGAGCAGCGCGATCTTGAGCCCGGTGATCTAGGGGTGCTTAAGCGCTTGACCAGAGTGGCCATGACGCAAATCACATCGGGCCGTACACTGCACACGCAAGCCTTAGTCCGCAATCTGAGATCGCACCAACGAGGTTGACACGTTGTCACCGTCAGGTGCGCGCACCGTTTGTGAGGCGACATGCTGAGCTAGGAAAAGTAAGAGTGAAATCAAACAGCACATGAGCGACTTCCTGCACTACCCAACAATCGAGGACATGGTCGGTGAGACGCCTCTGGTCCGCCTGCAACGCATCCCGGGTGAGACTTCTAATACGATATTGGGCAAGCTCGAGGGCAACAATCCCGCCGGGTCCGTCAAAGACAGGCCTGCTATGAGTATGATCCGAGAGGCGGAGGCGCGTGGGCATATCGCTCCCGGCGACACATTGATTGAGGCGACAAGCGGCAACACCGGTATCGCACTAGCGATGGCCGCCGCCGTGAAGGGTTATCGCTTGAAGTTGATTATGCCCGCCAATCAGAGCGAGGAACGCAAGGGCGCGATGCGTGCCTACGGTGCCGAGTTGATCGACGTGACACCTGAACAGGGTATGGAGGGTGCCCGCGACCTTGCGCTGGCGATGCAAGCGCGCTGCGAGGGCTTGGTTCTTAATCAGTTCGCCAATCCGGATAACCCCGCAGGGCACTTCGCTTCCACGGGCCCGGAGATCTGGCGCCAAACCGGTGGCCGAATTACGCATTTTGTCTCGTCGATGGGAACGACGGGAACGATTATGGGGGTTTCAAGATTTCTCAAATCGAAAAACTCTGATATCCAGATTATTGGCTTGCAACCCACAGACGGGTCGCAGATTCCGGGTATCAGACGTTGGCCCACAGCTTACCTGCCAGACATCTATCAAGCTGATCGTGTCGATCGCGTGATGGATATTAGTCAGTCAGAGTCTGAGGCGATGATGCGCAGGCTGGCCCAGGAGGAAGGCATTTTTGCGGGGGTTTCCTCTGGGGGGGCCATCGCCGCATCGATGCGCATCAGTAGCGAGGTGGAGAATGCCACGATCGTTGCCATCATTTGTGATCGAGGGGACCGTTATCTCTCAACCGGTGTTTTTGACCGCTAGAGCCCGTCTCTCTTTTGCGATTGACACGAGTGCTTGGCTGAGCAGGCATGGTGATCCTGCTCCGCACGTCTGGACAGTGCAAGAGAGGATATTTGAATGACTTCACAATCGGAGCGCGCGAGCGCCGGGATGGATGGGCTTCTTGAAATTATGCGCGACCTGCGAGACCCCGTTCAGGGTTGTCCCTGGGATCTCAAGCAAGATTTCAGCACCATTGCCCCATTCACACTTGAAGAGGCGTATGAGCTGGTGGATGCCATCGCCAGTGGTGATGATCAGCAGGTCAGGGATGAACTGGGGGATGTGCTGTTTCAGGTTGTTTTTTATTCGCAAATCGCCGACGAAAAGGGCTTGTTTGATTTCAATGATGTCGTGGAAGCGATTTCCGAAAAACTGGTGCGGCGACATCCGCACGTTTTTGATAACCCCGAGGGAGAGTCGATCTCTGAAAATCAGGTGAAGGATCGCTGGGAAGCGATTAAGTCCGGAGAGCGTGCAGAGAAAAATCAAATCGGTGCATTGCAGGACGTTCCATTGGCGTTGCCTGCGCTGAGTCGTGCCCAGAAATTGCAAAAACGCGCCGCGCGTGTCGGCTTCGACTGGCCTGAGCAGAGTGGCGCCCTCGCAAAAGTTGACGAAGAGTTACTGGAGCTGCGTGAGGCGCTCGCCGAGGGTGATGCGGGGCACATTGAGTCGGAGCTGGGGGATATTTTTCTCGCGCTAGTGAACCTTGCCCGACATCTTGGCGTAGACGCAGAGTCGTCACTCCGACACGCTAATACGCGTTTTGAGGCGCGCTTTGAACTGATGGAATGCGCCGCGAAAGACGAAGGCAGCACACTGCAGGCAGAGTCTCTTGAGACGCTGGAAGCGCGGTGGCAGGAAGCGAAGCGATTGTTGAGCGCGGAGTGACTTGCGAGGCTTGCGGAGCGTGTGTAGCGTAGCGCGTGATGCCTCTAATCATAAAGTAATCAGAAAGAGATTCCTTTCATATGCGTATTATCTTGCTAGGCCCCCCGGGCGCGGGAAAGGGCACCCAAGCCCAGTTCATCTGTCAGCAGTTCGGTATACCGCAGATCTCTACGGGGGATATGTTGCGCGCGGCGGTGGCTGCGGGTACGCCGCTAGGCCAGCAAGCGAAAGCTATTATGGAATCTGGGGGGCTTGTCTCTGACGATATTATCGTGGGGTTGGTGAAGGAGCGTATCCAAGAAGCGGATTGTGAGAATGGCTGTCTCTTCGACGGGTTCCCAAGAACCATTCCACAGGCGCAGGCGATGGTTGACGAGGGCATCAGTATCGATCACGTTCTTGAGATCGCCGTCGCGGACGAGGAGATCATTCAGCGTTTGAGTGGGCGACGTGTCCATCCCGGTTCTGGGCGGGTCTATCACGTTGTATTCAACCCGCCGAAAGAAGCGGGACTTGATGACGAGACTGGCGAGGCGCTGATTCAGCGAGAGGACGATCAAGAGGAAACAGTGCGTAACCGCTTGGCGGTGTATCACGATCAAACACAACCATTGGTCAACTTCTATCGAGAGTTAGATGGCGTTCAATACGATCAGCTTGACGGGGTGGGCGCGGTTGACGATATCGCGAATCACATCACGTCAGTTTTGGGTAGTTAGTAATTCGCATCACTCGGCTTGTCATCAAATATAAAGCTTGATAGCGTCTGCAATGAGGCTGGGCACATCAGGAGGGAACTATGGCCGCTGCGAAGAAAGCAACAAAAAAGAAACCCGCTGCTAAGAAAAAAGTAGCAGCAAAGAAGAAGGCACCTGCCAAGAAGGCGGCTGCTAAGAAGAAAGCACCTGCTAAGAAGAAGGCGGCTGCTAAGAAGAAAGCACCCGCTAAGAAGAAGGCGGCTGCTAAGAAGGCTCCTGCTAAGAAGAAGGCAGCAGCTAAGAAGAAGGCTCCTGCTAAGAAGAAGGCAGCAGCTAAGAAGAAGGCACCTGCCAAGAAGAAAGCAGCAGCTAAGAAAAAGGCACCTGCTAAGAAAAAGGCAGCAGCCAAAAAGTCACCTGCTAAAAAGAAAGCAGCAACTAAAAAGAAGGCTCCTGCCAAGAAGAAAGCTGCCAAGAAGAAGTAATACACTGAACCGCCACGTTTGGGAGTGGCGGTACGCGACAAAGCCGGCCCTTGCGCCGGCTTTTTTATTGCCGCGACCGATACGCGGCGCCCATCACCTCACCCGTTTTCCGTGAGGAAAAATATGAGCGACGCGACTAGCACCCTTCCTATTCTCTATCACTATCCGATGTCCCCTTTTTCGGAAAAATTGCGGCTGGCAATGGGGGCATTCGATACCCAATGGCGCTCTGTGAGCGTGCCAGCGTTTCCACCGCGTCCTGATATCAATCAGTTTATTGGCGGCTATAGGCGCATCCCTGTAGTACAAATCGGCGCACAGTTTTTTTGCGACACGCGGCTTGCCTACCAGGCGCTTTTTGAGAGTCAGACTGAACCCGCCCCATTGATTGCTGATGGCGAGGCGCTGCGACAGTGGGCTGAGGCCGATGTTTTTTTCGCCGTATTGGGTGCTCAAAAACCCACTGTGGCTGCACGCTTTCTGTTTCGCGAACTGGGCGTCAAGGGACTCATACGCTTTATGCAGGATCGTATGCGGATGATGCGCGAGGCTACCGTCACGCTGTTGTCTGCGACAGATGCATCCGCGTTGTTGAAGCGATACGTCAAGGTGCTCTCGGAGCATCTTGAGACAACGGCATTTCTCTCAGGTTCTGCGCCGGGCCATCTAGATTTCGCGTGTTATCACCCTCTGTGGATGGCTGCCCGCGTGAGCCCTTCAGATTTACACCAGTGGCCAGCGAGTGTGCGCGGATGGATGGGGCGGATGGAGCAGCTAGGGCATGGTAGGTCCGAGCCCGCCTCGATTATCGACATCGAGGAGGCCATCCGCGATGACAATGTCGACGCGTCACGGTGGTCGCTACCGAGTGATTGGCGGTCTGGAGAGTTGGTTACGGTTGCCCCGCTGGATTACGGGTTGGATGCATCGTCAGGTGCGTTGCTCTCCATGTGTGACGAGCGGATTGTCATTCGGCGAGAAACGGCTTCCGGTCATCCAGTCTACGTGCACTTCCCACGTGCCGGATTTTCGGTTGCAAGGGCTTAAGCCAGGCTGACGCCCAGCTATGTACCGCGCGCGGTGTGTTCCCGTTGCCACTGTGCGGGTGATTGCCCGCACCATTGGCTAAACGCGCGGCGAAAGTTGGACGCGTCGTTAAACCCCAGTGACAAGGCCGTACCCAGTATCGTCTCGCCTTTAAGAAGCTGTCGCTTCGCGTGCTTGAGTCGGCTTTCATCAAGTAGCGCCTGAAAGGATGTGGATTCCGCGGCCAGCCGCCGCCGGTAGGTCCGTGAGCTCATGTTCAGCATGGCCGCCATTTGGTCTAGCTGGGGGTATTGTCCGGGTAATTGGTCGAGTGCCTGCAGAGTTTGTTCGGCGCAGCTGGCGTTATCCGATAAGTCTGCCAACAGTCTTTTGCATTCGTCGTCGTAAAGTGTTTTTAGGGTCGGGTTTGAGGTCGGTAGCGGTCGGTCCATCATATGATTGGGGAGGGTGAATACCGCCCGCCCAGTATTGAAGCCCACTTGATGCCCGAAGATCAGTTGGAACGGGGCAATGTCACTGGGCCGTTCGTAGGGGAAATCGACGGACAAGTCGTCAATGGGCGTTTGTAACAAATCAGAGAGGGTCTTCTGGAGCGCGGAGAAAATGGCCTCGCAGGCAAATCTTTCGGCGAGCGCATGTCCATCTAGTGTTAGCTCGAGGCCGGAGTGGGCGGTGGAGTCATCTTGATAGTGCGACAAGCGCGCCTGCCGGCCGGTTAAAAGGAGGTCATACCGCACCAGCATGTCGAGTGCATCCGCAAGATGGGAACAGGCCATGAATGTTTGGCCAACTACCGCATGGGCACCCAGATTGAGCTTCTGGCCCACCTCCAGTCCTAACGCGCTGTCACCTGTGATACTAAGAGCATTGATTATCACACGATCCGCCTCGCTGGCATCCACGCGCGTGCCGAGCTGTCCGAGGCGCGCGATGGTCAGTTCGGTGCCGTCACAGATGCTGTCCAGCGAATAGCCACGCTCGCCGACCAGCGCGATCAGCACGAGCAGGTACTGGCTGGGTATAGAATCACTCACCCTATTATTTGGCCATATATGACCTTATTTTGGCAAGGGATCACCTTGAGGGCGATAGTGTCCCGCCGGAACATGTGACCATTAGCCGTTCGGAGTACGACAGATGAAAATTGAGTGGAGCGAAAAAACACCCCGGAAGATCCAGCAGTTCCCCAACCCGGACTATCCGAGTGACAACCCGGAACTCGAGGATGTGCTCACTGGCGCAGACGTGGACCATGTTGCACAAATTTTTCAGACGCCACTAACGGGGTCCTATAACTGGGACTACTCAGTCCAGGACGATCGGATTAAAAAACTGTACGAGCTTGGTAAGCAGCTGAACTGGGATCCTCAGATCGATATCAATTGGGATCAGCCTTGGCCGGAGGAAGAAGGGCAGGCCGAGCTCATGAATCTGCATGACTACCCACCTTATCTCGCGCTTTCGGCCAAGGAGCGAGACGAGTTCTGGCTACATATGAACGCGTGGTCTCTGTCGCAGTTCCTTCACGGTGAGCAGGGAGCGCTCTTGGTTGCCAGTCAGCTCTGCTCCTGTGCGCCAACATTCAATGCCAAGCTGTATGCGGCGTCGCAGACGTTTGATGAGGCGCGGCATGTGGAGGTGTTTAACCAATACATCCAAAAGCGCATTGGGCTGATGTATCCGATCAATACGCACCTCAACAGCATTATCGACAAGATACTCACTGATCCAAGATGGGACCTGAAGTTCATCGGCATGCAGATTGTGATCGAAGGGCTGGCATTGTCTGCTTTTAATACGACTCGCGAGACCACACCTGACCCTGTGCTCAAGGACATCGTCTATTTGGTGACGCGTGACGAGGCGCGGCACGTCACGTTCGGCGTCAACTACTTGGAAGAGTATGTGCAAACCCTCACCGACGAGGAGCGCGAGGAGAGGGCGCTGTTCGCCTTTGAAGCCTGCGCGATCAGTCGCGAGCGTCTCGTGGCGACGGATGTATTTCGCCATTTTGGTTGGGATGTTGAGGAAAGTCGGCGCAAGGTACTCGATGGGTTCGTCATGTCCACCTTCCGTAATTTGCTCTTTCAGCGCGTCGTGCCCAATCTGCGAAGAATCGGCCTTCTCACTGATACGATCCGTCCGCGATTTGAGGAGCTCGGTATCCTCGAGTATGAATCGATGACTGACGATGGTGATATTAACTGGGCTAAACTAGAGCGCCCGCTGGACACCAGTGAGGCTCAGAGCCACGAACAGAGTATGCTCGCGGCATTTCATGAGGCTTTTGAAGCCGAGCAGGCGGCAGCAGGGTAGACTGGCCGCCCGGTCAGTGGCGCGCATTCGGAGGCATGGCACTGATCTATCTCGCAATTCAGTGAAAGAGGAAGCATAGGATCATGACGGTGATCACGTTTATACAGCACGATGGCTCTGAGCGTATGGTGGATGGCGATGTCGGGTTGTCCCTCATGGAGACAGCGTTAAAGCACGATATCCCTGGCATCGACGCAGACTGCGGGGGTGGGGCCATTTGTGGCACGTGCCACTGCTTTGTTGAAATGTCGGGTGATTTACCTGCTCCCGATTCTCAGGAGACCGCGATGTTAGGTTTGCGCCCTGACCGCGCCGATAATTCCCGGTTGGCCTGCCAAATTGTTGTGTCAGATGGCATGTCTGATATCACGGTGAAACTGCCTGAGTTCCAAATGTAAAGTCGTAAAAAACATATGCCTACAATCTTAAAGGAATCAAAATTGTGAATGCTCGCGCTGACGTCATGAAGCCCGATTATCGTGGCATGCCTCTCGATTCTCTGGATATCGCGGATCCGCGAATGTTCCAGCATGACTATTGGCACGATCTGTTCGCGCGGTTGCGCGCTGAGTCGCCTGTGCACTTTCAGCCGGATAGTCCGGTGGGCCCTTTCTGGTCGGTCACGCGATACGAGGACATCGTCGCCATAGAGCGAGATACGGAGACATTCTCCTCTGAACCTTCGATTGCCATGATTGATCCAGAGCCCGACATGATTCTGAAGATGTTCATCGCAATGGATCCCCCCGACCACGATGATCAGCGAAGGGCGGTGCATCATGTTGTGGCACCCCGGAACTTGCGCGAATTCGAGACTCTGATTCGAGAGCGCACAATCGAGGTGCTCGATGGGCTGCCTGAGAATGAGCCTTTCGATTGGGTCAAGTTAGTGAGTCGGGACCTCACAACGAAAATGCTGGCTACCTTGTTCGATTACCCCTGGGAGGAACGGAACAACCTGACGCAGTGGTCAGACATGTTCACCAACGATGAGCGCATCACGGACGGGGAGGGCGTCTCCAGAGAGGTCATCATTGAGCACATGACTGCTTGTCTTCAGCGTTTCACGGAGCTGTGGCACGAGCGCAAGGATGACGGAAAAGAGGCGTTTGATTTAATCAGAATGCTGCAGGCTGATCCCAATACAGCCAATATGGTGGACGACCCGCTGACCTACATGGGCAACATCATGCTGCTGATCGTAGGGGGCAACGATACGACGCGGAATTCAATGTCTGGCGGCGTCGTGTTCCTGAATCAATTCCCGGAGCAGATGGCCAAGGTCCGTGCCCAGCCCGAGCTGATACCCTCAATGGTCTCGGAGATCATTCGTTATCAAACGCCGCTCCCTCACATGCGCCGGACCGCTACCCGTGACGTTGAGTTTCAGGGTGCAAAAATTCGAAAAGGCGAGAAGGTGGTGCTCTGGTTCGTGTCGGGTAATTATGACGACACAGTCATCGATCGGGCCGACGAGTTTTGGATAGACCGTCCCCAAGTCAGGAATCACCTGTCCTTTGGTGCGGGTATACATCGCTGTATGGGGAATCGGTTGGCCGAGATGCAGCTTCGGATCCTTTGGGAGGAGGCGCTGAGTCGGTTTGAAAAGATCGAACTCGTGGGTGATCCCAAGCGAACCTGCAATCTCTTTATTAGAGGCTATACCGAATTGCCCGTTCGGGTCTCTCGCTTCGCCTAGCGGTCGTGCGTGTTCTGGCGCGGTGTTGCTCTACAGCCTGAATGCTTGGCTGGTTCGAAGAGAGAGATTCCGCGGTATCGCGCGACTGTTAGTGGTCTTTAAGTCCAAACGGTAATGTCATTTACTGCAGTGGGTGTTGACGGCTGCCGCGCCGGATGGGTGTGTGCGGGCTACGACGGCCGCCATTGGGTGCTGGTGCTGATTCCTTCGCTAGAGGACTTGCTTCCCCTGTTGGCGCCCTCGGCGATTGTCTGCATCGATATGCCTATCGGTCTCTCCGAGAATGGTGTCCGAGCCTGCGATCAAGCAGCCCGACGCCAGCTAGGCCCGCGCGCGAGCAGTGTATTCCCTGCGCCGCCGCGTCTGGCGCTGGAGGAGGCTGCCTATACCGACATCAACAGTGAGAGCAAGCGCCGCTACGGTCGCGGGGTGAGTAAGCAGGCTTTTTACCTCTTGCCGAGGATCCGTGAGCTTGAGTCGATCTTGTTGCGCCCCGAGGTGAGAACCTTGAATTGGCGTGAGACCCATCCAGAGCTCTGTTTCGCTGCGCTGAATAATGGCGCGCCAATGCCACATAATAAGAAAAGCGAAGCGGGTCGCCTGGAGCGACTGGTGATCCTTAAGAGAGCGCTCGGAGAGTCTGTCGTGACGTCTGTGTATGACAGCTTTGCCGCGGAGGTGCCACGCGCCCGATGTCAGCTAGATGACATAGTGGATGCACTGGTTTGCGGTGTGGTGGCGAGCCTAGACGACGCAGAACGCCGCTTCGTTCCAGACGAGCCTACCGAATGTGATGCCCGGGGGGTGCCCATGCGAATATGCTATCCCGCAATGAAATAGATCGCCGAGGATTGACGCAGTGATCTCCAAAGACAAAGGGCCCCTTGCCCGGCAGCGAAGAGTGAGGCGATGGCACCGTTGGATTGCCTTGGTGACCTCGGTGCAGCTTCTGCTGTGGACGCTGAGTGGCGTGTACTTTGCCTTCGTGGATATTGATTTTGTCCGCGGGCATCAGTTCAAGCACGCCCCCGAGCCCATGATGTTTGATCTGTCCGGTATCGACTTGCCACAGGTGCCGGGCGCGGCGTTGGCGCTTAAGGAACGATTGCCGGGCGAGACGATCATCGGGCTGTCTGCGGATGATGGCATCAGTTGGTTTGACAGTCAGGGGTTGGCCTTGCTGCCGTTGACGGCAGACCAAGCGATCACTTTGGCGCGGAGCAGGACGGTTTTAGTGCCCGATCGCGCTGAGTGGCGCGATAGCGCCGAGGCGGGCTCGGAATATCGAGGCGCTCCATTGCCTCTCTGGCAGCTTTGGAACTCCAACTCGCCAGACCGCATCGCTTACATGGATGCGTTATCTGGCGAGGTCGTGGCGGTCCGCCATGATGCGTGGCGCTGGTGGGACTTTCTGTGGTCACTACACATCATGAGTTACGGTGATCGGGATACGATTGGTACTTGGCTTTTAAAGCTCTTCTCATTCCTAGCCTTGGCGACGGCCGTGCTAGGTCTCTGGCTATTCGTTTCCACGCGGCGTGCTAGCCGGGTTCAATAAACCAGGGCGACCCACAGGTAGGCAAAGAACAATCCGCAGCCATAGGCGAGCCATGCCACGTTCAGTAGCCACCGGTTGATCTGTCGCAGCCTTTGACAAGCGGCAGCTTTCACTGGGTTTACCGGACAGGGCGCATAGCGCTGGCGCCACCATAGGCTTGTGCTGAACACCATCAGTAGGCCCGAAAGCACAAACAAAATGTCTTTGTGCGCAGAGAGCCACATGATGCCCGGTATGGCGGCAGTCAGTCCCGCCATCACGGCACCCGCTCCTATCGAGATCAGTAGGGCGGGTAGGGCGCAGCAGAGAAGCGTCGACGCGCTGCCAAAGAGCGCAAGTGTTGGGCCGATGCTGTCGCGCCAGTCGCCTCTCACGCGCCGGAGCCCAAAGCGGCATCGCCGCGGCGTATGTCCGCAATGCGATAGCCTGCCTGAACAGCGAGTTCAGCGATGGTGTCGTCACTGAGCGAGGCGCTTGGCACCAATACCAGGCTGAGCGCTTTGGTGTCGAGGTCAACGTAGATGGCCGCGACTTCCTCCCGCTTGCTGAAAATTTTATTCATGGCCAAGGCGCAGAAGTCGCAGACGACGCCGAGTACATCCGCCACGATCGGCTCCCCGCCCTCTGCCAGAGCAGAGTCAATCTCGTCAGTATGCGTCAGCGCGGGGCCGGTGCTAGTCGCTGAGACCGGTCCCCCATCGCTGGCTTGATGGGCGTGGTCCTCATGGTCGTGATGTTCTTGAGCGTGGTGATCTGCGTGCTCGCTGTGTCCTTGTGCAAGGGCGGACAGCCCAAAAAAAATGACCGCAAAGGTTGTTAAAAGTTTTATCAGAAAGTGCATGGCGCTATTCCTGTTCTAAAAACGATACGTGAAATTGAGCAATGGTTGATTGACTGTGATGTTATAACCCGCTTCGACGAGGAGCGGACCTTTAAAGAGGCGCAGCAAGGGGGTGGCTGTAAGTGAATCTGGATCGGAGGGTCGATGATCGATTTCCAGCATCAGCCAGGTGTGGAGTGCACCTGTGTCACCCTCATACGGTGCAAAACCGACCCTCGCAGCGTGCATGAACTGCGTACCGAAGTGCGATGCTTCGAGATAGCGAGCGCGATAGCTTGTAAAAAGGGAGCGTGTTTCCCAGTCCGCCATGACGCCGCCGTATAGGGAAAACCGGTCCTCGAGCCTATTGCCGTCGACGCCGGAAGCCATGCCGGCGCCACCGAAAAAATAGAGATTGCCTTGATAATCACTGCCGAACCAGCGCTTTGCGAGGCGTGTGGCGTGTAGGGTCGTGAGTGCAAAATGATCGTCCCGATTAACCTCTAGGCGCGGGCCCAGCGACCATTTGTAAGTCGGCGTGTAGTGGAGCAGAGCCGAGCTGGACTGACGGTCTGATTCGCCAATCAGCGTCCAACCGCCGGCGTAAGAGACCGGTCGGCTCAGTGCTTCGGCCGAGACGACAAACCCCAGCGCAGCAAACAGGAGCGCATGGCAGGTGTTCATTTTTTCTTGCCTGTCAGAATCGACACCAGTTCATTGACCTTCTCTCTGCGCTCGCCCGCCTTTCCCGCGTCCAAGGCGTGCTGAACACACGTATCAACGTGGTCGTCAATGATGAGGCTCTCAAGACTGTTCAGGGCGGAGCGCGCTGCTTGCACCTGTCGGACGACGTCGATGCAATACCGGTCCTCGGCTACCATCTTGCGCACCGCTCTGATTTGTCCTTCGATCTTGGCCAGACGGGCGTCCGCCCTGCGTTGTGTCTCGTCTCTCATTGATTGATTTCTTCCCTGAGTCTAAATACCCCATGGGGGTATACCGTAGTAGGGCACTGTATACCCCCATAGGGTATATGGCAATGCCATGCATCGCTTCTAGTCACCCGGCGCGGCAGGTGAGGGCCGCCCGCGGTCTCTCAGAAACCTGAGTGCCGCGCCTTGAGTCGTTAGCGCCGGTGGCTAATCTTCGGCGGCGTTTGACGCGTATAGCGACCAGATCGGAGGAAAGAAGCTATGAAAGGCCATCCCGTTGCGTATTCGACAAGCGTGATCACTGAGCTCATGGTGCCGGGTTACGCCAATTTTGGCGGCAAGGTACACGGCGGTACCCTGATGTCATTAATGGATAAATTGGCCTACGTGTGTGCCAGTAAGCACGCGGGCAACTACTGCGTCACCGTTTCAGTAGATAACGTCCAATTCCTCCGCCCCGTTGAGGTCGGTGAAGTCGTCTCGCTGATGGGCTCTGTCAATTACGTCGGAAAGAAATCCCTCGTTGTCGGGATTAGGGTTGTGGCGGAAAATTTACAGGCCGGGGATAGCAAGCACACCAATACTTGCTACTTCACGATGGTAGCCAAAAATCCGGATGGCTCTACCGCTGAGGTGCCACCGCTGATTCTCGAGAGTGAAGAGGACGTTCGCCGTTTTTGCAGCGCGGTGCAACGCCGTCGAATAAGGGAAGACGGTGTGGCGTTTATGACTGAATACAAGTCGACCTTCACAGACCACCATGCTGTCGCTGACTTGTTGTCGGGTGAGCGCTGCGTGCTATCACTCAGCGATCAGTGAGCGTGACTTTTTTGGCTAGCGCGCTCAAGAAGTCATTGTCACAGACGAGTGACTGCGTCGAGCCAAACGCAGGATAACAACCGCACTCACCGCAGCGAGCATGGCCATTCCAAGCAGCGCCATGTCGTAGTCGCCTCGCCACTCTCTCAAGCGAGCAACCGTTTGCGTGCCCAGTGCACCACAGAGCGTATCGATCATGACGAGTGTGGCCAGGACGCGGCCGTAGAGCGGGCCGCTGTAGTGCGCTGCGATCAAAACCTGAATGCAGGTAAATGCACCGCTGAAGCCGAGGCCCGCAAAAATAGCGTAGCCGTAAAGCAGCGTCATGGATGTGGCCGTGATTTGGCTGAGTGCGATAAGCGCCACCGCTAAAATCAGTGTGGCGATTGCCATGACACGATGGAGGTCAAAGCGATCTGCTAGTAAGCCAAAGCAAAGCTTGCCGATGATTGAACTGCCGAAAAAGAGGCTGAATACCGTTGGCAGCAATGATCGCTCGAGGCCGACGTCCCGCGCTAAGTGGATGGATTGATGCTGCGTGAGTGCCATGATGACGAACCATAAGCTGCCGGTGGCGAAGACAATCGCAGCAAATTGTCGGGTCAGAAGAAGTGGGGGCAGGGTTCCCCGCTCTGCCGACGGCGCCGAATGAGGGTTGGGTAGGCTCTGGGCTGGCCTGCGATCCCGCAAGAGTAACCAGGCACAGCTGAGCATCAGGGCGCCAACCCCGAGCCCTGAGAGTAATACGGTCTGCCGCCAGCCGAGTGCCTCGATACCTGAGCCGACCGCTAAGGGGAAAATCGCGCCGCCTAGGCTCGAGGCCATCAAGAGTATGCCCGTGGCGCGCCCGCGATCTGAGTCAAACCAGCCCGTTAGCATCACCATGTTGGATACGAGTCCACAGAGCGATAGCGCGAGGCCGAGAAGCGCGTACACGGCAACGAGTTGCCACAGACTTTGAGTGTGCGCATAGCTAATGAGCCCCGTAGCCAGGAGCACGCTACCGATCGTGATGACGGCTCTAGGTGAATATCGGTCTAGGAGCCAGCCGGCTGGAGGCGATGTTACCGCCCCAACAATAAACAGCACGGTCACGGGTAACGTGACCTCGCTGGCCCGCCAGCCGAAGCTGTCCATTAATTCTGGATAGAGCAGCGGCAGGGTATGGAGGGTGATGCCGTTCGACGCCATGTAAACGAAGAAGAGGCCACCCAATACAGTCCATCTGCGATGCTGCGGGGTAGTTCCGGTCATGTGGTCCTGGCCGCCAGTGTTATTGACCGACATTACATCAGCCGACAGCCACGGGGAATCTTAATGAGGCTGGTGCTCCGCATCGGTCTGAGTTTAATTGCCATGCTGTCGCCGGTATGGTGTATCCAGCAGGTAAGTGTCAGACGGCCGGATGTGAGAGTGACTGACAGTAAATTTGATATTGGCATCATTGGGTCAGGGATCGCTGGCGGCGCATTAGCCGCTGCGCTTAGAGATAGCGGCCTGCGGGTGCTGCTCCTGGATCGTCGCGATGGCCCATTGGATACCTCTCGGGGGGATCACATACAGCCGGCCGTGCAACCGCTTTTGGCCCGCTGGGGGGTTCTGGATCGGCTGCTGGCTGCGGGTGCCGAGCGACGCGCTGGAACGCGATGGTTTGACGCCAACGGGAAGCATATTGTTACGGTACCGGTTCCCGATGAATCGGGCGCAGCCCGTGCTTTCCTTTTCCTTAATCACGAGGAGATTGGCAGGGTCCTGCTCGACACGGCGCTGGAATCGGGCGCCGCTAGCGTGACCGGGGTGTCCGAATGGTCCCTCACGTCATCGGCAGGCCAGTGGACGATTGACTGGCAGGTGGGCGGGCAAGCGAATTCGGCGACTTGCACTCTACTGGTTGCCGCGGATGGGACTGCCTCGTCTGTTCGCAGCCGTCTTGAGATAGACGTTGAGAAGCATCGCTATCAGTTCCCCATCGCCGTTTTATACGGTCGCCAGCTGGGGGTTAGTTCCGAGCGTACGTTGGATGTTCACCTGACCCCGGAGCGAATGGTGTCGCTTATTCCGCGGGTAGGTGGTGAAACGAAAGTGGGTTTTCCCATATCGGCCGAGGAGCTCGGTTTTTGGAAGCGCGAGAAAGAAGAGGTGCTTCACCGTCAATTGGCACTGTGGTGCCCTGGCGTTGCTTTCGATTCACTGCGCTTTGGCGCGGTTTACCCGCCCGTCGCGCAGCAGAGCAAGCCGTACCAGGGGAAGGGGGCGGTGGTGCTACTTGGCGACGCGCGGCACGCGATGCACCCAGCGCGCAGCATGGGAATGAATACCTGCTTTCGCGTGGCTGATCAGCTGGCGATCGCGCTAACTGCGTTAAATCCGGATTTTACACAGGCACAGGTTTTACCCGTACTGGCCGAATTTGAAGCGGAGTTTGACCGCGATCTCACGCCTCGGTTGGCTGAAAATCATGCTGCCGGTCTTCAGATGGATACGATTACTGGCAACGGATTTCCCGATCTTGCAAACCAATTACGCACGGTGGCCGCTGATGAACGGCTCCTGCACGGCATGGCGCTCAAAGCCGCAGGCTTGAGTGGCTGAGCGTGTGCGGGCGATACACACTGTCGATATCCAACAAACCCGACGTTGCGAAGCTGGGGTTACAGGGCGCGGATCGGTTCAATATTGCACCGCAGTCGCAGGTTCTGATTCGAACGCGCGACGGTGATCATGCGACTGCGCACTGGGGTATTGCGATAGCGGGTAGCGGGTCCCGGCAAGTCGTCACCAACGCACGATCCGAGACGTTGAGTGAAAAGCCGCTCTTTCGTGGCCTCACGCGATGCGCGTTCTTAGCCGACGGGTGGTACGAGTGGCAGCGATCGGGTTCGCCCAAGCAGCCGTGGTATCACCACTGCCGGGGGCAATTATTTTTTATGGCGGGCCTGTCCAACCCCGATCAAGACTGCGTTGTGGTGACCCAGCCCACATCGGCGCCTTTGTCCATGATTCATCACAGGCAGCCTGTGTTACTCGATGAGGAGCATGTGTGGCGTTGGCTCGATGGTGCGGAGATGGCTAGCAGTGCGCCCGGAGTCGAGATTTCTTGCCACCCTGTCACAACTCGCGTCGGCAACACGCGACACGATGACAGCGAGCTCATCATGCCGACGGAGATTGATGTGTTGGCGCAAGGCCAGACGGTTGAGCTGTTCCCCGATGGCTGAATCGTTTTGACCGGGCAGGGGGATGATAAAGTTGGACTGGAGTTTGAGGCTAAATTAATAACCAAGTGTTTAAATAGGCGCCTAGATAACACCAAGTACTCTATAGGATTGAGCCAATGAAAGTAGGTAGTTTCACACCAGAACAATCCGCATCAGCACTCTACGCAATGGCCGGCGATGACTGCTCTTTACATCATGATCTGGCGAGCCTGACGCCCAAGCAGCGGATCGACCACCAGGAGAATCAGGTGCTCACCTGTGCCTTGCAGGTCGCGCTCGTTGGGCTCGGTAAATCCGTTGACCACGTTGCTCTGGGCGCCCCGTTCACGGACGGTACGTGGCGGAACATGCTGAGTCATTACCATGGGATGTTTACGGCGATGGGTCTTGATCCGATACCTGATGCCCAGTGGCAGTTTCATCCGCTAGATGGCTTTTATGAGAGCGTTGCCGCAACCCTGCCCAGTGTCGAATTGGCCAATCTCTACATGATCAGCGGGAGTAATCAGTCCCTCCATCAGAATCCAGAAGCGTTGGCGGTGAGCCGTAACGTGAACTCCAAGCTGCATTTCGCCGAGCACGCACCGGCGGCCGGTTTGCCTGTGCCGCGCACCGAGATCTACACCAAGCAAGCAATTCGAGCAGGGGATGCCGCTCTTTTATTTTCGGATTGTCCCGGCGGCATCATGGTGAAGTTATTGGGGCTCGCAGGATCTCGAAATGTGTTCGCTGTGGACTCTGTCGATGACTGCCTGAGTCAAATTGTGGAATACAGCGACGACGTAGAAATCCTGCTGCAGGAAAGGCTCGACACCAATGAATGGCGCGAAATGACGGTAGATCTGACGATTACCCCGAATGAGATCAGCATTAGCAATGTGCGCCAAATTCTATTCGCGGGTGGCAAGTGGGTTGGCAATTACATTTCATCCGAACTGACGGTGCCAGATTCCCACAAGGACGTGTTGATGCAGGTTGGTGCTTATGCCCGCTCACACGGGCACGTTGCGGCCGAAGGCATCAATTGCGGGATCGATTATTTCGTTTCCGGTGATGATGTGATCGTGACCGAAATTAACGCACGCTGGACGGGCGGTCTGTTCCCCGCTGAATTTTTACGGCGATTGAATGTGAGTCGGCCCGCTGTCGCTTTTTTCGACATGGTGCCCTGTGCCGACGCCGCAGCGATCTGTGATTTCCAGCAACGATATCTGTACCCCGGGACTGGTGCCTTTTCCTATATTCCGATGGGATTTACGCCGTTCGCTATGGAGATTGAGGGTGCGGAGCGGTATTTTGTTTGGCAGATTGTGGAGGGTGACTTTTCGGCCTTTATCCAAGCAAAATCAGCAGAGCTGGGTGATGCCACTTTCCCCACTGCCAATTCAATATTTGAGGAGGCTTTGTCATGAGCCGTGTTGATCTTGCAGAGTTAGATTTCTTCAGCCCCGACGTTCAAGAGTGCCCGTTCCACGTCTATCGACAGTTACAGGATGAGGCGCCCGTATGGCAGATGCCCGGCACAAATGTGTTTGTCGTGACCCGATACAACGACGTCCGGGAGATCATCAGAGATCCGGGACGCTTCTCGAGCAGTTTTAGTGCGTTGCTAAATGCAGGGTCGTCAAATGATGATGCGACCGCTATCTATCAGCAAGGCTATGAAATGGTGGAAACGCTGCTCACACAGGATCCGCCCAGGCATCGTGTTTACCGTAACTTGGTTAACAAAGTTTTCTCGAATAAGCGTATCGAAGGGATGCGTCCAGACATTGAGGCAATCACTGAAAGCCTCATTAACGATTGGATCGATGAGGGTGAAGTAGACCTGCTTAATCGTTTCTGCGTGCCGCTCCCCATTTATGTCATTGCAGACCAACTGGGCGTTCCGCGCTCCGAGCTGACCTTGCTTAAGAAATGGTCGGACGCCTCTGCATCGCGCCTAGGCCGATTGGCGGATGAAGACCAACAAATTCAGAACGCCAAAGACATCGTGGAGTTCCAGCACTACTTTGCGGATCTTATCGACCGAATGCGGGAGCACCCGGAAGACAACATCATTTCCGATTTGGCGAATAACACGATTGACGAGGGTCGATTGCTCACCAAGCCTGAGGCGCTGGGCATGATTCAGCAAATCTTGGTGGCGGGTAATGAGACGTCTACTAATGCGATTGCCGGGGGGGTGGTGTTGCTCATTCAAAACCCGGATGAGCAGGCGAAGCTGAGGGGTAATCCGGAACTGATCAACAGTGCGGTAGAGGAAATTCTGCGGCTTGAGACGCCCACGTCTGGAATGTGGCGCAGAGCGACGCAAGACACTGAGATCGACGGTGTGGCCATTCCCGAGGGTTCATTCCTCATGGTGCGGTTCGCGGCGGGCAATCGGGACGAATCGATTTTTCCCTGTGGCGGCGACATGCGAGTCGATCGAGATAACGCTGATAGCCACCTCGCTTTCGGACAGGGCACCCATTTTTGTCTTGGTGCGCAGTTAGCCCGAACCGAGCTGCAGGTCGCGCTCACTGCTCTGCTTAAGCGGACAGACAACTGGGCGTTAGTAGAGGGCAAAAACTCTCTCAAACACCATCCGAATGTGCTGTTGCGTGGCTTGATGGATCTTCACATCGCTTTCGATAAAGTGTCGTGAGAGAGGCTCAGGCTTTGCCGGCCAACCGTATTTGGAGTTGACGATGAACAAACCTGTATTCCCCAGCTATCAGGACTTATTGGACGAGGAGGCGGTCTCGGTGCCCGAGGCGTTGAGGCTCGATACGCAGCCCCAAATTGCTAATCAGGTTATCGCGACAGACGTATGGACCGACCGCTCGATCTTCGAACAAGAAGTGGAGAATATGTGGCCGAAAGTCTGGCAGATGGTATGCAGGGAGACCGCACTTCAGAAGCCCGGCGATTATTACGTTTATGACATTGCGCGGTACTCGATTTTGCTCGTGCGAACCGAGACGGGCGAGCTGAAGGGTTTTCATAATTCTTGCCTGCACCGTGGCCGAGCACTTAAGTCGGGCAAAGGCACCAGCCGTGAATTGCGTTGTCCCTACCACGGTTTTTGCTGGCATCTGGACGGGAGCTTCAAAGAGGCCTACTGCGATTGGGAGTTTGATGAGGCCAATTTGGCCGAGCTGACCTTGCCGGAAGTGTTGGTAACAACCTGGGGCGGCTGGATACTGATCAATATGGACTTGGATGCGGCCCCTTTCGAGGATTATTCATCCACTTTGACCGAACACTTCAAACGGTGGACGCCGGAGAAGCGGTATGTGTCGCTGCACGTGGAAAAAAAGATTCGTTGCAATTGGAAAATCGCAATGGAGGCATTTATCGAGTCCTACCACGCGATACAAACCCATCCGCAGATCCTGTCCTTCACGGGAGGCGATAACTCTCAATACGATGTCTTTGACGATCACCTGAGTCGCACGATTACGGCTCAGGGTATCCCCAACCCCGGACAAGCTGACCGCTTCAGCGTTCAGGAGTCCGTGGAGGCGATGACGGGACCCGGTGGTTTCGAGCGTGCCCTTGAACTGACGGGGTTGTCCGCCGACACGATTACCTCGCGCCAGGCGATTGGCGCGGTTCGTCGGGAACAGTTTGCTGACTTTATGACTGCAGAAATGCTCGAGACGGTCACCGACGCCGAAACCATGGACTCCATCCTGTATCTGGTTTTCCCTAATTTCGCGCCCTGGGGTGGCTTCCAAAGTCAGATCACGTATCGCTACAGGCCAGATGGTATGAACCCTGATGGATGCATCATGGATATTTACCTGCTTGATGGGTATCCGGAAGACGGCGAGAGACCTGCTGACGCGAAAACCATTCGACTGGATTACGACCAAAAGTACGCTGATGCTGAGGGTTTGGGACTGTTAGGTGCCTTGTTCGATCAGGACGCCGGCAACCTCCCCGAAGTTCAGAAGGGGCTGATGGCGTCAAAAAGTAGAAGGGCGATTACGGCGAGCTACCAGGAGCTACGGATCCGGCATTTCCACGAGACCTTGGCGAAATATCTTAGCGGGGCATGAACCGGTGGGTTGGGAGGCGCACAGTGTTTCACTCCCAACCTCAATAGCTCAGCGCCATACTGGGGCGCCCGTCTTTCTCTGTGGCAGCAGCAAAACTTGGTAAGGCACGCATCCGTGCGACCCACGCCATGCAGTGTGGGTGATCGCTCTCGTTGATCATCCCGCGCTCGGCACCGACAATCATATTGAACGCAATCAGGAAGTCCGCCGCGGAGAGTGTTTGCCCGCCAAACCAGGGCGCGGTGGCGAGGTCCGCTTCAGCAGCCGCGAGGATGCGGTTCAGTCGGGGCTGTATAAAAAGCGCTTCTAGCCCGGCAACGTACAGCTTTACGAAAGGCCTCATGAAGAAGGGCAGGCGCTTCTGCGAAATAGTCGTAACCGTCGTCATAAGCTGCAAAGGCATCATGGATCCCTGCGCTACATGCCACCAGAACAAATAGCGGGTCCGATCAGGCGAATCGCTTGCGGGTCGCAGCGATTGGTTCGGGATCCGATCGAGAATGTATTCCATGATGGCGCTGCTCTCGGCGAGGGCCAAACCGCCCTCTGTAATCACGGGAGCTGTACCCAGTGGAGAGAGCGCTTTGTACTCATCAGGCGCCGCCATCGTCTTCGCGTCGCGGGTATACACGATGAGTTCATAGGGGTAACCGAGCTCTTCAAGCATCCATAGGACGCGAAAGGACTGGGAATACTCGAGATGATGGAGTGTGAGCGCTTCTGACATGCTGACCGCCGAACCACGCGCGCGCGGTTTCCTGTTATTCGGCCTATATACCCTCAGCGCCCCCGTTTGGATGTTTTGTTTCAACCCCGGTCGGATGGCGAACAGTGAATCTATGTGGCGGGCCGCGTTGGCTTCGGTAGTGCGATCAAAAAATGGTGTGTTCTTCAGTCATGAAGATGCTCGACTGACCGAAGTCGATAAACCGCGATTCGTCTTCGATTAATTGAGCTTGCGCCTCGATCCCCTCGAGTGAGGCCATACCTCGTTCCAGCGCAGCCTGATCTTCCCACCATACCTCAGTGATGCCATCGTAGGGCCCTTGCAGCCCCCGGCTCTTGAGCATGAGCTCGTTGAGCTCAGGCAATGTGGTATGGCTTTGTACATAACGGATGGCGCCAATCGCCGATGCCACTGACTTCACAAGCGGCCCATGCTCGGAAAGCCAGTATTGATAAAACGATTCGTGGGACACGTCGTCCCGTTTTCGGAGGCAGTAAACGAGCTTAATCATCCTGTTATCTCCAATGCGAGCGCAGCCCTGACGTGCTGTGGGCGTGGCCTCCCCGCCAGGACTCGAACCTGGAATCACCGCTTAGGAGGCGGTAGTTATATCCTGTTTAACTACAGGGAGAGACGCGAATTCTAACGCAAAGCAGGTTTGTCGAGGCGCGCGGTTGTCAGCTTACTGCCTTCTGCCATGCTGTTAAAAATTCGCTCACCTCTCTTTCATCTCCTTGAAAGATGGGCTGTCGTTCTCTTTGCGCCAGCTGATAGTCATACATAGGGTCGTAATACTCACTCAGTAGCGTCGTGATCCATGTTTTGTGTTGTTCGGGCTCGCCTTGACGGTGTTGATTAATGGCAAACGTCATTTTGTCTCTCAGGTCGGCATATCGAGCGCCACCAAGCCGTTTACGGATGCGAGCCAGTGCGTCGAGCAAATTAGTGGAGAACTGCTCAAAGGCGTTGTCTCTGCCTTCACAGAGCAGTTCCTCAAGGTTGCTCAAAATATAGTTTTCGTAGGAGTGTTGAACTCGATCGGTAAGACTTGCCTCAAGGTGGATCCAATTTGCGTCTTTTTTTGCGCTTTGTAACGAGAGGGGTAGGGCGCAACGCCCAATAAGCCGCCCCTCGTCCTCGAGAACCAGGGATCGGAAGCCTCGTTGAGTATGTTTGAGCAGCGCCACGCCGAGAGCCAATTCAAAACTAATCTGCGAGGGTTGTTCGGTAATACGTTTACCGAAAGCAGAGCCTCGGTGATGCGCAAGACCCTCCAGATCAATACTGCCATCGATTGCGCATCCCCCATTGCCCTCATTCAGTGCTCGTGTTTTGGCGGCCCCGGTGCGTCCCCCTACCAAGAGCAGAGATGCGGTGTGAAAGGTGCTGTCTGAGTGGTCCATGAGCCAGCGACGCAGGGCTTTATACCCGCCTTTTACTCTGGGGTATTCGACGCCGCTTTCTTGCAGCCATTGCTGAGTGATTGCAGATCGTAAACCTCCGCGAAAGCAATACAGAGCGCCAGTTGGGTGCGCCTGTGCAAAGCGAATCCAGGCATCAATGCGCTCCGCCTTGATGGGACCCTGCACGAGCTGGTGCCCTAGTTCAATCGCAGACTTTTGACCATGCAGCTTGTAACAGGTCCCGACTTGCTCTCGTTCGGCATCGCTCATAAGTGGCAAGTTCACTGCGGTCGGCAAGCTCCCCCGGGCAAATTCGATGGGGGCTCGTGTATCGATGAGAGGCGTATCCGTTGCGAGAAGGCCCTGCAGGTCGTCAATTTCGATCATGCTGACTCAAAATGAATAACCGGCCCGGAGTGAGGGCTTGCCTGTAGTGCACCGATCACCTGATGAGGCAGGCCTCGGTCCTGCAGAATCGATTGCACCGCAGGGATCGCGGGGGGCGCGGCGGCAATGAGCAAGCCGCCGCTGGTTTGCGGATCGCACAGCAGTGCACGCGTGGCGTCGCTCATGGCAGGCAGGTGTTGCCCATAGGCGTCGAAGTTCCGGTGAGAGCCCCCTGGCACGCAACCCGCCTCGATGTAGTCACTGAGCCCCGGCAATTGGGGTAGGTGGCTCAGGTTGAGCGTGGCAGAGAGTCCTGCCCCCTCACACATTTCCAGCAGGTGCCCGGCCAGTCCGAATCCGGTCACATCGGTGAGGGCATGCACATCTTCCATCGTGGCAAGCGCTCCGCCCACATCGTTCGGCTGACACATGACTTCTGCCGCAAGCCCTACGTGCGCCGCCTCTAATTTATTCTGTTTTTCTGCTGTCGTGAGGATGCCAATGCCCAGTGGCTTGGTCAGAATCAGGCCGTCGCCGTCCTGCGCAGCGTCGTTCCGTTTGAGATGCGCGGGGTTGGCAGTGCCGGTTACGGCCAGGCCAAAAATAGGCTCTGGTGCGTCGATACTGTGCCCTCCAGCCAGCGGGAAGCCCAAGGTTGCGCAGACATCCCGACCTCCCTGTACGACACGATTGGCGATTTCGGCAGGGAGCTTTGATACTGGCCAGCCTAATATGGCGACCGCCATGACAGGGGTGCCGCCCATCGCATAAATGTCGGATATCGCGTTGGTGGCGGCAATGCGGCCGAAATCGTAAGGGTCGTCGACGATCGGCATAAAAAAGTCGGTCGTCGAGAGAATCACGTGATCATCATTGAGTCTCACAGCCGCTGCATCATCTCGTGATTGATGGCCCACCAGTAGATCCGGGAAGAAAGCTGTTGCGGCGGTTTCCGAATCAGCACCCAGTATCCGAGACAACACATCTGGCGCGATCTTGCAGCCGCAGCCTGCGCCATGGCTGTATTGGGTCAAGCGAATCGATTCCGTCGTCATAGGTCAGCGGGTTTGTCGGCGTGGGCATGATGCTAACGCTTTATGATTGAAAAGCAGAGCGTTCCGTTTCATGCTTCCTGAGTAATGTCGCTGTATCGTTCTCAAATCTCTCTCTTTGCCTCCGGTTGCCGCATGCGTGGACAGGTACTGGGTTTTTTTATGTTGTGTATGACGCTTGCATCAGGCGTCACCGCTTCGCCCGATTGGTTGCAGAGCCCTGAGGCTTGGGCTAACGAGCGGATTCTGTATCAGAAAGCCGTCGCCGAGCTCGATTCAGGCGCCGGCAACCGATATCTTGAAATACGCGACGCGCTGGGCTCGTATCCGCTGCGAGTGGATCTCGATTTTGCGGTGAGACTTGGCCAACTGCACGATATGACGGCTGAGCAGGCCCTCACATTTATACAGGATGCCGCGGGCACACCGCTCGCCAGCCGTTTTCTTGTGGCTTATCTCCGACACAAGGCTCAAGATCGCCGATGGCGTGAATTTCTGGATGTTCTGGATGCCGTGCCGGTGATGCCAGAACTGCAGTGTTACTACTACCTAGCCCAATTATCCGTCGGTGATCAGCGAGCGGCCTATGCCGGCGCCGCGACGCTCTGGAACGTGGGTTTTTCCCAGGACGATGCCTGCGATGCGTTGTTTAAAGAGTGGATTCGTGAGCTGGGGCCAGATGACAGGCTGGTGTGGTCGAGGGCGCTCAAGGCCTTCGATGCGAAGAATGGGCACCTCATCCGCTACGTTAAGCGATTTGCGACGCCGGCTCTGCAGCGTGACCTGGAGGAATTGGCAGCTGTATATCGTCGTCCGTCTCGTATAGAGGGCGATCATCATCAAGTGAGTGAGCGCCATACCGATATCCTGGTCGCAGGCTTAACCCGATTGGCGCAGCTCAATCCTTATCGCGCCTATCAGGCGATGATCAGTTTGAGTGGGCATTTTGAGGCTAGCGATCCGAAACGAGACAGGGTTTCGAAAGCCATCGTCAAACACAGTCTCTTTGCGGAGCGTTCTCCTGCACCGGCAGATTGGCTGCAAAAACAGGTCCAAGCGCTGAAAGATGACGAACTCACACGTATCTGGTTGCGCAAGCGAATCGCAGAAGGGCGTTGGCGTGAACTGACCTCAGAAATTGGCTGGCTGTCTCCTGCACTAAGAGGGCAGGATCGGTGGCAGTATTGGCTGGTGCGTAGCCGGGAAGCGATCGGTGATGATGCTATAGATGGCCTATGGCGAGACTTGGCATCAGAACGTAGTTTTCATGGTTTTCTGGCGGCAGATAGGCTGGCAGCCCCTTACGCGCTCAACGATCGGGGCCCACCGGGCCCGATACCAGAGTTTTCTGTCTCGACGCGGCGGGGCGTAGCACGGGCGCAGGAGCTACTTGCATTGGGTGAACGCCGGGAATCCAAGGAGCAATGGCGCCACACGATCAATCAGCTGCCACGTGAGTCGCGTTCGCGGCTGGGAGAACTTGCCTTGCTCCGGGGTTGGCCAGATCTCGCTGCCGATGCCGCCAATGCCGGATCTGATTGGGATCGCCTAGATCTGCGTTTCCCCGTTGCGTATTGGGAAGCCTTTGAAAAGGCGGCAGTCACACAGCAGGTTGATAGCTATCTTTTGCTCGCGCTGGCGCGGCGAGAGAGTGGTCTGTACGCGCTAGCGAAATCCAAGGTCGGCGCGCGGGGCTTAATGCAGGTGATGCCGAGCACGGCGCGTACCGTTTTGCAGGAGTTGGGAGAGCGCTACGGTGGCGCGGCATCCCTCTATCAGCCAGAGATCAATATTCCGGTTGGCAGTACCTACCTCGCTGCCCTCATGGCGCGCTTTGATGGCAATCGGGTGAAGTCGCTAGCGGCGTATAACGCCGGCCCTAGTCGCGTGAGTCGTTGGACGAACCATGACATGGCGTTCGATCAGTGGGCCGACTCGATCCCGTTTGGTGAAACGCGTGAGTACGTGCAAGCGGTCTTGGCATACCGCGTGATATATCGTCTGCGAGCTGGAGAGCCCGCTTCGCTACTGACGGCAGAAGAGCGGCAGGCTGCTTACTGATACAGTTATCGGGATATTGGATTGATTGGTTGATGGGGAGCCCACGATGAAAACGCTGCAGATGCAGTCCTGCGTGCACGAAAATGGCACTGTTGAGTGCGCGCTGGTTGAGATTGATGTCGCTGAACCCGCGGATAACGAGGTGCTCGTACAGATCGAAGCGGCGCCAATCAATCCTTCGGACCTGGGGCTTATGTTCGGTGCAGCGGACTTGTCTAGCGCACGCGCGATAGAGCGTGATGGCCAGCCCGCATTGCTACTTGATGTCCCCCCCGCTGCCATGCGGGCGATGGGGCCGCGCGTCGGCCATTGGATGCCGGTTGGTAATGAAGGGAGCGGGCGAGTCGTCGCCGCAGGGGGTCATCCTGATGCCCAGGCCCTGATTGGGCGGCGTGTCGGTATGTTCGGCGGCGAGATGTATGCCGGTTACCGCTGTGTCCCGATAGATCAATGCATGCCGTTCAGCGACGCTATTTCTGCAGAGCAGGCCGCATCATGCTTCGTGAACCCCATGACGGCGTTGGGTTTTATGGAGACGCGCGATATGGAAGGGCAGAAGGCCATCGTGCACACAGCGGCTGCGTCGAACCTAGGGCAAATGCTGAACCGCCTCTGTCAGGCAGATGACGTGCCGTTGGTCAATATAGTCCGCTCTGAGGAGCAAGTGGCACTGTTGAAGTCACAAGGTGCCGAGTGGGTGCTGAATAGCAGTGATGAAGACTTTATGTCGCAACTCATCGAGGCGCTGGTTGCCACCGGCGCGACGCTGGCGTTTGACGCTATAGGCGGTGGCAAAGGAGTCAATCGTATTCTCACTGCCATGGAGTTGGCCGCCGCAAAAACAGGCCCGTGGTCGCGGTATGGTTCGGAAGAGCCAAAGCAAGCCTACATATACGGGCAGCTCGATCTGGGTCCTACCCAGCTTACACGTGGCTATGGTTGGGTCTGGTCAGTGAGTGGTTGGCTATTAACGCCTTTCATGAAGCGCGCGGGGACGGAGCGTGTGGCCAAAATGCGGGAGCGGGTGATGGCCGAGATCGATACGACATTCGCGAGTCATTACTCGTCCAAAAGCGCCTTGCGTGACGCGATGACGGTCGAAGCGGTCGCACAGTACGGGGCTCGAAAGACCGGACAAAAAACACTGCTGACGATGGACGATCTATCCGCCTGACAGCTTGACCTTGTAGCCCATGCTCTCTAAATGCTGCTGACAGAGTGTTCGCTGATCGCCCTGAATTTCGATCTGCGCGGCTTTGACCGATCCGCCCACACCACACCGCTGCTTGAGTTGCTTGCACAGCGCCTTCAGTCCGTCGGCAGATTCCGGGGCCCCGTCTATGACGGTGACTGCTTTGCCGCCGCGCCCCTTTGTTTCCCTGCGAATCCTGATAATGCCGTCACCGACTGATGCAGGCCTGTCAGCACCACAGACACAAGACAAGATCGCGCGCTGACACTGCGGGCACAGGCGACCGTGTTGAGTGCTGTAAACCACTCTCGAGTTCGTCCGTTTTGCCAACGCGAATACTCCGTAACACACTGGATGAGACGTATACTACCACCGGGTCAATTGGCCCCGGGGATGGGACATGGCAGGCGTAGCAGAATTGGAGGCACAACTGGCCTTCGTAGAAGACACGGTGAGTGCATTGGACTCCGCGCTGGCCGCTCAACAACAGCACATCATGAAACTAGAGCAGGAACTCGAGCTTTTGCGCGCGCGTTTGATAGAGCAGGGCACGCGTCTCGACGAAATCACGCCCCCAGAAACGGAAGCCCCGCCTCCTCATTACTGAGAGCGAAAAGCGTTTAAAAAGTACGGAGAAGTGAGCAATGAATTGGCGAGTCGGTTTGTTAGTGGCGATGGCATTCACGGGCGGCGTGGTGGTGTTGCTCGCCATCGTAACGCGTCCCATTGCGGCGCCGCCGCACGAGATCTTCGTGAATGGCCACGTCCTAACGATGGATGCATCGGACACGATCGCCGAGGCCGTCAGCGTCCGCGATGGGCGTATTGAAGCCATTGGCCGATCAGAAGCACTGCTTGAGGCGGCGGACGAACAAACCTTGGTCGTCGATCTGCGCGGACGCACGCTGATGCCAGGGTTTGTGGACGCCCACGGACATTTTCCCGGCTCGGGTCAGACCGTTTTCTCTGCTGATCTCAACAGTCCGCCCATCGGTGATATCACTAGCATGCCGCAGTTGCTCGAACGGCTTCAGGGGTTCGCGCGGGCGCGGCCCGACGGTTGGATAGTCGGGCATGGCTACGACGACACATTGATCGCTGAAAAACGGCACCCCACCCGTGACGACCTCGATCAAGTCTCGATGGAGCGACCCGTGGCAGTGATTCACGTGTCAGGTCACCTTGCAGTGGCCAATTCTGCTGCCTTGGCGGCCCTGGGCATTGATGAGTCAACGCCTGATCCCGAGGGCGGGGTCATTGTGCGTGACCTTCAATCAGCGGATGGACGTCGGCCCAACGGGGTGCTGGAGGAGACAGCGGCTCGAGCCGTATGGGACCACGCACTGGATTTGGGTGCGATAGATGCACTCCGCATGACGACTCAGGCTGCCGAGGAGTATTTGCAGGTGGGGGTGACCACGGCTTCAGCGGGCGGTATGCCAACGCCAGTCGCCAAGTTGTTGGGTTTTTTGAGTCGCCTGAATCAATTTCCGCAACGCGTCGCGCTATTTCCTCTGTTTGAAGAGATTGGCGATGACCTGTTCGCGGGATCAGTGATGCTCGAGGATTTTGCCGGCGGCCGTGTATCCGTCCCGCGAGTCAAGATCATCGCGGACGGGAGTATTCAGGGTTATACGGGCTATCTCACCGAGCCCTATTACGTGCCCTATAAGGGTGACGCTGAATATCGAGGTTACCCATCCGTGGCGCGAGACGAGCTGTTTAGACAAGTTGCTGGACTCTATGAGCGTCGCATCCCCGTGGCGATTCACTGTAATGGTGACGCTTCGATTGATGACGGATTGGATGCTATCGAGGCAGCCATGCTTGCGCATCCATGGCCTGAGGCACGGCCGCTCATCATCCATGCCCAGATGACGCGAAAGGATCAAATCGATCGCATGGCTCAGATGGGGGTGACCCCGAGTTTTTTCTCGGCGCACACCTACTACTGGGGCGATCGCCACGCCGCGATATTCATGGGGCCTGAACGCGCAGCAAATATGAGCCCTGCGAGATGGGCTTTGGATGCGGGGGTCCGTTTTAGTTCGCATATGGATACGCCGGTGACCCCGATGCTGCCCCTGCAGGCAGTGTGGAGTCAGACGGAGCGAAAAAGCACCGGCGGGGTCGTGATTGGACCGTCGCAGCGGATCGAGCGCGAGGCTGCGCTGCGCGCTGTAACAATCGACGCCGCTTGGCAGGTGTTCATGCACGACGAGATAGGGTCCATAGAGCCCGGTAAGCGGGCGGATCTGGTCGTGCTATCAGATGATCCGCTAACCGCTCCCGACCTCAGGGATATCAAAGTTGATCGGACATTGATTGACGGCGCAACAGTGTATAAGCGCCTGTAATCCCTAGGCGGCGTCGAATCCGAAGCGTGCGCTGTCGACCCGGACAAAGATCGCTTCGGCCGTAGCGGTTGTAACTTCCCCCCAGCGCATGGTGGCTTTAACCTCGGTGCGCTTGTCGTCCAACTCGACTGCCTCTGCGCTGACATGAATCATCTCGTTCAGCGGCGTGGGCTTGAGGTAGCGAATGGAGAGACCGCCCGTCATGCCGGGGTGTCCGGTCCGAACGTGCGTCATGCCCATGATGTGGTCGAGGATGCCGGCCACCCAGCCTCCGTGAGCATGCCCCGGAGGTCCCTCAAAAGCTTGTCCAAAAATCACGGTCCCCGTGATCTGGTGGAGTTCCTCCTGCCAAGTGAGTTGCGGCGCACAGGGATGGCTTCGTCCCGCCATCGCCACCAGTTCCCCCATGACATTGTCCACGGTTCCCCGATCGGCCTTGCGTCCCATTTCAACCAAGCCGCTGACCTGCTCGCAGGCTTCTAGCCGGGCAGTAATTCGCTCCAGATCCTCTCGAATCGTATTCGCTAGTTCCGGTGTGATGTCAGCGCTGACCAGTATTTCGTTGAGCTTTCTGGCTGTCGTCGCGAGGCGATGACGGGCCTGCCAGTAATTGGCCTCCGGGCTGTCGGGTGCATAGAGCGCAGCGAGCGTGTCCATTCAAAGTAGTTCCTGATGTCGTAATATGGAGAGCCACTGCCGAATATCTGAAAGTAAGGCTTTGGGCTGTTCAAGCGAGGCAAAATGCCCGCCCTTGGCATGGGTGTTATTGAACATTACGAGATTGTGATAGCGCGTTTTGGCCAGACGCTCGCTGCATACGAACAATTCCTTTGGAAACAGGGAGAGCCCGAGCGGCAAAGTGATGGGGCGTCCCTCAGTTTGATTGAAGCTCTCCCAATAGAGCCGCGCGCTGCTGCCTCCCGAGTTTGTCATCCAGTAATGGGTCACGATGTCTAGCAGCACATCCCGCTCTACGGCGTTTTCCGGGTGCCGCTCGTTATCCCGGACACAATCCGTCCATTGGGCATACTTTTCGATAATCCAGGCCATCTGTCCCACAGGAGAGTCGGCGAGTCCATAAGCCAGTGTCTGGGGTCGCGTGGCTTGCTGCTTGGAGTAGCCCGATTCGTGCTCCTGATAGTGCATCCCAGCAGCCAGAGTCGCTTGCTCAGCAGGCTCGCTAGAGGCCAGCGTCTCCTCGTCCGGGACGACCATGGGAAGGTTGATATGCCCTGCGAGGCAGTGCGTCCCTTCCTGAAGTAAAATGGCGTGTGTCACGAGAGAGCCCCAATCCCCCCCTTGGGCAACGTAGCGCTCATACCCCAGCCGCAACATCAACGCGTCCCACATCTTTGCGATGGCCTCGACGCCGACCCCGGCTGCAGTCGGCTTGCCCGAGTAACCGTAGCCGGGGAGGCTGGGTATGACCAAGTGAAAGGCATCACAGGCTTCGCCACCGTGCTGCGTGGGATTGGTCAGCGGCGCGATGACATCCAGAAATTCCAGTACCGATCCCGGCCAACCGTGAGTCATCAACAAAGGTTGTGCATCACTGTGCGGACTTCTGATGTGCAGAAAGTGGATGGGCAGGCCATCAATCTCGGCGATGAAATTGTCGAAGGCGGAGAGCCTCGTCGGGACTCGCTGCCAGTCGTAGTCATCCAGCCAATAGCGTACTAATTCCTGGCAGTAATGCAGTGGGAGCCCCTGCTGCCAGTCTTCGACCGTCTCTGCGTCGGGGAAGCGGGTAGTTGCCAAACGGCTGCGGGTGCTCTCAATGAGGGCGCTCTCAAATGACGGTGTAAAATGCTCAATCAGTGGGCTCATAGTTCATCGCCTCGTCACGGTGAAGAGGGACAGTAACCGCTGGCAGACTGGCGCTCAACTTGCTTAGTTAGGGCCCTATGAGTTTGAGGCGGTGTCCAGAGAGGAGTAGGTATCCTCGAGCCAGCTCCGCAGACCCAGTCTTTCCTCGGGTTTTTCAGTTGTGTTTGGGCGCAGATGCGTGGTGCGTGGCTCGCGGTCAAGAAATAGCTTGCCGCTCACTTGATCGGCCTCCGTCGCCCGCGCAAGCCATACAATGGTGTCAGCGCCTTCATCTGAAGATCTGAGTACCGACTGCGTGACGCGCCGGAAGCCGGGCAGGGCACTTTGGACGCCTGGGGTATCTGCCCACCCCGGGTGCATGCTGTTGACCACAATGTTGCGCGCTTGCCACTCCTCCGCCCACTGCTCAGTCAGCACGGTGAGCGCCCGCTTAGCCCGGGCGTAAGCGACGGAGCCGTTGTAATTCTGTTCCTTCATGACGAGATGAGCGCATCGGAGCTTCTGTGTGTACATGCCTCCTGAGATGACATTGATGACGCGCGCAGGAGACTGATGATGCTCCAGCAGTGGCAGCAACCGCTCAGTCATTCGCCATGGCGAGAGAAGCAGAAGAGCTGCGCTGCGCTCGATACCCTCGCTCGTCTCGGCGTATTCATTAAACAGCGCACCGGCGTTATTGATGAGCACATCGATGGGTTTTTGTTGTGCCAGTAGACGGTCGCACAGGGTTTCAACATCTGACAGTAGGCTCATGTCGCAGAGCTCCACCGAGTCGGCGGCTCGGCCAGTTTCTTGTGCGAGCGACGCTTGCATGGCGTCGAGCTTGTTGGGGTCGCGAATGACAACGGTCAATGTCGCGCCGGCTTCAAGCAATGCGCGTGCAGTCGCAAACCCCAGCCCGGAGTTCGCACCGGTGAGGACAACATGCTTGCCCGTCAGATCGGCACTCATCGGTAGCCAATGCTGTCGCCCGCGCCGATAACCAAAGCGGGTGAAGTCGAGTAGGGCGGTGGGGAGCTTTTTGTCCCGACGAGTTGTGGCGGTGCTCGCGGTAGGCGGCGGGTTATCGTCTGCCAACGCTTTCTTTAACCCACGGAGACTGGCTCGCCCCATCGCCTGAAAACCCGTTTCCGCGCGTTGAGCGAGCCGGCCCATCCCGTATCGGAAAGAAAAGACGGCGTGATAGCGGATGCGAGTCAGGCCATCGCCCAGATCGTCAAATGTAATGCTGTCCTCAACTGTGATGAAACGACCTTCTCCCCTGAGGCCAATAGAGTGAAAGGGGACCAGTTCTGTGATGGTGTAGTCCAGTGCAAGCTTTGTTGGACCGCTCTTGCACTTGAGGGCAAATCGCGTCCCAACCGACACGGGTCCGGGGGTTTCTTTAGTTGCCTCGACGGCTGTCGCATCCCATTCGACAGTCGTTCTGAAATCGGCAACGTAACGGAAGCATTCATCTACGGGTCGGCTGACCTCGATGACCTCTTCAAGCGTGATCATAATGTGTTCTCGATCGGTATCGCCGTTGGTTACGTTGAGCAGCGGCTCCCAGTTCAGCGCCCAGCGTTGACGGGGGATGTGGGTTGGTTGGCCGGGATTTTCGAGTCTCTCACTCAGATGGCTTGATATCTGGCTATTTGCGGCTTACTCCTCGACCCAGGTCACACGCAGTGGCTCACCGAAATCGTCGTAAACCACTTGTTTGCGACGCTTGGGTGTTTTGCGGTGGACGACTTTAGTTTTACTCCGCTTAGCCGCACGGCGCGCTTCCAGTGCAGCAATGACCTCAGTGAGAGGCGTACGCGTGGCGTGATTGGCCGGGCGCGCCTCAAACAGGGGAGCGGCAGGCGGTACATCTGTTTTGTCATAGGCGCTCTCGCCGCGGCTGAGCTCTGTAACGGTGCCCCCGCTGGAAAGAAAGGCAGCGGTTTGCCGCGCCAGTCGTGCTCTCAAATCCGTTTTTGAGGGTGGTTTTTTCAAACGATCAGGTCCTCAAGCGAAGGGCACAGTATAAAGATCACCCCCGCTATGCGGAAGGAATCGCCTGACCCCAATAAGCGGTTTCTGGTTTAATGCGGCTTCTCAGAGGCGGTGCGCCGTCTTTTCTGGTCAACAGCGACAACGAGGGTCAGATCGTAGCGAATGGGTTTCTTGAGATCTGCATTGGTCTTCCTCTGGATGGCGCTGACCGTGATCCCGTTTGCGAGCCTGATCATTTTGGCGACCCCCATATCCAGTGCTGATTCCCGCTGGTGGTATCTCGCGCGGCCGTGGCTGCGCGGAGCGATTGCAGCGGTAAGGGTCATAGGACGTGTCGACTACACCGTATCGGGCGAGGAATGGCTCCCGAATTCAAAAGATAATCAGCGGATAATTTTGTGTCCGAAGCATCAGTCGACGTGGGAGACGTTCTTTTTCGCCAGCAGCATGCCGCATCCATTGGCATACGTTTTCAAGCGCGAGTTGCTCTTCATACCGTTTTTCGGATGGGCTATGGCCTGTCTGAATATGATTCACATCGACCGGAGCGCCCGTGGTGAGGCGTGGAACAAGGTAGCGTCCCTCGGGGAGCGTCTTATGGATCGGGGTAAATGGGTGATCATGTTTCCAGAAGGGACACGTTCCGAGCGCGGCGAGAGTGGTTGCTACAAAACCGGTGCTGCCCGCCTCTCCATCGCGACTAGTGCCAGTATCGTGCCGATTGCCGTGTCTTCCGGGCGGTGCTGGCCGCGCAAAAGCTTTAGGTTTATCCCCGGTACGATTGCGGTCTCGATCGGGCCGCCGATTTCACCTCGGGTGGGTGAGAGTTCCGCTGACTTGATGGAAAGGGTCTCGAATTGGATCGAGAGCGAAATGCGCCGTATCGATCCCGATGCTTATCCAGAATCGGAGCGCCCGCCAGATGTTAAACGAGAGGAAGCTGCACTGAGTCAAGCTCTGGAAGCGCAAGCCGCGGCTGCCCGAGCCGCGCAGGGCGGCATCACTGAGGACTCGCGCTGACGCACTATTTCGTCACTTCGAGGGAGTGTCCGGAGTGTTTGTGTCGGACTGGATGGATATAACGGGGAGCTAAGAAATGGGGTTCTATGCCAATACGATTGTGCCCAGACTTGTGACGTGTGCCTGTGGTACCAAACCCATCTTGAAACAGCGGGAGAAAGTCGTCCCCGAGGCGCGAGGTCAGGTGCTTGAGATTGGTATGGGGGCGGGGCACAACCTGCCGTACTATCAGAGGGGCCAAGTAGAGCGGATTGTAGGGATCGATCCCTGTTCGACGAGTTGGAGGCTCGCGCAGCCTCGAGCGAAAAAGTTGGGAGTGCCGATTGAGTTTATCGAGGGTTCGGCGGAATCGATGCCGTTACCCGATGCGGCTTTTGATACCGTCTTGATGACCTATAGCCTCTGCACGATTCCCGACGCGCAGGCGGCACTGCAGGAAATGCGCAGGGTATTGAAGCCCGGTGGCCGGCTGGTTTTTTGCGAGCACGGCGAGGCCCCCGATGCCACCGTCGCGAGGTGGCAGCAGAGAGTCAACCCTGTCTGGCGGAGACTGTTGGGTGGTTGCAATCTCAACCGACCGATCACGCGGTGGATTACTGATGCAGGTTTCTCCATTGGGAAGCTGGATCAAATGTATCTGCCGGGCACACCCCGCATCGCGGGTTTTAATGTCTGGGGTAGTGCCCAGCGTTGATTAATCAAGCGAGCCGCATTCTGATTATGTTGTCGCAGAGTGGCTCTGATGAGCGCCGCTAGCGGCGGTCCGCAGCGCAGGGCGCGACGACAGTGGTATGCCAGTCGTTTCTACTTCTTGCGTGGGGTTCGGACACACGCAAGATCGATCTGCCTTGTGGGCTTCTTGGGTTATCTGGCGGGTTGCGGCAGCGCGCCCGCTCCAGAGACTTTTTCTTCGCAGCCCGTGAGTGACTTATCGGGCCATTGGGAAGTGGACTACGCGCAGAGCGATAGTGTTCAGACGCAAATCAACGCCCGCTTCCGCGAAGTCCAGCGTGAGATGCGTCGACGGCAGGATGCGATCGAGCAAGGCGCCAGATATCAAGCTCGTCCAGTCGGTGATATCGATACGCTTATTGCGCTGGCCAAGATGGCCGAATTAGTTACCGAGCCATCGGTGCTCACGATTGAGCAGAATCAGCGCTGGCTCCGCATTGAGCGAGACAGCAGTTTTGCACTGACTTGCCGGCTGGACCAGCAATCCGGTGTGGCTGTCAGTCAGTTAGGCGCCGAGTGGTGTTGGTGGGATGGGCAGCAATGGCATTTTGCAGTGCAGTTACCCGAGGGCTTGTTGGTAGAGCATCGGTTTGTCATCTCTGAAGAACGCGATGCGCTGGCGCAGAGAACGGTAATGAGCGTGAAAGGAACGGGCACGCAGCTTGAGGTGATGCGGGTGTTTGCGCGTTATGACAATACGAATCGGGGTTATCGGTGCACAGAGACATTGAGCAAGGGCCTCGTTTGCACAACCGAGAGCGCCGACACCGGATGGCAGCCTTGATGCGTGCACTATTCGCTACCCGGTCAAGAAGGCAAAAGCTTATCGTGCGTCTATGCGCACTGTGTCTTTTGTCGGCGTGTCAGGCTACTCCTCCCGCTCCCGATGCGGCGCAACCGGTCAGCGCTGAAGCCCAGTGGCAGCGGCCTGAAGCGCTCATTGTGGCCAAGCAACCGGACGCCCCGATGCTGGATATTGGCGTTGTACTCTTCGACCCAGGTGTGGCGCCTGAGGATGATTCGCCTGAGGCCACAGTGCGTCGACTTGAAGCTTCTCTGTTGGCCCACGAGCTCAAAACCGCGCTGGAGCGGAGCAATCAATGGGGGGTTGTCCGTCTGGTGCCCGAGGCCTCTCCGTTGACGCCTCTAACACTTCATTCCAAGGTGCTGCTCTCAGATGGGCGTGATTTAGTAGTGAGGGTGACCGCCCGTGACGCCATTTCGCAGGAATGGTTCAGTCAAACGATTGCTTACCGGGAATCTCCCCCGGGAGACGCTACATCTGAAATCGGCCAGATTTTTCACTCCCTGAGCAATCGATTACTCCAGAGCTGGGAGCAGTATTCAGCTCGGAATGAACTGATCATGGCCTCAGAGATCTTGTATGCCCAGACGCTGATACCAGACGCATTTGCGGGCATGCTGAGTGTTTCTGATATCGGTTGGCAACTGGATCGGCTCCCTGCTAACAATGATCCGATGCTGGCTCGGATTTCGAGGGTCAGAAATCAAGAGTATTTGTTCTGTGATGCGATTGACGAACAGTACGGTGACCTCGCGGTAAGAGTCGCGCCCACCTACGCACTGTGGCGCCGCGCGACAGCGGAACAGGCGCTCTGGTTGGAGCAATATGAAGAACGCGTGAGTGAGCGGGGAGACAACGCGGGTGATGGTCGCTTCGCCCGCATGCAGGCGCATTACGCCGCATACCGCTCCTATCGCATCCAGGAGCAGGCGCTGTGGGAGCTGGCAGAGGCGTTCGAGGGAGAGAGTCAGCCAACGATGTTGAAAACTGCCAATCGGGTTGTTCGCCTCGAGGGTACATTGGAATCCCAATACGATGAGTGGCGGCAGATTTTGCGCAACATCTTCATTCTTGAGCAGGGCGCAGTGGCATGGTGATACATCGATTTACCGCCACCTGCCCCGCCGGAGTGGGCGTCTATCTCGCGCAGGAGCTCACCGAATTCGGCGCCCGTGAGGTGGTTGAGCGCCCAATCGGGGTTCAGTTCTCTGGCGACTTGGGTTTGGCTTATCGCATCTGCCTGTGGAGTCGATTGGCGAATCGAGTCATCTTGGAGCTCGGCTCCTATCCTGTCCAAACCGGTGATGAACTCTACGAGGCCGCCTGTGAAATTGATTGGCCAGCACATGTGCCGGAGGGTCGGTCCCTCATGGTGGACTTCGCGGGTCGGAGTAGCGATGTACGCAACCCGCAATTTGGCGCGCTGCGTATCAAGGACGCCATTGTTGACCAGCACCGCGCCAAAGGGCGTGCTCGGCCCACCGTAGACGTCAAATCACCCGACATCAGGATTCATGCGCGACTCAGTAAGGGCACTATCAGCCTGGGAATCGATCTCAGTGGTGAAAGCCTTCATCGGCGAGGATATCGACTCGACGGCGGATTGGCCCCGCTGAAAGAGAACATCGCTGCTGCTGCGCTGTGGGCTGCAGATTGGCCAACGAAAAGCTGCGAGGGTGAAGCGCTGATCGATCCGATGTGTGGTTCTTCGACCCTGTTGCTAGAGGGGGCGCTGATGGCGCTTGATATTGCGCCGGGGCTGAAGAGACGAAGCTTTGGATTCGACGGTTGGGCCAGTCATGACCCGTCGCAGTGGCGAGCCATCAAAGCTGAGGCAGAGGAGCGCCGGGTCGCCGCATCGGGTAGAGCGATTGAAATTCGTGGATACGACGGCGACATTCAGGCAGTGCGGAGATCACAGGAGAACATCCAGCGACTCGGTTTGGAAAACACGGTTCGGTTGCGCTGCAAGGATTTAGCCGCGGTGACCCGCCCAACGCACCGCGATTTACCGCGTGGGCTCCTGATTGTGAATCCGCCTTGGGGGGAGCGAATGGGCAGTCCTGATAGCTTGCCGCCGCTCTACAATCGGTTGGGGCAATTAATGAGCGAGGAGTTCGAGGGGTGGCGTGGTGTCGTGCTCACCTCTGAGCTGGATCTGGGTAAAGCCATAGGGCTTAGGGCGAGTAAAAAGCACCGCTTTCACAACGGCCGGCTGGAGCTGCATTGCTTGCAGTTTGATTTAAGTGTCGATAACGAGTTCCGCTCGCTGGCGCAGCATGCGCTTCGCCAGCCGAGTGAGCGAGTTAACGATGAACCACCCACGCTGACAGAGGGCGCGGAGGTGGTAATGAATCGTCTCCGGAAGAACTATCGGCGACTCAAGCCATGGATCGAGCGAGAGAGCATTAGCAATTATCGGCTCTACGACGCGGACATCCCGGAATATGCGGCTGCAATCGATATTTACGAGGGGCATTTGCACATAGCCGAGTACGCCGCTCCTAAATCCATCCCGGATGAGACGGCGCGCAGGCGACTGAATGACCTGGTACTTGGCGCCCAACACTATGCAGGCTTACCTTCTGCGGATTCCATCGCGATCAAGCGACGGCAAAGACAGAGGGGGGCGGGTCAGTATCAAAAATTGGGGGCGACCGCCGATCGCCTTGTGGTCCACGAAGGGCGCATTAAAGCGCTCGTTAATCTCCACGATTATCTCGATACCGGTTTATTTCTGGATCATCGGCCATTGCGGAGCTGGATCGCCAGAGAAGCAAAAGGCCGGCATTTTCTGAATCTTTTCAGCTACACCGGAGTGGCGACACTCCACGCGGCAGCGGGTGGCGCGACGACGAGCACGAGCGTGGATGCCTCGGCAACGTATCTTGACTGGTTCAAAGCTAACCTGGCGCTCAATGGTTTTTCCGAGCGACAGCATCGGGGTGTCCGATCAGACGTCAGAACGTGGCTCGCCACCGATACACGCCATTACGACCTCATCATGCTGGATCCGCCTTCCTTCTCCAATTCGAGAGGTGAAAGGGATTTTGATGTGCAAGCGGATCACGAGACTTTGCTCGAGCTCGCTATGGCGCGACTGAGCAGCGAGGGTGTGCTCTATTTTTCGACCAATCGTCGCCGTTTTGAGTTGTCTGAGAGCGTCACGGCGCGGTGGTATGTCGAGAACGTGACGGTCTCCTCTATCCCCAAGGATTTTTCTCGTCATCAACGGATTCATGCGTGCTGGCGATTACAGCATCCAAGAGGTGTGGAGAAGGCCTAAGCAGTCATCTTCGGTGCTATACTCCGCGCCTTTTTTAGCGCCGCCGAAGGCCTTTTTCAGGAAAATCCGTCCATGGCACAAACCCTCTACGACAAACTGTGGGATGCGCATCTCGTCGAACAGCGTGACGATGGCACAGCGCTGATCTATATCGACCGTCACTTGCTTCACGAGGTGACGTCTCCGCAAGCTTTTGAGGGGCTGACTTTAGCGGGTAGGAGCCTGTGGCGTCGGAGCGCCAATCTGGCGGTGCCTGATCATAACGTATCTACTCTCAAGGCAGAGCGCGACGGCGGGCTGAATGCATTGCCCGACGAGGTGTCTCGACTGCAGTTGCAGACCCTGGATGACAATTGCCTAGCCTTTGATGTGGCCGAAATCCCGCTTAATGACGTGCGGCAGGGAATTGTGCACGTGATGGGCCCTGAGCAAGGCGCCGTATTGCCCGGTATGACGGTGGTTTGCGGGGATTCCCACACCTCGACGCATGGCGCGGCGGGTGCTTTGGCGCACGGCATTGGGACGTCAGAAGTTGAGCATGTTATGGCCACCCAATGCCTGATCCAGCGAAAGATGAAAAATTTTCGGATCGAAGTCACAGGCAGCTTGCAGCCCGGCGTGACGGCGAAAGATATCGCGCTAGCGGTCATCGGTGAGATCGGCACCGCCGGCGGCACCGGGTTTGCCATTGAATTCTGTGGCGCCGCCATTCAGGGATTGACGATGGAGGGTCGGATGACTCTCTGCAATATGGCGATCGAGGCGGGCGCGCGCTGCGGATTGGTCGCTGTCGATGATGTGACGTTGAGTTATTTTCGAGACAAGCCCATGGCGCCCAAGGGCGACGACTGGGGGCGTGCCGAGGAATGGTGGCGGACGCTGCATTCTGACGAAGGTGCGGCCTTCGACAGAACGCTCCAAATTGATGGTGAGTCTATCGATGCGCACGTCACGTGGGGGACCTCCCCTGAAATGGTCACGTCCGTTAACGGTCGGGTGCCGACTCTGGATGAAATGCCCGATGAAACCAGTCGTTTGGGATTGACCCGAGCGCTCGAGTATATGGGGCTTGAGCAGGGTACACCGCTATCCGATATTCGACCGGACGCAATATTTATTGGTTCATGTACCAACTCCCGGATAGAAGATCTGCGCTCCGCTGCCGAGGTATTGAAGGGGCGGCGTATAGCGCCCAGCATCAGAAAAGCATTGGTGGTGCCAGGTTCTGGATTGGTTAAGGCACAGGCGGAAGCCGAGGGTTTGGACCGCATCTTTTTAGACGCGGGCATGGAATGGCGAGAGCCCGGGTGCTCAATGTGTTTAGCAATGAATGCCGATCGACTCATGCCGGGCGAGCGCTGCGCGAGTACCTCCAACCGGAATTTTGAAGGTCGTCAGGGTAACGGTGGCAGAACCCACTTGGTGAGCCCTGCCATGGCTGCCGCTGCGGCGGTTGCGGGTCACTTTGTTGCTGTTGATGCACTCGACTCGGAAGGAGTCGCCGTATGAAGCCGTTCACGCAGCATGACGGACTGGTGGCACCCATGGATCGCGCCAACGTCGACACCGACTTGATGGTGCCGAAGCAATTTTTGAAATCGATTCGACGTTCCGGCTTCGGTCCGAATCTTTTTGATGAGCTGCGCTATTTGGATGAAGGTGAGCCCGATTCCGATAATAGTCAGAGGCCCCTCAACCCCGAGTTTCCTCTGAACCATGCGCGATATCAGGGCGCATCCATTCTATTGGCTCGAGAAAACTTCGGCTGCGGCTCAAGTAGGGAACATGCAGCGTGGGCGATGGAAGACTTTGGCTTAAGAGCAGTCATTGCGCCTAGCTTTGCGGATATTTTTCGCTCTAATGCCCTGAAGAACGGCATTTTGCCAATCGTGTTACCCGCGTCTCAAGTGGACCAGCTGTTCGGTGAGATGTACGCAGCAGAGGGCTACCGCCTAGTTATCGATTTGGAGGCTTGCACAGTGCTGCGTCCGAACGGCGAATCGTGGTCGTTCGAAGTGGATCCGTTTCGCCGTGATTGTCTGCTGAAGGGGCTTGATGATATCGGTATTACGCTGGAGCGCAGTGACGCCATTCGTTCTTTTGAGCAAAGGCATCGCGATCGTTTTCCGTGGTTATTTGAGGATATCGTGTTGTGAGTCGGAGGGTATTGCTCCTGCCCGGCGACGGTATCGGCCCGGAGGTCGTTCGTGAGGCGCGTCGCGTTCTTGACTGGGCCAACGCACGCTACGTGCTAGACCTATCCTTTGTCGAGGCCAATCTGGGTGGCGTGGCGATAGACCGAGACGGCGCTGCTTACCCAGACGCAACTCGCGAGTTGGCGCGCGTTGCGGATGGCATCCTGTTGGGCGCTGTAGGGGGTCCAAAGTGGGACGGCTTGCCAGCGGCTGACCGACCAGAACGCGGACTGCTCGCGATTCGCTCTGATCTGGATCTGTTTTGTAATCTGCGGCCAGCCATGTTGTTTCCTGATTTGGCGGCGGCATCGAGTCTGCGCGCTGAGCTGGTATCAGGTCTTGATGTACTGATTGTCAGAGAGCTCACGGGCGGGATCTATTTTGGTGAACCCAGGGGCATTTCGGTGCGCCCCGATGGTGTCAGGGAGGGGGTCAATACCGATCGCTACAGCGAAGAAGAGATCCGCCGTATCGGTCGCCTCGCCTTTGAGGCTGCCCGCAAGCGAGGTGGCCGGCTATGCTCTGTCGATAAGGCTAACGTCCTGGAAGTGACGATGCTGTGGAGAGAGGTCATGGATTCGTTGTCGGCCGAGTTCAGTGATGTCAGTCTCTCGCATATGTATGTAGATAATGCCGCCATGCAACTCGTGCGTGAACCAAGGCAGTTCGATGTGATTGTGACGGGTAATTTGTTCGGAGATATCTTGTCGGATATCGCGGCCATGCTGACGGGTTCTATCGGGATGTTGCCCTCTGCATCATTGAATGCTGATTCCTGTGGCCTTTATGAGCCAGTGCATGGCTCGGCACCGGATATTGCCGGGGAGGACAGGGCAAACCCTCTGGCGACGATATTGTCTGCGGCGATGTTGTTGCGTTACTCGCTCAGCGCGGCAAACGCGGCCGATGACATTGAGCGCGCGGTCTCCTCGGTACTCGAGAAAGGGTTGAGAACAGGTGATATCGCCTCGGGTGAGAATGACCAGCAGATTCTGGGCACCGAGGCGATGGGGGACGCTGTCATGGCGGCATTACAGTAGTCAGTGATAAGGAAGCGTTCATGGAAGCAGTGAATGTAGCAGTGGTCGGAGTGACAGGAGCCGTTGGCGAGGTCATGCTCGAAATTCTGGAGTCACGGAATTTTCCGGTCGATACGCTCTTTCCCCTCGCCTCAGTCCGGTCCGCAGGAAAGACCGTGCAATTCAGAGGTAAGCGCCACACGGTTCAGGATCTCAGTGAATTCGATTTCTCACAAACGCCCATCGCGCTGTTCTCGGCGGGGGGGGATATCAGCGCTGAATTTGCACCAATAGCCGCAGCGGCTGGCTGCGTTGTGATCGACAATACATCGCATTTTCGGCGAGATGAGGACATTCCGCTGGTCGTACCTGAGGTCAATCCTGAGGCGATTGCGGATTATCGAAATCGAGGCATTATCGCGAACCCGAACTGCTCCACTATCGGAATGCTGGTTGCGTTAAAACCCATCTATGACGCCGTCGGCATCGAACGGATCAACGTCGCCACGTATCAAGCGGTCAGCGGCACCGGCAAGGCTGCGGTCGAGGAGCTTGCTGGTCAGACAGCGCGGCTCTTGAATGGCAAACCTGCCGAGCCAGATGTGTATCCGAAGCAAATTGCATTCAATGCCTTGCCTCATATCGATTCTTTTCAAGACAACGGATACACCCGCGAAGAGATGAAAATGATCTGGGAAACTCAGAAGATTTTGGATGACGATACGGTTTTGGTGAACCCTACCTGCGTTCGCGTGCCAGTTTTCTTCGGTCATGCGGAGGCGGTGCATATTGAGATGCGTGAGGCGATGACCGCGGAGGCGGCGCGAGCGGTGCTCGAGGCGGCGCCGGGTGTTGAAGTGATTGACCGGCACGAGGACGGAGGTTACCCCACACCTGTCACGGACTCCGCTGGGGAGGATCCGGTGTTTGTCGGGCGTATCCGCGCAGATATTTCACATCCGCGAGGCTTGAATCTTTGGGTCGTGGCTGACAACGTACGCAAAGGAGCAGCGCTGAACAGTGTGCAAATCGCAGAAATCCTACTGTCAGAGCATCTTTAAGATAAATCGTAATGCACGGTCCTACCAAAATGTGTGCCAAGGATTGGTGACCGGGATCGCGTGAAAGCCAGGCCAACGGAAGGTAAAGGCGACGAACCCATGAAAAAATTCATCTCGGTCACGACTAGCTTCACTCTCACTGCAGCCGCCGCAGGGCAATGCTGGGCGCTGGGCCTCGGTGAGCTCTCACTGTATTCCCATCTGAATGAACCGTTTAGTGCTGAGATCGCCTTGCTTGAGGCAGAGGGTCTCAGCGAGGGTGAAATGCAGGTGGGGTTAGCCCCGGATGCTGAGTTCAGCCGGCTTGGAATGAGCCGCGATGTCTTTCTTACCCGGATTAATTTTGTTGTGGAATCAGACGCGGCTGGGAAGCGAGTCGTTCTGTCCACCGATGCGCCGCTTCGAGAGCCCTATCTGGATTTCATCGTTGAAGCACGTTGGCCGGACGGTCGTCTGTTGAGGGAGTACACCGTGCTGGTCGATTTACCGCCACGCGGGGCCGACGGCTTACTCATGCGGTCTGAGTTGGGGGCTGACGCGCCGATGATCCCCGCAGACGCAGCTCTGGATGATCTCGAGGTAACTCGCGAGTATGACCGCAGTGCGGTCGACGACCCGGTGCCCGGGGGGCGGTACCTCACGACTAGCTCTGACACGCTGTGGCGGATTGCGTCCGCCGTGGCACAGCAGGATGTGTCAGTTCAGCAAGTCATGCTCGAAATTCTTGCCGCCAATCCCGATGCCTTCCTAGACGGAAACGTCAATGGTCTGAAGTCGGGCTACGTTCTAGAACTGCCCGAGATTGAGGGTCTTGATGGCGATGCGGTGAGCGCCCGCGCCGAGACAAAGCGACAGAACGAAGCGTGGGCGGCGATCGTTATAGGTGATATCAGTGGTTTACGCCTAGTGGCCGACGCTGAATTAGATGACCCATCGATGTCAGAAGGCACTGACTTGGAAATCGAGCCGGAAATCACCCGTTTAGAGCCTGAATCGTCGCCATCAGAGCTTGAGCGTCAGAACGCCTCAGACTCCCTAGCCAAATTGGGAACGGAAGAAGAATTGCCTCTGGTGGATCCTCTCAGGCTAGATGCCTTGGTGGCGGCAGTGGATCGCCTCGAGACCAGTGTTGCGCAACTCCAGAGTCAGCTTGCCGAGCGTGATGCCGAAATTACTGAGCTGCGCGCTGAACTGGCGTCTCAGGCAGTCAACGGCGTACCCGGACGATCGCCGGTAGCGATTGTGCCGGTTGAGCCGCGTGAGCCGAGGGCTCAATCAGAGCTCCGGTTGCCGATGCCAGTTTGGGCCCTCGCGGCAGGCGCTGGATTAGTTTTAGCCGGATTGTGGGCGTTAGTGCGGAGAGCCCGCCGCCAGGGAGCAGCCCTATTGAACGCTGACCAGGATTCCCCCCTTCCTGAGAGTGAAGGGGTGGCCGACGCCGGCGCCACAGCCGATGCATTGGATCCAGCACCCGCCGCAGCGAAAGTGGTCGATGAGGCTGAGGTCTACATCGCCTACGGACGAACAGATCAAGCAATGGAAGTGCTCTGGGATGCTTTATCTCAGGGGGTGGCTTCGTCCGAGTTATATCTGTGTTTAATGGAGTGTTTGGTCGCCTCAGAGAGAACGACCGAGACTGCCGAGCTGCTGGCGCGATTGGAGGCGGAGGCAGATCCCGAGCTGGTTGCCCGCGTAAGGCAAGTGGCCGAAGGCATGGATACGAATGAAGTGCACAGTACTGAGGGCGATGAGCCGGCGGCGCAAGCGGACGGGGCGGGGCCCGAGCTTGAGCCATCCGTGTTAAGTGGACTGTCTTTTTCTGCTGATCCGAGTTTCGGGCGTGACGTCGCCGATTCAGAGGCCTTCGATGATCGTCTGGACAGTCCCGATGTTGCTGCGGAGTCTGGCGGTGCTGCGCTAGCCGACGACGCTGATGCTCAGAAGGGGTCCGAGACAATCGCTTCACATCAGATTTCTGGCGCGTTGGAGTCCGATAGCGCCGAGATGGCGCCGTCGATGGACTTGTCCACCGGGCTTGAGTCGGGGGACGGTGACTCGATTGACGCTGATGGTGTCGCACCGGCCCCTTCTGGACTCACTCTGCAGCCTCTGGAAGGCGCCACCGCGGTACCGCGTGATCAGGCCGATGGAGCTGAGGCTTCGATTTATGGAGTCGAGACAGATCCGGTAGATAGCAAGCTCGACCTCGCGCGCGCCTATATCGACATGGGCGATGATGACGGCGCGAGGCCGGTACTGCTTGAGGCGATTCAGCAGGGCGACCTTGGACAGCAGGCGGAAGCGAGAGAGCTGTTACGCCGCATTGAGGGATCCTAGAACCTTGCGTTTTTCTGATCAGCCCCTTGATGTCGATACCCGAGTCGTGGCGCGTGTCGAATACCACGGTGGCCACTATCACGGTTGGCAGGCGCAACCGCATCTCTCAGTGCCGACCGTTCAGGAAGCGCTCGAGAACGCCCTGGCAGCAGTGGCGGGATTGCCTGTCGTGACCACTTGCGCGGGCCGCACCGATACGGGGGTGCACGGCTTTTCGCAAATCATTCATTTCGATGATCATGTGGGTCGGAGTACGAAGGCGTGGGTGATGGGCGTTAATCGACATCTTCCAGATGCGGTAAGGGTCCACTGGGCGCTGCCGACAAGTTCGGATTTCCACGCCCGGTTCAGTGCGACTGCGCGACATTACCGCTACATCTTGTGCAATACGCCGATCAGGCCAGCGGCGCTGAGCGGATTGGTGACGTGGTATCGGCATCCACTCGATCTCAGCGTGATGAATGAAGCCGCGCAGCGATTGCTGGGTGAGCACGACTTCAGTGCTTTCCGCGCCGCCTCGTGCCAGGCCAGTAGTCCAGATCGATTTGTCAGCACCTGCGACGTCCATCGGCGCGGTGACCTCGTCATCGTCGACATTACCGCCAACGCCTTTTTGCATCATATGGTCCGCAATGTCGTTGGCTCGCTCCTCGCTGTGGGCACCGCTGCGCGATCTGTCGGGTGGTTTGAGGAGGTGCTGGCGTCGCGCGATCGCACACTGGCTGCGGAGACTGCGGCGGCAGACGGATTGTACCTCGCTCGGGTCGATTATCCCGATACATTCGATTTGCCCCCGACGCCTGAGGGGCCAACATTGCTCACTGGGCATCTTTAAGCGGCGTGAAACTGTTAAACTGGCGGTTTGGATTCAAGGCCGCACGATGCAGATCAAGATTTGCGGGATCACCCGGCGGGATGATGCGGCGGACGCGCTGGCTGTAGGGGCCAACGCAGTAGGAATTGTCTTTTACCCCGGCAGTCCGAGAGCGGTCACCATTGAGCAGGCGCAGGAGATCTGTGCCGCTGTGACAGGGTTAGGCGTCACAGTCGGATTGTTTGTTGATGCCAGTGCCGAGCAGGTTGAGGCAGTACTGGCATCCGTGCCGCTTCACATGCTGCAGTTTCACGGCGCTGAGTCGCCCGCATTTTGTGAGCAGTTTGGTCGGCCCTATCTCAAGGCGGTGGCCATGGAAGAGGGCGTCGATTTATTGAGGGAAAACGACCGGTTTCATTCGGCCTCAGCGTTGCTCTTGGACAGTGCGCACGACGGACAATTCGGCGGCACTGGAACGACGTTTGATTGGAGCAGGATCCTGCCGGAAGTTCGTGATCGAATCGTTTTGGCAGGCGGGTTAAGCGCTGATAATGTGGCGAACGCTGTGGCGCAAGTCAGGCCAGTAGCGGTCGACGTCAGCAGCGGCGTCGAGCGTAGTAAGGGTATTAAAGATCGGGCCAAGATTGAGGCCTTTGTTCAAGCAGCAAAAGCAGCCGCCCAAGGCGTCTGTGAGTGAATGAGAAATCCGGCTAAGAGGCCCGGCAAGTAGCGACGGTGTGTCATGACGAGTGAAGTAACCCCAGAATTATTCTCAACGGTCCCGGATGCGAGCGGGCGCTTTGGACGGTTTGGCGGGAAGTTTGTTGCTGAAACCCTAATGTCTGCGCTGGCTGATCTGGAAAAGCTCTATGCAGACCTGCGAGACGACCCAGATTTCCAGAAAGAATTCGACCTCGATCTGGCGCATTACGTGGGCCGCCCTTCACCACTTTACGAGGCGGCGCGTCTGTCTGATGCGATTGGTGGCGGTCGGATTTTTCTCAAGCGCGAGGATCTCAACCACACCGGCGCTCATAAGGTGAACAACACCATTGGTCAGGCGCTTCTGGCCAAGCATATGGGTAAGAAGCGCGTGATAGCGGAGACCGGAGCGGGTCAGCACGGTGTAGCAAGTGCCACGGTGGCCGCTCGATTGGGTCTTGAGTGCCATGTCTTTATGGGCGAGGAAGACATCCGCCGGCAGGCTCTGAACGTCTATCGAATGAAGCTGCTCGGCGCACAAGTGGTATCCGTCACCTCAGGTTCCAGAACGCTCAAAGACGCCATGAATGAGGCGATGCGGGACTGGGTCACCAATATCGACGATACCTTCTACATTATCGGCACCGTAGCAGGCCCTCATCCCTATCCGATGTTGGTAAGAGACTTTCAGAGTGTTATCGGTCGCGAGGCACGTGCCCAGTGTCTTGCGCAGAATGGCAAGCTACCCGACGCCTTGGTGGCGTGCGTAGGAGGTGGCTCGAACGCGATCGGCCTGTTCCACCCCTTTCTAGGGGATGCCGAGGTGGCCATGTATGGCGTCGAGGCGGGCGGGAAAGGTCTAGATACCGGTGCGCATGCTGCGCCACTGTCTGCAGGCACTCCGGGCGTGTTGCACGGTAACCGGACGTACCTCATGCAGGACGAAGACGGGCAAATCCTCGAGACGCATTCTGTTTCTGCGGGGCTCGATTACCCTGGTGTGGGGCCAGAGCATTCATGGCTCAAAGATATTGGCCGGGTCCAGTACGTCGCAGCAAACGATGACGAGGCATTGAGCGCATTCCATCGACTGACCAAGGTCGAAGGCATCATGCCTGCGCTGGAGACTGCCCATGCACTCGCGCATGCCGAAAAGTTGGCGGCTGACATGACGCCCGCGCAGCACATTGTGGTGAACTTATCGGGGCGGGGTGACAAGGATATCCTGACCGTGGCGGCAATCGACGGCATCGAGGTGTGAAACGGGCATGAGTCGAATTGCCGGAGTTTTTGACGCACTGCGCCAGAGCGGCCGCAAAGCGGTGATTCCTTATGTCGTAGCGGGTGACCCAGATCCAACGGGGACGGTTGCGCTGCTTCATGAGCTAGTTGCCTCAGGTGCCGACGTGATCGAGGTAGGCGTGCCGTTCTCGGACCCGATGGCGGAAGGACCCGTTATTCAGAAGGGCCATGAGCGCGCCCTGGCCAACGGCATGACCTTGCGCAAAGTGCTCAGCACTGTCGCTGAATTCCGTCAGCAGAACACCCAAACACCGATCGTGATGATGGGGTATGCGAATCCCATTGAACGTTTCGGTTATGAGGCTTTCGCAGATGCCTGTGCTGAAGCGGGTGTCGACGGTTTGATCACCGTCGACTTGCCTCCGGAGGAGGTGGACGCCATCGATACTGCCTTGCAGGCGGTAGGATTGGACAATATCTTCCTCATCTCGCCCACAACCCCTGAATCCCGGATCAAAACGATCGTGGATAGGGCTCGGGGGTTCATCTACTGTGTCGCGGTCAAGGGGGTCACGGGATCTGGGCAACTGGATACTGAGGCGGTGTCAGAGGGTGTGGCGCTGATCCGGGCCAAGACAACGCTGCCGATCGCAGTGGGGTTCGGCATCAAAGACGCAGAGAGCGCCCGCGCGGTGGCCGCCGCTGCTGACGCAGTGGTGGTTGGCAGTGCGCTCATCGACAAAATGGAACAGGAAGCGGCAGCGGGTAACACGTCGCAGATCCAAGTCCACGGCGCCGCAGTAAAACTACTCCAAAGCATACGCGCTGGTGTGGACTCTTCACCTTCCTAGGTAAATCGTCGGCTCGTATACTCTTGCTGTTCCTTACGTGGAGAAGCCCATGAGCTGGATTGACAAAATCCTGCCTTCAGGCGTGAATAAGGACGAGAGTGCTAACCGCACCAGTGTCCCCGAAGGTCTCTGGAAGAAGTGCATCAAATGCGATGCCATCCTCTACAAACCAGATCTCGAGCGCAATGCTGAAGTGTGTCCTAAATGTGACCATCACATGCGTATTGGAGCGAGAAGGCGGCTAGAGCTGTGCCTTGATCGTGGCGCCACGGAACTGTTCGCGGAGCTCGAGCCCGTTGATCACCTCAAATTCAAGGACAAGCGGAAATACCGGGATCGGCTGACCGCTGCGCAACGCAGCACAGGCGAGAAAGACGCGCTGATTGCGATGAAGGGCGCGATAATGGGCGTGCCTGTTGTATCACTGGCGTTTGAGTTTGATTTCCATGGTGGATCAATGGGCTATGCGGTTGGCGAGAAGTTCACTCGTGCGGCAACGGTAGCGCTTGAAGAGAATCTGCCTCTCATCTGCTTCTCCGCCTCCGGTGGTGCGAGGATGCAGGAGGCGCTGATTTCCTTGATGCAGATGGCTAAAACTTCAGCGGTCATTGAGCGTCTGAAGGGGCAGGGCACCCCCTATATCTCTGTACTGACGGATCCGATCTATGGTGGTGTCTCGGCATCGCTTGCCCTGTTGGGCGATATCAATATCGCCGAGCCCGATGCTCGGGCCGGGTTTGCCGGGCCAAACATCATTGAGCAGACCATCCGGCAGAAACTGCCCAAAGGCTTTCAACGTAGCGAATTTTTGCTTGAGCACGGTGCCATCGACATGATCGTCCACCGCAGTGACATGCGCCAAACCCTGTCCCGCGTGCTGGCGAAGCTGACCGGCATGCAACCGTCTGGACAGCCCGCGCCTGCGCTGGAAGGTGAACTCATCGAGGCACAGGGAGGCGGCGCCTAACCGCACCATGGGGGCTCTCACGCTGAGCGATTGGCTGGACAAGCTGCAGTTGCAGCATCCAGTCGAGATCGATCTGGGTCTCGATCGCGTTTCTCAAGTCGCAGCCGAACTGGACTTGCTCAAAGCAGTTCCCACGACCATTACAGTGGCTGGTACCAACGGCAAAGGCAGCGTGGTTGAAGTGCTTTCATCCGTGCTCACTGGGACTGGGCGCTCCGTTGGTTCATACACGTCCCCCCATCTCCTTCGTTTTAACGAGAGAATTCGCATCGACGGCCATGAAGCCAGTGACCGCGATATCGTCGAGGCCTTTGAGACAATTGATCGCGCTCGCGGTGATATCAGCCTGACTTATTTCGAGGTAGCGACACTCGCCGCACTGTGGATTTTTCGTGATCGCAACGTCGATGTGCAGGTGCTCGAGGTTGGCCTCGGTGGCAGGCTTGATGCGGTGAATATTATCGATGCAGAGGTCGCGGTGGTGACGAGTATTGGCCTCGATCACATCGATTGGCTTGGCGATGACCGTGGTCAAATTGCGGTAGAGAAGGCAGGCGTGGCGCGCGCTGGTCGTCCATGTGTCGTTGCCGAGGGGGACCCCCCGGCGAGCCTCAGAGAGCGATTGGATGAAATTGGTGCGGAATCCGTCTGGGTGGGCAGCGATTGGTCTGTCAGCGATACGCATGTGACGCTGTCGTCAGGGCATGATCTCGCGCTGCCAGCTGTTTCCGGTTTGTTGCCGAAAAATGTCGGTGCGGCGATGGAGGCGCTTTATCAATCTGGCCTGATGACGGTTGATCAGCTACTCACGTGCGGCCTCCCGCCTTTCAGCGTGCCAGGTCGTCTTGATCGACAGCTTCGGGCTGAGCTCGACGTCGTCATGGATGTCGCGCACAACGTCGAATCGGCGAAGGTTCTGGTTGATTATCTTCAGGCGCAGGACATACCCGGTAAGACAAAGGCGATGTTCGGCGTCATGGGTGACAAGCCTATTCATGATATGATCGCAACCTGCGCAGGCGTCTTTGACGAGTGGCACCTGATTGACCTCAGTCACATTGACAGGGCAATGACAGTTGATGCTTTGGCGGACGTGTTAAGCGGTGAATTGGTCGCAGCGCGGGGCCGTTTCGAAGCGTTATGGCCCGCGGTGCGCGACGGGTCCGGGCAGGGTGACCGGGTCGTTATTTTTGGATCGTTTTTCTCTGTTGGAGAGGCGCTAGCCTTCTTTAATGCAGAGGACGCCGCAGGGGGCGGTGGCCATTGAATCCATTAATTAAACAACGTCTGGTCGGCACCGTCGTGCTCGTGGCACTGGGAATCGTGTTTTGGCCGCTCATTTTTGACGCACCCGATGTGCATGATCCCATTGTTCTGAAGCCCCTATCCGAAAAGCCTGTTGTCGACCGCACACCGATTCCAGCGCCCGAAAGCTTCGAGGCCACCGTAATAGAAGCTTTGCCAGATACGCCGACGACCGACCCCGGCGCACAACTGGCTGCTGATGAAAATACGCGTACCGAGGCTGACGCCATTGGGCTTGAGACGCTAAGCGGTGCCGACGAACTGACGCATAACGCCGACCTTACTGCTCCAGACGACAGCGGCGCCTTGGTCGACGAGGCGGGCTTACCCATTATCTGGGTGCTACAGGTGGCCACCGTCGGCTCCGGCGAGAGGGCTGGTGAGCTGGTCGCAGGCCTCGAACAACGAGGCTACCGTGCGTTTTCTACCCAATATGTCCGTGTCGACGAGGATCTGTACCGAGTGCAAATCGGTCCCAACGTGGATCGGGCGACACTGATGCAACTTAAACCCGAGATCGACTCGATTTTGGCGGTTGACTCGAAAGTACTGAGGTATGTGCAGTAGTGGCTGACTGGCTCGATCAAGCACTCTCTTTTGTCGAGCAATTCAACGTTTTCGATTGGCTTATTCTCGTCGTGTGGGTCGTTTCCTGTGTCTACGGCATCGCTCGGGGCTTCGCTCGCGAGGCGTTGTCGATTCTCGGCTGGCTGGCGGCCTTTTTAGCGGCGAATGTGCTGGCCGACTCGGTCGCTGATCTCGGTCGGGAGATCGTTGACGAGCCAACCACTCGTTATCTGCTGGCTTGGTCGCTGACATTCATCGCGGTGCTCCTGATGGTCGGTGTGGTCGCAGCATTTCTATCCAAGCAGATGCGGCAGCCAGGCTTTAACCTCGGGAATCGCTTGCTCGGCGGTGTTTTTGGTTTCATTCGCGGGGTCATTATTATCGCGGCTCTGAGCATTGTGCTCCGCGCTGTCTTACCTGACGATGAGGAGGATCTGCTCGACGCTGCGGTGCTAATGGATCCGGTGAACTGGGTCGCTGAATGGATCGGCACCAACTTCGAGCGTGTACTGGACTCAGAGCCTTCTGAGGCAGTAAAAGACACCATCGACTCGAGCGAAATGCTCTAGTTAGGAGAGGCTGTATGTGTGGTTTGGTTGGAATGGTTGCGGAGCGAGACGTAGCGGCTGACATCTACGACGCGCTCACCATGCTGCAGCACCGAGGGCAAGACGCCGCTGGGATCATGACTTGTCAGGACGGCAAGTTGATGCAGCGGAAGGGCGAAGGATTGGTGCGGGATGTCTTTCGCGCCAGTCATATGGCCCAGTTACTGGGGCGGTTCGGCATCGGTCACGTCAGGTACCCGACTCAGGGTAGCTCTGGCACTGCGTTAGCCCAGCCGTTCTACGTGAACTCACCCTACGGGATTGCATTGGCCCACAACGGCAATCTGACCAACTCAGCGTTTCTTTCAGAGGAATTGTTCAAATCGGATCTTCGGCATCTGAATACCGATTCCGACTCCGAGGTCCTGCTTAACGTGTTCGCCCACGAATTGCATCGGCTGGGTAAGCTCAAGCCGTCTCCGCAGGATATTTTTGCGGCGACCCGAGTTGTACACAAGCGCTGCGAGGGCGGTTATGCCGCGGTGGCGCTGATATCAGGATTCGGCTTGGTGGCGTTTCGGGACCCTAATGGCATCCGCCCCTTGGTGGTTGGGCAACGCGAGGGCAAGACCGGTAAGACAGAGTATATGGTGGCATCTGAGAGCGTGGCGCTCGATGTGCTGGGCTTTGAACTGTTGGGGGACGTGCTGCCGGGTGAGGCCATCTGCGTCACGCAGGCTGGCGAGTTGCACAGAGAACAGTGTGCGGATGAACCCAAGCTGACGCCCTGTATCTTTGAGCACGTTTACTTCGCCCGACCCGATTCGCTGATGGATAGCATCTCTGTCTACAAGACCCGTATGCGACAGGGCGCCGCGCTGGCGAGAAAGATTGTTAAGGAGCGGCCCGACCACGATATTGATGTGGTGATCCCAATACCCGATACCAGCCGTGTCGCCGGTCAGTCGCTCGCTTATGAGCTGGGCGTGAAGTTTCGCGAAGGGTTTATGAAAAACCGCTACATCGGTCGCACCTTCATCATGCCCGGGCAGAGCGAGAGGAAAAAGTCCGTGCGCCAAAAGCTCAACCCCGTACCGTTGGAGTTTCAGGATAAAACGGTGCTTCTGGTCGACGACTCCATTGTGCGGGGCACGACCTGCGGTCAGATCATTCAGATGGCGCGAGATGCGGGTGCAAAAAGAGTTTACTTCGCGTCTGCGGCGCCACCGGTGCGGCACCCTAACGTGTACGGCATCGACATGCCCGCGGCCAACGAGTTGATTGCCCACGGCCGGTCTGTGGAGGAAATCCGCGCTGAAATCGGCGCGGATTGGTTGGTTTATCAGGACCTGGAGGACTTGCTGGAGTGCTCGCGAGAGGGCAATCCAGAGGTGGATGGTTTTGAATCTTCTGTTTTTGATGGGCTCTATCAGGCTGGTGATATCGATGATCAGTATCTGCAGACCATTGAGGCAGCGAGGGCAGACGGCGCAAAGGGACGCGGTCCGTTTTTAGGGACGAGTGACGGCGCCGTCGTTGGCTTACACAACGATACCTAGGGTATGACCAAAGATAGCGGTGAGTGGTTGGAGGCGGCGGGTCCGCGGACGCGAGCGGTTCGGGCAGGCATCAGGCGGACTCAGGAGCAGGAGCACGGCGAGCCGATCTTTACCTCGTCCAGCTTTGTATTTGACTCTGCGGAAGATGCAGCAGCCAAATTCTCGGGTGATGCCGCGGGTAATGTCTATTCGCGCTACACCAACCCGACGGTGAGGAGCTTTGAAGAGCGCTTGGCGTCTTTAGAGGAGGGCGAGTCGGCCGTGGCGACGGCGTCGGGCATGTCGGCGATTCTCGCTCTGTGTATGGCGCACCTCAAAACCGGTGATCACGTCTTGTGCTCTCGGGATGTGTTCGGTGCAACCGTGGGCTTATTCGAGAATACGCTGCAAAAGTTTGGTATTAGCGTGACGTTTGTGCCGCTGAACGACATTGACCAATGGCGGTCAGCAGCCACACTGAGCACGCGCTTATTGTTCCTCGAAACGCCTTCGAATCCTTTAAACACCATCGCTGATCTTGAGGCATTGGCGACCCTCAGCCGCGAGCTCGGCGCGCTGTTGGCGGTTGATAACTGCTTCTGTACGCCCACGTTGCAACAACCTTTGCTGTTGGGTGTCGATCTCGTGACACATTCCGCAACCAAGTATCTGGATGGACAGGGGCGTGTGTTGGGCGGTGCCGTTGTAGGGAGTGAGGAACTCATCGCTCCTATTGTTGCGTTCAATCGCTCATGCGGTCCGACCATGAGTGCCTTCAATGCATGGGTCATGTTGAAAGGAATTGAAACCCTCGACCTGCGAATGCGTGCGCACTGTGACAACGCGAGTGCCTTAGCTGTCTGGCTCGACGAGCAGTCATGGGTGGAGAGGGTTCACTACTGTGGCTTGCCGAGTCATGCCGGCCACGCGCTGTCCGCGCGGCAGCAGCGTGGTTTTGGAGGCGTGCTGGCCTTTGAGGTAGAGGGTGGGCAGGAGGCTGCGTGGCGGTTCATTAACGGCACGCACCTGATGTCGCTGACGGCGAATCTTGGTGACGCGAAAACGACGATTGTCCACCCGGCCACAACCACTCATGGGCGATTGTCGTCGGAGCAGAGAGCGGCTGCCGGTATTGGCGATGGTTTAATTCGCATCGCCGTCGGCTTGGAGGACCTCGAAGATCTGCAGGCCGACTGCGAACGCGGTGAGCGGGCTATGCGGGACCGTTAGAGACAACCTAGCGCGGCGAACCCGCCCCAAAGACTAAAAAGTGAAATAAGACGTTGCTGATGAGAAGCGGATGTCCGCTTCTCATCAGCTATCCGATTCAGGCGACCTCATCGATGATGGTCGCGGCAATGCGTTCACCATCCTCAGCCAGCTTCTGAAAGGCTACGACCTGATCAAAGTTCATGTAGCGATAGATGTTCTCAGCCATCGAGTCGATCTTGCTGGCGTACTCCTGGTACTCACTTGGTGTGGGCAGCTTTCCTAGCAGGGCTCCGACAGCAGCCAATTCAGCCGAGGTGAGGTAGACATTCGCGCCTTCACCCAGTCGATTTGGGAAGTTACGTGTCGAAGTGGACAGCACCGTTGATTTGGGTGCCACGCGCGCCTGATTTCCCATGCAAAGGGAGCAGCCAGGCATCTCGGTGCGTGCTCCAGCGCGTCCGAAGATGGCGTAGTAGCCTTCCTCCATCAACTGGTGTTCGTCCATCCTTGTTGGTGGGCAAATCCACATACGCGTGCTGACAGGGGCCCCGTGTGCCTCTAGCAGCTCGCCCGCTGCGCGAAAATGGCCAATGTTGGTCATGCAGCTTCCAATGAATACCTCGTCGACTTGGTCGCCCTGTACTTCAGACAGCAAACGCGCGTCGTCGGGATCATTCGGCGCACAGACGATAGGTTGGTCAATTTCGGCCAGATCGATCTCGATCACGGCAGCGTATTCGGCGTCCTGATCCGCTTCTAAGAGTTGCGGATCGGCGAGCCAAGCCTCCATGTTTCGTGCTCTACGCTCCAAGGTCCTCGCGTCGCCGTATCCTTCCGCGATCATTGATCTGAGCAGGACGATGTTTGAGCGAAGATATTCAGCGATCGTCTCTTCGCCGAGTTTGATAGTGCATCCAGCGGCAGAGCGCTCCGCCGACGCATCAGACAGCTCGAAGGCTTGCTCGACAGTGAGAGAATCTAAACCTTCGATCTCAAGAATCCTTCCTGAGAATATGTTTTTCTTGCCTTTTTTCTCTACGGTCAGGAGGCCCTGCTGGATGGCGTAGTAGGGAATGGCGTGTACGAGATCACGCAAGGTGACGCCTGGCTGCATAGCCCCTGTAAAACGGACCAGTACGGACTCTGGCATATCCAGTGGCATCACGCCTGTGGCTGCTGCAAAGGCGACAAGACCCGAGCCCGCTGGGAAGGAGATACCCATGGGAAAGCGAGTGTGGGAGTCACCGCCGGTGCCCACCGTATCGGGAAGCAACATGCGATTCAGCCAGCTGTGGATGATGCCGTCTCCCGGTCTGAGGGAGACGCCGCCGCGCGTCATAATAAAATCGGGCAGCGAGTGTTGAGTGTCGATATCAACGGGCTTGGGATAGGCCGCCGTATGGCAGAAGGATTGCATCGTGAGGTCAGCAGAGAAGCCCAGGCAGGCCAGATCCTGCAGCTCGTCGCGTGTCATAGGGCCAGTAGTGTCCTGAGAGCCGACGGTGGTCATCTGTGGCTCGCAGTATGTGCCCGGTCGGATTCCCTCGACGCCGCAGGCGCGTCCCACCATTTTTTGCGCCAGCGTGTAGCCTTTATCAGAGGCCTCGGGTTGCTCCGGTTTTCTAAAGAGTTCGCTCTCGCCTAATCCCAGCGCTTCACGTGCTTTCGACGTGAGACCACGCCCAATAATCAAATTGATGCGCCCGCCAGCGCGGACTTCATCGAGCAAGACCTCGGACCTGAGTGCGAATTCGGACAGCGCTTCACCACTCTCGGAGAGGATCTTGCCGTCGTAGGGGCGGATTTCGATGACGTCGCCCATGGCCAGTTGATCAACAGGTGCCTCAAACACCAGTGCGCCCGCGTCTTCCATCGTGTTGTAAAAAATCGGTGCCACCTTGCCGCCGATGCATACGCCGCCAGCGCGCTTGTTGGGTATGCCGGGAGTGTCCTCGCCGAAGTACCAGAGAACCGAATTGGTCGCAGACTTCCGTGAAGAGCCAGTGCCGACCACATCGCCGACAAACGCCACCGGTAGGCCTTTACTCTTGATCGCCTCAATTTGCTTCAGTGGGCCGGTTGTACCCGCGTCATCCGGTTCGATGCCGTCGCGAGCCATTTTAAACATTGCTAGGGCATGCAGCGGGATATCGGGGCGCGACCAGGCATCGGGAGCAGGGGAGAGATCGTCGGTATTGGTTTCTCCCGTAACCTTGAACACCACCATCTTGATGGATTCGGGTACCTCATTGCGATCCGTGAACCACTCGCCAGCGGCCCAGCTCTCCATAACGGCCTGTGCGTTGGCAGAGCCTGCTTTAGCGAGTTCTGCTACATCGTGAAATGCGTCAAACATCAGCAGCGTCTGCTTGAGCTCTGATGCCGCCGCATTTCCTAATTCCGCGTCGTTGAGTAGTTCAACGAGCGTGCTGATGTTGTACCCGCCGTGCATGTCACCCAGCAGTCGAACAGCATGCGCTCTGTCTATGAGTGAGCAGTGGCTTTCACCCTTCGCCAGTGCAGAGAGGAATCCGGCTTTGACATAAGCCGCCTCGTCAACGCCCGGCGGCACGCGCTCGGTCAGCAACTCGACCAAAAACGCTTCTTCGCCAGCCGGCGGGTCAGCGAGCAGTTCAACGAGTTCTGCGACTTGTGCAGGTGATAGCGGTGTAGGGGGAATGTTCTTTTGGGCGCGTTCTGCGACGTGCTCACGGTATGCATCCAGCATGCATCGACTCCTAATACGGCTTGCGGGTTGAAAGCGCGGCAAGTATAGCTCGGTGTCGCATAACGCAGGTACCGCGCCACCTAATATCCCTCATTCACTCAGCCGATAGGGGGCGGGGTCACGGTTATAAACTGCTACAATTCCGCCTCGTTGGAGGTTCTGTGTCCCAGCTTATACCCATCAAAACGCCGTGTATTGGTGTCTGTTCCACTGGCATCGGTGATGTGGTGTGCAGAGGCTGTAAGCGTTTTGCCCACGAAGTCATCGACTGGAATGGCTATTCGGTGCCGCAAAAGCAGGCCATTGACGCCAGATTAGATCGTTTTCTCGCCATGTGCGTGCGGAATAAGCTGCGGATTGTCGATCAAAAGCTGTTGGACTGGCAGCTCTCTGTGCAGAAGATCAGGCACCAAACCCACCATGACCCGTATTCGCACCTTTTTGCGCTGCTGAAGGCGGGCGCGAATCAAATCTCCGAGCCAGAGCAATATGGCTTTGAGATTCTGCCGGCGAGCCGAGGATCGTCACTGGCTGAGCTGAGAGACCAGATCGACGAGGAGTTCTGGATATTGTCCTCAGCGCATTACGATCGTTACATCTCGACCCGTGATCTGTTTGCTGAGAACATTGAGGAGGCGAGGGGATGAATGCGCCGTGGGTGACGCCCCGTGAAACGCTCGGCTTGCTGAGTGACATTGAAGCCTTCCTGCCGTGCGTGACGCCCGATGCATGGGTGGCGGCTGCCTCGAATCCCAATCAGCTCGCCACGCTCCTGATTGACCACGCCAATTGCGAGAAGAAAGCGGCAGCGACTGCGCTGTCACTGATGCATCGGTATACCGATAACGCAACACTTCTCAACAAAATGTCGCGTTTGGCGCGAGAGGAGCTTCGGCACTTTGAGCAGGTGTTGAAGGTGATGCAGGACCGTGGGATCGCTTACCAGCCTTTGAGTGCCTCACGTTACGCACAGGGTCTCCACACTGGGGTGCGGCGTCAGGAGCCCGGCAGGCTCGTGGATACCCTCATTGTGGGTGCCCTGATTGAGGCACGCTCCTGTGAGCGGTTTGCGCGCATCGCCCCGCATCTCGACAGCAAGCTCGGCGAGTTCTATCAGTCCTTACTGAAAAGCGAGGCGAGGCATTTCAATGACTATCTTCGCTTGGCGAAAACGTTGGCAGACGACGACGTCATCGATGGGCGCATCGAGCACTTTCGCGTGCTTGAGCGTGGCTTGATTGAAGAACCTGACCCGGAGTTCCGCTTCCACAGCGGCGTGCCCGCAAACACACTCAACTGATAGCAAACGATTCCAGCGTCAATTGGTCGTCGCACTCGCGAAGACACCAGCCCCGATCCGCTGTCCAATCTCCCAAGACAATTCGTTCAGCCTGGTCGACGATGTGCCGGTTTGGACGATGCGTGTGTCCATGGATCATTCGTTGAACGCCGTTGGCGGCAAACCGCTCCCGCACCGCTTCTTGGTTAACGTCCATAATGTCTTCGGCTTTATTGCTCGCCGCATCGATACTCATCGCGCGCAGTTGCCGTGCGAGCTCTCTCCGTTCATCCAGAGGCTTCGCCATCATGTCCGCTTGCCATGCGGCATCATGGACAAGGCGCCGGAACTGCTGATAGTCGACGTCGTCGGTGCACAGTGTGTCGCCGTGGAGGAGAAGCGCGGGCTGCCCGCCGACATCCATGACGGTCTCGTCCCCTAGCAGCGTAGCACCCGTGTCCTCAGCGAACTGATCACCCAACATGAAGTCGCGGTTGCCTCGAGCAATCATGAGCTCGCAACCTCGACCGGAGCAGGCCGCAAGCTGGGCACGAATGCGATTGACGAAATCAGAGTCGTCGTCGTCACCAACCCACGCCTCGAAGAAATCGCCCAAAATTACGAGGCTATCCAGATCCCTTTCGTTCTCCAGAAGCCTCTTGAGTGCTGATTCGATCTCTGGCGTCTCTTCGCTGAGATGGAGATCGCTAATGAATAGGCGGTGCAATAGAGGGACGCCTTAATCGCTGATGATCGCGACGCTCTCAATGATGATGGGTTCGACCGGCACATCCTGATGCCCTGCCTGACTGCCCGTCTGCACGGCTCTGATTTTATCGAGCACATCGTCCCCGTCAGTGACTTTGCCAAAGACGGCGTAACCCCAGCCCTGCATGTTTTCGCCTGTGTGATTCAGGAAATCGTTGTCCTGCACATTAATAAAAAACTGTGCTGTCGCGGAGTGCGGGTCTTGAGTGCGGGCCATCGCAATCGTGCCGCGCTGATTTTTGAGGCCGTTGTTAGCCTCGTTCTCGATGGGCGCCTGAGTGGCCTTTTGCTGCATGTCCGCCGTGAAGCCGCCGCCCTGAATCATGAAATTGTTAATGACGCGATGAAAGATCGTACCGTCATAGAACCCACCCGCGACGTAGGACAAAAAGTTTTCCACTGTCTTGGGTGCGTTATCGGCATCGAGTTCCAGAGTCATGGGGCCGACCGTCGTGGTCATAAGAACGTGAGCAGCAGGCATGATTACCTCAAGGTCAAAAATGGGAGGCGGCATCGTACCTGAGTTGGTTTCGCGTTGCGATGCTGAATTTCGGGTTTTGGTGACTGTTGCACGGTATTCGGCCTGCCACCGGTAGTCTCCGCTTGTTATAGTACGCGACGATTTTTTGGTGATGCTCCCGGGGCTTCTCGATGTCCGCAGAACTGCGCAGTAATTTTCTGCGAACACAAATTCAGGACGACCTCGATGCGGGGCGCGTCAGCGCTGTAGTCACCCGGTTTCCTCCAGAGCCCAACGGCTTTTTGCACATCGGTCATGCCAAGTCGATCACCGTCAACTTCGGTCTGGCACAGCAATTCGGGGGGCAGTGTCATCTTCGCTTCGACGATACAAACCCTGAAAAAGAGAGCCAGGAGTTCATCGATTCCATTCAGGAAGATGTCCGGTGGCTCGGTTACGAGTGGCACGGCGAGGTGCGCTACGCCTCTGCGTATTTCGAGCAGCTATACCACTGGGCGCTGCATCTGATCGATCAGGGGGTGGCCTATGTGTGCGACTTGTCTCCCGAGGAGGCCAGAGCCCATCGTGGGACACTGACAGAGCCGGGACAAGATAGTCCTTATCGCGCCCGAAGTGTCTCTGAGAATCGAGACTTATTTGTGCGAATGAGGGCGGGTGAGTTCAGCGACGGTGAGCGAGTCCTGCGCGCCAAAATCGATATGGCGTCGCCAAATATCAATCTGCGTGACCCGATCCTCTATCGCATCCGTCACGCGGACCATCATCAAACGGGTAACGAGTGGCGCATCTACCCCACCTATGATTTCGCACACGGTCAAGAAGATGCGATCGAGGGCATCACACATTCGATTTGCACGCTGGAATTTGAGGATCATCGGCCCCTCTATGACTGGCTCATTGCTAATCTGCCTGTGCCTCATCAGCCCCGGCAAATCGAGTTTGCCCGACTGAATACAAGCTATACGGTGACCAGCAAGCGGAAACTGAAGCAGTTGGTTGATGAGGCCATTGTCGAGGGTTGGGATGACCCGCGCATGCCCACCATTTCAGGTTTGAGGCGGCGCGGCTATCCCGCTGCCGCGATTCGTCATTTTTGTGAAGAGGTCGGGACGTCGCGTTCCGATGGTATCGTCGATGTGGCGATGCTGGAGAGTGCGGTACGTGACGAGCTCAATCGGCACGCACCTCGAGCGATGTGTGTCATGCGCCCCCTGAGGCTGATACTTACCAATCTTACCGAGCCGCTCGAACTGCAGGTTCCAAACCACCCGGCGGATCCGTCCTTTGGGCATCGGGAGCTGATCCTGACCCGCGAGCTGTTGATCGATGCGGAGGACTTTCGCGAGGACGCGAACAAACATTTTAAGCGGCTCGTGATTGGTAAGCGCGTTCGGTTGCGAGGCGGCTTAGTGATCGAGGCAGAGTCCTGCGACAAGGATGGGGATGGCCGCATTCAATGTGTGTACGCCCAGTGCGTTACCTCGGTACCTGGGGAGGATCCTGAAGATGGCGTAAAACCCAAGGGGGTCATACATTGGGTGTCGGCGGATCACGCGGTACCTGCAACGATCAGACAATACGACAGGCTGTTTGCTGTACCCGACCCCGGTAAATCTGAAGATCTCGGTGTGGTATTGAACGAGAACAGCCTGACAACCAACGCGTCAGCGATGATCGAGCCCGGCCTCGCGAATGCGGCTCCTGAGGCCGTGTTCCAGTTTGAGCGAGAGGGTTACTTTGTCGCGGACCGATACGAACATCAATCGCAGCGCCCGGTCTTTAACATGACGATTGGCCTGAGAGACACGTGGTCTGATCCCAATGGCTGAGTTGCGTCTTTACAACACGATGTCCGGGGAAAAGGAAGTCTTCACACCCCAGCACGATGACCAGGTCAGCATGTACGTCTGTGGGCCCACAGTCTACAACTATGCCCACATTGGCAATGCGCGCCCGGTAGTGGTTTTTGATTGCCTATACCGGGTGCTCAAGGCGCGCTATTCGGAGGTTCGCTATGCGCGCAACATCACGGATATCGACGACAAGATCATTCACGCTGCGCAGGAGCAGGGCGTAGATATCAGCGCCGTGAGCGAGGAGTTTACCGAGAAATATCGCGAGGACATGGCGGCGTTAAATGCGCTCGCTCCTACCATTGAGCCCAAGGCCACGGAACACATCGAAGAAATGATCTCGCTGACGCAACGGCTAGTCGAGACCGGCCATGCGTACGAGTCGGATGGCCACGTGCTATTCGCGGTTGAATCCATGCAGGACTATGGCGCGCTGAGTGGCAGGAAGCTGGACGACATGATGGCGGGTGCCCGGGTAGAGGTGGCGGACTACAAGCGCCATGCCGGCGATTTCGTGCTGTGGAAGCCCTCGACAGAATCGGAGCCCGGATGGGACAGCCCATGGGGCCGAGGCAGGCCGGGGTGGCACCTAGAGTGTTCAGCAATGATCAGGGCGCATCTGGGTGAGTCCATCGATATTCACGGCGGTGGTCGTGATCTCATATTCCCTCACCATGAAAACGAGAGAGCTCAGTCCTGCTGCGCCTACGGGGGCGATTTTGTCCGCCACTGGATGCACAACGCCTACGTGGACATGGATGGCGAGAAGATGTCCAAGTCACTGGGCAACACCCGCACGGTTCGGGAATTATTGGGTCAGTATCCGGGCGAGGTGCTCCGGTGTGCACTCATATCCGCGCAATATCGCTCTCCGCTCAATTTCTCTGAGGCCCTGTTGGAGCAGGCGCGCAGTGCGTTGGACAGTTGGTACGGCGCCTTGCGGCGGCATGGCAGTCTTCCGGATGTGCCAACGCCGGGCGCTGACACAGCGGTTTACCGCGCGCTGATGGATGATCTCAATACCCCCGAGGCGTTTGCAGCGATGCATACCGCTGCGGCAACGCTGAATAAGTCGACTGACGCGGCAGAGATCGATCGCGCTAGAGGGGAGCTTCTTGGTGGCGGGCAATTGCTTGGGCTTCTGGCCTCAGATCCCGACATGTGGTTCCAGCAGGGTGTCAGCGCTGAAGGGTTATCTGCGGAGGAAATTGAGGCGCAGATCGCGGCGCGCGCAGCGGCTAAGGCGGATAAAGACTATCAGCTCGCTGATTCCATTCGCGCGGCACTGGAGGCCGATGGAGTCGTGCTGGAAGACGGAGCTGCGGGCACGACGTGGCGCCGAGGCAGCTAAGGCGCTCAGCTGAGCGCCTTCTCCCCTGACTGGACGGTTTGCTGAATCAAGGTGTTGATGGTCATTGGTCCAACGCCGCCTGGTACCGGTGTAATGGCACGGGCACGCTCGGCGAGGGGGGCCAGCTCGATATCGCCGACACCGCCTGGGTGGTAGCCAGCATCTACGACTACGGCGCCGTCTTTAATCCAGTCAGCGCGAATGAATTCGGGTCGACCAACCGCGCCAACAATGATATCAGCTTGACGAATCAAGTTTTCTAAATCTCGCGTGCGCGAGTGGCAAATAGTCACCGTGGCGTTGGCCTCCAGCATCATCATGGCCATGGGCTTGCCGAGAATGGGGCTGCGGCCGACGACAACAGCGTGCAGGCCTTCCAGGCCAATGTCGTAATGGGCCAGGAGGCGCATGATGCCTTGTGGTGTTGCGCAACCGTAAGCCGGCTCGCCCATTGCCATCCGACCGAAGCCGAGGCAAGTCACGCCATCAACGTCTTTCTCTAAAGCGATCATGTCAAAGCAGGCTCGCTCGTCAATTTGTGAGGGCACGGGATGTTGCAGGAGGATGCCGTGCACATCTGGATTCATATTGAGCTGTTCAATTTCCCTCAGCAGGCCATTGGTGCTGGTTGAAGCGGGGAGCTCGATGGCCAGAGATTCCATGCCCACTCGGCGACAGGCATTGCCCTTCATTTTGACGTAGGTTGCTGACGCGGGATCGTCGCCCACAAGAATCGTAGCAAGAACGGGTGTGCGGCCTTCAGAGCGAGCTTTGAGTGCGTTGACGCGCTCGCTTAGTTCCGCCTCTGTGAGCTCTGCGACATGTTTTCCATCCAGAATTTGCGCTGTCATGTGATTTCCCCCAAATCGCGACGGCGGGATTCTTTCAGAGTTCTTCGCCGTAGGGAAGTCGTCTTCCTGTGCATTGCTCCACCACAGCAATGCCGGTACACTGCGCGCCGCTCGAGGGTACAACCCTCGGCATCGGGGTGTAGCGCAGTCTGGTAGCGCGCCTGCTTTGGGAGCAGGATGTCGGGGGTTCGAATCCCTCCACCCCGACCACTCTTCCCCCGCATTGCCACTGGGGGTGAGTGGGGCCTCAAGAAGTCGTGCCATCTCTAGTGCACGCGCCTTGATGGTGGCTGTAGCTCACCAGGTAGAGCACCGGATTGTGGCTCCGGAGGTAGCGGGTTCGAGACCCGTCAGCCACCCCA
>MDTD01000512.1_pt1 | contig 68382 bp, 38 predicted proteins | sample 811221 | NCBI WGS metagenome assembly MDTD01 (sample SAMN05326646, study PRJNA326480) | marine metagenome | isolation source: seawater | place: Pacific Ocean: South West | collected 2011
AATACGATAGACACTGCCACCCACCACACATACATAAAATCTAGGGTTTACAACCACACCCCATCGGTCCGAGACGCGACGACGCGCGACGACGACACACGCCGCCGCGACACGACGACGCGCGACGACGACGTCCGCGCCGACGACGAAAATTCCCCGCTTCATGTTCGCCCGAATCCCCGTCCCTCTCGCGCGCGCGAGACGCGCGTCCGCGTCGACGACGACGACGACGACGAGAAGGGGAACGAGAGGAACGACGATTCGTCTCGTGCGCGATGATTCGTCTCGCGGACGCGCGTCCGCGTCTCTCGGCGTCGTCCGCGCCGAGAGGAGCGAGTACGGAGGACACCGAGAGACGCGCGCGCGATCGCGCGAGACGACGCGCGGGATGACGCGCGGGATGAGACGCGGGAAGGATGACGACGAGGCGGAGGCGCGCGAGAGAGACGCGCGACCGCGCGGGGACGAGGTCGATGCGAGGGACGACGCGTCGGTGCGCGCGATGATGGGGATATTTAAAAACGCGTGTGGGACGCTCAGGTGGGGATTACCGGCGACAGGTGGATTGGCGTGTTGGGCGGCGGCGGCGGCGAACGCGGGCGACGGGTTACTCGGCGCGCTGAGCGGGTCGCTGTTGGTGGGGACGACGCTGGGCGTGTGCGCGCTCATCTTCGCCGCGATGAGCGCGACGGTGAGCGGGGTGACGTTGGTGTGGATGTTGGCCAGGCGGTGGATCGCGGGTTCGGGGAACGGTGGGACGTCGGGTCGAGACACGAGACGCGGCGGCGGCGTTCGTTCCCCCGCGGGACCGAGACGCGCGGAGAGACGAAGAGACGTTGACAAAAGGGACGCACCGCGCGAAACCGTCGTCGCGGGACGCGGGCGCGAGGAGGCATATGGGAATTGGCGACCGGAGGTGCCGGTGGTGGATCCTCGCGCGCCGGGACGCTGGGGCGGTCGCGAGGGGTCGCCGAGCGGGAATCCGCACGCGTGGGGGACGCACAAGACGCCGGCGGATTTCCGTCGCGAGCGAGGCGTGAGCGAGGATGAGAATCGCGGTTCCATCGGCCCGAACGAGTGGCAATCGCGCGCGGCGTACAGACAGGCGGAGGGATTTAACGATCCGGATCTCAACGGCGGCGCGCGCGCGGCGGTGGCGACGACGACGGTGGGCGGCGCGAATGACGCGCACGCCGAAATTTTGAAGAAGTTTGAACCAAAAGAGCGTCTGTTGCCTCCAACGAGAGCGAAGCCTCAGCACACGCACATTCCGACGGAGATGTTGATCGCCATGGGTGGGGCGTCGCTCGAGACGCACATCGGCGCCAACGGCAAGGACATTTTGAAGACGACGCGCGAGAAGCGTTCGTCGAGCATTCTCAGCCACACGTCGCGCGGAAGCACGACGACGGTCAACTTGTTCGGCATGGGCGGGCGCGATCGTTCGTCTTCGCCGCCACCGGCGCGACCACCCGCGGACGAACGAAACCGTACCCAAGGGACGCCGCGCGACGACCCGGTCGAGGAATCGTCCAAAGACGCGGAAGACGCCCGTCTTCGCGCCCGAGCCCGGTTCCAAAAGAACCTCTCCTCCTCGTTCGATTTCGAACCCACGACCTCGTACGAATCCGAGTTCATGTCCAACGTCATGGACTCCGTGGACGCGTATCACGACGACGACGACGACGACGACGCCTTGCGTTCGCTTCGCCGCATGCGATGAACGCGCGCCGCCGCCGTCGCGTCGCCGCGCGTCTCATCCAAGATCCATCGTCGGCGTCGAGTGTACCATACGTCACAAACGACCATATATACAGTAAAGAATCAGTCATTCCCGCGTTTCTCACCCTCGGCCGAGCGTCGCGAGAGTTGTAAGTAATCTCATTCCACGCCCCGCGCGTCCCGAACGCCGAGAACGCCGCCCCATTCGAATGCGCGACCGACGCGTCACACGCGCGCGCGAGACGCGACGACGAGCGCCCTCGCCATGACACCCGCGCCCGTTCGTCCCGACGGTCGCGCGGACGAACACGCGCGCGCCCTCGTCGTCGCCCTCGACGTCGTCACGCACGCCGCCGGGTCAGCCTACGTCGAGCTCGGGGACACCAAGGTGTCGTGCGCGGTGTACGGACCGCGACAGCACCGCGGTGGGGACGCACCCGCGCGCGTCGATCGCGGTGCGCTCGAGGTGGACGTGCACGCGGCGCCGTTCGCGGGGAAAACGGCGGGGAGAGGACGACGGGGAGAGGGCGGGAGAGGCGCGACGGAGAAAAGTCTGGCGGGGACGGTGCGAGAGGCGCTGCGATCGAGCGTCATGGTGGAGAGGTTCGAGAAGACGCAGGTGGATGTGTACGCGACGGTGTTGGACGCGAGGGGAGGGGAGGCGGTGGCGTGCGTGTTGGCGGCGACGTGCGCGTTGGCGCGGGCCGGGGTGGAGTGTCGCGACGTGGTGACGGCGTGCGAGGCGGCGAGGATAGGGGATCGAATCGTGCTCGATCCGGACGAGAATGAGGTGGCGGCGAGCGATGGGAAGGTGTTTTTGGCGCAGATGTCGTCGCTGGATAGGTACGCGAAGACTGAGATTTTTGGAAGGTGGAGCCCGGACGACGCGACGCGCGCGTTGGACGTGTGCGCGGCGGGGTGTCAAAGGTTCGATGCGACGATTCGAGAGGTGCTTCGAGACGCGACGTCGTGAGACAACGATGAGGGTACGAGATTGATCCGAGCGCGCGGTAGCGTTTGTAAATGAGACGGGTGTGATGTTACATATCAATGCGTTTCGTAGTTTTACAGCTCCAGTAGAGACAGCGACCGCGCCGTCTCGAGTGTGGATTCGGGCGACCCCGCGGGCGTGAAGAACGCCTCGGTCGGTGATGATGGAGGGTGTTCGTCTTCATCGTCACGTTGTCGCGTGCTTTCAGTCTTCGCGTCGTACTTGGCGGCGTACTCAGCCTCCAAGACGCGCTTCTCGGCGCGTTTGATTTCGATAGCCTTGCAAACGCTCTCGCCCTTGTCCGGAATCTTCGCCACGACGTCCGGCATCGACAAGATCACGCCTTGCTTGTCGATTTCGGCTTGGATGGCGTCGATTTTGGACTTAAGTTTCGCTTCACCGGAGAGATGTTCGGGCGATTCTTCGTCGAAGACGACGTTCGCCATTGGCGACGCGGGTTGTTGCTTCGGCGGCGTCAGCGCGGCGAGCAAACCGCCGCCGAGCAAACCGCTTCCGCCCCAACCGCTGTTCACGTTCTTCCACGCACCCGCGGGTGCCTTACCTTTGGGTGTCGTCGCACCGCCCGCGTTCGCTTGCTTGCTCGTCGCCGCCTTGTTGGACGACGCGCTCGCCTTGTTGGACGACACTTCGTCGTCTTTCGAAAACAACAAGTCGTGATCAGAGACGCCGCACACAAAGGGCAAAGCCTCGACGAACGGTAACTCTTTTCGAAGTTCATCCGTCCACTTTCGATCCGCGTGCAACGCGTTGAGCGTCTTCATGGTGTCGCTCGTTCGTAACGCTGTCTCACTCGTCTCGAAGAGTTGACTCGCCTCCTCAGCGCCAAAATAGCGAGTGCTGTTGCCACCCTCGGCGCCGGCTTTTGACAAACCGCCCTTGAATACTTGACGACGATATATTTTATCTTCCACCGTGCCGCACGTGATGAGACGGTAGACGACGACGTCCTTCGTCTGACCGATGCGATAGGCTCGATCGACGGATTGGTTATCCGTGGTGGGATTCCACGCGGGATCGTAGATGATGACGCGCGTCGCCTCCGTGAGCGTCAATCCGAGACCACCGACGCGCGCCGTCAAGAGCATGACTGGAATGTCGTCTCTCGATCTGAATTCGGTCACCCGTCGGTCGCGCTCTTCCACGTTCACCTTGCCGTCGATGCGCACACAGTCGATGTTGGCCGCGCGCACGTTCGCCTCGATGATGTCCAACATCGCCTGAGACTGCGAAAACACGAGCGTGCGATGACCCTCGGCGCCGAATCTTTCGAGCATGGCCATGAGAAATTTTGATTTGGACGATACGCTCGGCGCGCCGCGCTCGAGCACGTCGGCATCGAATTTGCACTCACGCACGCAGGCGGCGACGGCGGCGGCGGCTTCTCCCGCGCAACTCTTCTTGAGCTCGGCGTCGTCGCCGTCCACGTCATCGAGTTGGTCGTCGGCGATATCTTCCACGGGCGCACCGCCAACGCACAGCGATGGATGATCACATATCTTCTTGAGCGTATTCATGCACGAGATGGCGCTTCCGGTTTTATTCGCGGCGTCTCGCACCGGTTTGGATGCCAAGAATTTTGTGTACAGATTCATTTGCTCACGTTCCAAAGGAATCCACGCGATGAGATCATTCTTTTGACCGAGCGCGGATGGTACATTCTTCACGTTTTTCCAACTCGTCGTCGTCGTCGTCGTCGTCGTCGTCGTCGTCGTCGTCGTCGTCGTCGTCGTCTCGTCCTCCTTTTTCGCCAACACTTCGCTCTTCTCACGACGAAGGAAATACGGTCGAGTCAACTGACGAAGCGTCGCCCCGAGTTCCTTCGCCTCGGAGCGTTGCCTTTGCGTCGCCGATGCCGCCTGCCCCGCGGTGATCTTATGCACAAACTGGCGACGAAACTCGTTTTCGACGCCGAGCAATCCCGGACACGTCAAATCGTACAGAGACCACAGTTCGCCGAGATCGTTTTGAATCGGCGTACCAGTGACGATCATGCGCAGATTGGCAGGAAGTTGACGCACGCGTTGCGCGAGCTGCGTCGTCGTGCTCTTGAGCTTGTGTCCCTCGTCCATGACGACCCAATCCCAGCGAAACGCGCCCGCGAAATCCGTCGGCGCGCGTCCTCGTCCTTCGCGCGTCGACGCCTTTTCAGCCTCGTCTTCGTCCGTCGGCACCCCGAGCGCGTGTGCGCGTGACGTCACCATCCCGTACGACGTGAGCAGCACGCCTCGTCCCGAAGTGCACGCCTTGAGTTGTCGCTCGCATTCGACGCGAGATCCTCCGTAATACTTGAAGAGCGTCTTTCCCGACCGCAAGCCGCACGTCTCGAATTCCTTGGCCCAGTGCGGAAGAAGCGTCGTCGGCGCGAGTACGAGCACGCGCTCCGCCGCACCGCTTCGCAACACACCCGCGATGAACGCGCACGTCTGTAACGTCTTACCGAGACCCATATCGTCCGCCAGGATGCCACCGCGCGCGTTGCAATGCAACCACCACATCCATCGCACGCCCTCGCGTTGATGATCGTACAGGCGAGACGCCAAGGATGCGTGGAGCTCGAATTTCGCGCCACCGACCGCCGGGTTTCCTTTCAATCGCATCGGACGCGCGGTATCGTCGGAAGACGCGCGGCGACCTATGTTCAGAGGCGCTCGAATCGGCGAACTCGGCGACGGAGACGCGACCACCGACGACGCCCCCCCTCCCACTCCCGACACCGACGCCCCTCCCGACGCCCTCTCGCCCATCGATTCCGAATCCGAATCCAATTCTTCCTCCGAACTCGATTCTTCCTCGAGCACCGCCCGTCGTCGTCCTCGCGCCCGTCGTCGTCCCCGCGGCGCCTCCTCGCGCTCGCTCTCGCTCGACCGACTCTCCATCCTCCGTCTCGACTTCCTCCGTCCGACGTCGACCCGTCGACGCTCCATCGCGCCCTCGTTCGTCGCCTCGCGCAGAGGCGACGTCGCGTCACCATCGGTCGTCTTCCCCATCGTCGCTCGAACGCGAATGAATCGAATCGAAAATGAATCAATCGACGACACGTTCCCCCGACGCGTCGATCGATGTCCCCGCGCGTCGCGTTCGCGCGCGGTGCGACGGGACGCGCGCGCGACCGCACGGTTCGGCGCGGTCGTTCGCGCGCGAACGCGTCCGACGACGCGCGATGCACGCGAACGCGCGTCGAGATGTGATGGACGGCGCGGGATGGGTCGAGGGTGGACACAGCGTGACGGTTCATTTCTCATCGCTCGACGCGTCGACGGGGACGGGTGGGGCGACGCGCGCGACGCGATGAGTGTGAAGTGTGTGTGTGTATTCAAGAAGCGAATTCTAATTAATGTAAATTCGAACAATGTAATGCGACGCGAGAGCGCCGCGATGAGTGAAAGTAGTGGAGACACTCACCTCGTCTCGCCGAGGAATCGCTAAAACCTGACCCCGCGTCGCGCGAGACGTCTGTAAAAATGAACCGTAAATTGCCCGTCGTCGACGCCTTTAATCGGAGTCGACGCCTTCAATCTTATCTTCAACCTCCATGTATAAGTTGCGCAAACGTTCGATGTTCTCTTCGCTCGTTTCCCAGTAACCGCGGCCGTTCGCTTCCAAGAAGTTGGCAACCATCTTTCTGAACGAGTTCGGGTTGGACTCCATCAAGCGCTTTTGCATCTCCGGATCAGCCATGAACGTGCTGTTGGCGTCTTCGTACACCCAGTTGTCGACTTGACCGGAGGTGGCGGACCAGCCGAGAGTGTTGTTGAGACGCTTTTGGATCTCGCGAGTACCTTCGTAGCCGGACGCCATCATGCCCTCGTACCACTTCGGGTTCAAGAGCTTGGTGCGTGAGTCGAGACGCATGGTCTCGGACAAGGAGCGCACTTGGGCGTTGGCCGTGGTGGTGTCGGCGATGTAAGAGGCCGGCATCTTGCCATCCTTGCGCACGCCTTGGACGAGCTTGGTCGGATCGCTGTCAAAGTAGTGACTCACATCCGTCAACGAAATCTCGGAAGAGTCCAAGTTTTGGAAGGTGACGTCAACCTTGCTGAGAGCAGATTCAAACAACTCCTTCTTCGTCTCCATGCCCGCACCCGGCGCATCAGAGTTGAACGCGAACGACTTGCGGTTCAAGTACATGTCTTGCAACTGAGATTCATCGTTCCAGGAAGAGTTTTCAACCGCGAGGTTGACGTTGGACGAGTAAGAGCCCGACGCGTTGGAGAAGATTCTCGTGGCGGCTTCGCGGATGGACAAGCCAAGCTCTTCGGCTTGTTCTCTGGCGTGCTTGCGCACAAAGTTCATCTCATCCGGTTCGTCTTGCTCAGCGGCGAGCTTGACGGCACGATCCAACAAGTTCATCTGGTTGACGAACAAGTCGCGGAAGACGCCGGAGCAGTTGACGACGACATCGATTCTCGGGCGTCCGAGTTCTTCTAAACTGATAAGCTCGAGCTTGTTCACCCGACCGAGCGCATCGGGGGCGGGTCGCACACCCACCATCAACATGACTTGAGCCAAAGATTCACCGTACGTCTTGATGTTGTCCGTACCCCACAGAACGAGAGCGATGGACTCCGGGTACTGGCCGTTGTTTTCCTTTCTCTCGCGCTCAATCAAACGATCGACGACAACCTTGGCGGAGGCAACCGCGGCGCCCGTCGGGATCGCTTGCGGATCGAGAGCGTGGATGTTCTTACCGGTCGGCAACACCTTCGGGTTACGGATCGGATCACCACCCGGACCCGGGAGCACGTACTGACCTTCGAGCGCTTCGGTGAGCGCACCGAGCTCGTTGTCCTTGACAACTTGCTCGAGGCAGAAGCGCAAGTAATCGAACAAGGTGCGCATCTTCTCGACATCGGCAGATTCGAACTTGGTGCCCTTCAACGCATCACCCCACGGAAGCGCGACGGCGGCGCTGCCGAAGAGCTTGCCGACGCTCGCGAGAGCGCCGGCGGCGACGCGACCCGTCGGATCGGCGGCGGCGTTGACAAAGGTGCGGACGCAAGCGCGAGTAGCCTCAGTGATGTCTTGCAAGAGTTGAACATCTTCGAGGACGCCTTCATCGTTGGATCTGTAAATGGTCTCGATGTCACGGCCGATGGACATGGCCAAGATGCCCGGAAGCGCGGTGATGTCCTCCTCTTCGCGGTCGATCGACGCGATGTTGACGAGGGTGGCGACAGCCTCCTCCGCGGACGGCGGGCAGCCGACGACGTGCAAACCGCACGGCAACAAGCGGGATTCAATCTCCATAAGCTTTTGGTAAACCTTACCGACGATCTGGTCGCGCGTGGCGGCGTCAAAGTCGGCGGCATCCGCCTCCGGATCGGTCGGAATTTCCTTGACATCCTTGTCCAAGTTGCACGTAATGGCGGTGGAGATGATGGTGTTGACGATGGACGGACCACGACCGGAATCCTTCAAGGTTTGGTAAGAAGAGATCAATTCCTTCAACTCCTTCAAGCCCTTGTACAAACCAGCGTTCTCAGCCGGCGGCGTCAAGTAGGAGATGGTGTTGGCGTAGGAACGACGCTTGGCAATCGTCGCCTCGGACGGGTTGTTGGCCGCGTAGTAGTAAATGTTCGGAATGTTACCGATCAACAAATCCGGGTAGCACACACCAGACATACCGACTTGCTTACCCGGCATGAACTCGAGGGAACCGTGCGTACCGAAGTGAAGGACGGCATCGGCTTGGAAGATGTGCTCGAGGAAGGGGTAGTAGGCGGCGAAACCGTGGTGCGGGGACGCCGACTTGGAGAAGAGCAATCGCATGGGATCACCTTCGTAGCCGAACGTCGGCTGAACACCGATGAAGACGTTGCCGAATTGCTTGCCGTAAACGAGCAAGTTTTGGCCGTCAGTGTTCAAGTTGCCCGGCGGCGGACCCCAGTTCTCGTGCAAGTTTTCAGAGTACTCGCAAAGCTTCGAGTACTCGTTAACCGGCATGCGGTAGGCGACGTTCATATCCGGGGACGCGTATTGCGCCTCCTTGTCGTTCAAGACAGAGTTGATAAGCTCTTCTTCGCTGGACGGGAGGACACCGACGTTGTAGCCTTCGCTGCGCAAACCTTGGAGCACACGGAAGATGGAGCCGAAGACGTTCAAGTACGCGGCGGTACCGACGTTGCCCTTATCCGGCGGGAAAGAGAACACCGTGATCGCGAGCTTCTTGTTCGCCGCGGTCTTCTTGCGAAGAGCGGCCCACTTGATGGCGCGGTTGGCGATTTGAGCCGCGCGATCTTGGAGAGAGTGCGACTTGCCAGACTTGGAGTCGCGACCGGAGAAGATCAACGGCTCGAGACCGCCGTCAAGCTCCGGAAGAGCAACTTGGAGCGCGACTTGCACCGGGTGCAAGCCAAGAGTGGAGTCCTTCCACTCTTCAGTGGTTTGGAAAGAGAGCGGGACGGTGACCATGTACGGCACGTTGAGCTTCTTCAAAGACTCAATCGCCTTCGGGTGATCTTGACGCGCCGGACCGCCGACGAGGGCGAAACCAGTCAAAGACAAGACGGTGTCGACGTACGCACCCTTGGTGATCGGGTCGAAGAAGAACTTTTCGATCGGACCGGAGAAGTCGAGACCACCGGCGAAGATCGGAACAACCTTGGCACCCTTGGCTTCGAGCTCACTCACCATACCGTCGTAGTGGCCGGAGTCGCCGGTGACCAAGTGCGAGCGCTGGAGCACGAGACCGATGACCGGAGCATCAGCCTTGAACTTGATGTCCTTGCGCGTGTCGTACCAGTTGAGGTATTCCTTCAAGTCCTCGTAGTACGTCGGCGCGGTCGGGTGCCAGATGCCAACATCCGGGAACACCTCCGGTTCCGCCACGGTGAGGTCGACGCCCTCGAGCTCCGGGACGTACGCCTTGGAGATCATCAACAAGAAGTTTTCCAAGTTGTCCGTGGAACCACCGAGCCAATACTGCAAAGAGTTCATGAAGTTGCGCGCATCCGCAGCCTTGTCGGACGGCAAGTACTTCAACACCTTGGGCAAGGTTCTGACGAGCTTCAACATGCCCTCCTCGAAACCGCCGGATTCCTTCTTCTTGCGCATGAAGGAGGCGATGGCGGATTTGGATTGACCGAGCTGCGCCATGGAGAAGGTGCCGAGCTTGTTCAAGCGCATGACTTGCGGCATGGACGGGAAGATGATGCACGCATCCAACTTCTCGCGCATCGGCTGCACGATGTCGACAATCTTTTCGGCGAGCTCTTCGATAAAGATGAGCGAACCGATGAAGATGTTGGACGTCTCGACATCCTTCTTGAGCGCCTCCAAGTTGTCCGCGTTGCGCAATTCCTCGAGCAGGTAACCGCACACTTCGACGCACACCTTTTCATTGGTGTCGTTAATCTGTTTCACGGCCGCGGAGAGCGCAGATTGGTACTGAGACTCCAAAACGACGTACGTCACCTTGACCACCGCGCGTCCATTCGCCTCCGGCACGATGCGGCGCACCTCCGGGTCCACCGTCGTGAACAAGCCTCGCGAACCGGACGACATGTCCTCAATCTTATCCTCCTCGCTCTCACCCTTCTTTCTGAGCGGTCCCTTCGGCCCAGTCGCGACGGCGCGCGGCACCGTCGCCGATCGACGCGCGCATCGAGTCGCCTTGTTCTTGTTCGCCTGCGCGGATAAAAAAAAACCGTAGACGCGTCAGTCGCCCGATTGCGCGTCTCGCGCGTCTCGCCCATCCACCCCGTCCCACCACCCCGACCTCACGCGCGACGCACACCACACCACCACACACGACCACCTCCACGCGCGTTCGACCCCACACGCATCCATACACCCCCCCGCCCACCCCGCGCGTCCGCCGCCGTTCCCGTCCCGCGCGCGCGCGGGAAGGGTTGTTCCAGATAAGTCCCCGATCGCATTCACAGATACGTCTCCCGTCTCGCTCGCGCGTCGTTCATCGACCGCGTTCGCGCCATCGCGCGATCGCATCCATTCGCATCCTCTCCCCTCCCCTCCCCTCCCCTCGCACATCGCGTCTCTCGCGCGTACCGTCGTCACCGCGCGCGCGCGCGCGATCGTCCCCCGCGCGCCGAGGCTGGCGCGCATCGTATTCGACGTCCTCGACGTCCTCACCGCGCGATCGGTCGCGCGTCGGCCGTCGACGTAAACAGTGCCCGCGTGCGTGTGTACTCCGTCCGAACGTCGCTCGCGCGCGTCGTCTGTGGCCCGTACGAAACGCGCGCGCGCGTGTGACGACGCGGGGACGTCGTCGCGTCACCCACCACCGCGCGAGCGCGCGGTCGGTCGCGGGGGATGTGGGTGGTCGCGTCGAGTCGTGATCGGTGGAATGGGGCACACGCGTGTCTCGGTCGAGGACTCGTGGTGAGTCGTGACTCGTAAAGGCACGCGAGATCGCGACCTCGAGGGAGATGGGATGAGATCTCGTGGTGTGGGTGGGGGGCGAGTCCCCGTAGTGGAGGTGTGTCGTACGCCATGTATCCTCCACCCGATGACCGTCATCGGCTCGAGATATTTCGAGGGATAAGGCTGCGCGATGGGATGGGATGGGATGGGATGGACGCGGTCGGTCGACCGGTGGACTCGGTCGGTCGAACGGCTCGATCGGTCGAACGAACGGCTCGATCGGTCGGTCGAACGGCTCGATCGAACGGTCGGTCGATCGGCTCGATCGGGGTCGTCCCGGTCGGTCGAAGGGCTCGACCGGGGCGATGACGACGATGGGGGCGCGGATGAGGGATGGATGGATGTGACGTCAGAGCGGTGCGCGTGAACGATCGCGAAGGTGGTCGTCGTCGCGTGAGGTGGTCGCGTGAGGTGGTCGCGTGAGGTGGTCGCGGTCGCGCGGAGGAGGTGGTGGACCGGACGGTCGTCGTCGCATCTCATTCATCATCCGCGCGCGGCGTCATGGGTGTCTTGTCGGTGATTCTCAACCATCCCGGGGACGTCGTGCCGTTGATTCGGGTGAAGATGATGGCGGATCGAGCGAAAAAGTTACCGAAAGAACCCAATCTGGCGTACTGTTACGACGTGTTGAATAAAGTGTCGAGATCATTCGCGATCGTCATTCAGCAGTTGGACCCGGAACTGAGAGACGCGGTGTGCGTGTTTTATCTCGTCTTGCGCGCGTTGGACACGGTGGAGGACGATATGTCGATTCCGATCGAGGAGAAATTGCCTCACCTGTACGCGTTTCACGAGTACATTCACGACAGATCGTACCAGGCGGATTGCGGGGAGAAGCACTACAAGGATTTGATGAAGAACTTTCCGCGCGTCACCGACGTCTTCTTGAGGTTAAAGAAGGAGTATCGAGTCGTGATCACGGACATCACGCAGCGCATGGGCAACGGTATGGCCAAGTTTATCGAGAAGGAGGTGATGGACATGGCGGATTTCGACGGGTACTGCCACTACGTCGCCGGTTTGGTCGGCATCGGTTTGTCCAACCTGTGGGGCGTGTCCGAGATGGAGAGCAAGGATTTCATCGGCGAAGAGAAGCTGTCCAACTCGATGGGTTTGTTTTTGCAAAAGACGAACATCATTCGCGATTACCTGGAGGATATTCAAGAGCTCCCGGCGCCGCGCATGTTTTGGCCGAGAAGCGTGTGGAGCAAGTACGCCGAGGAGTTGGACGATTTGCAACACGAAGAGCACCGCGAGAAGGCTGTGCAGTGCATGAACGAGTTGATCACGAACGCGTTGACGCATTCATTAGATTGTTTGAAGTACATGAGCCGCATCAAGGAGCGCTCCATCTTCCGATTCTGCGCCATTCCGCAGGTGATGGCTATCGCGACGCTGTCCGAGTGCTACGGAAACGAAAACGTCTTCAAGGGCGTGGTGAAGATTCGTCGAGGTTTGAGCGCGCGAATCATGCTCAAGTGTAACAACATGTACGAACTCGCCACCGGGTTCAAGCACTTCGCCAACGAGCTCGTGCACAAGGTTCAACCGAAGATGGATCCCAACGGTGAGGAAACCATGGAACGCGTCGAGGCGCTCGAGGCGGCGTGCGATGAAATCATCGCCAAGGAGAGAGAGAGCATGCGTCTCGAACACACGGGAGACGAGCCCACGCCGATGATCACCCGCATCATCTTATGGTTCATGTGTTTGGGTTACTTTTTGTACGCGTGGAACCTCCAGAACGTTCGAGAGTCTCTCGGCGTCAATCCGCACGCCGGCGACACGCGCGTCGATGCGTTTCAACGCGCGCTCGCGACGCTGTGCATGATGTCCACGAGTCTTCTCGTCATCACCGGAAAAAAGAATTAGACGACGACGTCGCCGTAGAGGAGAAGAGAGAGAAGAGAAGAATTGCCGCATTAAATATCAACTATACGCGCGTAGCGAGTTCGAGCCCGCTAGTAGCCGTCCATCTTATCCTGCAATTCGCTCGCCTCGTTCGCGCCGTCGATGCCCTTCTTCCAAAACCATCCCGCCAAGGGGAATCCCGTGAACACAAACCACCCCAAAATCGGCGCGTACAGAAAAGAATCACTCTGCACGACGCCAAAGATTGGATTCTTGTACGAGTACTCGAACACCGACCCCGTCGCCGCGATGAGCACGATGACGCTCAGCAACAGGTACACGGGCCACGGGAACCCACCACGCGCTTCCGCAGCCTTGCGCTCGATGTCCCGTCGCTCCCAGATCGGGATCTCGTCGTCGCCATCGTCCGCGCGCGTCGTGGACGCGCTCGGTTCGTCGACATCATCGTCACCGTCGGTCGCGCGCGCGACGACGACGACGCGCGACGACGAGGCGACGCCGCGAACGACGCGCGAGAAACGCGCGCGAGAATCACGACGCGCGAACGACGCGCGCGGACGGACGACGCGCGCGGCGCGAGCGGCGAGCATGACGCGCGAGAGAGTGCGGGTGGGAATCTTTTCTCGCGCGAACAGAGGCGGCGGCGGCGGCGGCGTTTCGACGTTTCGACGTTACAACGAACGCGCGCTCGAGCTCGAAATCTCGCAAGTGGTGGAAAAATGAATGTACTCGAAGCATACGATCGATTGACTTATCGATTGACGTCCGGGGCGGCGAGCGGGTACTCGGGAAGGCCGCCGATTTTATTCGGAGGCCAATACTTGAAGGCGGCGCGACCGATGACGCGCTCCTTCGGTAACGGTCCCCACGCGTGCGAATCGAATGAATTGTTCCTGTTATCCCCCATCACGAACAGATTATCCTCCGGTACGGTGAACGGGCCGTAATTATACCGAATCGGTTCGAGTTTCAACTCTTTCCCTCTCGAGACGCCGTTGACGTAGAGCTCGCCGCGCTTGACCTGCACGACGTCCCCGGCGACGGCGACGACGCGTTTAATAAACACCTCTTTGTACACCGTTCGAGTCTTCGGCGTCTTCGGTGGGTTAAAGATGATCACATCCCCCGCTCGAGGATCCCTCTCGAACCGATACGTCATTTTTTCCGCGATCAATCGATCGCCGACGTCGAAGACGGGATACATGGACAGCGACGGAATGAACCTCGGCTCGGCGACGAAATGTCGAAACCCGAGGGACACCGCGAACGTGATCAACACCGTCGCGACGTCCTCCCGATTAAACTGTAACATCTCCGGCACCCACTCCGGGTAATCGATGTCGACGACGTACGACGACCCGTCGTCGTCGTCGTCCTCGCCGCCGCCGCCGCCGCCCCGTCCCGACCCGCCGCCGCGTCCCGACCCTCGCGTCGCGTCCGTCGCCTGCGCGGTCGCGCGCGCGAGGTTTCCGCGACGCGACGAGACGAACGAGGAGGACGTCGGCCGATCGACCGCCGCGGACGGCGCCGGCGACGACCGCGCGGGCGTCATCGCGCGCGAGAGAGAGAAAGATGCGCGCGCGGTGGGAACGACGCCGCCGACGCGCGCGCGCCGCGTTCGAACGCTCGTTCGCGCGCGGGAGGACGAGGCGGTGCCACCGACGACGGTGACGACGTCGACGTCGACTCGCGCGCGCATCATCGGCTCTCGTCCACTCGAACGCGCGGCTGTGGGGACGACAGAGGTCGACGCGGCGGAGGGACGCGCGCGCGCCATGGTGACGGCGACGACGACGTCGGCGAGCGAACGCGCGGCGCGCGCGCGGGCGAAATCGGACGTCGCCGCGCTCGCGAGGTCGCCGGGACGCGCGTCGAGGCGCGACGACGACGATGATGATTATGAATTCTCTCGTCGTTCGGTGTTCGCGAACGACGACGACGACGACGACGAGGAGGAGGAGGCCGGGATGACGTCGACGCGGATGCGCGCGCGCGCGGTGATCGAACGCGCGCGCGCGGCGGCGAGCGCGGCGGCGGCGGCGGCGGATGCGTTATCGCCGACGAGGAACGGGGACGCGGCGGCGAGCGCGGCGGCGAGCGCGGCGGCGGCGACGAGCGCGGCGACGCCGCGCGCGAGAGAAACGCTCGCGATGAGTCCGAGTCCGAGAACGCGTTCGACGCTCGGTCCGGCGAGACGCGTGGTGGCGAGACCGGCGCCGGTGCGCGCGCCGACGGAACGCGAGCGCCGGGACGCGGCGAGACGCGTGGCGGACAGCGCGCGGAGCGTGGCGTCGATGTCGACGAAAGCGGTTGAGCAAGGCGCGGCGTTTCGCGCGTTTACGAACGCGCGCGATCGCGCGAGCGTCGATCGACCGCGAGCGGAGCTGACGTATCGACGGACGATGGAACGGGCCGACGACGAGAGCACGCTGCGAAAACTGTTGCGCATCGCGGCGCTCGCCGACGAGCGAGATCCTCCGCCGAGGCGCGCGGAGAGCGGCGGCGGTTCCGGCGAGGTGAAAGAGGCTGTGGGTTTTTTGAGCTCACCGAACAAGGTGCGCGCCGCGAGACCGCGATTGTAATTCTAGTCATGTTTCACAATTTACAATTTCTATTCGCGTCCGTCACTCGCCTCGGTACACGCACGTCGGTAAAAAGTACGTGTCGCCCCACCAGTACCGACGCTTCACGCCCTCCCAAATCTTTGAATCCGCGGTGTCGATCGATTTCATCTCGAACGTCACCTTGAACCCCAAGCGCCCGAGTTCAATCTCGGCGACGCGATTGTACACCATGTGGAAAAAAATGTTATCCGGACACATGCCGTTGAAATAGCTATACACACCGCCCTCGCGCAACAGTTTCGGAAGCATGGCGTGAAATTGACGCATGTCGTCGTACTCCTCGCCGTACGTGTCGAAGAAGATGGCGTCGAATTTCACCCCTCGCTCGGCGAGTCGCGGCAACACGTCTTGCCACCGTCCAAACTCCACCGTGACGCCCTTCTTCTCGTCCCACCCCGCGCGAGACATGTGCGCGCGCACGTCCGGGTGCGCCTCGACGATCGTGTGAGTCCTCGGTCTTCGCTCTTGAATGTATCCGTCGACGATGCCCATGCCGAACCCGACGTTCATGACGTCGCCCCTCGTCTCGCACATCGCGTCCGCGTGCGCCTCCATCAACGGTCCCTCCCAGCTCATCATCACTGCGTCACCGTTCTCATCCAACAACTTATCCTCTCCATCGTATCGCACCGGCGTCGCCAGGTACTCGGCGCTCTCCGCTTTCGCCTCCCGCTTCTCCGCCGTCGCCGCCGTCCGCCTCTCCCCCGCCGCCAGCTCCGACGCCACCGCGTGCTCCATCATCGCTCCCGCCAGCTCCAGGTGTCCGTGTCCGCTCGCGTACTGCCCCGCGCAGTCTCCATCGTCGTCGACGTCGTTCCACGCGACGCCCTCGCCGAGAAGATACCGCACGACGTCCACCGCGTTCCCAGCCGCCGCGTGCATCAGGGCGACGGCGCCGTTCTCGTCCCGCGTCGTCGGGTCGGCGCCGGCGTCGATGAGACGCATGAAGGTGTCCGTGTCCGCGGCGCGCGCGGCCGCGCGAAGGTCGGCGTCGATCGCGGACATGGAGAGACGAAGAGACGGGGACTGGGGACTGGGGACGTTTTTGCACTTTTCGGCACTTTTTGGACGCGTTTCGCGCTCGCGAAAACGTTTCGTGTCGCGCGTCACGCGTCGGTGATGTCGGTGGCGGTGAGCGCGTCGCGGGCGGTGCGCATGGTGGTCGCGTCTCCGGAATCTATGGCGGTCAAGACGCGGGTCGCGTCTCGGGCGGCGGCGGCGCGCGCGGCGGCGTCGAAGGCGCGGCGCGCGAGCGCGCGCTCGGCGGGGATGATTTCCAACTCGGACGCCTTGACGCTTGCGGTGTGGATGACTTCGGAGGGTAAACACGCCATTCGAGCGACGTTGAGACCGAAGGAGCGGTGGGCGACGCCCGGGGTGAGCTTGTACAGGAATTGGATTCGAGGCATTTCCTTCGACGAACCTGGAAGCTCGACGTATGAGGCGAAGCACGACGAGCAGTGCGAGGGGTATTTCGCCTGTACGTCGCGCGCGACGGATGGATAGTGCGTGACGAAGAGGGTGAAACACTTGGCGTCGCGCACGAGGTGTTCGAGCGTCGCGTTCGCGATGGCGACGCCGTCGTGCGTCGACGTGCCTCGACCGAGTTCGTCCATGATGACGAGAGATCGCGGCGTGCACGTCTCGAGAATGTTTGACGCCTCGGACATCTCCTCGAGAAAGGTGGATGATCCCATGGCGAGATTGTCGCTCGCACCCATACGCGTGTACACCGCGTCGAGGACGGTGAGGGTCGCCTGCTTCGCCGGAACGAAGCTTCCGACTTGCGCCATGATGCTCAGCAACGCCACCTGTCGAATGTAACAACTCTTTCCACCCATGTTCGGGCCGGTGATGACAAGTGCACGCGTGCGTTCGGAGTGAAGCTCGATACTGTTCGGCACGAAATCATCGAGAAGATGCGCGTCCAAGACCGGATGCCTGCCGTCGATGATTTCTAGCGACGGCGGCGCTGCGTCGTCTAAAAGCTGTGGACGGACGTAGCCTTCGTTTCTAGATAAAATTGCCAGCGCGTGCAGCGAGTCCAACGTCGCCACAGCACTCGTCGCCGATTTGAATGTCGTGTAATGCTCGCGGAACGACGCGAGGAACTCCTTCCAGGCCGCATCAGCGGCGATTGTATGTTTTTCATTCGCGCACTCCAGCGCGGCAGCAGCTTCCGTCACCTCGGGCGGATGGTATCGAACAACCTTTTTGCTCTTGTTCGAACTCACTTTGATCCAGGTGCTCGGACACGAACGATCCATAGGTACCTCTATGAGCCACTCACCCCCGCCCACGCCGCCCACGGTGGTGTAACCGAGACGAGGCATGCCGAGCTTGCGGCGAAGTTCCGGCAACAAGTCGTCCATGGCCGTTTTACCATCTTCGACGGCGACCGTGGCGGCGTGCAAATCCGGGAAACGACTCGGGTCGTCGTGGAACAGTCCAATTTTCGTTTTCGACGGTTTCTCGTCGCACGCCACGTCCAAATTAAGCGCGCTGAGAAATCTATCGGCGAGCGCGCCGAGCATGGGATCGGCGATGACTTCGAGTAATTCGTTGAGCAGCGCCGACTCAATCTCCGTCGCGACGCTCGCGCGCATCGAACCACACGCTTCACCGAATTTGGAGAGCGACGTCAAGGCGCTGACGAATTCCGCCGGCGTCGCCGTGCCGTGGAACACGCGCGCGAGATACTTCTGTAAATCCGGGAGCTGCTTCAACTGAACCTTCAATCCTTCAAATTTGTTATGACTCGCTTTGTCGTGATCCATCATCGCTCCATTTTCGAATTCCGTGAGTTCGCGCAGCGCCTCGACCGCGTCGAGCCTACGCTCGATGACCGCTTTCGAGCGCAGAGGATGGCTCACCCAGTGACGAAGAAGTCGACCTCCCATCGGCGTGATGGTGTGGTTCATCAGCCACAACAAACTTCCCTTGTAACTACCCGCAGAAGACGTGAGCACTTCCAACTGTTTCAACACGTTCGGTGATAACTTTATCTCGTCCACGCCTTCGAGCGGACGAAACGCGGCGTCGAGTTTCAGAATGTCCGATTGACCAAAATCGCTGAGATATTTGGAACCGGCGCAGAGCGCGGTGTGCACCAACGGCGTCGCCTCTTCAGCCTTCACACCAGTCAACTCAACGTTAGCGAGTGCGTCGCGTGTGAGATACTCGATGCGCGCGGCATTTTTGCCCGAGCCGTACAGCGCCTTGATCAATCGCACAGTGGGTTCGCTAATGGGCTCCACGAGGACTATCTCCGCCGGAGAAATGCACAACAAGCGAGATTCCAGCCCCGGTCGTTGTAAAGTGTCCACAAATTCACCGTTCAAAACGTCTCCGGTGCTCGTGTCGACGGCGGCGAGTCCGATTCGCGTCGTCGATCCGCCTGTGCGCTCCTCGGCGACGCACAACAAGTAATTGGACAAATTCCAAGACGCTGACGACTTTTCGCCGTCGCCGCCCGCGTTTGAGAGCGCCGCACCCGCCTCCAGCGTCGCCTTCGTGTACAACCCGACCAACTGTCTCTCGAACAGACCACCCTTATTCCCGCTCGCGCTCTCCCCGCTCGCCTTCAACGCCGCCGTCTCCGTCTGTTTCACCACGCCCACTCTAAATCCAGCCTTGACCAATCGTCGCACGTACACGTGCAATCGCACCACCGGCACGCTCGCCGTGAGATAATTCCTCGACTGGTACGCGAAAATCCCCAGCACTTTGCTCGCATCCCTCGCGTCGTCGCCGTAAAAGTGATACTTGTACCCGACCTCGATCATCAACAGCGTCCCCGGATATTTCGCCTTGAACGACTTCACCGACAACTCCAACGGCGTCATCTTCATCGTCGCCCCACCCTTGCCCCCGACCGCCGCCGACGACGACAACGCCCCGCCCCCATTCTTCCCGCCCTCGCCCCCATCCACCTCCAAATCCCTCCTTCGTCGATCGAGACTCAGTTTCTGTACAAACTTTTCTCTCGTCCCCGGCGACGACGGCGTCAACGCCGCCAGCGTCTCCTCCACCGACCGCGCGGGCGCGGGCGCCCGCGCCGTCTCATCTCCGCCCTCGCGCGCCTCCACGGTCGTCGGCGTCTCGGACGACGCGCGCGCGTCCGTCTTCACGCGTTTCGGCGCGACGTTTTCATCGTCACCGTCGATGACCACGGGCCCGTCATCGACGCCGTCGACGCCGTCGTCGTCGCGCCGTTTCTTTGTCGCCGACGACGAGGAGGCGAAAAAACTCGATATCGTTCGTTGTCCCTTGGACGGCGGCGCGGGCGCGGGCATGGCGTTCCCGCGCGAGAGAGTGCCGTCGATCGATCGTCAGTCGTGCAACTCGAGCGACAGACCGACGCCGACGTTTGAAACGCGCGCGCGCGAACGGGAACGGGAACGGGAACGGGAACGGGAACGGAACGACGACGACGACGACGACGATGATGAAGGCGGGGTTTTCGGAGGTAACTAACGATGCGTGCGTGTTTTACGAGAGAGGAGTGCTAATGGTAAATGCGATGCGAGAGCGCGCGACGCGAGAGTGCGCGAGAGAGAGAGAGAGAGAGAGAGAGAGACGGAGGGGAACATCTTTTCTCCGTCGGCGTCGTTCGAGTGAGTACGCGTCTCTCACGCGGGTTTGCCGTCGGATGGATGCGCCAAACGCCATAACAGACCCCACGGCGTGAAGCCGTTGATCCATTTCAGAGTGTCCCAGACGGTGACTGTCAGAGCGTAGACGAAGGCGGTGGCGATGATTTGAAAGCTCAACGCGATGGCGCGAAGGAGCAATAACGGCTTGCGAATGAGACGAGACATGTGGGTCCCGAAGAGGAATGATAAAGCGCGCTTTTGCGCGCGGTCCTGTCGCTCGCGAATGTATCGCGCCTCGTCGGATTCGGGCCAGACCGGAAGCGCCTCCACCTTGACGGGACGTCTTCTGACGTACCGACGCGTCGTCCAGAGCTCTTGCAACGCACGGCTGAGCATCTTGACGCTCTTGGCGCGCAGCGCGGTGCCTTGCGGACCGGAGAGATAGGTGACGATCTGTTCGGTGTCCGCGGTGACGGCGACGCGACGAAGGGCGACGCCTTCGGTGGAACCCAAAAGACGGCCGACGACTTCTTTGCTGCGTTGCGCCATGAGGGCTTGACTGTCACCGAAGACGGCGTCCTCTTCCGAGGATTTGCCGGAGGTTTCTGAAGACAATTCTTCTTCTTCATCCGTGGAGTCGACGAGGACGAGCTCTTCGATGCGATCCCAGCGTAACTCACCGGATTCGTTCAAAAACGTCTCTCGCATCGCCTTTTGTCCCTCGGGCGTGGACGGCGCCATGGCGCGACGAATGGCGTACGGAAGCGACGCCGTGTAAATGTTCAAGTTCGGGTCCGCCTTCTCGGCGATGCCTTCCAGCGTCAAAAACGTTCGAATGAGGAGAATGATGTACGGCGGCGTGAGGAATTTAAAATTGGCGCTGAGCTTGGCCAACCCCGTGGCGAGCGCGCCGAATCGGCTCTGACCGCCCTCCTCGGTGGATAACGTCTGTGCGACGGCAGCCGTCATCTCCTCCAACGATGCCGGTTTATACGTATCAGTTCTCCCGTCTCGCTTCAGGAAACCCTCCGCTGGGGTGAAACCGACCTCTTGAAACACGAGGACGAGACCTTCCCAGTTTCCGGAGATCATGTGTTGAATCCCCTTGGCAAATCCCTCCATGATGAACGGCTCGACTTCGCTCATGAGACCGAAATCTAAAAATACGAGCATATCGTTTTCGTCGAGCATCATATTGCCCTCGTGCGGATCGGCGTGCACGAACCCCGTGTAGATGAGTTGCGCCACGCACGCCTCGACCGCCATCTGCGCCATGATGAGCTTCTTCTCTTGCGGTAAATCGGCGATATGATTGCCGTTGATCCACTCCGTCGTGAGCACCCGCGCGCTACCCTCTGGACCAGTGTACTTGGGAAGCCAGGCGGGCGCTCGAACGAAACCCAACCATTTGTGACGCCGATTAAACTCGTCCATGTGCGCCGCCTCTTGCGTGTAATCCAACTCTTGCCACACGCCCTCACCCACCTCGTCCGCGATGACGTCCAATTCCGTCGTCGTCCCCCACAGACGCTTCAAAGTGGACAGAGACAGCGACCAACACGTCCAATCGAGCGCCACCTGTCGCATGACGCGAGGTCTCTGCACCTTGACCGCGACGTTCTCGCCCTCCCACGTCTTTGCCTTGTACACTTGACCGAGAGACGCCGCCGCGATTGGTTCGGCGCTGAATTCGGCAAACAAAGGCTCACCGTTCGGATCGTTGCCTTCGTACGCGTGTCCCGGGGCGAGCGGACCGTCCCACCGTAAATCCTCGGCGATCGTCTTCCACGCCAGATTGTTGGGAAACGGCTCGTTGCTCTGTTGCAACAACTTCAACTCATCCGCCGCCTCCTCACCGATGAGATCTGGACGCTGCGACAGCGTCTGACCAATCTTCACAAACACCGGCCCCAGCCGCGTCATCGCCTGTCGAAGCTCCTCGCCGCGAGTTCGCGTCTCCGGCTCCCAGTCCTCCTGACGCTTCCACGAACGAATCACTCGACGACCGACGCGAATGATCGTGGCCAATCTCGCCGCCACTTGCAACGGCCGCCGCCTAAAAAATCTCAACAACAGCGGTTTATCGAATTTCCCGCGCAAAGAATCGTACGCGTCTCGTCGTCGCCGCCGTCGTCGCCGCCGTATCGAAGACCTTTTCCCGCCTCTTCGTCCGTTCGCCCCCTCCGCCGGAGGCGCGCGCACGATCATCGTCCCCGTCGCCGTCATCATGTCCCCATCGTCCACCATCACCTCATCCACACCCACACCCTCACCCCCAGACGCCACTCTGAGCGCCTGTAACGCGTTCTCCACGTCTTCATCCTCACGAAGACTCGCCCTCGCGTCGACGTCGTCCCGGCCCCTCGTCGCCCTCGGCCTGGCCCTCCGCCTTCCCGTCCCGGTCCCTCGCGCGCGCATCCCGCGCGTCTCTTCGCGTCGACGCGCGCGCGCGCGCATATCATCCATAATTCCATCCGTCTCCGCCACCCCTCCCCCGAGCGCGCGCACGACGCCCGCGCGTCGACGACGAATCATCCCTCGATGAAGATTATCATCGTCATCATCGCGCGCGATGCGTCGCGTCGTCGTCGTCGTCGTCGTCGTCGCGCGCGACGTCGTCGCGGTTCCGCACGCGCGTTGTCCGCGCGTCCATCGCGCGTGGACTCGCGCGGAAGTCGCGAGCGCCATCGCGGTGCGCGTCGCCGTGTGCCGCGTCGAATCGAACCGAATCGAATCGGATAAACCACTCGCGGGTGTTTTTGTGGGGGGCGCCGGCGAGACGCGAGACGCAGGGCGCGAGGGGACGGACGCGACGAAGGAGGCAGAGGACGAACGGCCGATCGGTTCATCGATGACGAACGTCACCCTCGATGTGACTCGGATGGTCGAGGGATGGAAAGGCGCGAAGACACGCGGCGACGAAGACGTCGAAGGAGACGACGTTTTCGTCGCGCGAGTCGTCGAGGTGGCGAACGTGGACGTGCGGTTCGAAAGCGGCGCGAGGGATGGGACGGCCGAGGACGAGGTTAGCGCCGGAGAGGAGTTCGTCGATGGAGAGGGTGCCGGAGGCGTCGTTGTCGAGGAGGTCGAAGATGCAGCGGAGGGGGGAACGGTCGTTTTCGAGGAGACGCTCGGCGCGCGCGACGTCGGAGAGGAGGTCGCGCCACGCGCGACGCCAGAGCGGAGCGGCGTCGGCGCGGGACGGTGGTGTGGTCGCGCGAACGTCGACGTGTTGATTCGTGGCGTCGGTGTATTCGACCCAGGGACCGTGAAGCGCAACAGCGCGGACGAAGGCGAGACGCGTGGCGAGACGTTTGAGCGCCGCCTCGCGCTCCGGTTTGTCTTTGGGAACGTGCGCGATGCCCAACTCGCGCTCGACGACGGTCCAGACGTCGGCGCCGAAGTAATCGAACTCGAGCGTCGGGGTGAAACTCTCCGCCGTGAGCACGCTCCAGAGCGTGTCGTCCTCCACGGGATCGCGGGAGAGTCTTCGTCCGTTGATGGTGACGTTTCGTATGACTTGCACGTCTCCGTACTCGCGCACCGCGCACGTCACGAGATGTTTCGCCACGCTCATCTGCTCGTCACAGCTCAGATCGAGTCTGTAGTGCATCGTGTACGATTGGAGCGAGTCCCCGAGCACGTTTCGCCAACCGATGCGGCATCCGAAGAAACTCTGCTCGAAGCACGACATTCTGCCGACGACGCGCGCGACGGCGGCGCGATCGATGACTCGATTAAATAAGATGACGCTCGCCTCGACGCGATCGGCGCCCGCGGCGAAGGCGTTACACACGCGTTCGTACTGCGTCGACGTCACGTACACGCGCACGGAGGCCTCGCGAAGGGCGTAGAGCGCGTCGGACGATTTCACCGCCTCCCACGCGTCGACGGCCGGCGTCAGGACGGATTTCGTGCGCAGAATCTCGTGGAGTTCCTCGTCGCTCGGCGCCGTTGCGTCCTCGGGCGGACGTATGTTACTCGTGTAATCGAAACACAGCGTCCCGACGTTCGGAATGTCGCGCGTTAGTCTCTCCGGAACGCCCGATGGTAATAAATCGACGCCCGCGGCGCGACCCATACGCACGTTTCTCCATGTCCGTCGACGTCCCTCGAACGTCGCGCTGTCCATCATCGTCGACGCGATCGTTCGATCGATGTCAAATGCGAGGTTGAGTTCGTATCGCTCCGTGGGATTGGCAGCTCGAAAGTGCTCGAAAGATCCGATGATTTTCCGAAGTTTGGCGTACTCGGATTTCGATTTGAACATGCGCTCGGCGTTTTCGGCGTCGAGCAATCTCGCGTAACACGCGGACGCCGCCTGCAAACGATCGGTGCCCTCGAGTATGAACGTCTCGAGTAATTTCGCTGTGTGCTGCGTCTCAAAGTAATACACTCGACAAAACATCTTCAACCGAGCGAGACGTTCGAAATCCGAGAGACGACGATTTCGAAGCTGTCGCGCAATGTTGTCGAAATCCTCCGATTCGATCGCCGTCGGTCGTCCTAAATTGTGTGGATTCTCCGCGACGAACGCGCGCTTGGCGCTCGTTCGATGCTTACCCCTCGGTACGTCCACGAACGACGATCCCTCGAGCGTCAGCGTCGTCAACGTGTCGTTCACCAACAGCATCGACATGAGGTGACGCCCGCCGTCCTCGCCGCACGGATTGTGATCGAGCCGCAGCGTCGCGAGCACGTCGTTGGTCCGTAATCCCTCGCTGATCACCATGCACGCGTCGCACCCGAGTCGACATCTCGACAGGTCTAATTCCGTCAGCGAACGATTCACCTCGAGCGCCTCGCCGGTGCGTTTCCCGCCCTCGTCGCCGACGCCGTTCCACGCCAAGGAGAGAAATTCCAATCGACGATTTTCTCGCAAACCGCGCGAGACGCATTCGCACGCGTCCGCCCCGAGCGCGTTTCACGACACGTCCAAACTCTTGAGCGTCGATCTGCACTTCAACACGTATTCTATGGACGCCCCGATCGCGTTCGTGAGTCTGTTTCTCGATAAATTCAAACGCTCCAACGCGCACGTCGACGCCGCGAGCGCCTCGCACATCGATTTCGCGCACGCGTCGTCGACGCCGCATCCCGAAAAGTTCAACGCCCGCACGCGCTTCACCGCCTCCGCACACGTCGCCCCGATCGCGCGCGAAACCCTATTCTCGCTAAAATTCAGTGCACTCAGACGTTTCGCGCGCGTCGCCGCGAGACACAACGCCGACACGCCGTCGTCGCCGATTTGATTTCGACTCACGTCCAAACTCTCCGTCACCGCGTTCTCCGCCACTCCCGCCGCGATCGCCCTCGCCCCTCGCGTGCCGAGTCCCGACGACGACACGTCCGCGTCTCGCTTGTCGAGCTCTCGCATCGCCCGCGCGCTCGTCCGCGCGCCGAGGGCGACGCACGCCGACCAGTACGCGCGCGCGCGCGGCGTTCCCTCTCGCGTCGCGGCCAGTCTCGGCGCGCGCCAACGCTCGAGATCGTCCATCGGCGCCTCCCTCGCGCGCGCCGCGATCGCGGACGCGTGATTCGAGTCGAGTGATTTTTTCTCCGCGGCGTCCGCGCGCGCGAGTCGGTGCGAACGACGCCGACGCGACGTCGCGCGCGTCGACGCGCGCGCGCGCATCGATTCGCGAGCGAAGCGCCTCGTACGCGTCGTCGATCTCCGTCGACGTCATCGCGCGCGAGACGCGCGCGAGACGCGGCGGGTCGGATGGAAGAAAATTTTCCTCGCGACGTCGCGCGCGGGAACGTCGAGCGACGGCGCGCGACGACGTCGATTGCGACGACGAGTGAGGGACTATAATTAGCGAATTCGCGCCCCGCGCGCGCGAATCGTCACAGCACCGCCGTCGACGACGCGTCGCGCGTCATGCGGTGTGGGACGACGAAGCGACTTAACGCGTCGTGTTCGACGTGTTCGATGACGCGCGGGTCGTCGACGCGCGCGAGAGAGAGAGCGAGACGCGACCGAACGCGCGCGAGCGCCGCCGCCGATGCGATGGACACGCGCGAGGTCGGAGGGGTCATCTTCGACTACGACGCGCTCTTCGCGCGAGGACGACGCGGGGGCGCCGTGCCCACGTTCGCGGCCCCCATGGAGGGGCTCGGTGACGCGCGATTTCGCATCGCGCTCGCGGCGAACGGGAAGGGTGGTTTCGACGAGGCGTGTCGGGAGTTTATCCGCGTCCCGGGAACTTTGCCCAACGGCGCCGATCCCGAAAAGCTGCTGAGGAATTTGTGCGCGAGATACGACGCGGACGAACTTTCGGGTATCCCTCTGGGGGCACAAATCATGGGGAGCGAGCCCTGGTTGCTGACGCTCGCGGCGGAATATTTGACGAGGGAGAAGCGCGCGCCTCGCGTCGATTTGAACTGCGGATGTCCGGCCAATGTCGTTACGGGAAAAGGCGCGGGGAGCTCGCTATTGAGAGATCCAGAAGACGTGTACGCGTGCGTGAAAGCTGTCGTCGACGGTGCGAGGGGAAGCGATTCGTACGTGACGATGAAATTGCGGACGGGTTTCGACGATTCGAGTTTACTCAGAGAAAATTTATGCGCGGCGAGGGACGCCGGCGCGAGATTCGTGTCGTTACACGCGCGTACGCGCGCGCAGGGATACTCTGGAAGAGCGAACTGGGAAGACATCGCGTTTGCAAAGGAGATTTTGGACATTCCGGTGATCGGGAACGGTGACGTGACGAGCCCCACGAGGTGTGCCGAATTGTTGCGAGTGAGCAACGCGGACGGCGTGATGTTGGGCAGAGGCGCGGTTCAAGACCCGTTGATTTTCCGACGCATCGCGGCCACGGTGTCGCGAGACGAACGTGGCGTCGTGCGCGTCTCCGACGACGTCTTCGAGCGCGAGTTTGAGGTTGAACTCGTGATTGACTTTTTGAGAGCCTTCGCGGCGGAGGTCTTCAAGACGGAGACGAAGCCGAACGGAAAGAGAGGCAGCGGCGTCATCGCGCAGGAGCTCGAAACCTTCAAGGTGGGTAAACTAAAATCCATTGTCAAGTATTTATTTGCCGGAAATCCCATGTTGCTTCCACATATGGATTCCGTCATGCGAATGGACCCGACGCGGGTGAGCGCGGAGGACGTTCTCGCCGAAATTGAATCGCTCGTGCGCGACAAGTGGGAGACGCCGCGAAACGTGCTCGTCGACGCGTTCAGCAAACGAAATCAATACACGTGAATGCATAGGTTAAGAGATACGATAATAAATTTGTTATTAGAAAGAATGTACTACGTACATGTCCGATTCTTCCATCTTTCGAAAACAAACGCTTCGAAGCGTCTCGTCTCGAACATCTTGAACTTGTTTAAGCCTTGGTTTGAAGTGAAGCGAATTTAAGCCATTCCTTCAGTGTTCGTCTTCGCGTCGTCGACATTCGGCTTTTCCGTCGCTTGAGCCTTCATACTCTCGAGACGCTCCATCTTGTCGTGCTCCGAGAATTCAAATAAGGGCTTACGGGCGCGTTCGCCGCGGAAGTACACGTCGAGCCAAGAGAAGAACATGGTGCCGAACGTCGAGAAGAGAATGGCGAGGAAGAACGTGAGGAGCGTTCGCTTACCACCGAAAGCCTGTAATCCACCGCCTTCGACAGAGGCGCCGTCCGGAAGCCAGAAGTTTCCAAACGGTCCCCACGCGCGGTGCACGATGGGCGAATTCGCCGCGGCGGCAGCCTTGGTCGAGTGCACCGCGCCGAACTTATCCGTCCACGCACCGTCCAAATCGAGAACGGCGCCTTGGACGATGACGGCGATCGACGCGCAGACGACACCCATGAGCGCACCGAGCTCGGTCGGAGCGACGATGAATGAGTTGATGTCTTCACGAATGACGCCGAGGTAGAGCGCCGGGGCGGCGAGCGCGCAAACCAAATCCACCATCAAAAAGAGAGACAAGACGTCAATCTTATCGACGGCGACGAAGATGGCTACCACGTTCATGGCGGCACAGACGATGCGCACGGAATTCACGAAGATACCAAAGTTCAAGATGTCGCGGTATAACACAGAGGTTAAACCGTTTTGGATGGAATCCAAAGAACTCAAGCAAAGGGCGGTGGCAAAGATCAAAATGAGAACGTGCCAGCCCTTGTGGAGGTTTTCAGCCAGGTAGAAGAAAGCCAAGTAATGTAACTTGTCGAAAGAGTTAAAGTCATCGCGGAATTTGGCCGCCGCGGTCACGCCGAGGATGCCGAAGAACCACATGACGACGAAGATCAAGAGCGCGCCCCAGGCGAGACCCTTGCGAAGGTCCTTGTCCGATCTCGCGGCGTACACGCGTTGCCATTGACCGGCGTTGAAGAGTTCGGCGGAGAGGACGGCCATGATCAAAGTAATCATCACCACGAACCCTTCAGTCGTCGACTTGGACACCGCTCGCATCTGGGAACCGCTCACGGGGTTGTTTCCGAGCACCAAGCACGTGAAGAACAACATAAACCCGAGAACCATGACGCCCTGCACACGGTCGGTCACCACGGAGGCTGGTAATCCAGACAACATGGTGTAGGAGAGAGTGATCAAAGAAGTAATGGAGAGCACAATTCTTCGCGCGTATTCCGAATTTCCGGAGAAGAGAACCGCGATGTTGGAGATGCTGGTGATTTCGGCGCACAGGTAAACGAACAGGTACATCGTGCTCATGAAGGCTGCGACGAGTTGCATCGTCCTTCCGAAGCGCGACAGCGCGAAATCCGTCACAGAGAACCCATTCTTATCCCCGACGAACGCCTTGATGGTCGGCGCGAGCCAAATCATCAACACCGCCGGCGACGCGCTCGCCACGGAGTACCCAAAGACGCCCCACCAAGACAAACGCGTGTTCGCCCCCATCTCCGTGGTACCGTAGTACACCCACGCACCCATACCTCCGGCAAAGTACGACATACCAACCTGTTGCCACGGAAGCGTGTTCTTCGCCGACAACCATTGCACCGTCGGTTTCTTCATCGCTTCGAAGAGTTCGCCGAGACCCATCCACGCGCCGTCCTCTCTTCTCATCGCGAACGCGACCGCCACGAAGAAGAACACGATCGACGTGCCCACGACCGTGGAGATGGATTCATCGCTCTTCAACGTCGGGTACCCCATCTCGCCTCTCTCGCGCGCGTCTCGACCGAATCCTCGTCCGCCGTCACCTCGAATCCCTCGATCCCTCGATCGCGTCCCTTTTTCTTTCCTCCGTCGACGCGGGTGATCCTTCACGCAAGTATTACCTTGATCAAGTTCAAACGATGAGTCTCTCAGAACGCGCTCGAACGATTCCTTCGCTCTCGCTCGCCCACTCGCTCACCACGCGTCGTCGTGTGCCGCGTGGGGCACATTAATCGGCACGACCGATCGGCATCGGCGGTCCCTCCCGTGACGAGTCATGAACCGTCATGGGAGAGGGGACACACGCCTCGAACGACGGCAACCGTCCCCAGAGCGCGGCGTCGGGACATGCCGCGTCCGACGGACGAGCGTCGAAGCCTGTTCGCGGACGCGGAGTCGCTCGAAAGAGTGCGTCGAGCGCCGACGCTGGCGAACGCGGGGTACCCGTTCGTGCGACACGGCGACGGGGGGCGACGAAGACAACATCAACATCGGCATCGACCGTCGAGTCAGAGCGCGCGCGCGAGGACGACGACGGCGAGTGGGAAGGGAGCGTCGAGCGTGGGGAGACGACGACGCGATGGGAGTGAGGAGGATGGGTCGCGCGGTGGGGGTGAGGAGGGTGGGAGAGAGGGGAGTGCGCCGAGGGCGTACGTGCGCGTGGAGGATGTGATTGAGAGCACGCGCGCGGCGGAGGACGCGTTGAAGCGGTCGGCGGACGATGCGAGGGCGGAGAACGAGCGAGAACGCGTGAAGCGGTACGCCAAGGCGCAGTTGGAGGCGGAAGAGAGCGCGCGGGCGTTGGAGGCGATGAAGGTTGAGAATAGAGGTTTGAGCGAGGAGAACGCGCGATTGGCGGATGAGTTGAGAAGCGCGCTGTCGCGGACGGTCAAGGCGTCTCCGGCAAAGGAGGCGTCGGACGACGAGGAGGTTGATGAAACCGTGAGAGAGCTGTTCGATCTCGTGGAGAAGGAGCGAAAGGCGAGGAGAGAATTAGAGGAACAGTTGGGCGAGTACAATGGCGCGGGAAAGGACGCGTCAGCGAGCGACGCCCGGCCGGAGAGCGAGGAGACTCTTAGACAGATAGAAGAAGCGGAGACGACGATTCGAGAACAAGAGACCAAGTTGTCACAGGCGGCGGACATCATCGGTGAGTTGCGCGCCGCGCTGTTGCAAGTGATGGAGACGGAGGCAGGCGTGTTGGAATCGACGACGACGAATTCCCAAGTCGACGGCGAAGGTCCATCGGAAGGGACGCCCTTAGAACGCACCACCGCGGCGGTTAGAATGTGGGAAACAAAGGTGGAAAAGTTCGTCATGGAGACGGTGACGTCGGCGCTGCAGCGCGCGATGGACTCGCCCGCGCTGCAGACGAACGCGCGCGAGGGCGAACAAGTCGTCTCCAGCGTCACGGACGCCATCAATCACGAACTGAACGCCATCGTCGAGAACGCCATGTCAGGCATCGTGGACGAGATGCGTTTCCAGTTCGGTCAAGATGGTGACGAACGAGACGTGGACATGGAGGGACGCAAGCGTTTCATAGTCTGGCTCGCGGACGAAAACATGCGACGAGCGCAATTGGAAGAACAGCTCACCAACGTACAGGACGAACTCGCGCGCTCCGAAGCGTCGAGACAGGTGGCGACGCAGCGTTGGTTACAAGCCATGAGTCAAATAGAAGGGAGCATGATGGACGACGAGAGCGATTTGGGCGAAATCATGAGTCGACTGGACGACGCGTCGGACGACAGCACGTCCGTGCACAGTTTTGACGTCGGAGAATTAGGAAGCCCAAATCGTCGTCGCACGATGATGAATCGCCGGGCGATGTCCGTCATCGGCGACGCGCCGAGTCGTCAACCGCATCCAGGCGCTCGAAGCGCCGGGGCGAAATCGGAGACGCACGAATATGCCAATCTTCACGACGTCTCACTCGGCCCGAACGCTCGCCTGCGAAGCTTTCCAGAGGAAGAGGATGAAGGCAAGAACGACGACGACGAGGCCATCGCCGCGCTCGCAATCGAAGCCACGCCCGGTGGAAGCGTCTATTACGCCCTTCGCACCGTCGTGAAAGCCGTCATCGCCCTCGTGTGCCACTTTGCCAGGTGTGCGCGAACCGTCGCCGCCTATTGTTCGGCGAGCGCCAACTTTGAACTCGTCTGGCCGGTCGCCCTTCTCCTCGCGTGTTTCTACTGGAAGATCGGTGCCTTCACCGAACCCACCATCGCCCGTCGCGTCACCGCGACGTCCGCAGCCGCAGCCGCAGCCGCGCGAGCGAGCGCGAGAATCGACGCCGCTTCGGCGACTTCGTCTGCGCCGTCGACGCCGCCGAGCCCGTCAACAATCCTTCGCATCATCGATTGATCGTTCGATCGCGCGCACCGCGTAGTAATAGTACCCATCTCCCCTAATCGTTCACTCGTTTCCCATTTCACGATCCCGCGCGCCCACGAATCGACACATTCCGCGCGCGAGGCCTCGCTCTGTCCCCACAGAGCGAGGCGCGTCCCATGCACGCGTTCGCACTCCTCTACCTCGCTCTCGCGACGCCCGGCGCGTACGCCGCCGATGCGACGACGACGAATGATATGTCATCGACGCGCTCTTCCGCGCTCGACGCCTCCACCGTCCTCGACCGCGCGCGTGCGACGAGAGATTACGTCGTCGGCGTTCGTCGCGAGCTGCACGCCAACCCCGAGCTCATGTGGTCCGAACACGGCTCCGCGGCGACGATCGAGCGCGAATTGACGGCGTTGGGAATCGATCACGAGCGCGTGTCATCCACCGGCGTCATCGGGACGATCGGAAGAGGCGCACGGTCGGTGGGATTGCGCGCGGACGTCGACGCGTTGCCGCTGACGGAGGAGACGGAGCTCGAGTACGCGTCTCGAAACGATGGGAAAATGCACGCGTGTGGACACGATGGACACGTGTCGATGCTTTTGGGGGCGGCCAAGGTGTTGAAGACGACACACGACGACGATCCGGAGGCGTTCCCGGGCACGGTGCGATTGATTTTTCAACCGGCGGAGGAGGGCGGCGCAGGAGCCAAGGAAATGTTACAGCCGAGCGACGGGACGCGAGGGATGTTGGATTTCGATCCGCCGATCGAGAGCGTGTTCGGATTACACAATTGGCCGTATCCTGAGATGCCGAGCGGAACGATGGGGACGCGCGGTGGGACCATCATGGCTGGGGCGGGGAGTTTCGACGTCATCGTGTCGGGTCAAGGCGGACACGCGGCGGTGCCGCACAAGAATAAGGACGTCATCGTGGCGGGAAGCGCCGTGGTGACGTCGTTGCAGACGCTCGTGAGTCGACTGACGGATCCGTTGGACAGTGTCGTCATCAGTGTCACCGTGTTTAACGCTGGAACGGCGAGTAACATCATGCCGGATACGGCGAAGTTACAAGGGACGCTTCGCGCGCTCAATCCGGAAACCTTTGCGGCGTTTCAAAAGAAGATTGCTGACATGGCGTCGAGCGTCGCGGAGGCGTACGGGTGCACGGCAGAGACGAATTTCGCGCCCGAACATGGTGGGGTGAAACGTGTGCCGTACCCACCGACGGTCAACGACGCGCGCGCAGCGAATTTGGCGATGCGCGTCGCCGCTGACTTGTTTGGCACCGAAAACACGCGAGACGTCGTGCCCGTCATGCCCGCGGAAGATTTCTCATTCTTCGGCCAACAGTACCCTTCGGTGATGATGTGGCTCGGCGCGTACAACGACACCGCGGGCGCGACGCATCCTTTACACAGCGCAAAGTACGTGCTTGATGAAAACGTCTTGACAAGCGGCGTGGCGTTGCACTCGATGTACGCGCTCGAGTATCTTCGAAACGGATTCCATTCTTAGCAATATCGGTACAACATTACATTCTCTACACGTCCAAGTCGTTAAACTTCATTTGCATCGTCGAGACGTCCTTGACGCTCGCGTCCTCGAAGAAATCGTTAAAGTTGAATCGAGCGATCAACGCGCGAAGACTCGGCAATTCCACGACGTATCCACCGCGCAAAGTGTCAAACAATTCGACGGAATTCTTCTCAAACTGACGCGTGAGATAATCGACGCGATCGTCCCAGTCCGCGGGTAAACCCTGTCCGCGCGTGTACTCGGCGCTCGTCTCGCAAAGCTCGCGAACGAGGGCGAAGATGTCTTCGAAAATGGTCATGATGGAACCGACGTCTATGAAGGAGTGCGCCACAATGGAGGCGAGATATTGACGATGCGCCAGCGCGCACGCGTTGAAATCCGTCGTCTTGCCTATTGTTTCCACCATTTTTTTATACTCGGTCTCGATGACGTCCACGTGAATGTACGTGCGCCAATTTTCAATCAATTGATTCATGGCGTGGCGCAGACGAAGCGTTTGCGATAAACCGCTTCGACGGAGACGAATCCACGCGTCCTGTAGATCAAACTGCGCGCGTCTGAGCCGCAACGCGTACTTGAACATGGTTTTGTATCTATCGATCGTGTCTTTCGTCAAGAATATGCCCATCGGCCACTCAATCGCGCATTCGAGTCCTATTCCGTCCCACGCGTCGTATTCCGGAATGTGCGCGCGAGGCATAAACGCGCTCGACGGCGTAGCGGACGTCGTCGTCTCTCGCCCGGATCTCGTGAGCGCGGACGCGTACACCAAACGGAAACTCGACTGCGATTCGCCTTCGTCGGGATACGCGATCGCCATCGCCTGCGTGAAGTGCGTCGACAACTCCCGCGTCGCGCTTCCCGGCTTCGGCGGCAGCGCCAAGAGATCTCTCGCCTCGTCTAAAAACGTCGCGTACAAGTCACCCTTTCCGAGTAAATAAAAGTCCCGCATCGCCGCCAGGTGCGACACTAACCCGGATTCGCGCAACAACACCTCTCCCAACGCCTCGGCGATCTCCGCGCGCATGACCTCGACCTCGGCTTCGAACGCGCGAGGATCAAACGCCGGCGCCGCCGCCAACGCGCGCACCCGTCTCGTCGAGCGCGCCGCGTACGCCTCGGCGTCAAAGTTTCCGCGCATCGACGCGCTCTTCGTCGGATGCGTCAACACGCGCACACCGCGTCCGATAAACGAGATGGCCTCCGCGGTGGAGAGTTCAACGCCCGGAGGTATCCGTTCCAACGCCACGCGATGACTCTCGTGCCACACGCCGCTCCCGTCGTCTTCGCGTCCCGCGCCGCGTCGCGCGTCCTCCTCCCCATCCTCGTCTCGCTCCTCCCCCCCTCTCAACGCTCGCACAAAAAACTCATCCGACGGATCGACCACCGTCCCGTGCGCGCACCATCCCAGAATCTGTTGCATCATCGCGTGATTCACGCGTCGATACGCCCGCTCAAACGTCGCCCGCGCGGCGGGATGTCCCGCCCGCAACCACGTCTCTCGCACCCGTCGAATCACCTCCGCCCCTCGCATCGGCGACTCACCGTCGAACACTCGCGCGTACTCTTCGCACATTGACGGTAAAACCACCCGTTCATCGCTCAGCGCGCTCTCGATGGCGTTCAACGTCCCCGCCGCGCCGCCTCGGCGAAGCGCGTCTTGCTCGAGATTTAAAATCATCGCCTCGTACGCGCCCAAACGTTCGACGATGGCGATGGCGAGCGCGCGGCGGTACGGAGAGGACGGTGCGTCTGAAAAGTGCGCGCGCGTCGTCTCCGACCGCGCGAGACGGTCGAGCGCGCGATACGCGCCGCCAATCTCCACGAGCGCATCGAGGCGCGCGCGCTCGTGGATTTTGATGAAGTCGACATCTTTCGCGACGACGAGCGATTCGTCGCCGTTTTCGTCGGTGTGAAGGGTGAAGACGTCCCCGGGAACGCCCATGAGGGCGAGGAGGAGGTCGGGGATCATCCTCGACGACGATGGTCGAGGATGTGTGGCGACTCGCGTCGACGGCGCGCGCGGGTGGTTGACTCGACCGAGGCGACGACGACGAACGAACGGAGACGCGAACAAAAGGAGAATGGAGACTGATGTGATTTCAGATGGATTCGGAGGGTGTGAGATGTCATGTGTAAAGGATTTCGTATTTAGTGGTACTACTGGTACACTCTACCTGGTACATGTGTATGTGTATCGTGTTTACTCGTTCGACGCGGCGCATCGCGCGCGCGCGAATGCGACGCGACGACGCGAGGACGTTCACCGCGGGTTTCCGCCGGGTTCCGGTCGGCGGCACGGGACGACGCCCCAAATATCCTTGGCGTACTCGCGAATGGTTCTGTCGCTGCTGAATCTGCCCGAACTCGCGGTGGACTTGATGCTCATCTTGGTCCATTTGGCTTGGTCCTTGTACGTTTGATCCACGAGCTCTTGTGCGCGAATGTAATCTTCGAAATCGTTGGCGAGGAGGTAGTAGTCGGCGCCTCCGTGCACGGCGTCGCACACGGGGGTGAGAAATTCAGCCCACTCGAAGGCGTTGTTTCGAATTTGCTCGACGACGGTGTCGAATTCTTGCGGAGGCTTGAATCGAGCGCGTTCGGCGCGCAAGATGGGCACGTCCACGGCGCTCGCGCCGAAGATGAACATGTTTTCTTTGCCAATCTCTTCGGCGATTTCGACGTTGGATCCGTCCATGGTGCCGATGATGAGGCAACCGTTCATGGCAAACTTCATGTTGGACGTTCCAGACGCCTCCGTGCCGGCGGTGGAGATGTGTTGGGATAATTCCGCGGCGGGCACGATGACTTCGGCGCTACTGACGTTGTAATCTGGGATGAAGACCAACTTGAGCAAATCGCCGACGTCGGGATCGTTGTTCACCTTGTCGCCGACGGCGCACACCAGCTTGATGATGCGCTTCGCCATGTCGTAACCGGGCGCCGCCTTGCCGCCGATGACGACGACGCGCGGCACCATCTCCTTGCGTTCCTCGGGCGTAGCCGCCTTGATCTTATTGTAGCGATGGATCACGGAGAAGACGTTGAGCAGCTGGCGCTTGTATTCGTGAATGCGCTTCACCTGAATGTCGAACAAAGCATCCGGACTCACCACCGTTCCCGTCTTTTCCTCGATAAACTTGGCTAACTTTTTCTTATTCTTGTGCTTGATGGCTCGCCATTGGGACTGGAATTCGGCATCCTCCGCGTACTTGTCGAGGTCGCGAAGCATTTCAAGCTCGCGAATCCACGCGTCGCCGCCGATCTTGCTCGAGATTAAATCACGAAGATCCGGATTGCTGAACGCGAGCCATCGACGTTGCGTGACACCGTTCGTCTTGTTTTGGAACTTCTCCGGCATGATGTCGTAAAAGTCCGCAAACATGCGACTTTTAAGGAGTTCGCTGTGCACCGCGGCGACGCCGTTGACGGTGTGACACGTCACGAGCGCGAGGTGCGCCATGCGAACGCTCTTCGATTCCATCCCTTCCTCGATGATGCTCATGCGTCCGATGCGCGTGTAGTCCTCGCCGACGATGGACGCGAGCTCTTGGATAAATCGCCAGTTAATGTCGTAAATGATCATCATGTGGCGCGGAAGAACGCGTTCGAGCAAATCGACGGGCCACTTCTCAAGGGAATCCGCAAGCACGGTGTGGTTCGTGAAGCTGAAAACCTTGGACGTGATGTCCCAAGACTTGGTCCATCCGAGCTTGTGTTCGTCGAGAAGCAAGCGCATCAACTCGGGAATGCCGAGCGCCGGGTGCGTGTCGTTGAGTTGAAGCGCGACTTGCTCGGGAAACTCGTCAAACGTCGTGTGATTGACCAAGTAGCGACGAATGATGTCTTGCAGCGTGGCGGAAGCGAGGAAATATTGCTGCTTCAAGCGAAGCTCCTTGCCTTGGTACGTGCGATCATCCGGGTACAAAACGGCGGAGATGGTCTCGGCGCGTTGCTTCGCGAGGATGGCTTGCACGTAATCGCCGGTGTTGAACGACTCCAAGTCGAATTCGCGCGCGGGCTTGGCGCTCCAGAGACGAAGGTTGATCGTCGTGGGCGTGTTCCATCCCGGAACGGGATTGTCGTACGCCACGGCGCTGATCTCTTCGCCGCCGACCCACTTGTACATCTTCACTCCGTCCACGTCTTCCTCCTCGACGCCGCCGTAAAACTTGACCGGATACGTAATGTACGGGCGCTCAATCTCCCATGGGTTGCCAAAGTTCAACCAGTAATCGGGATGTTCGTGTTGAAACCCATCGGTGACGGTTTGGCGGAACATGCCGTACTGGTAGCGAATGCCGTACCCCCACGCCGGGAGATCCATGGTGGCCATGGAATCCAAAAAGCACGAAGCCAAACGTCCGAGACCACCGTTTCCGAGCGCAGCGTCGCGCTCCTTGTCCACGAGCGTTTCGAGTTCGTATCCGAGCTGGTGCAACGCCTCCGAATACTGCGGCTTGATGTCCAAGTTGTACAACGAGTTGAGAAACGAACGTCCCATCAAAAACTCCATGGACATGTAATAGACGCGCTTCGGGCTCTTGTCTCGAAAGTACTGTTGCGTGTCGTTCCAGCTTTCGATGAGACGATCGCGAACGGAAAACGCCGCCGCGTTGTACGCCTCAAAGTCATCAAACTGGTACCTATTCCTCGCCATGGTATACTCGACGTGATTCACGATCGACTCTTGCACGCTCATCACGTCGTTTCGAAGATACCGATCCATGAGCGAATACAACAAGTCGTGCTTTCTTCGCTCATCCGTCCCCTTGGGCGCCGAACTCAGAATTTGCTCGTCATCCCGTCTCGCCACCTCGCCTCCACCGCTCTGAAAATGCGCCTTGAGAATCATCCCCAAGCACGTCCGAATGTTCTCCACGTCCTCCGCCTCGGTGACCTTGCGTCCGCTCAGGTCCTTGACGTGAAAACAATCCGACACGCGATCCTCCGCCGCCGAGTCCACCACCGCCTTGTCGATGTTCAGGCCCAAATCCGCCAACGCCGTCGTGATCACGCGAAGCGTTCCCGGCTTATTCGGCGCGTCTCGTATGTGAATCACCGTGTGATCATCATCAGAGGTCGTATCGATCTCGATCCGCACCGACGACGACGACGACGACGACGACGACGTCATTCCCACGCCCGCTTCCGCCCCGCGCGCCGGTCCTCGCTCCGCCGCCGACCGCGCGCGCGCCCGCCGACCGCTCTTCCCGCGCCCACCGCGCGCATCCCGCGTCACCACCGCTCGCACCGCCCCCGCGCGCATCCCCACCACCACCGTTCCCACCATCGCGCGCGCACCCCGTCGTCGCTCGCGATCGCGCGCGCGCGCCGACGGATCCGCGTCACGGGTCGATCGATTCCGATTCCGATTCCGATTCCGATTCGCCCGCGCGCGCCCTCCGTCCTCGACGCGCGCGCGACCGACGACCGACGACCGACGACCGACGACCGACGACCGACGTTCGAGAGAGAGTCTCGGACGACGCTCTCGAGGGACGAACGAACCAACGAACCAACCAACGAACGACGAACCAACCAACGAACGATCGAGTCGTCGAATGAATGCCGCGCGCGCGATGATCCGGACGGGGACCGATGGAGGGGACTCGTGGTGGGTCAGGACTCGTCGTACGACAGCACGCGCGCGCGCGTCGCGTCGCGAGATATTTTCATTTTCACCGCCCGACGGTCCGTCTCTCTCTCTCTCTATGTGGTGCGTGTCCCGTGCACGCACACGGTCTTTTTTTTCCTCCACTACGTACGCACGAGGCCGGTGTGGTATACGACGAGACGAATGGGTGACGGCACGCGGCGACGGGCGACGGTGGACGCGCGCGCATGGGCGACGATGACGGCGACGCGGACGCGGGTGATGGACGCGGCGCGACGGTGGACGCGTTCGCCGCGCTCATGACGTCTCGCGCGCGGGGGGATGGGTCGAGGGAAGGGTCGAGCGCGCGAGAGAGGAAAGACGGACGCGAGGGAACGCGGATGCGGACGCCTCGCGCGCGCGCGGGACGGGCGCGCGCGAGAGGGAGGAAAGAGGACGTCGTGGACGCGTCGGGATCGATGTTCGCGCCGTGTCCGGTGTGTGGACGGTCGATCGCGATTAAACACGCCGACGCGCACGTGTCGGCGTGCGCGTCGTCGGCGCGCGCGAACCGCGGCGGCGCGAGAGAGCGGGGCGGGAAAGTGCCGACGAGCGCCGAGGCGAGGACGGTGAAGGAAGATTTTCGCGGTCGGCGGAGTCACACGGGGAAGACGACGACGGGGTTCGTCGCCGGGGATGAGTTGAGAGGCGGTTGGATCGAGCGCGGCGAGTCGCGGCGAAGAAAGGGACGCGCGGACGAAGAGCGATCGGAGGACGAGACGAAGGACGCGTTCGCGGAGATGCGTCGAGCGGCAAAACGGATGGCGATGGTGAAACTTCCGGGACACTTTCTCATCGAGAATTTCATCGACGAGGACGAGGAGAGTCGAATCGTAGAGTTTTTGGACGAAGACGTCGAGCGTCCGTGGCGAGATTCGAGTTTTAACGGCGCGCACGAAGGGAAAAAGTACGGCGTCGAGCCAAATCTTCTCAAACGCGTCGTTGAACCGGCCAAGGTACCGATTCCGAGAGTTTTACGAGAATTGGTCATCAACAAGTTTGCCGACGCGCATCCGACGTTGAAAAATTTTACGCCCAACGAGTGCAACGCCATAAATTACAGAAAAGACTTAGGGAGCGTGCTGACGCCGCACTGCGACGATAGACAAATGTCGAGCGATTTACTCGTGAATCTGAGCCTGGTGTGCGACTGCACGATGACGTACACGAATGAGAAATTCCCAGAAAAGCGCGTCGACGTCTATCTGCCTCGACGGTCGCTTCAGATTCAATCCGGCAGCACTCGATACGATTACATGCACAGTATCGCGAATGAAAATTTGCACGGCAGCAGACGCGTGAGCGTCACCTTCAGGGAATCCGGCGTGCTGAAGAAACCATAGAACTAGCTAGAACGTAGCGACGCGTAGTCGACGCAACCACACCATCATCAGTCCCTCATCAGTCCTCAGTGCGCGCCTCGGTCGTCGTCGGCATGTCGCCGCCGTCCGTCGCCGGCGCCCTGCGCGAGGTGTTCGACGCGGACGCCAAGTCCTTGGCGCGCGCGCTCGACTCGCGCGACGCGTCGACGACCACGCGCGTCGGACTCGCGCTGGATGTTGTCGTGGCGCACGCCTCGAACGACCTCGACGCCGTCTTCGAACCGTCGCTCGAGCGCGTCGTCGCGTGCAGAGGCGCGAGGTGCGCGTTCGTCGCGTTGGCGTCCGCGCCGAGCGTCGCGCGCGGCGTCGGCGCGGCGTTGGAGGCGCGGTTGGGAACTCGCGGGGACAAGCGAGCGCTTTTGGCGGCGTGCGCGGCGACGCGAGCGATCGCGAACGGGGAATCCGTGGACGTTCGCGCGGTGTTCGGGGGTGAGACAATTTTGCGTGCACTGTTGGACGTCGCGAGAGAGGGCGACGCGCGCGCACCGACGCGTTTACACGCCGAAGCCGCGGACGCGTTCGCCGAGCTCAGCGCGCGCGCGTGCGCGCCAGACGCGTCGATGTCGACGTCCGCTCGACGCGAGGATGAGTTGCGCGACGCGATTGACGTGCGGCGCGCGTTCGTCGACGTCGTGAAGTCGTGGGCGCGCGACGCCGGTGGCCGAGGGTTGTTCGTGGAGTGTTGTGAAAAAGCGAGCGACGCGCTCGAATGCTTCGCGGTTGTGAGCGCGAGCGCCGACGACGAGACTCACGCGATGCGTTCGCGCGCGTCCCGCGATGAATTGTACCGTCGCGCGTGGTCGACGTGGGCTCCGGCGTTCGTCACCGTCGCGACGAAAAAGTCAGAGAAAAAAATGATGCGCGAACTCGAGCTCGCGTTCGACGCCGCGATCAAGACGACGAATCGAAACTCCGGCCGCGGCGTCGCGCACGCGTTGATCACCGTGGGATTATACCTCGGTCGAATCGGTGTCGATCACGGAAACAGAGAAGTGTTGTCGTCCATGGTGAGCGAAGACACGGCGAAGAAGCTGGACACCATGTTACAGATGTATACGGGCACAGCGCTCGCGCCGGCGTTGCACTCCGCCGACGACGACGTGCAGAGCATAGCAGCGACACTCTTGGGAATCGTCCTCGCCCCCGACCACTTGGGATGGACGGATCGGTGTGAATCCCTCCTCGATGGCGTGTTGCCGTTGGTGGAGGAGACGGGCGACGTCGTCTCTCTCGGTTTCGTGAGACTCGTCGGAGGATTAATCGCGAGAGATCCTCGCGGCGACGCGGCGACGAAGATGTTACAAATGTGTGGAAGCACCGCGAGAAGCGCGAAATTGAGTGCGCTTCGCGTGTTGACCGAGATGGTTCGTTGCGGAGGTTCGACCATGGACGCGTCGTCGCTCGACGCCGTCGTGCGATCGGTGTTGCCGCGATTTCAAGACGAAGATTTGGACTCGAGAAGAGCGGCGGCGGAGGTGTTCGCTCGCGTCGACTCGTCGCGCGCGTTCCCAGCGCTCATCAATTTTTTGGATTCGAAGGATGCGAGAGAGCGTTCGGCCGCGAGCGACGCCATCGTGGCGACTTTACGACGCGGAGCGTGTTTCGCCACCGCGCTCGGCGCGTACTTGACCGCCATTCTTTACGTCGCGTCGTCTTCTTCGAGCGAGAGAGACGACGCGGGTCGAGCGTCGATCGGCGGAGCCGCCGCGCGAGCGATCGAGGCGCTTCCTCGCGTCGCCGAAAAAGTCAACGCGAACGAATGGCCGAGCGTCGTCGATACCGTGACATCGGCCGTGTTTGAAACACCGGCGTCGTCGGCGTTGATTCAAGCCGTCACCGCGTTGATGCCGTGGATGGGTACCGCTCCCTCGCGCGCGCGCGTCATCCGAGCGTGTCTTCACCGATTGAAATCGCAAACCGTCAACAAGGGCGACGACGAGCGAGAGGTGTTCGACCGACTCGCTCCTCTGTTGATTCTCTGCGCGTTACCGCTCGCCGCGTGGAACGATTCGAGCGAGGACGTCATCGACGTACGAACGATGTTACGACGACGAATGTTAAACGTGCGAGGCGAATTCGAAGACGCGAGACGCGTGAGTGCGGAATTGTGCGGACGACAACCGCGGGACACGTTGGATGATATCGTCGCGACGTCGTTACGCGAGGCACTCGATGGCGCGAGAGAAAACGCGGACGATTTAGCGAGAGTGCGCTCGTGCATGTTTTGTTGCGCGTCTGCGCTCGCGGTGAGAGGCGACATCGCCATGTCTCACGACGCGAAGGATGCATTGCGTTCGGCGTGCGTCGACGCGCTCGCGTGGACGTCTTCAAAGGAGGATCCCGAACTCACCAAGGCACACATGGGCGCGATGGAGACTTTGGCGTCGCTCGTCGTCGCAGAGATTATGAATCATCGAGACGATCAGGCGACGAAGACGACGTCTAAACTTTTGCTCGAACCGTCGGCGCCGGTGCCGACGAGTCCGAAAACATCATCCGGTCGCGCGCTCATCGTCGAACTCGACGACGAACCGAACTCGGCGCGCCGCGAACGAACCGAGTGCGAACTCGAAACGCTCAGCGGCGTGTTACACCTCGCATGCAGCACGGCCGAATCCATCCCTCATTGGGTCTATCGAGCAAAGCGCGAAGACTTGTCGACGCGTTTGGCGATGATGAACGTGCTCATCGCCGCAAACGCCAGACCTTTAGGTGTCGCCAACGCGACGCTCATGCGCGCGTGTTTTCCCGCGCTTGTCGCGTGCGCAGAACGACGATGCGAACCGGAGATTCGCGTCGCCGCTTTACAGGCGCTCATGGTGGCACACCACAGCGCCAAGGATGGCGTCGACGAGGCGCGCGCCGTCGAGCTCGCGCGCGTGTCGACGAACATTCTTCGAGATCACGCCGCGGGAGATGCCGCGCGCATGGGCGCGACGAAAGTCGCCACCGCGTTGCTCTCGTCGCCCGATCGCGTGCTCGAGGCGATAGGCGTGAAAAATCTGCACGCTTTGCGAGATGGACTCGAGACCGCGGCTCGACTCGCCGCCGACGGAGAAGTGTCGGCGCTCGCGGCGAAACTCGCCAGGTGTATTACGACGCCGAATGCCGATTTCGGCGCGCGATAGAAGATTAGTATAGCTATAGCTTGTGTAGAAAGGCTTTTCGTAGTAGGTAGATTATGAAAGAGTCACGCGTCTAGTAAAAAGGACGCGATCGTCGCGCGTGTGTGCCTGAATCCTCGTATCGTGTCATTCGGTCTTGAGCGGCGTCTCTTCGACGCCGAAATAGTCGTCTTCTCACGCGACGACGCGGTCGACGACGTGAATCACGCCGTTATCCGCGGTAATATCCGCCTGAACGACCGTCGCGCCACCGACGACGAGAGACTCGTCGATCTGGCGCGCGTCGACCGCGCCCCAGAGCGTGGTGATGGGAATTGGACCCTGGGCGACGGCTTGGGCGAGGTCGCCGCTCGTCACCCGCCCGGCGACGACGTGCTTCTTCAAAACATCACCGAGTCCCGGGCTCGCCAGTAATTCCTCAGCCGTGAGACCGTTTTCCGCCAAAAACGTCGCGAAGGCCTCGTTCGTCGGCGCGAACACCGTCCACGGACCCGGTTGCTCGAGCGTCTCCAAAACTTCGGGCACGGCGACGAGCGCCGTCGTCAACGTGGAGAAACGCCCATCCTCAATGGCGACGTCCACGACGGTTCGCTCGCTCACGGCCGGCGCCTCCGCCGCGGGCGCCGGCGCGGGCATCGTCTCGACGCCCGCGGGCGCCATCGCCGGCGTCGGCGCCATCGCATCCGCGCGGTAGGGATCATCCACCGGCGCCGCGTCCCAAGTCACCTCCTGGCCGGAGACCAACGCCGCCATCGCCAGCGCGACGACGCCCCAGACGAGCGAACGCGCCGTCAAGCTCGAAGAACGTTTCATCTCGGTCGCGTTCGTATCCGTCTCGGTCGCGATCGCTCGACGCGTCGCGGAGTGCCGCCCTCGTTCGCGGATAAAGTTCCGAGGTGTCGAGACGATTCATCTTCTCGGACGTCGCGACGCGCGCGCGCGAGACGGGAACGGCGCGTGCGCGAGCGGACGACGCGAACGTACCGCCTCGAGACGCACTCGGCGCCTCGAGCGGTCGCGCGCGCGCGCGTATCGACGCGGGAAGAGCGCGTCGTGGAATCGAATCGTGAGTGCACGACGCGATGCCGATGCGATTCGTGACGTCGACGCCGGCGGCGTGCGTCGCGCGGGGCGAGCTCGTCGTCGGTGTCATCGCGCGCGCGATGGCCGCGTCGACCGCCAACGTCGACCCCGCGCCGTCGACGTCGCGGGCGGGACTCTTCGACGGCGACGCGCGCCCACCGCCCGAGACGTGGGGCGAATCCGCGTCGAGATTGGCGCGCGTCGTGCGATTGAGCTGGAGCGAGGCGCTGGCGAGGTTGGGGATATGGCGCGTGGATCACGTCTTGGCGCTCCGGATGCTGTCGCAGCGAGACATGGCGGGAGAGATCGCGAGGGAGGTGGCGAGTCGCGGGACGAGAATCGCGCCCGACGCCGACGGGCGGTTACGCGCGATCGGGTCGGCGACGCGCGAGGAGGATTGGGAGGGGAAGCTGCGAGAGATCAAGACCGCGCTGCGGTACTCGAAGTCGCTGCGACGAGCGCCAGATTTGAAGACGGTGGCGAGGCAGGGAGGGGTGTCGCGCGACGACATTCTGTTGAGCGACTTGGCGCCGCAAATGTTGCGACCGGCGTACGTATTGTTCAAGGATGACGCGGCAAAACGGTTGATTTTCGTCATACGTGGAACGCACAGCGCGAAAGATATGATCACAAATCTCACCGGATCGGTGTGTCCGCATCACACCATGGGAGGCGACGCAGGGGAGGATTTGAGAGTGGGATACGCGCACAGTGGATTTTTAACTACGGCGAAATTTCTCGAGCGGAAGATTAAGGATTCGTTGTTGAGCGCGATGGAAAACAATCCCGGGTATCAATTGAAGATTGTCGGTCATTCGTTGGGGGGCGGTGTCTCCGTGTTGCTCACGGAGATGTTGAGACAAGACGCTCGGTTTAGATCGGCCGGATTGCACTGTTTCACGTTCGCGTGCCCTTCGACGTTGAGTCGAGAGCTCGCTGAGTCGTGTCAGTCATTCGTCACGACGTGTGTGAACAACGCCGATTTAGTGCCCATGGTCAGTTTTAGCAAAGTGACTGAGTTGCAACGAGAGGTGGTGAGCACCGCACTCGAGCAGAGATTGTTGGAGAAGTGGAAAAAGGCGAGTCAAGCCGCGATGGCGACGTGCGCTCGAGGCCCGATACCTTCTCGCTTCGCCGCTGCCGCTGCCGCGGTCGGAAAACAGAATTATGGACCACAAAAGTATCCTAAATGGCTTCGAACGTTGGAGAAAATGAAGCAACGACACGATAAATTAGTAGAGGCGAGCTCGCTGTACCGAAAGAGTTTGTTGATTGGCAAGCGCGTGAGCAACACGAGCTCAAAGTTGGTCAGTCTTTCGGGTGCCTTCATAGCAGGGATCGTTTCACCGCGCCCACGCGAGAAGAAGAACGCGGTGATCGATCGAAGAGCTGCGAAATCGCTCGAAAGAACCGAGTTCATTAAGACGAACCAACAGGTGGGAGATGTGATTTCCGCGGCGGTGTTGGCCACAGATATATGCCAAGACGCGCACCTCGCGCACGCGAACGCGCACGCGCTCACCAGAACGAAAGAGGAGAAAGATTTCGAAGAGTTCATACTGAATGCGCGCATCGCTCTCGACGAAGACTTTCAAAAGCCTCTCACAGCCGGCGACAAGGCGAGGATCGACAAGGCCGAGGCGAACGCCGCGCAGGAGGTTTTGGCGTTGCAAGAGGACATCTCCGTCATGAAGGCTGCCGAAAAGTTTGCAGACGACGATTTGACGATGACTGCTGATTATTACGGCGCAGATTTGCCTCCACCTCGCATGGATGAGATGAGCGCGTGCGAAGACGCCGAGTACTCCCCGGTGATCAAACGCCAAAAACCGCTCTCAAAAGAAGACGCGCGTCGAGACAAGGAAAAGCGCGGCACCGTCCTCCTTTTCCCGGCGGGACGTATTCTACACTTCGTGCACGCTTCGGGATTAGGCGAAGGTCAAGACGTCGAGGAATCACCGAAACCGAAGTCGGCACGCCGCGCGCTCTTCGTCGACGTTGATTTGGACGTCTACCGCAAAATCATTCTCTCGCGAACGATGATCGCCGATCACTTCCTCGCTCAATACGAGGACGCTCTCGACGCTTTCTTTGCCTCCGCATCTCCCCGCAAGGCATAGACTCGATGTAAATCTGAAACGAACGCTTCGTGCTCGACGAAACGCGTCCCCGTGAGAATGAACCCGTCTTGTCGCCTCACACTCGGGCCGCCCCAAGCGTCATGGGATTCCTCAATTTCGTGAAATCCTTTGGAAGCTCCGGCGCGAGGTCCGGCGTCCTCTCCGACGCGTCTCGCGAGCAGGTGTCGGCGCGCACGCTCGGCGACGAGTTCCCGGCCGATGCCAAGTTTTTCGGTTTGGAAAACTTTGGCAACACGTGCTACTGTAACTCGGTCTTGCAGGCGCTGTACGCGTGCGAAGCGTTCCGCGAGCGATTGATCGAACACAACGTCGAGAGTGCGCGAGGTGGCGCGGCGTCGACGAGCGGTGCGAAGCGGTTCACGAGCTCTAGCGCGCCGGAGAGCATGCTGCAGGCGCTGGGCGATCTGTTTCAAGAAATATCGTTGCAGACGAAGCGCACGGGATACCTCGCGCCCAAGGCGTTCATCGAGCGTCTGCGAAAGGATAACGTGCTGTTTCGTGGGCACATGCACCAGGATGCGCACGAGTTTTTGAATTTTTTGTTGAACGAGTGTTGCGAAAACTTGGAGAGCGAATCGAAGCGGGCGGGCGAGTGGGAACCGGGGAAGAAGACGTGGATACACGACGTATTCGAGGGGAAATTGGCGAATCAGACGAGATGTCTGTGGTGTGAAAACACCACGAACAGGGAGGAGTGTTTTCTCGACTTGTCCGTGGACGTCGCGCAGAACACGTCCATCACTGCGTGTCTAAATAATTTCAGCGCCAAGGAACTATTAGACAAGAACGACAAGTTTCAGTGCGATCGATGCGGCGGACTTCACGAGGCGCAGAAGAGAATGCTGATTCAGTCCGCGCCCAGAGTACTCTCGCTGCACCTGAAGAGGTTCAAGTACATCGAGACGCTGGGTAGACACGCGAAGCTGAATCATCGAGTCGTCTTTTCATCCGAATTGAAGATTCCAAACATGGTCGACGAACATCCCGACGAGGCTAGTTACAATCTTTTCGCAGTCGTAGTGCACATAGGATCTGGTCCAAATCACGGTCACTACGTGTGTTTCGCGAAAAACAACAACCGTTGGTTCCTCTTCGACGACGATTGCGTCGAAGTGGTGGACGAAGAACAACTCCACCGAGTCTTCGGCTCCACCACTGAAGCGGGAGGCGCCGGGAGCGAGCACGGATACATGCTGTTCTTCGCGAGAAAGGAAGAGAGCGATGGCGAAGAGGCGGAGGCCATTCCTTTTACGATTCAGTAGACTAAAATAGATTACATTCGAATGAATGTGTACCGGTACAAAAAAATTATTGAATTATTGTTCGAGCAAGAAATCGAGCAGGAGCGCCGCGCTCGCTACGTGCCACATGCTGTGAAGCACGACGTAGCCCCAGTAGTGTTGGTTTCGTTGACACCACATGGCGCTGAATAAAAACATGAGTGGCACAGGTCCTGCGCGGAGCGTTCTCTTCACGCCAAAGCAAACACCGCAAAAAACGCCGTACGTCACGGCGCAACCGACATCCAGCGTACACAAAAACTTCACCCAAGCCACGGGATATTCCCAAATCGCCATCTTACCGGGCGTCGGCGACGGTATTTGCAGTTGCGATTTCTCCGTGTGCACACTTATCGCGCAGAGTTCGCGCGCCGAATCGCTTCGTATTCGCGAGAATCCACCCTTTGGCGCCTCGGGCTCGCGAAGAAGCTTGGCGCGAGAGAAGCCTGAGAAGCGTAAACAGTTACACGTCGCCCGCGCCGCCTTTTTCACCTCGTGATCCATCCCGAGCTGCAAAAAGTGGTACATGGTGGAACAAAACGCGAGGCTGAACACGAGCGCGACGTGAAACACGTGCGAGCGACACACGTCGCTCGCGCATCGCGGGAAGCCTCGAATGAGCAACGCGCCCGCGCCCGAACGCTTCACCACCGCGCCGAGCAGGAGCCAATACGCCGCGTTCGTGCCCGCGAGGAACACTCTCGCCCACAGCGGTATCGACGCGTACAGCTCGTAGTTTATCATCCCGAAACCATCGACTCGAGGCGTCGCGCACGATTTCATCTTGTTCCCAGAGGCGTTTTTTTTGGAATATTCCCAACGGTCGCGCGACTCGGCGCGCGCGCGGGCGAGGAACATCGCCTCGGGGCGCGCGACGCGAACGAAACGAACGCGCACGAAGGCGCGGGCGAGCCACGCGTCGTCGTCTGCGTCGTCTGCGTCGTCTGCGTCGTCTGCGTTGTCGACGTCGTTCGTCGGGCGAGAATGGGAATAGACACCCATTTGATACCGTCTCCAACTACCAGAACACGAGCGTGCGAACGGTCGTGGTTCCGTTTGTCCGGTCGATAAAATGTCCGCGGCAGGACGTGTGGCTGATTGAATGATTCGTCGCCGACGCATTCCCGACGCGGCGACCGTCGACGGCGCGAAATCGTCGCGCGACGTCGCGCGCGCGCGAGGGGGGACGCGCGCGAGGCGTTGGTTCTCGCAGGGCGAGCGCATCGGCGCGCGAGGGTGAGTCGACGCGAGCGACGGTGATCGGAATCGGATCGAAGAATAATCCCAGGCGTCGAGCGAATCGACGACGTCGGCGGTGAGAGACGAAGATCATGGACGCTCGAGGGGAGGGAGACGATGTCGGTGTGGATGGTGGCGCGGGTGACGCGATCGCGGCGCTCGTCGAGCGCGTCGCTTCGGAGAACGAGGTGACGGACCGCGCGGGCGCGAGGGAACGAGGCGGCAGGGGCGGCGGCGCGCGAGGGATGGTCGCGAACGGAGAAGACGACGACGGTGAGGATGAGCAGGCCTGGATGGCCGATATAGACGCTCGCATGGCGACGGTGAAGGATATGGAGGTGAAGGCGGTGAATGGGGAGTACATGGAAGAGGACACGAGCGACGCGGATACGCCCGGGCAATTCGACGACTTGTTCGAGGATCGCGGCGAGACGATCGTAGATTTAGATGAATCTAGCTTGAAGACGACGTCTATCATGGCGTTTTTAGAGACGTTCGCTCTCGGACCGGAGAGTCTGAACGGTGGTCGCGTCACTCCGACGATGGGCGAGATATTGGAGCGCGTCAAGGCGAGGAAGCCCGAGTCGTTGCCAGAGTGGACCATGACGGCGGCGGCCGCCGCGAGCGCGTACAAATTCGCGATTAGTAAAAAGCGCGCCGCAGATCGCGCGGTCGCGCACGCGAAGGATTTGAAAAGGAAACAGGCCAAGCTACAAGCGAAGGCTGACGAACTCGCGAGTCAGTTGCACGTCATGCAATACGGCAAGACATTGGATGGCAAACCCATCAAAGCGGGTCAGTTGAAGAATCTCCCGCACCAAACGAGACCTCGGGGTAAAATGCCAGCGCCGCCGTCGAAGCAAGTGTCCGAGCTCTGGAAGAAAGCCATCAACGCCGATGTCTGCCACGTGTGCGGAGAGGGCGTGCCCGACTGGTGGCATCCCTCTGATGAAATCGTGTTTTGCGATGGCTGCGATATTCAGGTCCACATGTCTTGTTATGGTTTGAGTGAGCTTCCCGAGGGCGATTGGTATTGTCGCGGTTGCAAGGAAGGAGTGACCAAAGGGCCTCTCATCAGTTGTGGCACTCCCAGAGGTATCTGTACTTTTTGCCCGCATCCCGGCGGCGCGCTCGTGCGCGTAAGTCCCGCGTCGAAGTGGGACATGCCGTGGCTACCGCCGGGTCATCACGCCCACTTGGTGTGTGCGTTGCACTTACCCGAGGTTCGAGTCATCAGACAGAAGAATGGACAAGCGCCCATGGTGGATATGTCGGCGACGAAAGCGAGTCGCATGAACTTGAAGTGTTCGGTGTGTCAAGAAGTCGGTGCTTGCACGCAGTGCTCCATGCACAAGTGTTTCAGCGCTTTTCATCCATTGTGCGCTCGCGCGAACGAACAGATCACGTTGAGACAGGCTGTGTCTGGACAACCCATGATATTCTGTTCCGCGCACAGCGCTCCGGAATTTGAGCAGCAGCGTTTCTTGACGTGCGGATACAATGAAGACGGCACGACGGACACGGCGAAACACACGAGTGTGTTTTGGGGAGATAACGTGACCACGTACTCGCGTTCCAAACCCATCATCACAATTCCTCCTGTGCCTTCGATTCTCTCGCCCGCAGCGAAACCGACTCAGCAAGAGGAAAAGCCGAAAGATGTCACCGTGGAAGCGTTCCCGACTGCGACCAGTCTGCTGGCAAAGCGCATAGTCGTGATGACACTTTTACGTCACACTCTGAGCGGTGTCACCGCCAAGGAAGGTAATATCAATAGTGCACTCACGAAGGTGCAAGATGACTGTAAGCAGCTCGATCAAGACGAGATTAAGCGCTTCAACAAGATTGACACGACGGCTGGTGAAACCAAGGTGAAGGACGTGCTTCAACAGCTCGATGAAAATTCCAACAAGATTCCTCAGGATGGTGCGATGTACGCCGATCAGGCGCCATGGAAATACTTAAAATCGCATCAAATAGACGCCGTGCACTGGATGCGTAATCTTTTTGCCGTGGGGATGAGTGGAATTTTGGCGTTTGAAACGGGTCTCGGGAAGCGACTCACTTCGCTCGCTTTCATTCAGTGGGTGCGCGATGGTATACGTGAGCCGGGACAGCACTTGATTGTGTGTCCAAAAGAGACTATACACTTGTGGATCGCGGATCTTCATCGTTGGTGCACCTCTCTTCGTAGCATCACATTGATGTCTGATGAAGACGAGAAGAGTGCGACGAATACATCAACGCTCAGAAGTTTATCCTTTGATTTCGTCATCATTCCATACGAACACATCACCGAAACGCAAGCGACTCAAGAGTTGACTTTCAAGAGCGTGATTTACGACGAGTGGGATGATAAAAGGTACGCGGATGAATCGATCCAACACTTGGCCGATCTGAAAACAGATTCCACTTTTTTCCTGAGCAACGACGTCGCGAATCCCAACGTCGACGTGTTTGCCAGTTTGATGTTTCCACAGTTGGCAAAATGCCCGGAGATGAACGCCAAGCACAAACACAGCAAAGCGTACCCCGGCATTTGGACCGAATTGTTCGTCCTTAAACTGAACGAGCGAATGGTTGAACCTCCAGTCGTGCCCGCTCCGTTGGCCAAGTTTTTCAACTTTTCGCTCGACGTGGACTCGGAGTCCTTACTCAGTGCCCTCGCGCACGTCTGTAAGGGTATTCGCAAGAAGGGCCAAAAGGTTCTCTTACTCGGCACCGATGACGATGATTTGGCGCGAATTATCGAGGCGATGCGAGCGGCAAAGATTGACCACGCTCGCATCGACGAACCGGGCGACAAGTTGGGTTCCATTCTCTACGCCGTGGCGAGATTTAACACCATGGTGCCGGAGAACAACATCTCGTTCCTCATCTGTAACGTCGCCAATCTGCGTCGACAACAAGGACTCCTGTCGAACGTGAGCACGATTCTTTTCCTCGACGGTGAGTTCTCTGACAAGATTGACGCCTTGGGAGCGCCGGCGCTCGAAAACATGTGGCGAGCGGCAAACCGCGTGTGGGGACTCAATCCGGTGAAGGGCACGACGAACTTTATGCGCCTGTCCGACAAGCGCGGTAAGCACATCGCGTGGAAGAAAGAAAAGGTTGACGCTGAGATTAAAGAATTATCGAGTTGTTCCGAAGCGCTGGCGTCGTCCGTGAACGCGATAATCGAGCGCATGCCGGTGAACGGCGTGGTGCCACCAGAGTTTTGCGCAAAAGATGACGAACTCTGGGATGCCGCCGAGGAGAGAAAGCAAAAGCGAGCGAGTGCCACCGATCCCGAGTGGTGGACGTTACACGAGCACAACTGCGTGTACTGTGGAGGCGTTCCTGGTCAGTGTAAGAATATCCCACCCGCGTTTTTGCCGCCCGAAAAGGCGGGCACGAAGGTTCGATGCAAAGCGTGTCCTCGAGTCACCTCTATGGGGTGCGCGTACATCCGATGCGTGCCACAGAAAGGTTGGACGTGTCCGCAGCACAGTTGCCTAGTTTGCGGCAAAGATTCGGCGCCGGGACACGTCACGTTCCGCTGCGTTTCTTGCTCGCGCGCCTTTTGCGACTCATGTTCGTCGGGAGCGGCTTTCGACGCCATCGCGGACCACCCGGTGTGGGGACCTTCGGGATTCACGCTACCGCCCTACTATGAATACGTTCGATGCGCGATCTGCGTGGATTCTCTTCTCAAGGAAACGACGCGCGCGAGAAGAGGCAAGTAAATTGAATTAGAATATACTGTAGACAATACAATACACGCACACGCACACAACTTACCAACGTATAACTCTAACGAAAATGTCCAGAACTCGGCGTCGTGACGCGTTTCGGCGTGGCTAATCGCTCGAACACGTTCGCACTGCGCGGTGTCAGCGGCGATCGAACCCCGTCGCGTTCCTTATGTTTATCCGCGTATTTCGCGTACGCGTACGGCGATTCGTACGTATTTCTCGGTCCCCGCGCTGCCTTGGCCGCCTTCTTCATCTTCGCCGCCTCGGCTCTGAGCGCCTCGTTTTCCTTTTCCAAAACCTCCCGCTTCCCCTCACTCTCGCGCAATTCGCGCTGCAACCGTATCATCTCATCCCTATACGCGTCCGCGATGACCTGCGCCTGCCTCCCGAGCTCTCTTCGCAACCGAACAACCTCCTTTTCCCTTCGCTCCGCCGTCTCCGCCGCCGCCGCGTCCTCGTTCGCCGCCGTCTCCGCCGTCGCCTCCATCCGTCGCGTCTCCTTGATCTCCGCCTCCGACGCGTCCGCACGCGCGTTTGCCTCTCGCAACGCCTCTCTCAACCGCGCGTTCGCCGTCTCCAACGCCTCCACGCGCTCCCTGAGCGCGTCTCTCGCCAAACCGTTCGCGTCTCCCTCTCGCGCGCGCGCGAGTCGTTCCCCCAACGACTTCGCGCGCGCCTCGGCGCGTCTCGCCGCGACGGACTGCGCGTCTCTCGATTCCTCGAGTTCAGCGATCGTTATCGCGGCGTCCCGGGCGCGACGTCGCGCGTCCGCGAGCGCGGATTCGAGCGCGGACGTCGTCGACGCGTCGTCCACGTCGCCGTCGTCGTGGATGCGCGTTCGGCGCGCGAGGGCGTCGGCGAGCGTCGACGGCGCGCGCGCGAGCATGGCGCGAGAGAGAGAGAGAGAGAGATTCGTTCGGTTTGGTTCCGTTCGGTCGGTCCGCGGTGGACGACGCGACGCGCGATGACGCGCGGCGTCGCGCATCATCGCGTCGTTTCGGGTCTCGACGGTTGTCGCGTTTTCGCACGAGGGGCGCGCGAGCGCGCGTGCGTACTCTTCTTCTATCGTAGCGCTAGGGGCTAAGGAGCGCGCGATCGTCGTATCCCTCCTCGTCGATCATGTCGTCTGAGAAGGCCGAGGACGGATCCGCGGGGACGAAATCCGCGCGAGACCACTCGGCGGCGCCGACGGCGTGCGCGCCCTCGGCTTCTTGAAGACACAACCAACCGAAACCGGTGGGATCGTGTTCGAATTCCTCGCGGTTTTCGAACGCGTCGATGAGTTTGGTCAGCGTCGCGGATTCAACGCCGTGCTCGTGCTCGATGAAACGGCGAAGAAGGCCGACGGCGTCCACGGTGAGCGTTCGTCTCGCCTTGGCCTTGTTCCACTTGAACGAGCCATCCGCGGCGAAAGCCTTGGGGTACGAGCGACGGAGGAACGGAATCAGAGCGGACGTTTGCACGAGTTCTCGACTCTCTTCGTGGTCGTAATTCACCGCGCGCATGACGGCGCAGTGGAATTCCCAATATTGCTTTCGATCAAAGCCGAGTTCGAGCAGCGAATTTCTGTCCTTTATGAAGTCTTGAGAAAGCTCGATGTCAGAGCTCTGCGACAGAAGGACGTCGTCCGCGTCGGCGATCGCCGTCGTCGTGGTTGGACGCCACTTTTGCAAGATGGAATTCGCATCCAGGCGATTCAGAATGAAGCCGTGCGCATTCGTTCTGGCGCAGCGCAAAACTTCTCGCCACGGTTCATTTGACTTTTGCGCAACGGCGGCTTGTCCGACGACGATTAGATGTCTTTTCGCGCGGGTGAGCGCGACGTTGAGCCTTTCGGCCGTGGTAAACGTCGACTGAGGCGCTCCGCAGAGGGTGAAAATGATTATTTCCTTCTCTTGACCTTGGAACGCGTCCACCGTGCTCACCTGGACGTCAGCCGGAGAAAAGGATTCAGCGTCATCACCGACGATCATCGGTGCGTTCGAGGCGAAAGACTCGAGTTTGGAATTTACCAACTTTGCCTGCGACGCGTAGAACGCGATGACGCCGATTTTCTCCGCAGAAACACCGTTATCGAGGAGACATCTCGCGATGGAAGTCACGCGCGTGGCTTCATTGACGTTTATCTTACTCTCGCCTTCCTTCTCGTCGTAACCGATGGTATCCCACCAGACGATGGGTGGAAGCACGCCCCGCGGCGCCAGAGATATCAAACCCGAGCGGTCGCTCGCGTTGACGCCGTCGATCAACACACCGTCGTAAAAGCACTTGTTCGGAATTGCCGACAGCATCGGATGCAAACGATACTGAGTGCGCAGGGTCAGTGTGGGATGTCCGACGGCGCTCAGTCGAGAGAATAAAGTTCTCATGAGCGGGTTGCGCGTCGACGTCGCATTCTCTATTTCTGGCACGGTCTCGACGAGCGGAGGAAGCTGCAAGGGATCACCGAACGCGAGCAGCGTCTTGCACCGCGAGTTGACGATTGGAAGCACGCTGCTCGGTTCCGTCATCTGCGAGCACTCGTCGAGCACCACCACTGAAAACTCCAAGTTCTTGACGTAGTCGTGAGACGACGAATAGCATGTCACTCCGACGACGCTACACTTCTTCAACAAGCTCTTTCTCGCCTTGCTCTTGTCGGTAGATATGGATTTAATCTCTTGTTCGAGAATGGCTCTCGTGCGCGCCGTCGGAGCTTCGCCGAGCATGGCTTCGAGCTCTTTGATGTGACTTGAGCCGTCAGGTTTGTGTTTTGCGTGAATCGAATATGGAAGGATGGATGGGTCGATCTTTCGAACACTCCCGACGCGAACAAAATCCGTGAACCCCAGGTTGAGGAGAGACTGCAACACCCGATCAACGGCGATGTTCGTGTGAGCGCTGATCATGATGCGACCGTTTGAAGACTTCAACTGTTCCACGGCTTTGATGACGAAAGCGGCGATGGTGTGCGTCTTTCCGCTCCCAAAAGGACCGTGCACGAGACGAATCGGAAACGGAGACACGGAAGTCGCGCTCGCGAGTGCGCTGGAAACCGCGCGCGCTTGATCGTCATTGAGAGTAAATTTCCGCTTGAGCGCCGCCGCGCCAATCTCCGAGTCATTCAAATAGAGCTCTTGCTCTTCCTCGCGCTCCTCAGGCGGTGGGTTACCGAGAAGACTTGTCAACATCGGTGACGGCGATTCTTTGCTCAGATTTGACATGGCTTGCAACTCATCAAACTCTGAAAACGCGTTTAGCGTCGTGTGCAGCGCGAAGACGTTCAACGAACAGTTATCGGTAAACCGTCGCGGTCTCGGACTCAACAGACGCACGGCCATCTCCCCATCCTGTCTCGGCCCGAACCACGTGCTCTGCACGACGCCGAACCAGGGCGCATTGGCGCGATCACCGATCTGTCTCGACGATTTCACCTCGAACCATGGATCGGTGCTCACCAACCACACGTCACCCTTCGTGTACGGCCGTTTGTTCTTGCCCTTCATCGACTTCCATCCCGGCACGTACATGCGAACGACGATCTTCTCCTCTTGTTTCTTCGTTTTAACGAATTTTCTCGACACGATCTTGCAATCTTTGAAGAAATAACGCAGTTTAAACCGCTGATTCAACATGTTGGCCAAAATCGGTAAATTGGGCTCGGCGCGCATCTCCGCCGACGATTCATCGCGCATCTTTTTCAACTTGAGCGAGACGTCTCGAAGACGAAGCGACAGATTTTCACACGCTGCGGAGATGAAATACGCTTGATACGCGCGGACAGACGGGAAGGTGGTCGTTTTCGGGAAGTTGGCGCCGTCGTAATCGTGCGGCGGCGCCGTCACGCGTGCGTCCGCCGAGAGCGGCGCGGCAGGCGTGCGGCGAGGACGCGCCGGCGGTTTCTTCACCGGCACGACGCCGACCGGTTTTCGAGCGACGCGCGCCACGTTCGCCGCGTTATCCACGACGCGACACGCGAGAGGTTCGTCGTCGTGATCGTCGTCGAGCGACAGCTCTTTGACGGATTCAAGACCGCCGAGCTCCAACAGTGCCTTGGCGAAATCGCCCACCGGTCGTTCTACGTTCGACGCCTCCTCTTTCCCGTCCTCTCGCGTCGACGCGCGCGCGACGACTCGCGTCTCCACAGTCGTCTTCGGCTTTTTCAGCATCGGCGGCACGAACTTCTTGTGAAACGCGGGATTGACGAACCGATGTCTCTTCGCGCGCATCGCCGTCGACTCGACGCTTCCGCCGCCGCTCGTCCCCACCTCGCCTCCATCGCGTCGTTCGCTCTCGTCCACGCGCTCGTCCAGGTACACGCCGTACTGCGCTCCCAAGGCGACGTCCACGCCCGCCTCCATCGTTTCCACGACGTCTCGACGCAGTTTTTCGCTCGTCACCTCTCGCATCTTCGTCTCGGCGTCATCATCACCGTCGCCATCTTCCGCCTCTCCCGTCTCGTACAACGTCGCCCGGCCGCTCTCATCGACGACGAGCTCGCCGTCAAATTTTTTAGGTTTCTTTTTCCGCCGCTCTCGCGTCCACGTAACGCGCCACCGCGTCGCCATCGCGGTGTGACGACGACGGACGTTGAGTTGAGATTTCACATGGTGTGGACTTTGGAGAGGGACTCGTGACCGGTCGTGACTCGAGTGTACACATGGAACGACATATCGACGCGCACGCGCGCGGGGAGGCGGATGATGACGCCGAGCGCGAGCGCGGTGGCGCTGGATTTATTCGTCGTGTTTCTCGTCGCTGTCGTGGCGCCGTTGGGAGTGATGCTGTGTCAGAGTCGACGGGCGAGTAAACGCGCGGTGGCGTTTGGGCTCTTGGCAGCGGCGTTCGCGTACATCGCGGTGTTCGAACACGCGAGGTCGAGAGAACGGTTCGTGGCGCGGACGAGCGCGGTGATGGAGATGCGTCGAGTTCGTGGATTGGGGCAAAAGGCGACGGAGAAGGCGACGGTGGGTGTGGGATCCGAGGAGGAGGGAGCGGCGGAGCCGCCGAGCGCGCGCTTCTCGTGAGCGACGTCGCGAGGTCGCGAACGCGACGAACGTCGACCGCGAGCGACCGATCGAGGCGCAGTCGTTCGTTTTAATCCAAGTGCACGCACACTTGCGCGCCCATATGCGCCGTGTCGATCGCATTCGCGACGAGCCCGTGCTCCGCGCGCGGCGCTCGCGCTCGGCGTCTCACCCAGCCCTCGCCCGTCTCGCGCGCCCGCGTCTCTCTTGTCGTCCACGCGCGCTCGACGTCCCCTTGCGCGCGCCGAACGTCGATATCACGACGCGATCCATCACTTCGCCCCGTCCCCGCGTCCTCCATCGTCGTCATTGTCGCGCGCGCGCCCGACCCCGTCGATGGTGCCCATTTTGCCCGCATTCGCCGACGCCCTCGCGCGCGCCCTAGCTCACGACGCGCCCTCGTCGCGGACGCGAGATGCCGCACGCGCCGCCGAAACGGCCTCGCGTCGTCGATCAGCGAAGGTGCGCGCGCGTTTCCTCCGACGCACCGCGCGCGCCGAGCCTCGAATCATCCCGCGCGCGCTTGCGACCCCTCGCGATCGGCGATCCACGGGCACCCGACGAATGAGACGCGCGAGACTGACGATGACGCGCGCATCGCCTCGCGCGAGCGTTCGAACGACGCGCGTGATGGTCTTCGTGATCGTCGCGCGCGCGTCGGTCGAACGCTCGACGCGAGCACGCGCCGACGACGGCGATAGGAAGATTCTCCAGCGCACCAAGAGTTTGCTGCGATTTCTCGGGTTGGGACACATGCGAAATATGGGAGCGGATTTGCCGTATAGAAAGCGCGTCGAGTACATGCTGACGACGATATTCGGAAAGACGTTCGAGAAGACATCGCATTGGTACGGGAAACCGAACCCGGACGCGTTCTTCGCGACGGTGATGAAGATGGCGGGGGCGAAAAAGGTGAAGCTGGCGGACGGGTCGGAAATTTTCAGAATGCGGCCGGGGACGACGTCGTACGAGGTGAATCGGGGAAAGCTGAGGTCATTGGGCGTGGAGGAGGATAAATTGAGAAGATTATTCGCGAAGACGCCCGCGGCGGACGCTAATCATCAGGTGAAGCCGGTCGAACCGTTGGAGGTGCCGCCGCCCGGAAAAGACTTGGAGGAGCAGGAGGAGCACTACGAGGAGGACAAGGAGGACGATGAAGAGCCCGGAGCGGTGGATGACGAAGAGGCGGCGGCCTTGATGATGGGTCTGAGCACGTCGAAGGTGTCGAATACGGAAGATTCGAGACGCACGCCGAAAAAGCGCGCGTCGGAAAATAGACAACCGAAGAAAGCCCTCGTGAAGGCAGTCAAGAGCGACATTGGCGTCAGCACATCTGACACTCCGATCAAGCACTCGGTGAAGCTCTCTGTGAACGAGAACCCATCGAAGAAAGTGAAGATTGACCGTAAAGAAGAACCGAAAGGCAAAGGTAAGGGAAAAGAGCCCATAGGAGATAGCGATGATGAGGGCGATGACGCCGTGCCGGTACAAGCAGTCGAAGACGACGACGATCACCACACGAAGATGATGGCTGTTGGAAGGAAAGTTAGACTCGGTCCTCGGGATCGTTCACACGTTCCTTTGCCACTGGGTGACTACGATATGACAGGAATAGGAGTGGAAGCTTTAGAAGACGAGAAGACTGCGAGCCAAGCAGAGTGGGCGAGTATGGGCTATGAATGTTGGTTGCAGCCGAATGATGATCCTGCTGGCCCGTGCGGTGAGCACGAGGTGTGTTTGGATCATTGTTTTGAAGAGCTTTTGAACTTCCCAACACCAAATTTGATTCTTTTCGACAGGGAAGAAAAGTTTCGTCAGTCACAGTTGATGGGGTGGGAGCGCAACCTTGACCATTTGCAAGTAGATTTGGATGGCATGGACAATTTTGGCAGAGATAAAGAGGCCAAACACATCACTGAAACGATTCAGGACCTCAAAAACTTGCTGCGTAAATTTTGCAAGGGCCGAGATTTTAGCTTGATGTAAGACAAATGTAAATTTCGATTCTAAATCACATTCTACTAAAGTACTGCTTCAGATTCGGAAATCTGTGACGAGACATATATGATCGCTAGCGTATCTCACCGACGGTAATCTGCCGTGACGTACCACCTCGTCAATGTTCGGACATCTCAACACACGTATCGGCTTTAATTTATCGGTGTGCCAGATGAAGTCGTTCGTTCCCGTAAACTTGGCGTGACACGTCGTGAAAGTGGGTTCACGTCCATCCACGGTGACGTATGAACTTTTCAGCTCACCCGCGAGTGCGTGATGTATAACGCACCCCCCTGACGTCCATCGCATCATTTCACGTATTTCATCAACTTCTTTCACGTTTGATGCCCGATCTGTGATGGTGAGTGGCACGTTGGTTCTGCACGGAAAAGGCGTTTGGCGATCGCCGAGCGCGAGCGCAATGCCCTGCGCGTCCCAGCCGTTTCGAAAGGCACGCATCGCCACCTCCTCCGTCTCTGAAGCTATATCTATGTCATCGCGTTCGTACTCGCACGAATGTTCGTCTTCGTCTTTGTCGTTGTCCACGAGGGTCCCAGATAGCTCGCGTCGGCGCACAGCCGACAAGTCCAAGTGCCCATCGCGGAAAAAGTCATACAGAGGACCTGTCGGAGATATATTGAAATCTCCACATACTAAACAATGAGTGTCAAAACCACGATCGATCGATCTCTGTCGCATCTTAGCCGCGGTGGCGAGGAGCATTCGCGCTTGACCAACCTTCACGTCACCCCTCTTCGGATTGAAGATTAAGTGGCCATTCGCGATTACGATTCTGATGTCTTTTCGCTTTCTGTGCCTCAACGTCACGACGCACGCCGCGTTATCCCCCAACCCGTGATTCGCGAAACTCACATTCTCCGAATACTCGCACTCGAACACGTCGCTTCGATAAAATATCGCGCACCCATCTCGTTTCTCCGCCGACGCTCGCTCGGCGAACGCGCCTCGCGAGTACGACAACCCGTCCAGCGTCCGTCGCATCGTCCTCCACGTCTCCTCCTCGTACTCCTGCACGCACAGGACGTCTGTGGCGAGTATCTTCAACTCGGCCGCGAGCGTTTTCGAGCGCGAGGACCACTCCAGGCGGTGCGTCGCGACTCGATAGAGCGAGCGCCGAAGTTCGCTGGCGTAACCGCACGCGAGCGTGTTGTACGACGCGACGCGGAACTCGACGGCATCGCGAGACGGCGCGGACCGTTTACGCGACGAGGCGTGCGCCCACGTTCGCGCGCGCACGCCCAGACGGGCGTTACGCTCGGCCTCACTCTCCGGCATGTGGCGCTCAAGTGAAAAAGTGCACGAGGAAAGAATTGACTGTGCGCGAGGCGGAACGCGGCACGCGCGCTTCCACGAATGGAAAGAGCGAACGCACGCGAACGCGTCTCGCGAATTAATGTTGCAAAGAGACTGCCAACCAGGAGATAGACTTTAAGCTCAGGGATGGTAATTAATCTTTGCGTTTGATCGCGAAATCGAGGCGCGGCGCTGTGTGGACGACGACGACGGCGATTTGGAATCTCGAGAGAATCGTATTACGTAGAAATCTAGTCCGCCTCGGAAGGCTTGGCCCCGCGAAGACGACCAGTACGGCGGGCGGCGATGAGACCGACCTTGGCACCAGCCGAACGATCGCGACGGATCGTAGAGGCGTGACCAATGTGCTGGTGGTTACCACCCCCGTGAGGGTGCTCAACCGGGTTCATAGCCACACCACGCACCTTCGGCCAGCTGTTGCGCTTAACCTTGTACTTGTGGTAGCTGGCACCAGCCTTAAGCATCGGCTTGTCGCAACGACCACCACCCGCGACTTGACCGACCGTCGCGCGGCAACCAGACGGAATCGTCTTCTTCGCGCCAGACGGGAGCTTGATACGGGAGAAGCCCGTGTCAAGGTTGTGGGAGATCAAGATGCAGTACTCACCGGACGCCTTGGCCAAGGTACCGCGGTCACCGAGCTTGGACTCGACGTTGCAAATGATCGTACCCTCCGGCATGGAGCTGAGCGGCAAAACGTTACCGATCGCCAATTGCGCCTTCTTACCGGCGTACACGAATTGACCGGTGTACGTACCTTCCGCCGCGATGAAGAGCTCCTTTTGGAGGCCGTAACGCTTGGTGTGACGGAAAGTCATCTGTTTCGAGGAAAAAACACGTCAAAGTCAGTCTCTGTCGCGCGTTCGTGTCCATTTCCCGCGCGTTCGAGCGATGTGGACGGACGAAGAGCTCCGCGAGCCGCGAGCGCCGCGGCGCGCAAAGCCCTACTCCCCACTCGAGACCAACATCCACATCATCATCGTCATCGACCTCTCGGTTGTCGCGCGAGCGATAAAAACGCACCTTGGCCAACGGAGCACCTCTACCCGGGTCGTGGATGATATCCGTCACCACACCCTTCACATAGCCGTGACGTTCGGCAAAGTCCTGCGTCGATTAAAAAATCACGCGGGGTCAGTCTCTAGGTCTTTGCATCCATCCCACGACGGCGACATCCATCCCTCGAAGACGCCCCGCGCACGCCGTGATCCGCGCGCGAATGAGATCAACATCTCAAAAACATTCACATCCACCGCACGCGCGTCTCCTCGTTCCATCTCCATCGTCGCATCACCGACGACCGTCCACGAGACCCCGCGCCCCACGGCGATCCGAAACCGCGCGCCCTCGTCGCGTTCGACCGTCACGCACCTGTTGACGGTGCTTCGCCGCGCCCTTGCGGGTGTGCGTGTGGGAGGTAAAAATCGACCCCTTGCCCTTACGGCAACCTCGGATAACGCGACCCATGTCTCGCGCGTCGCAAAGAGGCGGCATGAGTCGCCCGCGCGCGCGGCTCCACGCAGCCTCGACCTCGACCGACCGCCGGGCCTCCGACCGACGTGCTGTATTGTATTTTTTCCCGTAATGAGCGCACGCGTACCTCCATCCGTACACGCCCACCTCCACGTACGTGTCCGATCACCTAGGGTCTACGAAACCACGCATTGGACATCCGTCGAACACCGTCGAGCACGACCGCACGGGGTCCACACATAAATAAAAAATCGGACAGTCGGTCAGAGTCGACCGTTGCGTCGTCGCGTCGGTCGATGTCCCCACGCCGAGACGCGCGACGATCGAGCGAGCGAGCGAGCGAGCGAGCGCGATCGCGTCCACACGCGACCGCGGAGGGCGACGCGCGCGTTATTTATTCGCGCGACGAGCGAGTGCGCGAGGGAGGGAGCGAGTCGCGCGGACGTGCGCTCGTGAAAGGGGAGAGACGCGCGCGGGACGAGCGAGGGGACGACCGAGGGGGACGAGCGCGCGAGGGCGAGAGGAGGGCGCGAGTGGGGCGATATGGTGGCGACGAGACGGGCGGTGAGAGCGCGAAAGGCGATGAGCGACGCGGGAGAGGCGGAGGAAGCGGAGGAAACGTCGCCGGTGAGGTCGATGCGGGAGGATGACGAAGACGACGGCGACGAGGGCGCGCGAGGGGACGAGACGGCGACGGAGAGCGGGACGCCCGTGGTGTCGGCGCACGATGATTTTGACGACGTCAATGACGCGTGGGGGTCCATCGGTGAGAGTCCGACGATCGCGCCGATGTCTCAGACGCCTCCGATGCGAGTGTGCGCGAGAGTCGCGGCCATCGAGGAGGCGGAGCGGCGAAACGGCGAAGGCGAAAACGACGAAGAGGATGGGTTCGTGGAGGGCATGGAGACGCCCGAACGCGACGTGACGTCCGAGCGTGATCGCGATGAAGACGAGTGTGGTGATTCGGTGAATCTTGGAGGGACTCCGGAGGGTGCGAACACGGACGACGATGAGCAGAGTCAACAAGATGCGGGAAGTCAAACGCCGCTCTTGTCTCCGACGCCGTGTTTCCGACACAGTAACGTCGAGCCGAGAAGCGCGATGAAGCAAGAAGAGCTTTGGCTCTCTTCGCCGATGATCGCGCCGCTCGCGGCGAACTCGAATCCTCTCGGTGCTTCGATCGATGCTCGTCCGGCGACTCCCGCTCAGCCGAGCACGACGAAACGCGCGGCGATGAGAATGTCTTTGCCCGCCAACGTGATGCCGATGACGCCCATTCCGATCTCGCGTCAGATTCTTGAACGAATCGAATGTTTAGGCCCGTCGTTGAACATCGTACAGCGGTCCATGCTCGTAGTGGGTATTTTGCTGGACTTTTACTCCAAGACGCAGTTGATTCGCGAACTTATTCGTTTTGCGCGTCAAGGCTTGTGGGTCTGGTTCACGATGGTTTTGATGTTTTTCATCTTCTCGGCGTCGTGTATTACGGGATATTGGGTTCTTCACTACCCGATGCCGAAAAAACCGGCTGAAATAAAGAAGGATCAAAAGGTTTTCGGATTCAGCAAATACGACTTCAAAGTCGTCGTCAGACGAGTGGGCGCCGTGTGCGCGACGCTCCAACTCGGCACGGCGTTCGCCGCGTGGAGGGCGCTTCGTACCAACGACGTGCGAGCTAGAAAAGCTGAAATGGACCTTCGAGGCATGCAGCTCGTCGATACGATCTTCTTGACGTTGCCCATGGCGACGCTTCAAGCGTACATTGGGATGGCGTGTTCCTCGCCAGACACCGTGTGCATGGGACGTGAAGGCTTCGATAGTCTCCTCTTTTTCGCCGTCGCCGGTTCCATTACGTCCGGTACTTTGTGTTTCACTTCCTTGGACTTGCACGAGAAGCCACCGAAGTACAACTGGAGCGAATACTGGCAGAATCACAAGGCGCACCTTTCTGAAATGATGACAAAGGCGTGCTATCGCTTCTTTGAGCTTTCCGCGCGCGTGTGCACGCTCGGTCTCTTTGCGGCTGTCACGGGCCCGTATGTTATCATCGTGTTCGTTTTGCACGCGTGCATCATACTCGGGTTGCTGAAAGTGCGTCTTCCGGGTGTGTACGACCGGAAAGTATGGGAAAAGTTTTGCGAGTTGCGAGAGTTTACGATTTTCGGACGCAAGTGGCATTTGCCCGTACTGGACGACATCAAGCTCTTGGTGGCTTGTTTGATTTGGCCGCCTTCGTGCTACGTGTCGAATGCAGCTGACCGTAAAGGCAAATTTTGGTGGCGTTCCACCTCGTGTCCTAGAAAGTCTTTCTGGTCTTTGATGCGCGAAGATGCATTGATCCCATTCGCCATCGGCGTCGGCGTCGTCGCGATTGAAGCGGGCATAATGCTCAGTATAATAGCTTTAGTCGCAAACGAACACTTTTATGGCTACTTAGCGATCGCTGTCGGTGTGAATTTCATGTGGCTGATCGGCGCGGTGAACTGGATGAGCGTTGCCGCGTTGTGGAATCCCTTCACGCCGGAAGGACCCGCATTGGGATACCCGAGCATCAGTGCCATAAACAACGCCATCGGCGGACGCCAACTCTTCGCTGGGCTCAAGAAGACGCCCACGAAGAAGACTGATCCAGAATCGTTCTTACGCTCGCCTGGTCCATTCTATCGCTCGCCACTTGAGCCAGTCGAAGAAAACAAGAGGTCAATCGATCTCGCGTTGAAAAACGCAGAAACATCGAACACTCCAGACCTCGGTTTCAAAGCGAGCCATGGTGGCTTTTCTCCTTCGTCATCTCTCGGGGTCAGGACGACTCCGGTGATGATCAAGGGCAGTCCGAAGCCTGTCGAGGTGTATGTGGATATGGGCGACGATTCAGCTAATATGAATGAGGAAGAACAGATGAATCCGATGGTGCTCGCCGCTGTCGGTGAAGAGCAAATGTTGCGTTCTAGTGCAAATTGGCGCGATGATTCCATGGACATGGATCGCACGATGTCCGGCGATATTGAAGTCGGGGAGAATTTAGATGATTTGGAAGCTGCGCGCGAAGCGCTCGATGCTGTCGCGGCGCTCAACGTGACAGAGGAATATGACGGCGACAGTCCGAACCTCATGTCCCCGGCGCCTGCGGTGTTTGACAAGGAAAACTTCAATGATACGCCTGAAATGCTGGATCGTGAAGAAGTTAGCCCGATATTAGCAAGCGCTTCGCCAATGAGCGTGCGCAATTCGAGCGGATACTCGCCTCGTTAGGACTAAATTGTGAATCTTTTGCAAAAGAGTACTAAAGTTTGAACGGTACAGCGGCGTCGCGAACAATCATAGAAGAAAACGCACCTTTCGCCCGCGCGGAGTCTTCTCTACCTCCAAGTTCAGCCGCTCGTATCGATGCGTCTTCAATCGCAACCGCGACGCGCCCGAGGGTGACTAATCCCGAAGCACCCGCGTACGTGGCGACCGCGCCGAGAGTCAACATCGAACCCACCGTCGCACCGGCAAGTTTGACCGCCCTCGAAGACCCCCTGCGTAGGATCGTTGTGAGCGTCGCGGCGCCCACCAGACCCGTGATGAATCTGCTTGTATAATCCACTGGTTTCACATCGGCGGGTTTCTCGTTCAAATACTCGTTAAACTTGGCGCGAGATTCCGAGCTCTCGATTTCGTCCCAGAGGTTTGAGATTCCAGAAATGTGACCCGCACCTACGACTCCAACAACGGCAGATGCGCTGGGATCTCTCTGCAAAGTCGTCGCAAGTATCAAATCACGCTCGCGAACGACCGTCTCTGCCGTCGCCCAATCCACGATGCTCATCTTCTTACCAGCTTGCCGCGGCACTCCGGGCGTAAACATTGGATTTCCCTTGAACGATTCCACCCTCACAAACTCAACCACTCGCTGCGCACACTTGCGCACCTTCATCAAATCGTCCACTCGCACCGGTAGACCTCTGAGGGACGCGTCGAGCATTTCCATGCTCGACTTTATCACCGTTTCGCTGTACTCGCATCCCGCCTTTTCCAAGACGTGCTTGAGTTTCTGCATGCCGGGAAGACCCTGTTTAAGATCGATCGACCTATCGTCTTCCATGAGATCTTCCCCCGAACGCGACATCTCATCAAATATGGTGGAACCACGCCTGACGCGCGCGTACAGCCGAGCCACCGTCGCGCGTTGATCCCTATCTCCTAGCACGACTGCGGCGCCCACCTCCTGCGCGGCCTCAACTGCAGCTACAAACTCGGAACCCGGACGACTGTCTAACACCGCCCCCACGGTCGCGTACGCGAGTGATCCCGCGACGAGGGCCAACTGACCGTTTGCCATCGTCTTCAACGCCTCATTCACCGTGGACACGCGCTTCGCCGCGTGCGCCGCGGGCCTCTCCTTTGAGGCGCTCTTCAACAAACTTCGAAGTCGCTCACCATCGAGCTCGACGACGACTAAATCCGGCTTCGTCTCCCGAATCACCCGTTTCACCTCGAGCGCGGACACCGAAGAGACGTGCGCGCTGCCCACGATGGTCACCTCGGCTCCGCTCGAGGGATGTCTGAGCGTCTTCGCGCACTTTGGTTTGTCTTCGGGATGGTCATCCAAGCGCAAGACGCGAACGCCTCCGTGCGTCGTCTCCAGCGAGATTCCGGGTGGAAATCCATCGCTCGATGACCACGAGGAGGACAGTTCCTCGTCCGAGGACGTGCTTTGTCGGACGTCGCGCGGGCGCGCGGGACCGGGAGGCGGCATGCTGTAAAGTGACAGTTGAGCGCTCCTCTCCGCCTGGTCGCGACGACAGTGTTCAAAACTACGTGTGCGGTGAATTACAAATTAAGTGTCTATGTGTCAGTTGGAGAACGTGGGGACCCGAGGTCCACGTATGGGGTGCGCTTCTTCTGGGGTGTGAAGACACCCGCGATGGACGCCGACTCGGCGAGTCGATGCGCGAAGTCAGGAGCCTGCACGGTTTGTTGGCTCTGCGTGGTCGAATGAAGGACGCCGTGCGTGTGAAACGTCTTGAGCATCTTGACGAGAATATCGCGCTCTGTTTGAAGCTCGCTCAGGGCATTTTTCATCATCTGTCGCTCCTGTGCAAACTGAGTGGCGCTCACCGAAGCGATTGAGGCGACATTGTTCTTGGCTTTGGCCGCTTCTTCAGTCGCGTTCCGGAGCGCCTCGGCGCTCGAAGCGTCGTTTTCTTCCGCAATTTTCAACTTTTCTTCAAGACTCACCAGACGTTCATTCGCGACGCGCAGAGATTCTTCTAGATCCAATTTTTCTGTCTCTGTCTCTTTGTGGCGTTCGCTGATGGCGGTGAGCTCCGCTTGAAGGGTCTCCATGCTCGCGGCCTCGTTGGTCGAACGACTGAGCGCCTCATTCGTGAGACGCAACTCTTCTTGCATCACAGCGTTACGAGTCTCCGCGGCCTCAAGACTCGCCTTGAGTGATTCCAAGTCCATCGACAAGGATGCACTGTGCGACTCGCTCTTCTCCGTAACCAGTCGAAGCTCCTTCGCATGGTGAAGACTTTCCTCAAGCTTTGTCTGCATCTCCGTTCTCGCAGCGTCTGCACTCTCTTCCAACGATTCCAAAGCGTGGACTTTATGTCCCAACTCACCCTGAAGCATAGCAACCTCCGCTCGAATGGATTCAAGCTCAGACTGCAGCGTGCTCACCTGAGACTCCAACGCCTCCTTCGACGCCTGGAGCTCCTGCACCTCGGCGCTCGACGAA
>MDTD01129335.1_pt1 | contig 68343 bp, 39 predicted proteins | sample 811221 | NCBI WGS metagenome assembly MDTD01 (sample SAMN05326646, study PRJNA326480) | marine metagenome | isolation source: seawater | place: Pacific Ocean: South West | collected 2011
TAAAAAAACACTATATTCATTATATATTTCACATAATTCAGGCATTGGAAATGTACCTACGGATTCTGGCAATGCCTCATCCCCATGGCCAACCAAGTCGCAATTACCCAGAGTGCTTGAAACATGTTGCCACTCATCAAAGCCTAGCTTTTTCCCTCTTTTTCTAAAAACATTTGAAACAGTCAATACCCTTCCATTTTTTTTTATATTTCTCTGCCTAAACTCATTTGGATCAAAACCATGAGGAATGTAAAAATGATGTTTTCCAGGTAAATTTTTATAATTATCTTCCATACATACCTTTGAGTTCCAAACAATGCACCTTGCCCATCTTGGTATTGGAAAGCTTGAATCCGGATGATTTCCAACCGTTTGGATCGTTGCTATTCCGGAAATAGTTTTGCGCCTCCTAATGAATCGATTATATCTTCCAGGATGCAGGCCAGCACGAACCATGATAATATCATAATTACCCATAGACAAATTAATCTCTTTACCGACAGAAAGATTTATTTTTGGATTTGAAAAAACTGGCCTTCCAAAATCGCCCTCTTCAGGCGGTCTTCCATTTAGCTTTGTGCAATGAAAATTTGGGCCTGTCTTAAAAAATTCATACTGATGACCTCCATGCACTAACCAATCCATTATCTTTAATTTTTTAATCATAAGTGTTTAAACCTATCTTTCTTTAGTATTTCCTCAATAATCTTGCCGACACCATCTACATCAAACTTCTCAACTATGCTGAAGGCATTATTTACTTTATTATCGTCTTTCTTTGAGGAATACACCTCTCTCATTAGGCTCTTTAGCGACCTTTTGCTTGGGTTAGCCCAATTTTGATAACTTCCGTAAAATGAGCACCAGTCCATATTTTTTACAGGACCCATCGTATGCTTAATTATATTTGCAGAATTTTCATCTAAAAATTCAGTTATTCCACCAAACTTTGTAACTATTATTTCGTTTTTAAAATTTATCGCATCATGAATCGGCATCCCCCAACCCTCACCATGGTGTGGCGATACATAGCAATCGGAATAATTATGAATTCCATTAATTTCAGCTTCCGTTATATTTTTGGTTATAAGGTATAGCATAGGAAAATCTTTTTTATTCATTTTTCTTTTTATATTTAAAATATCAATTTTTATTTCCTCAAAATTACCCCTTAAAGGCATTGTCTTTATAATCAAAACAACATTATCTTTAGATGAAAACTCCTCAAAATAAGCGGCCAATAGCTCTCTCCAGCCCTTTCTTTCATTCCACTGAAATATAGAATAAAACTTAAAAACATCTTTTGATAAAAAAAGATTGGTATTATTAATACTTATGTTAAATTTTTTAATTTTACCCGAATTAGAATAAGGCGTTGGAACAATCTCTATTGGTCCAGAAAATCCATCTTTCAATAAGCAGTCCCTAACAAGCTCGCACGGCACCCAGGCTTCATCTAGCCACTTCATGCTTTTATTCCATTGCCTTGGAAGTCTATCCGTCTCCCAATAAAAATACCCAACTTTGTACTTAGAGCTAACCCTATCTGAATAAGCCATTTTAAATGGAGGACACTGCATATATAGCTGAATATTTGGATCTAAAAAGCTATTTTCACAAACTTCTCCTAAAACAGTTAGTTTTAAATTTATACCCAAAGTATCCAGCGAATCGATCATATTTCTCGTGGCAATACCATATCCGGTATTTTTAGTTACTTTGCCAAAAAATTCTAAATCAATCACTAGATAAACTCGCCTAAGTTATTCGATACTTCCCCTTGGATTAATTCATACCTAGATTTGCTAAAAAGTGTAGATATGAATTTCTTACATACTATCTTTATATCATGTTTTAAAATTGATGCTCTTGCATTTTTAGCAATACTCCTTTTGCTAAAGTTATTCCTAATTATCTTAACATCGTCATCTACTGCTCCAGTTATAAAAACTCCGTTATCACCATCACTTATAAGGCTTGAAACCTCACCTACATTGGATGTGAATACAACCCTTTCTGTTGCCATTGCCTCTATTATTGAAATGGGAGTGCCCTCAATTTTTGAAGCCAAAAGCAATGAGTCAAATGCACAGTGATATTTATAAACATCATTTTTGTAGCCCAAGAACCTTACATTTTCAAGAGCATTCTCTCTATATTCTGCCAACCCCTTTCCTCCTCCTACAAATAGGAATAAAAAGTCATCCATCTTGTTAGCAATATCTAAGATATAATCAATATTTTTTTCTGGAGATAACCTTGCAACAATGCCAATTATTGGCCTATTATCTATAATATTTAGATCATTTCTAATCTTATTTCTATCTCTATTTTTAAATATATCTATATTTATTCCTACGGGTACTGTAACTAATTCTGCATCTCCAATATCACAATCATTCAATAAGCCATCGCTAACCCTTATTATTGAGCTAATTTGAGACCTTTCCTTGACGGCCGCCATTGAATCTGACCAAACTAAATCACTATGGTATATCTCTACTATTTTTGATGAAATCATTTTATTTAACTTTAAGCCTTTAAGCATACGATATACTGAAAAGCTGTTATAAAATATTATATTTTCATAATTTTTAGACCTCAATATCAAAGAAAGTCGATTTATAGAGCCTGCAAAAATCTCCTTAAATGTCAGGTTAAATGTTTTACTTCCCCTATTAAGGTGGATAATCTCAAATCTATCAATTAATCCAGGCGTTTGTGCTTCCATTTCAATCAATATATTCTTTAGATAAACTTCTGCTCCACCATGTATCGCATATGGCACTATTATCGCGGTATACCCAGCTGAGCTTACTAAGTACTTTTTATCATCAATTGTTTCCTGAATTTTTGGCTCAGTATTATCTTTTGTAGAGCTATTTTTTTTATCACTAGAAATAATCGCCCTCAAAACCCTTACTCTACTGCGATCATTATTTAGTGAGATACTTACCGTACCCGAAAAACCCCTTTTGTTGCCAATATTTAATTTGCACTCCTTAACCTGCGAAGTAAATTCAATATTTTCATCAAATATAACCTCATCATTGCTTAGGATCACTTTTATATTTAAGCTACCATTACCTGACATCGATCTTCCAGAAATGCTAACTTCTCCACTTCCTGTAATTGTAACTGGAATATTATAATATGTTTTTTTCTTAAATATAATATTTTTATTTAAAATAGTACAGTTGCTATGATATTTTTTTGAAATATTTGAATCAAATACTCTCATTATATATCCATTATCATTTTTGCAGCAGCCTCCCACGTAAACTTGCTTATAGTATGGTCTATGCTTTCGCTAAAATCACTGAGGATTGATTGCTTATTTTCATAAGCATTTTTCATTTGTTGCGCCAGATCTTGTATCTCAGGTTCAAATGTTTTGGCACCAGGTGTCGGCCTCCAGTATTGATAATTTGGTGGCGCATCTATCTGCCTCACATCAACTAATAAACTATTTTTATCACTAAGAAAATCCATCTGACCAGTACATCTTGGCGCAATAACTACCATCCCAGCAGCAAGGCCCTCTAGCAGTGGTAGCCCAAACCCTTCAGAAGATGTTGCGCTAACAAGGCAATCGCACGAATTATAAAGAGGTATTATATTATCATACTTATGTTGCAATATTTCTATTTGTGGCAAACTTTTATGCTGATATTTTTTCATTTTTTGCACACTAAGTATTTCTTTCATTGCATCACATTCAAAAATATATTTAGGTTTTTTAAGAGAAGTTTTTATTATCAATACAACATCATCATGACTAGAAAATGCAGAATAATATGCATCAACCAATTTTGATAAATTTTTTCTATAATGAGGAATAGAAACGTTTAAAAACTTAAAAGATTTGTTACTTTTTATATTTGTTACTAAAGATTTATTCTTAAAGTCATCAGGATTAATGCCGTGAGGAATTACAATGCACTTATTCTCTGGCCAACCACTATTTACAAATACTTCTTTTGAAAAATTACTTGAAGGAAGCGCATAATCTATATAATTAATTTGGTCTTTCCATGCCGGAGGAAGTTGTGATGTTTCATAGTTATAAATAGCAAGCTTAAGTTTTGATGATGGTAAAAATCTATCTTTAAAGTTTCTCGGCAAGGTATAGGTTATGTCAATATCATGTTTTTTTAAGTTATTTTCTACAAACTTCTCAAGCTCCTTGGGGAAAAAGTTCCACCCATTTATAGAGTGGATATCAAGACTATTACCCATTTTTGCAAACTCTAATAGTAAGCTTCTAATTGTTACGGCCCAACTATGAGAAGTTCCCATCATAGCCTGACTGCGTATTGTCTGTGAAATACTCATAAACACATCCCCAAATAGAGAGCAAGTAGCTAAAATTATTTTAATGCTACTTTTTTAAAGTTAGTAATCAGCACCTTCTAATATTTTTTTCATTTTTTCTACAATATTAGATCTATGCTTTTTTGCCTCATTTCCATCTCTGAATGAAGCATTTGCCCAACTTAGCAGTCTTATTATACTCAGTATATCTTCTCTATTGAGGTTGTTTTCTTCTTTTTTTATTTTATATAGCATTGTAAATTAAACTAATCCCATCCAAACTAAACTCTTCTTTTGCAGAAAATTGTGCTGTTTTAATAAAATCATTTAAAAGTAATCTTTCACTATCTTTATGCTTTATATCTAAAACAATAACTAAAATCCCACCATCATGATAGAAGTCTGATCTAACTATCGAAGCCCCAACCATTGAATCTAAGATCATTGAATTCAAATAGTTTAAAATATAATTAAATATCCTCAGTGACACTTGCCTACTCTAAATGAAAATTGCAAGGGAATGGGCCCTCAACAAAGGTTCCTGTCGCAGTTGATCCGGCGATAAAAAAGCATAACTTTTCATTATTAAAATCTTCTTCGTCCATGCATGTTCCAATTCCAATCCTATTCAAATCTTGAATTGATATTTCAACATCAGAGTTTTTAAATGCTGACTTCTTGAGGTGAACTCCAAAATTTAACACCGTCCTATTTGCTGAATTTAGCGCATCATATATGATATTTTTAGTATTCAATGTTGCTATACCAGTCTTATGATCAAGGTCAACTCCAACTTTGAATATTATCCCGGAACTTCTATCCTCAATATTTATTTCAAACTTTATTTCACTCTCTACTTCTAAAGTTTTCTCAACATTTTTTCCAGGCTCTAGAACCAATGCTTTATATTGGCCAGGAAGGTGCCCCGGAGAAATTGCCCATGCCATTATTGCCGATGTTATTGGAATACTAATTTTATCACCAGCCGCATATGACCCCAGTGGAATATGGTTTATATATGAATCATTTTCAATCATCGCCATATCAAATAATCTTCCAAGATTATCTGCATTTGCATTATCAAATGAAAAAATATTAAAATCACTATCAATATCAATTCCACTCTTTAATTTTAATATCATGTATGCATCATGAATATAGGTCCTAGAAGTTATTTCGAGAGGAAATGTAATTGTAGCCCTGCTCACATTTGAATCAGAATCTCTAGATATAATTAATGATTCATCTACCGAAGATGATGAAAGTAGATCTGACAATATATTTACCTCGATTAATTTAGTCGAGAAATTAACAACAGGAGTCGGAAAGCTATCTTGGTAAATTCCAAAGCTAAAGCTAACGTCACCACTACCAGGATGCATGTCAGGATTCTCACCGATCTTTATCATCTGTTGAGTCGGATTATTCGTAATATCATATGAATTTGGATCAAAGTAAAGGCCTGTAATAACTTCGTTTATCCTTCTTAGTCTAAAAAATACAAAATTGTCATTGCCCGAATGCTCTAGAAATCCCGTTCCAAAATTAAAATCAGATATTAAATCATGGTCTTCATTAAATATTTCTCCACTAAAAAATATTTCTGGCCCGTTACCAGACTCCTGTCTCCATCCAAGCTTAACCTTTGCATAAGTACCATCATTATTTTTTACTATAACCGAACCATATGAGTAGACATTGCCAGCAACAAGCCTGTCCGACTCCCATACTGACCTTGACGCTCTAAAGTCTACAATAAAATCTCCAGAAAATGAATTATTTGGAGGAGATATTTCATAAAATCTTTTATCAGCATCAATTGTAGTATAATCAAGAATTGCTGGATTATTATCTCCATCGTTTGCCGTTAATATAAAGTTGTCATTTGCATTACCATCTTTATCCCAACTGCTAAACGATTTATATGAAGCGTCTATAAATGTCTCTGTTATAATTTCCTTTGCAGAAGAGTGTATCGACTCATCTGCATAGCCATCAATATATCCATCAGTATAGCCATCAACAAAGGCATCTACATGCAAGCTTGCTATTGCCTTTGTTATTTTTACTCTCCCCTTTGATATATCGTTCCCAGAAAAATCATCCTCGCAACCGACATACGTGCCATCGGAATATACCATCGCGGGATATCCTGAGGCCGTCTTGCAAGTACCATTATATGCCTTGATAAAATTATCGTATAAATCTATAGAGCAATCTTGAATCGATCCCGGCGGCAAAGGAATTGATATATTTGCATACTCATAGTCACCGTGATAAGGAACGCCAGGCTTCGAATATATTTCTCCATCCGGTATAAATAAATCATTTGATATTACTTTTTGATTTTTATATTTTGGACTACAATCTTTGGGCGTTTCGCATAGCTCCTCTTCGCATATGCATAATTCCTTGCTTTCCTCAATAAAATTTGTCTCAACAAACCTCCTGAGGTCGCATATTTCAACAAATCTTTCCTCAAATGGTGCGCCAACATGATCTATTGCAAATGTTTTACTCTCAAATGGTAAGTTCAGTAGTTTTAAATTATCTGCAAATAAATTTACTCTTTTTCCGCTTATAATCTCTATATTTAGACCAGAAGATCCTGCAAATTCAACCCTGCCTCCATCTTCACCACTAACAGTTAGGCTGACTCCAAGCCCATCATTATCAACGGATTTTGAACTTACAATATATAGACCATCATCCTCCGACGCGTCCGCTATGGATACAATATCACCCGACCTTAGTGCCATTACCTCGTTTTTTTCTAAAGCAGAGAATTTTATTATATTAGAATTAGAAGATGTAGATCCACTTCCCTCAGAGCCCTTCAGTAGGGATGGAAAATCATCTTTTGAATGTATATTCTCAAGCTTTATCTTTAAAACATTAAATGATTCGCTAACATCAAAATCAAAAAAGCCCTCCACTGCATTTTCAATCTTCTCTATATCGCCCCAATCTACTGTTCCGTCACCATTTAGGTCTGATTTTAGAATATCAATAATACTAATGTCTCCATTTAGTATCATCTTTTCAGTCGTTGGAGAGTTTATTGTATTTCCGACTAAATTTAATAAAAGTGCAATATCATTTGAAGTTATTTCTCCATCAGAATCTAAATCTCCAACTTTTATAATTTCACATCTTGCATCTATTATTCTATATTTTGAATTACATTCACAGTCAATATCTGGGATTAATACTCTGTTAATCAAATTTGAATCAAGCATCTCTTTTGTTGGATTTAAAATAACAAATTCATCTCTGTGCATAAAGCCGGGCAAAGATGAAGTTCCCGTAATTCTTTGTGCTTCACGAGTATTGGTATCAATTGCACTAGCCAACAAAATCGGCGGATATTCTTCATCAAAGTCTGGCATAGACGCCATTGAATTTATCTCAGATGTATCACCAATTCTTGAAAATATAAAGTTGCCAGTTCTTGGATGCGTTGCAGGGCTTGAAAAATTATCCACCCTGTTTATAGCTATGTAATTTTTTGAATCAGGCCTTATGCTATCGAGAGATATAAACCTTTCAAACCTCGGAACTCTGGAGCCACCAATAAACTCTTCATTTTTAGGAACGGAAGTTAAAAATCCATCATTAGAATATGACGAACCATCTGTAACTTCCAGGGTGCTAGACACCACTCTGTGCCACAGTGATGAATACCTATCGTCTGCATATGTACTATTTACCGAGTCATACTCAACAAATCTAGCAGTTTGTTTCGAATACTTTTCTTGTATATTTATCTCTTGATTTTTTTCTATCTTTCTTAGAGTTCTATCGTATCCTTTTTCAATCAGTATACTGCCCTTCGTATTATCTCCCCTTCTAGATACCATAAATGCATAATACTCATCTTTTTCAATTGAAGGGTCAATGTTCTTGTCTGCTATTAAAGTATTCGAAAAATTAAAACTAACAACCTGCGGGACATCACTTAAGATATATCCAAGATCATATAGGTCATCTATATCATATGATATCTCAATCAATGGGTCTGATTCAGGATGAAAATCAATTAAATTATCTGGAATTACATCAGTTATGCACTGAACTTCTTGAGATAACTTATGTATTGCTACAACTATTTCTCCAGAAAAATTAAACTCACTTCCAACTGGCTCTTGATTATTTTTTTCAACTGATAATAAAATATCAATTCTTTGAATATTATCCGATTTTGATAGAAACTTTTGACCATATGCAATAGATGGAGCTCCATTTACAGGAATTTTTACACTTTCTTTTGGCTCCATCTCAAGATATAGTGAAGAAATATCATTACTAGGGCCAAGAAGAAGCTCTATTTCATTAAATAGAGTATTTGCAGGATCTGAAGAAACAAAGTTTATTAGATCAAAATTTGGAGACTCCACTTGCTCAGATAATACTCCATTTGGAAATACTAGTAGCGGATCAGATTCCCTTATTATCATTCTGCCCTTTGTGCCAATTAAATTTGAACTTTCTGCAAGAGAATGCCTATATGTCCTTCCAGTTCCTCCGGAAAAATTATTAAAAATGACTCCTACTATTTCTTTATAATATTTTTTTGTTATCTGCTTACCATTAGCCTTGAAGTGCAAGATCTCAAAAGATAATTCCCCATAATCGCTCGTTCCATTTGGAACCCTGCCAATTACAAGCACTTTTGGATATATTCTTCCCAAAACTTCCGCGTCAATTAATTCGAACTCAATCCTGTTGCCATCAATCTTATCGGTGGGCTGAAAATCAACATATATTGCCTTACCATCATATCTTCCGTTTAGCATCAGATCTTTCGACAAACCCTTGGCGGAAGATTCTGCTCCTGCATTTGATGTATCTAGTAATATTTTTGCACCAAAAAGCCTGTCTCTCACCACTCCATTTCCATGGAAATCTTTTACGATATTAGATGTTGCAAATCTATTATAAGCTTGCTCCTCATCCAAATCACGCTCAACAACTCTCTGGCCGTCAAAAAAATTAACTCTTGAAGCAATTGTCTTTTTTGACTTTCCCATTAATAAACTCCTAAAGTAAATATACTCATCGATAATATCATGAATATTAATAGTGTACTAGCATCTATCTTCTGGGAAGAATACTATACAATTTGAATGCGCTGGCTTTAGCCTATTTGAAAGCTCAATGATCAAATCTTCTATTTCATCATTATTTATTTTATTAAAATGATCAACTATATTGATATCAAAATTAAATATACCAAGAGATGCATCAGTTATTGTTGATACATTAATATCATTAGCTATGCTTTTGTCAAAATCAATTAGCATAGTTGTAGCGTCATCTTCTACAACAGGGAATACGGACTCCAAATTTCTAGAATAATTATGATCAAAAAACTCTCCAAATGAGTCTGATCTAAATTTTTTAAACTCTCTACTAAATTTTATATTATCCATCCTAGCCATTGCTGATCTATATCCAATATTATCTGATCCAATCGATATAATTTTAAAGTCATCGGATATCTTTATCTTATATTTATCAACCTCTGTTGCACCCGCTTGATCTTGTCTTTGTCCGAATACCAAGCCTGAACCAAAAACTGCACTATTGGTCCCAAACATTATTGCGCCAACCTCTTGCCCATCAATAAACATTCTCATCGTATCGCTTTCTGAGTTTGCCCTATATGTACAACATATCCTGTGCCACGTATTCTTTCCCCAATCTACATCAGATATAACAGAAGATACTCCATCGTCACCTATTATTGAAAATATTATCTTACTTTCTTTGCTCTTATAAATTGAAACTCTATTTCCAGATGACTCCACGGGAACGTAAGTCACAATAACATCAATCTCTTGTCCGGGTAATGCCGTAGAAAGCTCAATCTCTCTACCCCCAGGCAATAGTCTGCTGCCTACTGAATAGTCTTTTCCATGCCCAGACCCACCAAATAGCCTACCAGTTAGTTCGCTTCTTGATATATCATCAAAAAATATAGACCCTGTCTCGGAATCATTGTAAAACTCTTCCATCTCACTCCCTCTTTGCAGTAGCTCTATTTTTACGACCTCAACTGCAGTTGATGGAAGCTCTATCTTTGTTGAGCTGCTAGACTTAACCCTTACTTTTGATACCGAAAATATATCAACATAATACCTATCTTCAAAGTCTTTATCTGAATCTAGCATAGGGCTTACCCAAAATTCTATCGACCCCTCATCTTTTCTAAATATTGAACGAGAGTTATCTATAATATATGGCTTACCTCTAAAAAATCTTGCCGAAGATTCAAAATTTCCATTAACACTAGAGCGACTATAATCCACGCCAGCATCATTAGAGCTATGTACCGCCCTGTTCTTTAGTGGGCCACCATAAGCACGATGTGCTTCAAAGTATACCTTCTTCGATAAATCCTTATCGATTCCCATTTTTACCAAGTTGTGAACAAAATTTTTCTCATCATTAATGTGCTTTAAAAGCTCTAACCTCTGTCTTGGCATTAGCTTAAATTTATTATTAGTTTTTGAGTTTAAAAACACATGATTTCTAAGTCTTCTAGCCTGACTCTTAATGGGGTTGCTAAACTTTATCAATGCCAATGTCTGCTCATCTGGGCAGCTTGGTGCTGTATTATTATAATCAAATGTTATACCAGGGCCATCTCCAACCAATCTTTCGGTTGGTCTTGCATCCATCATCATCTCAGACAATATTTTCGCCTCATCTACAATGCCCTCCCAGCTATTCTCCTCATTCAAATCTGTACCAATGTAAATTTTATCCCCAAACATTGGAACCCTTACCTTTAGGTGCGCTGGATAGTCAACAATATAATCTCCAGAGGTTAGCTCAAATGGAACAAGCCCCGAAGAGCCATACGTTCCAATTATAAGTGCTCCAGCTTTATATTCTAATATCTCCGCAGACTCTCCGCCATTATCTGATATTGTTATTTCATTTTTTTCTAATATTTTTATTGTGCATAATTCATAATCTTCATCCGCAATAAATAAATTTCCATCTATCTTGTTTATACTTTTGAAGATTTTATTTGAATAAACCTTTCCATTGCCATCTATTTCAAACTCCTCATAATCTTCACCTCCAACTATATCTCCATAAACTCTAATTATATTTTTCTTAGAAAATAAAATGTTATCAGAATCTATATCAATCTCTATATATCTTCCCAGATTTTCTTTATATACTTGCTCATAATTAGAGGAGACCAAACTTGCATCAGACAAGTCCTCTTCAAAGTTCACCAGCAAGCTGTCACCCACCTGTTCGATATCGTTATATATTGGTATAAACCTATCTTTTATCACCTTCCTTATCTTTACATCTGACAAATTAGTTGGCTCAGAAGCATTCAAGAAAAGCACACTATTTCCACTAAAAATATTTTCTGAACCTATATTTGGGCCACCAACCTTTGGAGCCCTATAGGATGATCCATTTAGTTTTATTTGATTTTTTATTCTAGAATAAACCAACCCAAAAGTTTCAATATATATGCTCTCATCCGAAAACTCTATAGAGCTACAATACCTACACGAAGTACTATCTCTATGTATAAATTCAATCACTCTAGTATCAACATTTGCTCTAAACATTGGATTTATTTGACTATTAGGATTTACTATTACTACCTCTCCATTTTCAATACGATATAGAACCCCTCCAATCTCCTCTGGGGCAACACCCTGCTGTTTTCTAAATATAGAAAATCTACTATTCTTTATATCTGTCAACACACTATTTGACAAACCTGAAGTAGGGGGAAAGCTAAAGACTATATCACTAGCAGACGTATTGAATATAAATGGATTTAGCTTAGTTCCAGACAATATTGTTGCTGCACCGCCCAAGACTCCTCCAATTATTATCTGCTCACCAATTAGATCCGGATATATTTTTGAATCAAGTATAACTAGTGATCTTCCTATGTGTGTATTGTCAAATTGAATTGAATTAGATCTAAATAAACTTTGGCCAGCAGATACGGTGCCATCTAAATACTCTTCGTAAAAATTTATATCTCCTGTAATAAAATCGTGCAAAACCTCTCTGCTTACATCTGAAAATTTATTATTGATTTTAACAGGGATTGCTCCACCAAATTTAAATATATTTGGAGCCTCAAGACCATCAACAAATAGATGCATTTCATCAATTTCATGTGGAGTGTTTAACCTCCAACTTGCAGCGATATGATGTAGCTCGCCAGGCTTAAAGTGCTTTATGCTGGTTGCTATATTAAATATTTCTTTATCATTATTTTTTAAGTCAAATATTCTGAAGTTAAGAAAGCCTTTTCCATCCTTAAAAACTGATAGCCTACCAGAAGAATCTGAAAAGCCTGAGTCAAACAAAAACCTTAGCTTATCTGAACTAAAATATAACTCTGCCGTGCCCTCTATAAGTAGATCTCCGTCGTATCCATCCAAATATCCATCAAAATACCCATCAAAGTATCCATCAAAGTATCCATCAAAACGGGTGCCATGCTCATCTGAGTATATATAATTATTTTTAATATGCCCGTCCGAATAGCCGTCCGAATAACCATCAACCTCTGGCCTTAGGCTTGGTCCTGGCGGTTGCTCAAGTATAAATTCAATTTTTTTATCAGTATCTATAACTAAACCAAAGTCTGAAACCTCTTTAATTCCAGAATTTTTTTCTCCAGTAAAACTTATGTGATCAACATCAAGAATTACCGAGCTATTTGTATCTTTAGCATTCTTTGCATCACTTAAGTATATTGCAAGAAAGGGCTTATAAAGAAGATCTTTATTTGAAAAGTTTATATCAGAAAAATCTGCTAAGTCTAGCTTACTAACTATTATATTGTCTGCAATAATATCAATTACATCAGAATATTCTTTTTTTCTTATGATAAATTCATGAAATTTTTCATCCATCCAATTAAATCTGATTATGTCTAGTATATTATTGCTTTCTGCATCAATTACCAATAATAAACCTAAATCATCATAACTTACTGCAAACGAAAGCTTTATATTATATTTTCCATTATTAAAGTGGATTGGAGTTATCTGAGAAAAACACCCTGATACAAGGCCAGAAAAACTCGCCCCCTTCCTCATGATGTCTGAAACTTTTTCACCAATAACTCTTGCAGAAACCGTAATGCTTTCGCCACCCCCAGTGCAAACCAGCTCAGAAAAGACCCCCTGGCCCAACCCTGGCATGCCAACTCCCTCTCTCATTCTGTAAATTTTACTACTCTCCGAAGTTATTGGGCTTCCAATTTTTCTCCAGGCCGATGACTCATTCTCTGACCCTCCAACTATTAGGTTTACTGCCTCTATATCTGTGGCTACAATATTTCTCCAGCCCTTGTCTTCCAACAGTCCGTTGCCGCAATATCTATACTTATAAGAGCATCTATCATTATCGGGGCAATCATCGTCATTTATCCTATACAATTTTTCTACTGAAGAAAATTCACCGTCTGTCAATATTGTTCCAGTAAACTTATATGGAGATGATACGTAAGAAAAAAGATTTCTATAGCCAATAAGCGAAGCGTCCGGACTATAGACTCCCTCAGGAAAGTTTTGTGGGGCCGAAATGCTTTCCAGCAACATAAATATATCAACATCTATACTTCTTAGTGATTCTCTTGAATCTACCGACCACTCGTCCAAGTAACTTTCGGTATTTGCATCCATATATGAAAGCATCGAAAGCAAAGTATACCTTTCAATTTGGCATTTATACGAGCAATTTTTATTAGAATTATAAAACCAAGAATCATATGGATAAGAATCCGGCACAGAAGGAAAATAACCTCCGCGTGCAACATTCATGCTTATTGCAGCATCACTGCCAATATTATAAGAAAACTTTTCTGGATACGAATTAAATAGGCCAGTCTTTATATACAATAATAATACACCCTCAATAAAGCTAGAGTCCATACGATCTACAGTAACTAGCTCTCCATTTGTATACCCTTTATTTTTCCATATTGACGAAGGGTAGCTTCCGAAATCTTCCAAACTTTCAGAAACTATTATATGCCCTCCCCTACCAACAATATTGTCTAATATCAATCTATCATCAGGTATTCCATCATTATTATTATCAATAACTTTTGCCAATATTTCAGCAGAATGTAGTAAATCACTATCTTCAACTAAATCTGTTGCCAAGACTGGTATTCCAAAGACATCAACCATCTTTCTAAGGCCTGCCGTAGCGAATGGCAAAAATTCATCACTAATTTCCTCTATATGTAGCGATCGCTTTTCTCTTATTAGCTTTACTCTGGTTGGCATTAGCTTTAGCTTACTTGCCCTGGCCTTCATAACCCATTGGCCATCCAGCCCCTCATGTATAGAGTCACATTTGTCATCAAATCCTATGAATATACCCTCATCTTCATATGCATTATGAGGAATGCCAGCTGAAAGATTTGGATAATCATCTTTATTTAATGTAAATGAAGAACGATCGGGGTTTCTAGAGGCTCTACCAATATAAATATCGTCTTTTGTAAACCTAGTATTGGTATACCCCATCATATCTTTTATCTCGATGTTCGATTTACATTCCGAGTCAAGCGCGCCAACAAAAATTCCTTCGAATAATTTGTCTATCGAATCAATTATTTCTGTATTTCTAAGAATTCTATCTTGATTATCAAAATTCATTCTTTCATACAATATATTTAAATCGCCCCTTCCCATCAGGCTTGAATAAAATAATTTTATAGTTTTTCTCTTTTTATTTATTGAACTTTCAATGAAGACTTTTGCAATATTTTCTTTTGGAATCCTTTCAAAGCCTATAGATAAAAAGCCCGACATGTAATCAAGAACATGACCTCTTCCATCATATCCAAAAATTGATGAACTATCATCTTCATTATCAACTATAGAAAAATTTTGAAATAAAACCCTTAAAGACCCTGATGGCATGGGGCTATTAATAAACGAAGAGCCCATCGAAGTGAATTCGCCCCTATTTTCTGGGAACCTTTCAACTATGAATCCATAAATATTGGTCAATATTTTGCTATAAACCTCTCTTCCTCCGCCATCTAAAAGCCCTAAAACTTTATATATATTTCCTTCCGAATCAAGTAGCCTAAAAATTCCTGGACTATTATCGAACAAAATATAATTATCAAAAATACTATTTGAACTAATTGGCGCATCAAGTTCAATCCTTATTACTTTACTATCAAAATCTAGCAAGCTGTCCAAATTATCCAATATAGAGCAGTAGCAGTTTCTGCTTGGATTTTTCATATCGTAATCTGGCATGATATCAAACTTCAAGTTTTTATCAGACACCATTAAGTTATAGTCGTTCCCACCAGTCTTTAGAGTATCGATTGAAAATAAAGAAGCTAGACACTTATTTCCATCGCCTATAGATATAAATCCTGGATTGCAAAACTTATTACCAATACTTTCATTAGGAGCTGAGAAGCTCTTTACCATAAAGTCCAATGAAAACTTTGATCTATTGAACCTATCTAGCTGACTATCCTCTCTGAATATTCCAAATATTCCAGTTCTATTTTCATCTCCTACGTTTCTATGATTAAATATCGATACTGAGCCACCAGTTTCATCAGTTCCACCAATTGATTCATCTGACTCAAAGACAGAATAAGCATTATGCTTGCTAAAAAGCGGCATAGAATTGTTATACTTAAACCTTTTTGCATCTAAGTTATTTATGTTAAAAGTTATATCTGCATCATTCGCAAGGCCACTCCAAAATGGCTTAGTCCAAGCAGAAATAGTACCCTCTTCTATTGATATATTTGACTCTGCCGGTATATTGGCACCAACACCATCTGTAAAGTAAAGTCCCGAATCGAACTTGCCGGGGAGGAAGTTTAGCACGCCACTATGGTCAACACTCTTGTGGTCCAGATGATCTCTGCCGAGTATCCAGCTTCCAAAAAAAGATTCATTTATATCTGGCTTTATCCCCGTAAATGTTGATCCAAGCTTTTCAAATGATTCAATAGTTGGTCCGGAAGTAAACGCACTCATAGTTCCCAGCAAAGCCGACCTATAAACTTCTCTATCAATATTTAGTGGCGCTCTATTAAAAAATTCAATATTTGTTAGTTTTCCAAAGTTATCTTTTAGCGCTTCTCTGGAAGCTCCATATTTGTAGTCAACATAATAATCTTCGCCCTCAACAAGGGTGCTGCTTATGGACCAATCCAGCTGATTGTCACCATATTCATAGCTTATGAATAAGTCATCTCTAACATATGAATATGTTAAAAATACTTTACCATACCTGTAATTAACAGCTACCCTCTGCCCAGGAGATGGAATGTTATTTTTTATATAAGATATTGTAATTATGTCACCCGGATAAATGGCAGAACCCCTTGGGACTATAATCCTCAGGCCAGCATTATCAACTGCTAGTTCTACCATGGATCCAATTCTAGCAATTCCGATTGAGAAATCATTATAAGATGCGTCAATAGTTACTGTTGATAGTTGGTTGTTAAAGCTTTTTATCTTAAACGCTTGCCCAGAAGAATCTACTATAAAATCAGAGTCTAAATTTATTTTACTTAGATCTACTCCTGTTTTTATTCCAAGCTCCAAGCAGTCATCAACAATAATTTTACTAGAAACATCTACATCTAGCTTCTCAACCACTTTGCTTTCACCAAACAGCTCCTCGCCATTCTTATCTCTTACTGCCGAATATATTTTGGAGATATTCTTATCGGATATAAATATCTCTAAATCTCCATTTTTATTTTCTGAGAACCTTCTCTTTACCACGCTCTTTAAATCAATGATATTTTTGTAAAGCTTCATATACTTAGAATCATAAAAATTTCCACCGCCACTAGATGAATTTATATTAAGCTTCTTTGCCCCCATATCAGGCACTCTATCATTTTTAATTGGACTATCTAAGTTGGCACCAAAAAGAGAGTCATATGTATATACTCCCTCTATTGCAGTTGGTGAATCAGGAAGGGCAATGGTATAATCCTTGGATATCGCCAACTCTTCACCACTATCTTTTTGAAATATTATTGAGCTTTCCAAATTAAGCGGAGTAATCGAGTCATGCTCGAACTCAAAAAGATTATAAACCACCCCATCTCGTTGGGCAGAATCAGATGAACGAAGCTTTTTACATAACTCACTAACATCTAATATATTTTTATTATATGTCCTAATTGTCATCGAGTTATATGATGCGAAGCCAATATCATCAATTGACCTATACCTGTCAACATTTACATATATTACGCCCCTTCTATAATCAACTGAATAATCTCCAACTCTTCTTAGTTTTGATATATTTTTTCTAATATTATAATCTTCAAAAAAGAATTTTTGATTTGTGAAAACTTCTTGATCCGAAAGCACCAATGAGGTATTTACCGAAGAGCCTACCGAGTCAAGCGACTTACTCATTACCCCGCTCTCTTCAAGATCTATTGCAAAGCATCTATTCCCAATAACTATGCTTGCACCCTTTGGAGGGGGGGTTACATTTGAGTTAATTCCAATCGACCCTATTAAACCCTCAGAATCTGCATCTCCAAAAAATTTTATATTTATATCTTCATCGAGAAAATCACTTTGGATAAAGTAATCAAGAGAATTTGCGTCTATCAATTCCTCTGGTATTCCGGGTGATATTTGAATATTGTTACTAGAAAAACTTGACTTTACCTTTGCCTGGAAAGATGGAGATATAAATTCAGAATAAGCAACCATCTTTTCAGGTCCAACTCTTGAAAAATTCGCCGGCTCAGAGACGGCGTCCAATATTTTTGGAGCAGAAACACCTGAAAAATATATCTCAGAGTCTGTAAAGTGAGATAAACTATATATCTCACCAGTTGTTTGGTTATAAATTCTATAAACCTTAGTTATTGGTGTATCTTCTGATTTTATAGAAAAGGAAGATGTATAATTATTTCTTACTGGCTCATTTATTTTTTCAATATGACATAGATTTTTGAAATCAACACCGTCAACAAAGACCTCTTCGTAACTGAATTTTAGCTTGGCTTTCTCACCAGAAAAATTTCTTATACTACTGGGTATAAAGTCATCATCATCAATGTAGTAGTCTACATTATTTTTATAAATATTTTTGTAACTATAAGATGCCCTTATATTGCTATTTCCAGTTCCAAACTCGCCATTTTCTGAGCCATACAGAAAGACCTCGCCAGTTTGGTAATTAATTGAATACTCGCCATATCTTGATGGCAGCTTTGAGTTATTAAATTTTAGTTCTTTTTGAAATTGAGGAACTCTACCCTGTGCATCAGAGTCGCTCTCAAAGAGAACGCCTGATAAAACTGGAACAACACCATTTCTTCCAATTATTGGAGCGTTATCAAGAAAAAATTTTGTACAATTGGTTGGAATAGACTCCTTTTCAACTCTATCGACCGAATAAACATCTATTGTGCTTTCATCGATATTTTTACTCATATCTTTATAGATATAAGATACTATAACTGTGTCTTCTTTTCTGACGGAGTCAATATTTCCAAAGTCAGATAGCAATACTTGGTTGGAATCAAGCTTGGGATAGCTAAATGATAAGTTTGGATCATATTCGTTACTCTTTATGCTATATCTATATTTTTTAATATCATAATTAGTTCCAACAATTCCATTGCAGTCTGGTAGCTCACCACTCTTTATAACTTTTAAACTTAAAAGCTGAATAACATTATCATTTGATAGTGTTACTAAAAACTCATCAAACGAGTTTTCGGATGATGTTAACGAAATCTCTTCATCAATTACGATTCTTTGTTTTAAAGAAATTTTATGACTTGGAACTTTCTTCTGCGCCAATATTATGCTGTCACTGTCAAGACTTATTAACTTTTCACTCAATATATCTCTTGAGCTATTTTTTGATACCCTATCTATTGAATAGACGCCTTCGTTACCCAGCCTATCAAAAGCGCCAGCACCCCTTGTTCTAATTTCTCCACGAACTTCTGATGTTATATAGTTATCACTTAAAACCTCACCTACATGCTTCTGGGCCCTATATAGCTGATCAGATTGTGCGTCAAGAGTTTTTTGTATTAGCGTATTGTCAAGATCATAAACGCCTGGAACATTAGAGTATATGTTGTCTCTAATGGGGTTTAAATTTTTCGCCCCAACAAAGAATATTTCTCTTGAGTTATCATCGTTGATTAACGACTCTCCAGTTTTACTTTCAAATGGAAGCTCTTCCGTTGAAAGCATTTTAAGCAAATAAAAGCTTCTTGAAACCTGAGGCCTTGTTTTTAAAACAACTGCATTATTAGATATGGTGATGCTTAAAATATCTAAATTATTTATATTTCCACTCAATGATTCAATATAAAAATTATCTTTTGATATAATTTTTGACAGCTCTGATGAGTAAGTAATCTTTACTTGCGTACTAGACGGTATTGAAAAACTTATTGGTCTTAAAACTTTCATATTTTAATTAATCCTAAAGTCTTCTCTTGATACTAGATTTATTTCAATACTCCCTGCTGTTATATATTGGTTATCTAAAGCTTTTATAAAAGATCTTCTTCCGATCTCTCCACTTGGACTAAATCTTGATATATTCAAAGAATCAACTCCCTCTATTGAAGTTGCAGCGTTAATGACATCCGAATAATCAACAATCGTCCCAAGCTTTGAAGAGCTCAAAATATTAACAACCGCAGATGTTGCGTCTTCAATTATCCTGGTTGATTCAGACGAAAAATCATTATTAACAACAAGCTCTCCCAATACATCTACCTCCAATCTTTCTGCCTCTTTTACTAGAACATCTGCAGTAATTGGCCTAGTTGACTCTAAGGCTCTAGTTGCTTCAAGTATTGAACTATTTATATTATACTCTATAGTTATTCTTTCGCCCTCTTTCGGGGCTAAAAATGAATAATTTGCGTAATATATTTCTCCAGGCTTTGGCTCAGAAAGTGGGGTGATCGATAGGCTGCCCACCAAGCCACCTCCAGAGACTCTAAAGCCAGATGGTATTGATATTGTGTCTATCCTTGCAAACATATCTTTTGTATAGACTAAGTCTGGCTCTGAAAATATAGCCTCATTAAATCCAAACCTATTAACTAAAAATGAAACATATAGATAATCTGATGAATTTATTGTCATTCTAGAGTTGTTTTGCGTCTGTGGAATAATAAACTCGCCCTGTGATAATGATTGATTTGAAGAAAATTTTCCAAAAGTATATGAATTATTTCTTAGCTCACCACCAAGTAAATCGAACTTACCCTTTTTTATTCCATCGGAATTTAGTAATGTTATTTCATTTATATCCGAAATAAATAGATCATCCGGCAAGCTGCCTATATCTAGACTAGACTTTATTGAGTCACTTAGAGATATTTTCAGGCCACTCATATAGCTCGAAGCTGGAATACTCTGCGTCACCTCGCTGCATAATATGCCACTTACCTTTACCTTTCCCGGCCTTAATGACCCTGAGACCTCCAATGCCATCTGACAAGGGCCGCCCCCCTCTACAGGTGAGGGCTGCCCTGGAGTGCTTGATCTAAATAGAACCGGCTGAATGCCGCTTATGTCAATAGAGTTTGAGTTGAACAAATTATTTGAACTACTAGAGCCACTTACTGGCAAGCCCTCCAATGGCATAGTAGATAATATATCCGTTGCAGAAAATGTATAGTCAATATATACTTTTGATTCTGAAAAAGCAATATCGTTAACTAAATCTAAAACTCCTTCGCCCTCTAGAATATCTGCAGAAGGTAAAGTTATTTCATTCCCCGAATGTGATCCGTCACCATTTACTATATCATATAGCTCGATTCTATTGTAAGTTATAGAAACATCATCATCCAGCTTTCCTATTGAATCTGTAGGCAAATATATAATTCTTGATTTAAAATATCCATCATTTTTATCTGTCTTATAGATTTCTACACCATCACTATTTGTAACAGACACAACACTAACTACAGCTCCACTAGAGCTAGGCAGCTCTATTCCTATTATCATATTTTCAGAATTTACTGGCACCATAGATATTTTTGAGCTTACTTTTATGGCATAATAAACTGACTTTACACTGTTTACTTCGTACTTTGCCTTAACGCTTCTCTCTGATGCATCCTCAGCTATCTCAACTAAAGATTCCTCTCCAACTATCGAGACTCTCGAAGACCAGTCGATTGCATCAGATTTATCTTTATTTGCAGAATAATCTATATATTTATTGAAAATTTTTCTCCAAGTATAATCAGCGCTAATAACATCTGTTGAAAGAGGCAGCCTTCTTCCCTCTATTTTTACTAGGCCACTTGAGTTTATATCTCCTGAGTTTGAAGAATCTTCTGGGTCTAAAATATAAACTTCGCCAGTAGTTTTATTTACTATATTTGAAATTCTTACTATTGGACTATGATTTAGCTTAATAAAGCTATTATCGAAATTACTTACCGAGCATCTCTCATTGGTTATCACTATATCCTGGTATATATCACCAACACTTTCAACATCAGAATACCTTAAACTCTCAAGCGCTCCAGAGCTTACTTTTGAAATAATTTCTCCGTCTACCTTTTTTGTGTTTGATACAAAATGAAGTCGATCAAAACCAAATGGACTCCCTCCAGTCTCCGGATTTAAATCTTTCTTTAGCTCATAGTTCCCCCCAACAACTCCCTCGGCATCAACAAACCTCTCCACAAGCAGTCCTGACTTGCTGCCAGAAACACTCGATATTGAAACAACTGGCTGCATTGGAAGGGATCCCCCCTTGAAGGCTATCTGTCTTCGCTCCTCAGAGGTACGAGTTGGATCAGAATTAAATTGACCAATAATAAAATCATTTCTATCATCAGATGCATCACCTGTTCCGGAAATATCGGAGTATATAAAAGATTCTGAGTTACTTATTATGTTTCTTCCAAGTATGTATATATCTACCTTTCCTCCAGTTCCAGAGTTGATAATTCTAAAAGAATTATCATTAGTTTCCACTGTCTCTGTTCCATCCCTTAGCATCAAAGAGTTGCCTGGCTCAACAACTATCGCATCAGAAACTCCGCCAGTGCTTAATACTGCATTTTGATATCCAGATGATGTGCCTATGTTGGCTCCACTAAATATGGACAATATTCTTGCCCGAAATGATGAGTCAGGCTCTCGATTTGACCCCCCGAATGTCGCAACAACATTTGTTACAGAAATCGCCTCCGTAAGGTTTGTTGTATTTATTTGAAATGGAGCGACGTTTCCAAAGGTTCCTGATCTTAAACATTGAATTGGAATCTCAACTGCATATGCACCATTTAAACCTGCTAGATTTAATGATTTTCTTATTCTATTTGCAGTTGATGCCATTCTACCTCTTTCTGATGGACTGATGGTAAAGCTTCCAACTGTTTCAAATGTTGCTCCATTTTTTGAATTAACTATTGTTCCAGATGGAATTTGAATATCTGAATCCACACTATTTATTACAAAAACAGCTATACCGCTAGATGAAGTTCCAGTATTTCTAGACAGTCCGAAATTGGCGGCGAGCCGATCAAGATCTACCCCCGAGGTAGTTGCGAGAGACTGCTTTTCTGAAACCTCTAGTAAAATACTATATAATTGAGATAATTGATCTGCTTGAATATCTATAAACAGATCTCTTGATACGGTTCCGGGCTTTGTATCAAGATCAGGCTGAGTAAGACCAAGCCTTTCAATCATTGATGATACTATTTCACTAAAAGATCTGAAAGATGCCATTATATACCCTAAATTAGCCTTACTGTTATTGACTCAGAAATTTCTGACAACTGCTGAGTTATTACTGAAACAAACACATTATACAGCCTTGGATCGCCTGGATCCCTCTGCACAACAACCCCTTTGACACTCAATATCATTTCTGCAGGAGATAAAACCTGCTTTTGCATCTGCAGCCTCTGTAATGTTATTAGTTTTGAAATTCCATCATAAACAGTCTGCTCTATTGTTGCTTCTGTAATTTGATTGTTGAAATGATTTTCAGAACTTATTATTCCGAGTTCACTTCCATATTCGCGATGATATTTTATACTACCCTTATTTGTTAGTAGCATCTTTACAATATCTTGTCGTAATTTTTTATTTTTTATTACAGTCTCTACCAAGCCTTCTCTTGAAAGCTTTAGATCACCACCCTGCAACTTTAATCCAAAAGACATTGAAATATCCTATGCTTATTATTTATATATTTGGTTAAAAAATAATAGAAAAAACAATAAGAATTTTAATACTAATAGCGCCTATTAAAGGCCCTCCGGACCTTTTGATGAGCCGCCCGAAAAAAGACCTGCCTTAGAATCTGCACTAAGATGTTCTCTAAATATATCATATACTGAGTTTACAATTAGTGTTACTATATTTACAGAGTCTATAGCATTATTTCTTCCAGAACCTCCCTCAAATGACTCAAAAAAGCCATCCGGAAACTCTGTTTTCATATTTTCATACTGCTTATCATTAAGCAACCCAAGGAGTGCTCTTTCTGGAATTGAAAAAAGAGCAAGAGAAAAGGCAACAGCATCAATTATTCCAACACCTTTGTGTGATCCAAGTATCGATGATACTTGAGTGATTGCCTTATCTGCGCCTGTATCAACAACTTTTTTTTCAGCCTCATCTTTTCTTTTAATCTTAGAATCTAGAGCCGCACCAACTGCGCCAACTATCGAAGAAACCGGGCCCATCATATGCGCGCTGTTTATACTCGATGTTCTAAAGGTGTTTTCTTGAAGGTTTATTAGCTCAGAATCTACCCCCTTATTTAAAAATAACATCATTGAATCCTCGACAAGTTTCGCTGCTCTGTAATATTCTTCATTTGGGCCAGAATCTGTTACTTTTATATGATCTGTCCTTGCCCCTTCCGGCGTTGGTTTTTTATTCTCGTCTGGCTTTCTTCCAACTCTTTTTTGACTACGCCTTATTTCATCCCTCTTCTTATCCGTATGAGATGCTAGCGCCTCTATTGAATCATAGAGTCTTCCAATTATCATGGCTTCAAGCGGGCCAGATGATTCCAAAATATCAGAAGCAGATGGCCCAGCCTCTGCCTCAGGCATCTTTGGTCTTGGGAAAGTTCCCGAAGCACTATCTAGCCTTATTCTAATTACTGCCTCAAGCAATGTTGGCCTTATTCTCTTTCCACTAACCACTCTTTGTGATGATGGAAGGAATGGTTCGGCAACTATTTTTGTAGGCTCATTTATACATCTCGCTATTTCCCCATCTTGAACCGGAGGAAACAAAAGGTGAAAATGCTTATAAAAACCTTGCTTATATTCTATTTTTGATATGTTATCAAAATCAACCTCTCCCGCTCCATATATTTCTAAAAACAACTTTCTAGACCTAGAAAGATCCTCTTTTAAGGCATTTATTATTCGAAGGTAACTTCTCGAACCATTGGTTTGAGAATTTAAAAAGCCTTTAAAAGCAAGGAATGCCTGTGGAGCAGTTGCTCCTATGGGAAGGTTTGTTTTAAATGTTTTGGCAACAAACTCTATAGAGCTTGCCTCACCACGTGTTGCTTTTTTTATTATATCAATTGCATTATTAATTTCCTTCATAGCTTCATCGTCTACAACTGGATTCATATCCTTTGCACTACCTTCCTTTATAAAGTTGTACATCCTACCCTCATGAACCCTTAATTCTTCTGCAATTTGTCTCATATTTAGGACTCCAGCAAGTCCGTTTTTCATCGCAGCTCTTGGAATTCCCTCATCTAAATTTGTAGATATCAAGCTAAAATTACCCTTTGAGTCAACAGAGTACAGGCAGGTCCTACATGCCTGTATATCGCTAGATGATGGCATGCCTATCATTCTAAGAAATGTATTTTCATAGGATTCAAGCGGACCCTGTCTATCTGATATTAATTTAATGCCAAAGGGACTATTTCCCTCATCGTCGATCGGCATCCAGGATGACCTCATTGTTGACAGAAGACTAAAAAAACTTGAAAAACTATCAAATGCGGAAAATAAAGCTTTTGTATATTCATTAACTGACTTCTTACCAGAAGATGCCTCCTCCAAAAGCTCCTTTGAAATGTCTTCTCCGCCAAGGGTTAGTCTTATTATTTCTTTTGATGACTCTACCTTGCTTATTAGGGTTGACTTTCCTAATTTTTTTGCCGCTTTTATTTTTTTTTCAATATCAGTAGACATTTAGTTTTCCAATTCAGTCCCGAAAACTTGCGGATTAGACTTTGCCAAACCAGCATCATTATCACTCGACCTAGTAGACTGCTTACTCTTCTTATAGGCTATTGTTAAGACTCTATCAATTTTCATTATTGATCCAGGGCCGAATAGCTGACTATCAAGCTCTGCATCTCCAGCCGAAGGTACGCAATCAACATCGCCATCAGACAAATTGTCACCATCCGGCACAACAATACCTCTTTCTGCCCAGGCCTTCACCATAACACCACAGATATATGCTCTTATTCTTACTTGCCCGTGAGAATCTGCCATTACAGCGGCAATATATTTTTCACCCTCTTTGACTATCAGCTCTGCTCCATCATCATTTGGAGCAACAAGCCTTGCCGTACCCCCCGTTGTATCGCTGACTATTTCCACCCTTATATTAGAGCTCCAGTCACCAGCTTCAGACAAAGGATCATCATGAGAATCTCTTGGTAAAATTTCTACAAAAACTCTCTCTCCTGCAATTGCTGATACAAAATCACCAATTCCTGATGCATATTCTGCAGCACCAGTAACGCTTGGCAAATTAGTTACTCCATCATCAATATCCTCGTTAAAGTCAGTGGTTGGATCAACCATTGGAATTCCAGATGGCTCAGTATCTGCAATAAGCTTAAAACCAGTATTTAATGGATTTACAACCCAAGAGCAAGTATCGTCAATTGCACCACTAACACAATCTCTTAACGTATCATAAAGATCAGACACTTTATCCATATCCCACTTTGATTGATCCAAATTTGCCAGCAACTCTTCAACGCTCCCAGAATTTGATAGTGCATCGAAAATTGAATCGGTACCAGACTCAATAAAATTCTTTAAAAGCTCTATACATGACTGCGTATCGGTTACTATTGGCCTAAAATCATCCGGCCAAACTCTTTGCAAATCTGCATCTGGCGTATTAATATCAAATATTGCACCATTTAAATCAGCAGTTTGACATGCTTGAGATATATCATCTGCAACCTCCCTCATGTCAAAGAAATAAAGCCTTGGAAAATCCAGAATAGACAATGTTTGAACTGCAGACCTAAGAGTATCTAAATCATCAGATGTTGCCATAAAGTTTTTTATCGGATATTCAGGATGAGGAAGCATATCCGCCCAACCATCAGCTGGCCTATCTATAAACTTCTCGCCCATTGGATCTATCTTATCCGGACCAGCGCCAAATGCTATTGCATTAATTGCTTCAATTATTAAGTTTAATAGCACGATAATAGTTAAGTCAATAAAGTCTAATACAAGCCCAATTAGTCCTGTTGCATCCGCTTCAATCTTTGGCTCATCCCATCCTTCATCAACTGATTTATCTGAGCTAAACGCATGAGAGTTTAAATCAATCTCAGGATTAAGTGCAGCTACTGCCGTTGCATTTGCTTGCATGCCAACTATTTTTTCACCAGGAACTCCCCCAACTTTTCTAAAAACGTCCTTCTTTTCAGTAGAAGTTTTCATTTTTGGCGCAGATAATTGATTTATCAACTTAGCCTTTATGGAGGTTATTCTATTTCCAGAAAATGAAATACCATTTTCTTTTATAAAATATACATTTGCATTATCGTCTATTATTGCAACCTTTGGAACGCCAGGAAAAACTTTTTCAGTAGTTGTCTCTATCAATGGCTCAATTGGAGTTCCATCATCCTCATACTCCCTATGATAGCTTGATACGGGCATTGTTAACGGCGCAATATTATCTGTCCCCTCTAGAAAAAACCCAGTATGTCCGTCAACCGGACTGACAAAGCCAGTTCTGCCATCCTGCGCGCTGCTTGGTGATGATTCTGAAACTGCCAACTCCTCTCCTCTCAAAGATAATACTGCTGGAGGAGAATCCAAAGACTGAAGGTCACTAATTAACTTTGGGTCATAGAACATTCCAAAAAACCCATCAAACGCTAAGTTATCCGTTTTGCCAGCGCTATTAAATTCGAACTTTATATCTAATGCATTTGAATTATATTTCACTGATTTTGAAAATGAAACACCAAATGTTGCATTAAAATCTTGATCAGAGTCAAACCTTAGTGTCTCACCTTTAACTTTTTCAAAGCCATCGTCCGTCTCCTCCCCCAAAAAGATATTCTCATGACTTCTGTCTAAAGTTGTTATCTTCAATCCATTTTCCGGCTCAACCAGAACATCATCTGGCAATCCTGCGCAGCCCTCTATTCTTGGCCTGTTATTATAAGAATTCGAAGGAGTATTTCCACCAGAGGTAACGCAATCAGGAGGCCACTGCGTATAGCTCTGAGCCAAAGGCAGAACTTTACTTGGGTCTATATTTCCATTGGGCATTGCCTTGCCAACCACCATCCCAGCAATCATCGTTGGATCAAGACAGGTTTCGGCATCTCCAGGTGGATCCATATTCATGCTTCCACGACCTGTTGAGCAACTAAAATTAAATATCAACTCCATCATCTCTAAGAACATCAATAGTATTCCCAAAATTGGCTCAAGAACCTCTATTTCGGAATTTAGACTAAAAAGATGTTCGCTTAAAGTTTTTTCCAGCGCCTTTATAGAGCCATAGTCTTTCTTTTTTATTGCATTATCAAGTGCTACAATTATTTCATTAATTGCAACCATCCATCCGATTATCTTTATAAATACGCACTGCAATAATTCAAGTAAGTGCAGTAGCAAATTTAGCAACATCAATGGTATTGATATTTGTGGCAAAAGCAATAATAGGTCATATAAACAAGCAAACAATCTTACAACCGCTCTTGCTGTTTTCCATGGGTTCAATAATGCGCATAATACATCGATTATGCACATAATTACCTTTATCGGTATATATAATAGCTGCAAGTTTCTCAGATTAAATTTTAACTCCGCAGTTAAATGAAAAGATAAATCACAAAAACTATTTATAAACTCTTTAGCAGTAGATGAAACATCCATTGTAAATTTTGTAAATTTTAATAGGTACTTTTTGATTAGCCTCTTAAGCTCTTTTATCTTACCCTTTGCGAAGTCACCTGCCCCAGCCAAATCCTTCATTATCTCATCGACAAGTACCGAAAGGTTGTCTCCAATTGATGATCCCATCTTTTTAGATTCTTTGTTTGCATTTGATATCCTCAATGTTTTGCAGGGATCAAACTTATCTAAATGGCCCTCCTCAAACTCTGGTACTATAATGTTTGCTGTTACTTCTATTCCAGAATATGCAATCGGGCCTACAACATCCACCCTTAGATCCGCAATAAAATAAAATGTATGCTCATCTGTTCCTATTGTAGTAACTTTTAGCTTTTTCTTTGGAGTAAGAACCAAATCTTTTAATAACTTTTCATCGTCTGTTTCGCCCGGCATTTTTTCTGGGTAATAGATAGTTGGACTACCCTGCTCTTGAACATATAAAAGCTCTGGTATGTTAAATCGAATGCCAGAAGAATATTTAGATAATGCTTTTACAGATATCTTATATTCTGTAGCACTATCATTTGCGATTAATATTGATGAAGGAATTATTGCTCCACTATTTAAAAATATAGCTCTTGCATCAACGCTATCCAAAAGGCCATTACTGTCCCTACTAGAACTTGTTGGTCCAGATATATTTAATGGATCTTTGCCCGTTAGAAGGTCTAGCCCAAAATCTCCGATAGGATCCTCTGGCACCGGGTCTGATGGTGCAAACCCACCTGATGCACTAAGGGGAAATTCCGAAGCAACCTTGAGGCCGGAATCTGGATCTGGCTTATCCTCAGTTTTAATGCCGCCCACTACCTTCGTCTTTCCTTCTTTTGAAATTTTTTCACCGATATAAAGATCTACATTTGGCTCTATTTTTATCGGATTTATTGGAATTATATCAATTCCACCATAAGTTTTATTATTCTTTCTCCCTAGACTGGTTTGAATTATTCCTTCGCTATGGATTGGTATTGAATTATCATCTATATTTAGCCCAGTTAACCCGGATGAATTATCAATCGGAAGCCCATCTCCACCCTTTACATTAGTGAGTCTAAGTTTGTTTCCAGAATAAACTATACCATTCAGTGAAAACGTTAAATCTGATGCATTCCTGATATGCGCAGTTGACCCTCCATATATTGAAGAGTCATATTCTATATTATAGAGTGTATCGTTAACAATAAGGCTAACATCAACCCAACCGCGCACACCTGATGTAACCTCATCATAAACTATTGCTCCCATCCCACCTGTGTCGAGGTCAACAATATTTGGAGTTCCCAAAATCGGAACGCCATCTAGTGCCAGCTTATACTTAAACTTTGAATTATATCCTTCGAATACTGCTGCTAAATTTTCAATCCTATCTTTTACGAGTATTCTTTGGCTGTTTTTCTGCTGTGTAGTTGATACATAAACGTCAAAATCTGTTAATGTTTTCTTATCTTTTGTGCTTAATTTTTTTATTATATCCGTACTACTTACATACCCACCCTCTTCTCCAATTTTAGAAAAAAGCCCCGTTATATTTGGGTGTGTTATAAATGCAGATTGCCCAGAAGATCCTTCGTTTGTTGGTCCAATGCGAACCAATGCATGCTTCTCATACAGCTGCAATGCACTAATAGTATTTGTTGAAGTTATATCTCCAATTCTTTGGCTTAAAATTATAAAATAAGCAAACTTAAGGTTTGGAAGCTTTGTAAAGTTTAAGGCATGCTTGCTTCCCGGAAAAGATAATTCAGCAGAATCACTTCCGTTAGATGCAAAATCTCCAGACTTACCTAGCTTAAACTCTATATTTTTTGCAATCTGGGCTATTTCAACACCATCTATGATTTGATCTGGATTCTCTACGTCTATAATGTGAGAGTCCATTGAAAAATCATATATAGGATTTCCATCTGAAATGCCACCCTCATTACATATCATTAAGTAGGCATAAAGATTATTTGATGGCTTTAATATTCCACTCTTAGATCCTAGCCTTATTGTTGCGCTACTACCATCTGATAAAATTGGAACATTATAAGCATATTTTATTCCGTCTAATTCACCATACCCATCTGGAAATATCTCATTTAATGGATCTTTTATTTTTGTAAATGGAATCTTCTTTTCGTCCAAACCCTCCTTTGTCGCATCCTCATCAACAACTTGGAGCAAGAAATCCCCCACTGGATATTCCATTCCATTTTCAGATAAAAATCTCAGCTCAAGATCCCCAACATTACCCCTTAATCCAGTTAGTTCATTAAATGATGCATCAAAAGCTTCGCCACTAAACTCAAGCTTGGTATCAGTACTCTCTATCAAGTCAATAAAAGGATTTGAAAACATCATATCCCTTTCTTGATTTCCCTCTACAAACCTTATCCCGGTTATTCCATCTAAATTTTCGCCCTCGAATACAAAGTGTGGATAATCAGATCCTTTTACAATAAACTTTTTATGAAACTTAAACTCTAAAGAAAGCTCAATATTATCTGGAGGACTTCTTCTTGCCTCTATGTATCTATTAGTTGCCTTAAATATTTGGCCGTATTCATCGATAACATATACAACAAACTTTAGAGACTTCTCTTCGGAGAACATATGCAGCTCTTTTGATGAGAATGGCACACTATAAAACTCTCTATTGTTTTCTTCATCTTTTATTAAAATTGATGGCCCAGAATTTCTTAACCACAAAGCTGGAATCGATTTTGGCCAATCCTGATGCTGCTTATCAACTTTTGATATTGTTTTTACATCTTTTAGATCTATAAAATTACCGCGATTAGATGACATTAATGATCTTACTGAGCATATCTTATTTTTAAAATATATTGCATCATTCTCACTCATTCCAATCGTATCAAAGTCTGAATCATTTAGTAATGCGACATCTGACCTATTCATCTCTCCCAATAGCTTGCCAACATCATCGATTCCAACAGTGCTTAAATCAACAGTGTTTGGATACCCAAGGTCTTTTATGTTAAATTTTGTATCTCCAATCTGAAATATATATGGATCTTCTATGTCAAACTTATTAATTACGCCAGATGATCCAAGAGAAAATATTTCAGAATTATATAGCTGCTTATCTAACTCCACAAATACATTTGAATAGCCGTCTAATCGCGCAGCAGAAACATCTCCCTCTCCAAGCCCAAATAGCGTTGGGTTTTCGCCGGAAGTTGGAGGCTCCATCATATTTGGAGCAGAAAATATTTCAACATATTGACTACTAGGCTTTAACTCGTATGTCGATGCAATATTTCTAACATCAATTGCAGGAGCTAGAAAAAAATGACACTTGTCCAAATTTGTATCACCAAGCCCAAATAAAGAAAAGTCTATAAAAGCATCTGAAGATCCTCCATACTGAATTGATGCAGACTCTAATACTGGACTTATTGCTCTTGGTACAGCAAGTCTTTTCAAGCTATATTTACTATCTAGCTCTGCTTCTAATGCAAAAAATATCCTTCGGAGATTATCTTTGTTACCAGCGCCAAGATCATAAAAGTTATCAGAGCCCCCCTTACTGCTCCTGGCAGAAAGGTCTGGGCTCTTTAAAAAAAGAGAGTCCTTATACGACGTATAATATCCAATGTCTGGAATGGTAGAAGTTGCAGATTTTAGCCCAACCAGCTGATTATTAGTGAGATGATAAATTGGGAGCAACTCAGTTAATACGCTCGCTACATCATCATCTGATAAGTTATCATAATTTTCACTTAAATTTATAGCTATATCTTGAATATATTTGCCCGAAGAACCAACAAGGTCTGCTTCGCCTAGCGCTACAGAAATCGCGCTTATCATCTCGGCTAATATTTGAAATGGGACAAATTTAAAACCGCCAACGTTATTTAATATTTTTTTATTAGGACTCTCTTCTGCAGATTTTACTATATTATCTGCATCAAGTATATCTTTTGCAAACTCACTTTTTAGATATAGCTCGGGTATTCCAGCATTTATCCATGATTGGTCAGGAAATAAGTCCAAAGCTCTATTTGCAGCAACCCTGATCACACTAAGCGAATCAATGGCCTCACCAGAAACTAGCTCATCCTCATCATCCAGCAGGGACTTATTTAGGGCAGAATCAAAGCCCATTATCTCTCTTCGATAACCATCAGAGTTTATCTTTTTTCTGTTTTCTTCAATGATTTCTTTAACTTTTTGAGAGTCTCCTTCAACCGTCTCAGTATTCATGTTTATTCCAGAATAACCAGAGATTTTTAGTATTCCTCCGCCAACTGTTGGCAGCATTTCTCCCATATTCTTTGGATAAACAACAGAGTACCCCAATTTTGGAGTTGTTTCTTGACTCTTCGGCGTATTACAGCCAACGTTATATTCTAAATCATTTTCTGATTCTTGATCGAGTGGCCCACGGATTTTGGGCAATATTGAACTAATTTCTGTCATTTAATATATTTTCCACTAACTAAAAATTAAATAATTTTCTCAAACTATTTTACTAACTATTTCGCAAAAATTAATAGACCATCATATCAAATAATTTATTGTATATTAAAGATATATTACTATGCCTTAGCCCGCTCAATGGCCTTAGTTACTCCATCCTCAGTAGCATTTGAGGTGCTCTTTGAGACGGTATCCTTTCCAGCGGGCCTGTCTGCTAGCCCACCCTCTCTATTGTGAATCTTTGTAGCTGATAAAAATAAATTGTTGGTGGCCTCAACAATGATATCTCCCTTTTGTCTTAGTACCATCTTTCCATTTGCCATGCCAGCTATTACGATTCCCTCGCTAGAAATTGAGATAATATAATCAGATTCAGTTCTATCCACCGCAGATGATGAAGCCTCATCCTTCTTTCCCATAAAGCCTTTGTCAGTTACATTTACTCTTAAATCAAACCTTCCTTGATTAAATTGATCCCCATTTCTGCCGCCAATATTAACCGCAACACTTCCATCCGTTTGCAATACTGCGCTTCTCCTATTTTTATCCATACCCAACCAAGCAATTAGGCTACCTGCGGTATCAAGAACAATACTCTTTGAGTCTGCAGAGTCACTGCCAACAGACATTTCCAAAGATCCTTCTAGATTTATGTTTGCGCTCTTCCCTCCGGCAGAGATAGTCTTTCTAGATGAGTCCGATACTTTTACTGATATTTCATCAGATCCACTTATTTGAAAATTATTTCCCAAGGCATGGTTTACTCCACCAATGACTCCTAGCCTTTCGTCTTTTTCTACGGATGTTCCACACACAACAGTTCCTCCGCCAGAATTCATTGCGGGAGACTCTCTTGAGACAACTACTGCTGATGCAAATTTTGTTATTTTTTGTTTTGTTCCATCTGTTGGATCAATTGTCGCAGCATCAGAGTCTAGTTCAAAGCAAAATGGCAAGCCAAGATTGCCATTGGTTATTCCTGTGCCAGTATCTACAGAGAATGGCGGAATACTAATCGATGATATTAAATTTGCAAACAACATTTCTGCAGCTGCATACATATTGTGGTGCTTGGTTGGATTAACCCTAACATAATCTGCTTCTCCAGGAAAGTACCCCCATTCATTTGAATATCTTATTCCTGTTGGCCGATCAGTTTTTTTGCTATCAACTACATCAGGATATACAACCTTGCCATCAGCGTCTCTTAGCGTTACTGGTATCTTTTCAGACTTACCAATGTAAGTATCAACCGAGACTCGATCGCCCTCCTCAACAACTGATCCATCATTCCTACTAAGGTTGATTGATGATAAATAAGGGATATTACCCGTGTCAGAACTCTTTGGAATATTAAGCTTAATAAGTCCTTCTTTGTCTATGCAAAATTTAAAATCACTAGAATCAACTTTTCCTTCATCTTTTTCAGTATTTGTTGATAATTGAAAGTGATACCCAATACCCCTTCTCGTTACTCTTTTTGCCTCCTCAAACTTTTTCTTTTTATCTTTTCTTGGAACAACTCCTCTTGGACCACCATAAGAAAGAGACATATAATTTATATCTAGTGTTCGACCAAACCTGTCAACCATATTTCCTGCAATAACCTCTATTAGCTGGCCCTTGCCTAGTTCTAAAACATTTTTATCATCATTTTTTAAGGCTATCCTGGCAGACTTTTCTCGCAAAACCTTTAAGGCGTCTTCTGATTCAGTCTTATTCCATTCTTTATCAAATCCATCAAATCCGGCAGACCTTGGGAATTCATTTATTACTTGTCTATATTCACAAATTGGTATATTTCTTGGTTTCGATCCCATAACCACATCATATGACTGCTCACCATAAAAAAGGCCTCTGAGCTCACCCTCAACATTAAGGGTTCCTCCTAAATCATTTTTTGTATAATCCTCTATCGTATAAGAAGACTTGCCATTACTAAATCTATAGACCTCTCCCGACCTAACTATTGATGCCGATGTAACCTTTTTATGATAATGAGATGAAAAGCTCAATGTAGACTTTGTAAAATCCCAATTTATTGGACCCATGCTAACACCAGAATCATCCGGAGCCAAAATGCTAAATCCACCTCCTCCAAGAGTTAAGTCTGAGTCCTGACTCGAAATAATAATCTCACCATCTTTTGTTGATTCCGATGGCCAATTTGGCGTTCCAGCCTTTATTGTCTTGGACAAATCATCATTATCTGAGTTAGATATTTCTGATTCAGATTTTAAAAATCCAATTATTATAAATTGATCATCATCCCTGCATCTAAATGCTAGAGCCTGCCTTCCCTTTAGACTGTTTAAATCTGAAGATATCCCCTTTCCTGCCCCCAATACTGTTGGCATTAGTGTCGCATAAACCTCTGGACTGCTAGACACCGTACTTCCAGGCTGCCTACACATTAGCCCGGCATTATCTGAGGCAACGCCCGTAACGATTATTTTTCTTGCAGCAAATTCGGTAAATGGATTTCCTTCTGAATTATAACTCATTATCCAAATATATCCTCAAAAAAGCCTGGCTCCCTATTCGCCTTATAATTATTAATAACAGTTAAAAGTCCCACTTCAACTATTTCATTTTTGTCCTCCATCGCCACATGAAGGTCGAGCCAAGCCCTTTGGCTCGGACCACCGATTGGCAAAATACCTGCTGCATGCTCCTTTTTTATCTCCGAGTCTTCACCCCCAAGAGCTGCTGTTAATCTTCTGTCGAAACACCTTAGCGTCCCTATCTTGCCAACGTCATCTTTTCTGTCCAAATAGACTATTTGCTCTATTATTTTATTTGAAGATATAGGGGTAACAGGAATATTATTTGGAAGGCGTAACTTTTTGGTCTTTGCTCCAATTCCGAATATGCCGCCTTCGGTCATTCCCATTGGATTCTCAAGCATTTCTCGCATATAATCTATATTCCGCTGCGCAGAAGATATCTGCATAGAATTTTTTGAGTTTTCAACAAACGCCCTTATTAGAACATATTTGTTTGCTATTAAAGACCCCATTAAATCAATCATCATATTTGTAAATCTGACCTCATTATCAGAGTATGACATAATCTCTTCGACTCCAACACTAGATGAGGGAAATATCATTGAACAGTCAGGCCTTAAAGGCCTATATGCATCATCACCCGTATCACTTCTATATGTAATTATACTTTGTTCAACTATATTTTTTGAAACCTGTTGGCCTATTACATCTAGCGGGCTAGGAAGATAAGAGCCAGGTGGATGTCCATAGGTTAGACTTAGCCTAGTTCTAAATTCACTACCTTGATTAAAAGAATGATCTACAGACTCCACGTAATAAAGCAAGCCCTTTGAAGGTATATATACTGTATCACCCGGCTGGTAAAATTCATTGCCTGCAACGGTTACTGTTCCTCTATTAATATTTGCACGAGCCAATTGAAGTTTCAATATTGCATATGGCCTGCCTTGCGTTTCTGAGTCGCTTATAAAAGGAACACTCTCTGATCCTGCTCTATATCCATACTGCCTCCATAAATCAAAATCAGCAGAGCCAGCCCAAAAATATAAGCTATCTGTAGAGTTGTTTAGATTATTTGCCAAGCCCAAAGGTGCCGTTCCGGTAACGTCAAACCTAGTATATTGTGGTGGCGTTTCAGAAAAATTCATCGAAATTATATCATGATCTCTTATAATCAATCTTGATCCCGAACCAGGCCCTAAGAGATTTCTTCGATCATCCTGTATCAAATGGTCATATATAGACCCGCTAAATATATCACCTCTTATTGCACTAATCGCATTCCCCATACCATCTGCGACCTTTTGAAGAGATCCAATCGCACCAGCAAAGGGGCCGGTCTGCTCTTCGTCAGTATTTTTAGTAAAAAGCTCTTCTATTTGACTTAATTCTTCTTTCTTTTTTAAATTATTTTGCAAGACTCTTACATTCTTATCTCTTGCTGAGATAGCCATCTTTAGCTTTTTTAGCAAACCATTATTATCTATAGATATTCCTTCTTTTTCAGCTTGAGTAAAAGTAAAATCTTTTGCAGTAAACCCACTATCTTTGTCAATATTTAAACCATTTGCTGGATCTATTCCGTTTTGACTAATAAAGGAGTTTCTAATATTGTTTAAGTTCTCAACTGTTGAATGACCCGCAGACCTTGCGGGAGGAAACCCAAACGCTTCCTTTCCATCATCGAGATTTACCGTTACGCCGTTAGCCTCCTGAAACAGGGAGTCTAAATCACCCAATATTATATTGGTATTACCAAAGAGTACATCACCTTTATTTTCTCTTGCAGTTGCCCTTAGGCTTAGCCCATTTCCGGTTAAATTATCATTTCTATCTGAAGATCCAAAAACAGTTATTGAAGATGATGTATTTTCGAGAGATAATATTTTTTTATCTACATCTATTCCAAAAAAATCAAGGGAGTCTGGACCAGAATTTAGCGGAGGCATATTCGGTATTAAATTTCTATCTGGATACCTTCCCATAAGCAGCGCTATTAGAGCTATTTTTATGTTCAAAGTATGAATTTCTAAATATAATTGGTCTATTCTATTTTGAAACATTGAAGTTATGAAGCCTGGAACTATCGGAGATCCCTTTTGCATCCCGCTAGAAATCGCATCTTTTAACACGCTATATGGAACCCTATTCCATTGAGGTGGACGAAACTCCAGGTGCCCATTGGTATTGCAAAAAAATTCCATATTTAAAGTTGAAACTGCAGTATTTATTTGATCAAAAGCATTTGTATATCCAGCAGAAAATAATGGCCAACCACTCTTATTTAAATTTAAAATAAATGGCTTTAACTCAGTAGAGTCATATTGGTCTGATACTATAAAAAGATTTCTGTCTCTATTGAGTTTGACATCTTCAACTCTTCTTTGCGCACCAACCATCATTAGCGCTCTCGCATAACCCTTGTCAAAAAGAGAGCTATCACTTGATGCGCTACCAAAAAGATCAAGCTTTAATGATAATCCGCCAGAATTATCGTCCGCAACCGCCTCAAGGCCAAGCTCTACTTGCTTTTTTATTGCTGACTCAATTGACTTAGATTCTGTTTCAAGCGAACCTATTAGTATTGAATTTTGTGTCTGCTTTACTTTTTTTAACTCTGCTATTCTTTTATTTATCACCTTTCTTTTCTTTTGTAGCTTCTCAATGTTTGAATTAACTTTTGTCTTTATACTTTGATTCTGAAGTGTTTTTTGCACAGACTCCTGATTCATTGTTATCATTCTATATGGCTTGAAGTTTCCATAAAAACTATTTTGATTCCTTACTGAATCAAGAACTCCTGTTATGGGGTCCTGAGGGTTTAACTCAGCTGCAGATCCCTTGGTTGTAGTATGAGCTTCCAAGGAGTTTTCCATAAATGTCTGCACATTATATGGTTCGCCCACAACAAGTATGCTCAGTATGTTTGCTATATCAAGGTTTGTGAATATTTGTTCTGCTATAGTCAATCCATAATGCTCTTGATTTGTTTTTTCTTGCCTAACACCCTCGCCAACCGGGTCATGTGCCTGAAACCCTGCGGTTGCAGTTAAGATGCCAGTTTTCCACCTGTAAACAAAACCATTAGGGTGCTGTATTACTTTCGATCCAAACAAAGAGCCGTCTCCATTGAACTGGCCCTGCATAAGATTTTCTTCACTCGCATTTTGACCAGACAGTATTCCGTCATCATAGGATAAAAATCCTGTTGCCAATAATTTTTTATTTTCGCTTAAAAGTGTTTGACCTTCGCTATAATTAATGCTGCCATCATCATTTCTCTTGTATTCAAATGGAGTTAGCGGATCTTCTAAAATACCCTTTTTGTTAGCCAATGCTGGCTTTTTACAAAATCTAGTCCACTGCAACCATTTCATATTATCTTCACACTGAATACTGAGAGTCCATTCTCCACCGTTAAATGATTCAGATGTTGAAGTTACAATACCTCCATAAACATGTATTTTGCCAAATGAACTATCTGATTCGGATCTAATCTTCTTATAAGCATCAAAACTTATCGCATCTGATCCGTAAAGCTCTTTTTCTGCCTTTAATATGTTCTCGTCAACGTCCAAGTGCTTTCCATCGATGGAGCTTGTTGGCATAGACTTATAATCCATCGTTTCATAATCTTCTAAAGTTTTATTTCCTCTAATATAGAAGTTTACAGAGTCTGCTGGATTTATTATTGGCTTGCCCAAATAAAAGGTTCTCATCCTTTCTCTTATATGGCCAACATCTATTTTCAGCTTAGAAAGAGATTCTAATACATTTCTTGCCCCACTAAGAATCTTGTTTTTATTTGGGTCATATTTAGAATACATTCCACTTTCAAGTCTATTGAAAATACCTGATGATCCGCTCATTGCCTCATCTATTGCAATCTCTATATCATCATCAGTGACATACATAATTCTATATGGATCAAGTATATTTATGCTTGCACCACTTGGGTTAGAAGATAAATCGCACTTAGTCGAGAAGCTAGTAAACATATTGAGCTCAATAGCGCCAGTGCCTGGGCCTGTTCCATAGTCGGTAGATGCAGATGGGTCTACTATCCAAGTTGTATAAAGACTGTCTTGAGCAAAGGCATTTCTTCTTATTAAATCTATTAAGTTATCGTGTGCAGACTCATACTTTGCGGCAGCTGGCGTTGACATTATTGCAGACCCAAGGTCACTAAAAAAATTACCAGAACTATTTCTCTCAGCCTCTTCTTCTTTTGACTGCATTATAGAGTCCAAATCAAACATTACTTGAGACAAGAGGTTTAAACTATATTCTTGATATTCAGAAAAAAAGTTTTTAAACTTAGTTAATGATTCAAAAAGCCTTATTTGCTCTACCTTGCCTGCAAAAAGAGCCTTTGTTGCTCTTAATAGCATTTTTTCAGTAGCATCCATCCACTGTAAATCATTTGAATCTTTTAATGAAGAAAATTCTCTTTTTCTTATTATAATCGTAGCCTCTGGAGCCATACTGACTATATTTCTAGTTTGTGGCTCAAATAACTTATTTTTATCCCTATTTACAGATAACCTATAGCCACTAGATGTTAATGTTTGCTTTTGACCCTGAGAGCTGCTACTCAATGATGGTGATTCTGCATTTTGAATAAACGCTGGATCATCTCCGGTCATTATTCCTCGCATTGCCTCGTTAACCACAGACAATGCAAAATTCTTTAACTCTTTACTGCTCATTATTTAAAACCTAACTTAATAAGATTATCTACGATTTAACGGCTGCTTTTCTTCTCCGTCTTGAGGCCCCTCTTTATCAACACTTATTCCCTCTGCTTTTGAATTACTTGAGTCAGAAAAATTTACAACCCCACCACCCTGAAAGCTCAACTCAGTTCTTTCTATATTTGCATTATTAATAAGGCCTGGAGTATAAACAGATGTATATGTCGCTTCTGGATTTTCAGTTATATCCATTCCTATATTTGGCTCCGTAGCTTTTTTCGTTGTGCCATCTGAAGAAAGAGGGTTTCTATGCCACGGCATAAAGTTAAGTCTTTCCCCTGATCTCCTAGTAACCTTAAAGGAAAACTGATAATTGAATAAGCCTGGCTCTTGTGCGGTTTCCGTAACTTGAAAATTTTCAAAAAAACCTCTATATATCTCTCCTTGATGATATAGGTCTATTGAAGTCGCAAAAGATGCAAGAGAGGGTGGTAAAGAAAAGGTTTCAAAACTTTCCTGCTCATATGGCTGCCTAAAACCGTCCATTATGCTTGATACGCCGTTTGCAACCCTAGAGCCAATACCTCCAAGGGCAGCATCAACAACTCCAAGTGCAGTTACAACATCGCTTAAATTACTTCCTCCTGCAATCTTTACCTTATTCTTTAGCTCTTCATCTGCCCTTTTTCTATCAATCATATCTCTAAATTTTATTTGCTCATGTCTATAAATATCTCTTAAAATATTTATGCCCTCAATTCCAGACGAGCCCGTAGTTCCGCTAGCCTGAATTGATCCAAGCTCCTCTCCCCAATATTGTACAATATATCCACCTTTTGTCAATTGCGGTTTAATTAGCTTTCTATCGTTTAAAGTGAAGGTTTGCGGATTTAAATACATAACTTTAATTTCTTTTTTAAAAACGTTTCCATCCTCTAAATGATCATCTTTTGAGTATACAGGCAAAAAGAACATAATTGTTTCTCTCTGCTGTGTAAAGCTAGAATTTATCTTTCTAGTTGGCATAGTATTATCTCCTTTCTCCAGTCCTAGACTTTGCCTGATCTACCAACTTTAAAAAATCTTTTGCATTTTCAGAAAAACCTATATTTATACTTTGTGGCTTATTTAACGTTTCAATCAGCTTGTCAATTGAGGACTTTAGGTCATTCGCTGGCTTTTGCTCTTGAATCTCTTTCTTCACAGTTTTTAACTGCGCTTCTCTCGCCTGCCTTGCAGCATTTGCCGCTGCATCAGCCCTCTTGGCCGACCTTCCCTCAATCTCATCTTTCATCAATTTGTCTAATTTATTTTCAAGTTTTTGATCCAAATTTTTAAAATACTCCCCAGTATTACCCTCAGCCAAAAAGCCCTCAGCCTCTCTTCTTGCTGCACCAATCGCACTAATCACCTTACCTCCCGCAACCCTGTCAAAAACTCCTCTAGCCCTCATCTTCATCATTATTGTTTGTTCTTCAAGAGAGGCGGCAGCTCTTGCTACGCTAAAGTCTATTTTCTTTTGAATATCAAAAGTTTTATCATCTGCTTTTTTCTGCTCCTGTATCTGCTGCTCAAGCTTTCTTACCATGTCTGTATCGCCGGATGCCTTTGCCTCATCTAGCTGCGATAGCATTTCCAAAGTCCTTGTTGCATCAGCTCCAGTTATACCATACTGGCTTCCAAGCATCTGCTGCTGAACATAAAATGCATTTTGCAGAGATGGATCTTCCGCCGCTTGCTTTACAGTTACAATATCACCTCCAGTAAATGATGCCAATGTGTCTCTCATTCCTGCAACCATTTGTGATGCTATTGCAGATGAATCTCCAGTCTTTTCTGCATCAAGCATTGCAGCCTGAAGTCCTATTGAGGTTCCAAGCATACCAGAGTTAGCACTAGCCCCACCAATCTCAAGACCACCCCTTTGAAATGTCAGATAAGCAAGTCCATAATCCTGCGTAACTTTATTTAGCGCCCTTGAAAGACTTGATGTCAAATCAACCGCGCTTTCAATGCCCAGGCCCATACTTTCGAGAGAATCAGTGAAGCCACTCAAGATTGGCCTACCAAACTCTGCTGTCATTCCAAGCTTTTCAAAGCCGGAGGCCGCCCTCATTAGGCCTTGCGAAACTGAATCAACGCTAAGGCCAGTTTCCTTGGCGACCTCACTATACATACCAAATGTTTCAATAGACTCTTGAGCCGTCATGCCCTGAACCTTCATCATTCTATTTAGCTGCCTAATATATGTAAATTGATCCAGGCCAATAGCATTTGATTGTGCTGTTGCAGCCGCTAAAAGCGATGTTTTTTCAGCCCCAATAGAAACCGTTTCAGACAAATCTGATAAAGATAAGTTTGTATTTTTTGCCGAACTAGCAAAAGCCTTTAAAGCATCAGCGCTTAAATAGACGCTCTCTCCAAACTCTGAAGATACCGCTTTTCGCATTGTGCTGACAAAGCCTTCTGCGTCATCTATTGTCTCTCCAAACCTTTTGCCAAGATTAAACATTTCATTGGAATATATTCGATGTGTTTTCGTTGTCCTATCAACAGCTGCAGTGACAGATTCGAACACTTTTATCATATCTTTTACGATATCCGTTGCCCCACCCACAACAGCAGTGCCTACTCCAAACGCTTTGCTAAATGCAGGTCCAACTAATGGAATTTTCTTTAGCAAATCTGTAGGCAAAAGGCCCTCTAAAAGTGCTGAACTTTCCTTTATTACACCCATTGCGCTGACTACGCTCGATTTTAAGCTTTTAAAGGCACCCTCTCCCTTGTAGCCTGCATCTGCAAGATTGCCAAATGCATTACCTGCATTTGTAGCTATGTTTGAAAATCTCTGAAGTGTAGTTGTTGCCTTTTCTAGGGCGTCACCTGATCGGCTAGCGTTTTTGCCCACCTGTTCTACTGCCCGGCCAGTCTCCCTAAGTCTCTCTCTTATTTCTGACTGCTTAACGCCAATCTTGCCCATGGTGTGTAGAAAGTGCTTACTTTTTGTATCTGCTCCTAAAATTGATGCCCTTAGATTATCAATTTCTTTTTGCAGTTGTGCTATCTTTGGGTCAGCCATAAAAATCCTGAGATATTTGCTATCTTACTTCTTTATAATCTTAGAGAGACCGCTTATATCACTCGGCAGTCTTCTTCTATCTCCGTTGCTATTATTTGTATTATAATTAGTATTTTCATACTTGTTACGAAGTATATCCAATACCTCATCGGATATTATTTGGCCATCTTCGATCTTTTTATTAAATTCTTCGTCTGATTCAAAGCGGTCATTATTTTTTGTGTCTCGCGACATTCTTATTTTTTCAACAGCTTCAGAGTTCCAAAATGAAGCTAAATATTCGACCATATTTAAGTGACTTTCATTCTGTCTATCTAAGTCATTTTGTATACAGATTGCGTACCAATACCATTGGGCCTCAGTAATATTTTGAAATCTTTTGTCATCTACTGCACAATTCCATATTTTGCACAGCTCCCATCGGAGCCAACTTTCTGACTCCTTACTTATTTTTTTACGGAGTCAATGCTTACCTCTTTGTTGGAATCTACAACCATTTTCTCATACTCGTCATACAATCTATCTATCAAATTTACCTGCCATGAAGATATTATATCAAACATATCAATGCCCTCATTGGCTGCAAGATCAATGGTTGATGCCCCATCTATTGCAGTTATTGACTTTGATAAAATAATTGGCTTTATTTCAGAAACCCTCGCATCCTCTCCGTCCATAAGCTCTGAATAAACTTCTTTTTGCTGCATAGCATTAAGAGTTTGAAGCTCAAAAGTGTGCCCCAATATCTCCACACCTCTTGATACTCTTCCTAGAAAAATTAGATCTCTAAGCGTTTTTGATCCCAGCCCAGATTCTTCCGAAACTCTCTCTAATCCTGCACTAGTATCTTTGTCTCTGACGCTTGACCCCATATCATGACCAACTGAAGCTGTTCTTTTTGGCATTTAAATTATCTCCTAAAATAAAATTAACTATAATATAATACTTATTCGTATCCAACAAAACAAATGCCGCCTTATTTATAAGAAAATAGGCGGCATTTTAATAAAATATGACTATATATTTTTAATCAAAAGCTGCCGTAAAAATACCTTGATAGTCCATAGAGCCACGGCGTCCATTGACACCTGCATCTGCCTCTGCTTCAATATCATCAAGATCTCTACCATCGCCAAGATCCCTCTTGTTCTCCCAGCTCTTTCCTGCCAATGGCTCTGCATTCTGCGTTGTTGATACATGCTCGGCAGAAACGCTGGCCTGTTCCATAATAACATAATCAGAGGTTTGATATGTTTTTGACAAACTCTCGAACCAACAGTTATGATATGTTGTTGTTATCCAAGAAGTATCAGTGCCGCCTGCTGACTTATCAAAAACCATTATATCAAATGGTATTCTTTGGGCCGCAATATTTCTAAAGCCTCTTGAAAATGCTTCAGTAACAGATAGTCCATCAAAGACCACTCTTTGTATATTGAGCTTTATCGTTGTACTAGACTGCGGAACAAGCTCTATTTGACCATCTGTTCCAACTTCATTTATTGGCTTTATAGACCTGCTCTGCTGCTCTCCAAAGCTTTGAATTGCGCCAACGGGATTTCCGTTAACCATAATAACAATCTGCGTAGATAACCCGGTTTTAGTATATGAGTCAAGCACACTTCCTGTTTGTGGATATTCTGCTGCCATTTTAATATTCCTTTAAATCTTATAGTATTCCTACTTCAATATCAATATAAACATAGTTTATCGGATACGCTGGCACAAATCGCAAAAATACATTCATTTGCCTTGGGTCAACTTTATCTCTTTCCACCGTTATATCCTTATAAGAAGTAACCAAACCTTGAGCAATCATCCCAGTCATAACGCTCTTTGCCCTTAAGCTCATTAGCGTAGTGGTGTTTTCATCCTGAACTCTACCAATAAAGCCTCTCATTGAATTTCTCAAATTCTCTTTAACTCTATCTCTAATGAACATAACTGATATCTCCTCATCCTCTACAAATCCGGATGTGGAGGTTGTTCTCCCTGCTAAAATTTTTCCGCCGCCAGTTACTGGAACTAGCATTGTTGCGCCAACAGAGCCGAGTGCATTTTTCGTAACCTCTCTTAGCATTTTATCTCTTAGAATTGAGAATCCAGAAAGAGTCTTGTGAGTTAGCGGTATTGCGATATTCTGTGTTGCAGAAAGTCTTCCTGCTGCTGCAGCAGCAACATAAAAACCATGAATTTTTGTATTCGTTCCATTTACATTTCTAACAATCTCATCTGGCCAGAAGAAAACTGCACGATTGCTTGTGTAATTCTCATCCAATTTAAAATTAACAAGATCTTCTACATTTCCACTTAATACTTCCTCGGGATCATCTCCCTGTATTCCCTCTATTATTCCAATATCTTCAACCGCAATTTCTTCCTGGCCAATTAATGCGGCTGGAGTTACACCTCTTTGCGCCCCAATTAGTGCCATTCTTTCTCTTTGATTTGCAATAGTGCTCATATTTTCGCAATGATTTACAGTTGCTCTAAAGATAGACGACATAGACTGATTCGGTAGCGGAACAATAATTTGTGCATCATGCGCCTCCATTACCTCAAGTGCTTCGAACCAATTTGTATCAAAAAAGTCAGCATCATTTTCGTCAACATAAGATATCCTTATTCCATCACCAGGAGCCAAAACTCCACTGCCGACAAGGTCCCTGTGTATCAATAAAGCTGCATCAACATTTGTCGTATCTGATGGGTCTCTTGTAAAAAATTGAACATCCTGTAGGTCGAGCGGGCCCTGAAAAGGCTGGGGCCCTATAACTGCAGCGCTACTGTCACTCAAAACACTACTTATTGTAAGTATGGGATCTTGACCTGGAGCACCAAACAGTAAGTTTGATATTGAATCGGCGGTAGTAAATACTGAACCGGCAGAGTCCTCAAGGCTAGTAATAACTATTTCATGCCCAACATGGTCTGCATCAAGATCTATTTCAAGGGAACTAAATATAGTTCTTTGTCCATCGGTTTCAACCGATCCATTTTCTCCAATAAACTCTACATCAAAACCTGTATTTACAACCGTGTATCCAAACGAAAAGTCAGAGCTACTAATAAAATTTCTCTGGCTCGCATCCGATTCTAGCTGAGTATTATAGAATGCAGTTTTATTCGGGAAAATTTGTGTCTCTACACCATTTCTTATCGAAAATAAACTTACACTCGTTCCAGGTGCGGGCCTACCAGATCTAAGTCCAGTAATCGGCCTTGGAATAACCAACCTAAGATCATCAGGCTCACAAGCATCGGCATTACCTCCGCAAGCTGCAAAGCCACCCTCGCCAAGTGAGTCAACCTCTTCAATAAGAGTTACTGACGTTTTTCTTGGAACTGGTGGCCTACACTGCATTGCCAAAATTCCAGGAGCCCCATTTTCAAATGCAAGTTGAGCACCAAGGGCAAGTGTATTATTTACTGATGGCCCACCATGCTTTTCCTGTAACTGTATTGCGCTAGTAAAAAACTCTGGATCATTTATGTCAGTTCTGGCTATATACTTCGCAACAAGTTCATCGCCCTCTTTTAATATTCTTGAATCTACATCTATAAAGAATTTATCACCAACCTCAAATGGGGTTATCGGATCTTCTCCATCACCAGCGATTTCTTTTATCCCAAAAAGCAAAACTCCATTAGTCTCAAGAATGTGAAAAGTTAATCCAGAGTCTCCAATGCCTTCGGTTGCTCCATCTTCCATCTCTGAAAAGCCGACATCCTCATCCTCCAGAGAATGAACTCGAACTCTTCGAGAAGAAGTTACTGCGGAAATCTTAAATAGCCCAGAATCAACGAGAGGCGATCCACATAATGCAACTACTCTTCCAACATCTGCGCTTGAGAATCTTCCTTCGGAAGCTGGAGTTCCAGTAACTCCATCATGAGCAACTGTTGCATCATCTATCAAAACATTTGTCGCTCTTATATCCCAGTTTTCAGAAACCCAACTTCCAGCCTCACCATCTTCAACACTAAGCTCAAGACTATCTGAGGTTAAGGTTATAGTTGTTTGATTGAGTGCTTGGTCAAATGTTAATGAATCTATTTCGTGACCGACATACCCGTCAACACAAAGTTCGTCCCCTGGCACTACCTGTCCTTGAGACACTAAGTCTCCAGATATTATAAATGTATCGGTTGTACCTTCGGTTGCATCACTATCCCTCAACAACGCTCTTCCCGCAAGAAAAGAATCGCTCGACGCAACAATAAGACCATTATCTGCAGCAACTTTATTTCCAGATACAGCACCTGCGTTGCTAGTATAATATGAGCTAGAAAATGTTATCGGCCTACCTGCGCTATCATATATCTGACCAGAAACGGACCCGGTCGCGGTAAACGTTGCTCTACCTGGAATGGGATCTCCGTTATCATCCCTTATTACGCTAACACACCTTATTGTCCATCGTTCTGCAGGTGCATTATCATCAATAACACTTACAATGTCATCAATAACTCCTGCTGGACCACAAGTTCCAGAAGGAATAAATCCAGATCCAACATTTAATGATGATGGAGAATACCTTCTTCCGTCCTGATCTCCAATGCTGGCACCCTGTAGCTCAATCACACCTGTATCTATATCTATTCTATAATCAAATGTTGAGCTAAACCCTTGATCATCTATAGTATCTTGAATGCCGAATAACAATGATCCATTAAGAAGCAGCTCGGTCCTACCACTTATCACTGGGGCATTACTTAGTTTGAAAAATCTTCCATCACCGCTCCCTGTTGGGGAAACAGACTGAAGTCCATCTAGACCGCCGCCTCTCGCAGATGCCGTAATTGTTTCTTCTCTGAGCCCTTCGCCCATAACGCAGGCGATACGCAAGCCGCCCGGTAACGATACGCCCCTTGATGACACTCTATCCCTAGCGAAAACGCCAGGCTGAACATATCCTGATATTCCGGGTATATTAGCCATTTAAAATCTCCATGCCTTATTGGTCAATTCTAGTAAATTATTCATTATTAGTAGTTTAAAATTCATACTTATTCTATTTTTAATATATACTCTTACTCTATTTCAGCCATCTCAATTACATCGTTATACTTTAAAGAAATAACATCAGACTTATTGCTAATGCCCGGTATATGATGCCAAGTTGGCTCAAATCTAAAAACTATCTTCTCAACCAAACTTTCTATTGGAATCTCTACTCTCCACTCTGATAGTGTGGAAATAGTAATCGCCTGACTATATACATAGTCATTAGCATATGGCTCAGCGTTTTCCCCTCCAATATTTAAACTTTTTATAAATAAACCATTCTCTCTCAACTCTTGCCATGAACTATATTGCAGTATCATTGAAACAATATCAACCAATTCTTCCAGCTCACTATGACTTTCAGAATATATCTGAATTTCAAAACTCAGATCCCATCTACCGTTATATATTCTGTGAGTTGGCGTTGTAAAATATTTTTTCTCACCGTAGTCATCTACAACGCAGTCTGTTCGATGCTTATATGTTGCATCTTGATTAAATGAAAGGGGGCTATAACTACCTCCTCCACTTTTGATTATAATTGATGGAAAAAATTTAACCTCATATCTATAAAGATCGCTTATTAAAATCTTTGTAGTTTCCTCTGAATCAATATCTCCACCAGTTAGATCTGGAGTAAGAGGAAATCCATACTCGTCATCTCTATATGTAAATATGGAATCTGTTCTAAAAACTTTTCTTAATGAGTCTATTAGGAGATTTTTTGGCTGAACTAATGCAACCTGTTGAATAATATTATTATCTGAAAAATAATTTGAATATACACGGTGATCTGCATTAATTCCACCTGGCAGCTGCTGATCACTAATCATTTTATGTTACTCTCTTTTTCTAAACTCAATTGGAATGTATTTTGAATCTTCAATTTTAGAAGCCTGTTCGCAAAAATTCTTTATTTCTGACAAAAACTTATCTAACTTTTCTCTATCCTCTAAATCAAAATTATTAATAACAATTGTTTTTTTAATTAACAACTCTGCAACAACTGAACTATCTTTTTCTGCCAAGATATTCGGAGATGATGCAATCATTTCAATAGATGATTTATCTGAAATTATATTAATATCTTTATTCAAAGATCCTTTAATAAAATTAGCAATCGTACTTGCCGTATTCTTTAATAACTTATTTTTTTTAAACGAACTTAACTTTACAGTAAACATACAGGACTCCATTACCTAACTTCAAATTCAGAAACTCCTTCTGGTATAGATATTGTACGATTTATGGGCTTAAATTTCTTGTGTATATATTCAACGCCGAATCTCCCCGATGGCAATCGTGCAGACCAATAGCCATCATTATTTGTTTGTATCTTTTTTATCACATCATTTTCTTCATCATATATATTTATATCCACACCCTGTATTGGCTCCTTATTCTTGTTGACTATATAGCCAAACGCTTTAACGCTTCCAAGAACCAACTTTTTAACCTCTCCGGCAGACTTTGGCGACCCAATGGGAGGCTTTGCAGAGGGCGATCCAATCACGGAGTCCTCTTTTTTGGAACTTTTAATTGCCTTATCAATCTTTTGATTTAAAATTTTTACCTGAGCCTCGATACTGGAAAATCTTTTTTCAAATTTTTCCAGCAACTCTTCAATGGCATATATTGAATCTACTGCGGATTTTGCCCTGTCACTCATACTAAGCTTTACTCCATCTCTTCGCCACCGTCTGTTGCAACATTTCCTTCAGTTATAACTACATTACGTGCATTTCCAGCAAACATCTCTGGACCAAAAATGCCCAGCATCGAATCGTCCTCGCCGTTAGAAATTCCAAAAACTCCATAGTTTCCAGCTCCAGCGCTGCCCTCACCCGGAGATACCCTTGAGAAAACATTAGATGATATTATTACATTTTCAGTATAGTTTGTTGGGTTGTTTGCATATGCCGAACCAATGCTCGCAGCCTCATTTCCAGTGCTTACCATGTGACAATTCGAAACAACCAGATTGCCAAATTTCAGGGCGGTTCTATTCTCCTTGTCATGAGGTCTTGTCATTATTATTGCAAATTCATGTAAAAATTCTCTATCAATATTTTCTGGACCTATAAAGTTTAAATTTATAAATCTAAAAAAAGCATCTGGGGAATCATTAAGTGACTGAGTAATAAAAATCATTGAGTTTGTAACAATAGGCTCCTGGAAGTTTCCAGATGATAAAAATTCAGAAGTTTTTAAGGTAAAATCAGAAAATGTAACACCATAAATTATATCATCTGAAGACCCCAAATCTTGAGAGCCTACACAAAAAATTCCATTTCTTATACTACTTTCTGTAAAAAGAAGGTTATCTTCATCCTCGTGCAACCTTGCTAAGCTTTCACCTCTTTTAATTATTGTTTGTGGACCAGCCCCTCTGATCATTACGTCAAAATCAATTATTATTGTTTCCTCCACTATATGCTCGCCCTCTTTTATTGTTATGCTTGGCCTGCCCATCTCTGGAAACATCAACGTAAACATTCTTGCGTAGTCAACTGCTTTTTTTATATCTGTAAAATGCCCGAACCTATGATCATTTGCGACCGTGATATCTGCAATAACCTTAAAGTCTAAATGATCTACAAACAGCCTAAGATCTTTACTAACCTTATTTGTAACATCTATGTAAGCTATATGTGCAAAATTTTTATCCGCAAATGGCGATACCTTGCCCCACGCCTCCTCTGCAACGATGCAACCCATCGAATCTATGGCTAAGAAAAAATTTATATCCTTGTATGTAACAAAATTATCATCACCTTTATACTCATACCTTATTCCGTTAACTACCGCAACTCCAGATGTTATCTCCATTGACACTCTAGGCAACTTAGATATGTCAATTGATTTTATTTCGAAGCCCCTTATTATTCCAGAGCCCCTTAGCTCATTTCTTGGTCCTTGAATATATTTTTCAATAAAATTTTCACTTATTATTGTTTTATCTGTCGTTCCAGTTCTTCGCATATCTCTTAGTACAGGTATTCCGCCTCGTGCACCTGCAGACGGCAGCATTCCTAGTACAAGGCCCATATTTGTCGAATAAAGCCCTCTTGCCATTAAGTACCCAGAACGCGGAACCTCAGAGTGGCCTAATAGAGATATTTTTGTTATTAAATTACTTAATTTTAAATTATTAAATACTTTAAAGTCTATATTTACAAACGAAAATTTATCTGCAGATAATATTTTATAAGAACCAGTTTCAAGTATTTTTATTGGTGAACCCTCCCTCCCTGCCGCATCAACAAGTGACACAAGCACACCAGGCCCCGGAACAGCACCCTCTTTAAGCTCTTCTATTTCCAAATTAATTGATGATATTTTATCTTGATTTTCACCTATTTGAGAGGTGGCAAAATTTATGATAAATTCCCTTGATGAAACCTCAAGAGAAAATTTAACTTCCAAATCCTTTAGCTCATCCACTGCAAACCCCAAGGTTACCCAACTAGGACTGGCTGCAGCATCTGCTGGGTCTGTAGCATCTCTGAGTTCAGTCATAGTTTGTACGGCGTCTTGCAATTCCTGCTTAGCTCTATTCCAGGTTTCTCTATCAGAAGTTATTGACTCAGAAAGCACGTCAAGCTCAAATCTAAAAGTCTCAAAAATTTCTTCTGGAGCAAACTTTAAGGTGGGATGGTCAACATCATCTAGCTCCAAAAAGCTTTTAATGGATGGAACTGCCTCCTCCCTATTGAGTGTAAGTTCTAAAATTAGTTTACGAACCTCATCTTCAAGCACCCTAACCCTTTCTTCTAGGGGATCAATCTGAGCCTGAATATTCGCCGGGATAACCATCTCTGCAGGTCTAAATACAACCTCTCCAACTTCCCCATTTACAAGAAAATCCCTTGACACTCCAGATATTGCCGAATGGAACGAATCTTCTCTCGGCATCTCTCCGACTGTCATTCTTTTGTTAAAATATACATCCCCCTCACTAGTTGCAAAAACATCAAATAGTATTCCACCACTAGTCCCCTCTAGGTCAAATTCTAATTTTCCTATATTTGCGGAAGATTTCATTACAATTGCAGTAGCATCAAAATCCATTAATCCAGAAAAGAAATCACCACTAAAATCAACACTTATATGGTCAGAATAAACATCATTTATTCTATGTATTATATTGTCACTTTGAATTGATGATCCAGATATTAAAATTAAATCACCCTCTTTTATTCCGTCATCTAAAAAGTTTACATCACGATCTCTAGAAAAAATTTGATTAGTACCAGACTTTAGAGATATCTCTGATCCTAAATATTTTCTTATTTTTCCAAACTTATCTACAAGCTTTCCATTTATTAAGCACAGGCTTCCTACTGCGCCTTCAACCTCAACGTCAACATGTCCAGAAAATCCAAGTGCATCCAAAGCACTATTTGCAGAGGGCTCAACTATTTTTAGTGTTCTATTTTGAAAATCACCCTCCATATTTGGAACTATGTGTGATATAGCGATTTCATAACACGTAGCTCTTCTAAGCTTATATGCCATAATATTCAACTTATTATCTACTGAATATTCATTTATTGCATAAACTACAGACTCAAGTGTTTGCCCACCTTCCCCAAAGCTTTCATTAAAAACATCTATCTCTACCTTTTCAGCTCCATCGATTTCTATTGCAATTTTTCTATTTTCTTCATCTACCTTATCGACATTTACGCCAAAAGATATAATTGTTGCTGAATCTGGATGAGCAAAATGAACATCCGGAGTATTAGACTTATTAAATCTGGGCCTAACTGAACAGTTTAAGGCGTTTTCATTACATACAGAATATATACTCTTGGTCACTTTTGCCGAAGCACCAGATGAGACCTCAGTCTTCGGACCTCCATAAATATCTATTGAAGCAACCTTGCCATCTGCATCTAAATCTACACTAGATATAAGATACTCTTTATTGTCTTCATCATTTATCAATCCAGATATGGTAAGTACATCAAATTGTAAAATCTTTTCTTTTGGAGACTTTGGGTTAGTAAATATTATTGTCTCAAAATGATCAGAGGATGGTCCAGAATAATTTATCTCCGATTCATCAAGTATCATTCTGCCCTTGTCCAAACCTTCGTATGCATCAATTAATGCACCAGTTCGAATCAATCCATTCGAATGAAGATTTAACATTGATCGCTGTAAAGCCTTGCCTTCTAATGCAACCATCTCATCTATTGCTCCCTGAGCAGAATTTGCATCAATAAAGTCAATAGTATTTGAGTTATCATAATAAATTTGAGATGCAAAATGAGAATTATTTTCAGCAGACATCAATTCTGGAGAAAAATTTATATGTGCATTATAAATATCTTCAAAAGCCTGCTGAACTGTTCCCCTCTCCAGCTTCATCGCAGCAGAAGTTTTTTGCTGAACATTAGCTGCAATTAAATCAATAGATTTTCCAAAATGCCTGTTGAGTGCATCAGGATGTATATGAGCAGACAATTTTGCTGCCAACTCTTCAAGAAGACTTGTAAAATCACCAAGTTTTCCTGATATTATTGAAATTTCATCTTGCAATAAATTAGTTGGAAAATTAAGCTTTAACTTTGACTCTTCAATTGCTGCAGTCTTTGCAACATCATTATTTAGTATTGGCCCTGAAAGTAAATTTGCAGAATCAAAAGCTTCTTTTTTAATTCCTCCTGATTCGTCAATTACAGAGTCAATTCTTGATGCAACAGTATTTCCCGAGGCTCCATGCGGATTGACTCCAAGGGTTTTCTCTATTTGAAAAATTGCCGACCTTAAACTGTTAATAACATCAGATCCTATCTCCGTAATATTATCCCTTACGGGCCTTAATTCAACGGAAGTATCAATCTTTCCGGGATAATTTGACTTAGGCATCAATCTTCTCCTCTAGATCCTTAATTTTTTTATTTAAATCCTTAATTGCTCCAACCAACATTGATATTACAGCCCTAGTATCCCAATCAACTGGCACCAGCTCATCAGATGCCAAGCTGTTATAATCAAACTGACCATCCTCTTTGACATTATAATCTTTCCCGACAATTGATAGCAATGGACTTATCTCATGAAGATCCTCCGCTATAAAGCCTAGCTGCCTAGAGGATTGATCTGCTTTCAAGCTATATGTAACAGGCCTTAGCTTTAAAACATCTTCAAGTCCCATCTTAGAATTATCGATATCTTTCTTAATCTTTTTTGTTGAAGCCAGACGACATATCTTGTTAGATCCATTTACAATCAACGTAGTCCCTACATCAGCGGGGAGCGCTGTGAAGCTGACATTATCAGTTTCAAATCTAACCTCTGAGTCTAACTGAAATCTAACATCCGTGCCGGATTCAAAGCGCACCTGCGTACCGTCCTCAAATTTAGTAAGTACACCATCCTTAAATGTTACTAGACCACCTGCTGCGCCTCCATGAGGATTGTCAAACTCCGTTCTGCCCCTAAACTGATTAGCCATGGAATCTTCAGTTATAATATTACCATTCCTGCCGTAGAGTTTGATCCCTCTGGGAAAGTTGGGTGATTTGCGAAACCACACATCAGAGTAAAAATTTACCTCTCCTGCAGGCGTCATCTCTATCTCTGCTCGCACCTGATCTTTCATAACATGGCAGCTGCTCCAAAAACTAACATTCGTTAATGCATTGTATCCAATATGAAATTTTGTATTATGCTGATTACCACGCTGCGCTCCAAGCTCATCCGTAATCATAAGTCCACCAACAACGTTGGCACCCGCATGCAGCTTTATTTCAATAGCTGGATTTCCATGCACAAAAGATCCTCCTGCGATGGACTCAGAACCTCCCGAGCCAACAACGAGTAGATTATCTGGATTCGCACACTGAATTCCAACATTGCCACCCGTAACGAGATCTCCATTAACCCTATCTAAACTAAAAGGTGTAAGATCATCAATCTGTGCTGCGCCAACAATACCTACTGAATTAAATGCTGCGAGGGTTGACCCAAAAAATGCATTCCCTGATATATTTATATTATTAAAGCGTAACCGTGAGTTTACAGGATCTATAATGCTTCTGCCATTTTCTCCGATTTCAATAAACCCAGATAACTCTGTCTGATACCTTCCGTCGCCAGACCCCCTGATTGTGTTATCTCTTATTGTAATATTCTTAAAACCCTCTGGAGGATTCTCGCTGGCAAGTATATAGGAATTTATAAATTCACAATTACTTATATAAAGATTTCCAATATATTCAGCTCCCCCCGGGTTAGGTGAATCAGTAAGCTCAACATCCTCTACCGAAAGATGAATTCCGTGCGTCAGCAAAGGATCCTTTCCACTTAGCTGAAGCAATCCAGGGCCCATCTCATAGGCTCGCGCATAGGCGTTGACCTGGTGGGATGAAAAATCAAAAATAATTTTATCAAATTTAACCCCACAATTTAATCCGTAAAATTCGCCCGGATTATTTTTATCCGCAATTGTAGCCAGAAAGTCGGACATTATAACTCTACTTGATTTTAACTTAAAGTCTCGAAAGCACACAAAGCCATTATCAAGCACATCAGATGAGCCGGAAGGAAGACGCCCCCTTGACATACCTGCTCCGGCAACAAAAAGACTACCAGTCTGCGCCTTACCCTCAGAACCGTTAGCTCCATCAAGATTATCCCTGTAATCAACATTCAAATCTTCAAATTTATTGAATATTTCTAAAACAGTCGTCTCACCCTCTCCGGTTATATTTATAGGGAAATTTATCCATAAACCCTCCCTATAATATGCCTCTATAATAATGCTATCGGTCAAATCTAAAAATGGCACACCCAGATCAACCTCAATCATATGGTGGCCAGATTTTAGGTGTATGGAGGGAGTCCCAGTTCCAGGAAAAGCTTCGGAAAATCTTTTCGCATACTTTAGGGCGCTGCCAATATGTGAAAAGTGGCCCATTCCAGGATATGGACTTACAGTTATGGAGTTTAGTATTTTTAAATCAATATTATCTAAAAATAATCTTAAATCATAGAATTTTAGCTCAACACCATCCCACTCTGCAACTGCCAAAACACAATGTGAGGCAACGTCAAGAGATAAATCACAATTAACAGAATCAGCCGGCGAAAATACAATACTTCCAAGTGCATCTATTGCTATATAAAACTTATCTACATTTATCGCATTTATTCCTGTTATAAAATCATTTTCTCCGATTATCTCAAACCTTCTTCCTCCAACGTAGCATATTCCATCATTTATCTTTAGTTTAAATATAGAATCATCGACATAAAGCCCATCGGATGCAACCTCTACCTCTAAACCACTTATAACTCCATTTGACCTCAGCTCTGATATTGGCTCGTATATAGCCTTATAAATGGCTCCAGAAGATAAATCCTTAAAACCAGTAGTGCCCTTATCCTGATCTTGCTTTACCCTCGGCGTATTAGTACTTGCTCCGGATATCCTACCTACAGAGCTTTCATAATGAACCCTTCCTATATATAGGTTTTCTTCTCTATTTATATCTGAAAATAAGTTTATATCAATCTCAATATATCCGCTATTAGGCGCATTGTTTGCGCTGTCAATATACTCGTGTAGTCTTGAAAAGCTATCAATATATATCTTTACCCAAAAGGCACCGGACCTCATCTCCCTAAAAACCCCAGGACCACTAAACCTGCTTATCTTGAGGCTTGATTTATCTCCAAGCGATAATTGAATTGTCTTTTCATCTACTATCTTTGCAGAAAGCTTTAGGTCTTCAGCTATCTCTCCAGAAAAATCTACTATGGACAATAGGGAAACTGCATCAAATGAATAAGCGCTTTGGTATGACAATCTTTTGTTGGAAAATACTTTGCAGTTTGAATCAATAAATATATCGAATATTCCTGATGCAAATTGGCTATTAATTTCATCAAAAGTTTGATTTTTAAAAGAAACGGTATTGTTATAAACTTCAAATTTTGTAATATCAGAAGATCCCGAAAAGCCATCTTTAAGCTGCTCAATATCAACCGTCATCTTTAAATCAGATATTGAAGAAATTTTATATGTTTTAACCCCTCCTTCTTTAAATACATTTACTAAATTATTACTTAAAACTTCATTATTTAATATTGATAACTCGCTTGACTCAATAAAATTTGTTCCATCAGTTGCAGATAAATCATCTCTAGTCATTGTTGTTTTTATAAAATCTTTTTCCCTACCCTGAATATAAAAACTATTTCCACTGCTTGAGAAGATATCAACTCCATCTGCATAACCAAACCCTGATGCAACTATTCCATCATCACTACTCTTTGATATTTTTAGAGAATAACTTTTCTCTCTAGTGCTTGGAATATTATGAACTATAGCTATTTCAACACCACCATACGGCATCTCAACTCTGTACGCCAAAGCAGGATGTGCATCTGAAACTAGCTGAACATTTATTTTGTTAATTATAGTATCAGCAGTCTGATATTTAAAATCTTCATCGTATAAATCTATAGTAATACTGCTAGATGCATCTATACTTAAGTCTAAAAATCTATTTTCGCTATTTATCTCCAAAGGTCTTAGCCCATTTGATATAATAGACGCAGATCTTGGATCTGCAACTTGCAAAACCTCTGCAGAAGTGTGCCCAGCGTCCGGTCTAACTCCAAGCAAAAGAGTGGACAAGCTAGCTGGTTGGTTCCTATTCTTATATACAGTTACTGTTGCAGAAGGACTTGAGTCAATATTTATGTTGCCAAAAACTTTAAAGCCTAATAAGTTTTCACCATCTATTATTAGTTCACTTACTTGAAATTTAATCAAAAGATCAGTATCTGAAATCTCAGCTATGTCTGATTTAGATATACTAAGACTTGATTTTGGAACAGGAGTTTCAAAATAGACATCAAAACTTCTAAAAGTATTTGAAAGTAGTGGCTTAGAAAAGTTTACTTTAACAGATTCTATTATAATAATATCATCAAGTGGATTTGAAACACTCGTTTCTATTATCGATTTTAATATTCCATTCTGATGAAAAATATTTTGATGCTCTGCAGATACCTCTCCGTATAACTCTCCCATTCCATCGATAGCATCTTGAACATTGGAAGCATCTATTATATCCAATACATTTTCATTATTAAAATAAATTTGACTTGCACTATGTGAATTATTTTCTTCACTTGTATTTAGCCCATCATAATTTATATGTGCGCCATAAATCTCTTCTAATACAGTCTGAAGCGTCCCACCTTCTGTAGAATTTTTTGATGTCGAACTTTTAGTAGAATCAATTTTTTCAACAGATATTGCCTTTGCCTTATGCCTATCAATGGCATCTGGATGAATATGCATAGACAGCTTTGATGATAGCTCCTCAAGGGAGCCTATAAAATCATCAAGTTTGCTCGAAATAATCGAAATTTCATCTTGCAATAAATTAGTTGGAAAATTAAGCTTTAACTTTGACTCCTCAATTGCTGCAGTTTTTGATACATCACTATTTGATATTGGTCCTGCAATCTGATTTGCAACATCGAGAGCTTCTTTCCTAATGTTTCCATTGCCATCAAGTGCTCGATCAATTCTTTCAGAAACAGTATTACCAGCAGCGCCCTGCGGATTAACGCCCAACGTTTTTTCTATTTGAAAAATTGCAGATCTAAGGCTATTAATAACATCAGATCCAACCTCAATTATATTATCTCTAACAGCAGGTATTTCTATAGAGGTATCTATTTTATTTGGAAAATTTGATTTTGGCATTTATAATCATCCTTAAATTACAATTAAGGTATTAAAATTAGCATGTAATTCTAATTTGAACTAGTATTCTCTATTATGGATCCAGCCAAAATAAACGCGCCTGTTGTCAGTGCAATTCCAAGAACCATATAGCCTACATTTGTCCATCCGTTTAAATTGCTTTTTTCTTCGTACTGTTTTAGTAATTTATGGTTTATTGATGCTAAATCAGAATAATACTTTAATTGATCTTGTCTATTTTTTGAATTTAACTTATAAAGTGTTAATTGCTTATCCTGTAATAAAACTAACTTTTTCTGCTCTACCAGCTCTTTTTCAACCTTCTCTAAATATTTTATCCGGTCCATTAACCTTGTTGCTTCATCAATTGTAAAAACATATGAATCTACATCTAAGGTATATCCCTTTGGAAATTTATCCCCGGCAAAGGCGGGGAATGCAGGAAGAAGTGTTAGTGATATTATAATTATTGGTATAAATATTTTATTTATCATTCTATTATTACTTTTCCCACCTCAATGTTTTCTGTTGAGGCACTAGGTCTTATTAAAGACTCTATCTCATCTGCATCCAAAGTTATATATCCTCTATTTCTTCTGCCCTCTGCAATTTTAGTAAGAACATCTTGAAGCATATTGTAAACAGTCTGATTTCTATCTTTTGCAAACTTTGCTAACTCTAACACTTTATCATACATTTTAAAATCCTCTATCATCAAAAAATTTGTCTAGATCACCCTCGCCTGAAGTATCTTCATTTTTTATTTCGTCTATTCTTTCTATTATTTCTTTTTTTTGCTCTTCCAAAGAAACAATTTCTAAATCATTTTTATCGATATCATCTTGCTTTAATTTTACTTTTATTTCAGTTTCAAGTTTATTCAGTTGTAATTCTAATATTTCTCTTTCATTCATTTTTTTTCTTATTACAAAATACATTATAATTACAAATAAGCTAACTATCCCACCAACAATCAGCTTTATCTTAGTTGATATTCCTGAGGCGAACCCTTTAATTTTTAACCAAAGATTGCTCGCCCCACCCTTATCTCCTTCTTTCTCTTCCATAGTATTAGCCCTTATTATCTATTTTTATTTTATTAATTTTAGTTTTATCATTTCTAGAAGATGGCTTAGAGCTATCTTTAATTGTTGCAGTAGGCATAATTGATGGACTAGTATCATTACCATCTTCATCTTCAGTGTACTTTTTGTCTGTCCATCTTCTTGAAACGTAAGCTGTAAATGTAGCGCCCAAATAGGCAGTCATTGCGCTAGCCTGCATTGCCTGAAAGTTTATACTAAATGTTCCAACCGTTATCTTTCCAACTGTTGAAAGCAAAATATTTAACGTTACAACGCCAAAAGCTATTAGCGCAAATGTTAACATCGCATCCTTTTTGCCGTTAGTATTTTTTATCCAAAACATCGCTATAGCTCCAAGGTGTACCTAAATGTATAAACTATGTCTGTTTTATCTAGACGCTTTAATGATAGTTTTTGCCTGGTAAAGTGTCTAAAAAATAATTTATCCTTTGTTGTGTCTAATACTTCATAAATATATTCTATATCATCATTGAAATCGAATCTAATTATTAAGTCTCTGTCTCTTATAGCTGGAGTAGGAAGCGTCCAACATTGTGGCTCATAATCCTGCTCAAGATGCTGATGCGGCCCTAACTTTAGGTCTTCCTTGGTATCTCCGAACTGAACCATTGTCCTGGTATCTTGTCTTCTTCTGTTTATAAACTGACTATACCCACCCAAATAGCCCGTTCCGAAACACTTCTTGCAGCCCTTTACTTTTGGATTATTTCTTCTAGAAGTTGAGCAACTACACTTCTCTCCATCCCATAACCTTCTTAGCAAGACTACTGGCTCACCGACCTGATCTAATAGAACTTCTTCTCTATTTAACATTCGATCAAAAAGATTCATGCCTCGCATTCCATTAAATTCACCGCCCAGATAACTTCCGCAATCATCTTTACCCGAAAGAGTGTTTTGAGGCATGGCCCTGTGATATCCGCAAAAATCATAACCTTGAAAAAATTTTCTATCGTTATCTGAATAATCTGTAACTACAAGACCAACATTGTTAATCTCTCTTCCGCTTTGAGTATTGCTATCAAAATGTGGTGTTGCCATAACTATAGCGGTGTTGCTATCTTGGCATGCCAAAAACATCCTTACCTCATCGCCGGAGACATGAACATCAGCAGTCGTATTGTTGAGGCCTCTTCCTCCGGGCGGTAGCAAAAAAGAATTGTCAGTCTTGCTTATATATCTTATGACTTCAGAGTTATTTATTATCAAAACTCCTGCATTTGGATAGCCCTCAGTGCTTGTTACTGGAATCAGCGTATCTTCAGAATCCACCAGATCACTTATGCTTGTTTCATTTGGAATTAAATAAACATTATCTGCAGCCTCAATCATCCCAGTGGAATCAAGTGTATTTCTATGAGTCTCTAATGATCTTGCTGCGAAAGACATTGTTAAGCCAGTTTCGTAGCCGCCGACTGTTGCTGCAGATATATCTCCATCAATTAAGTATCTCGGCTGACCATCGAATACGTTTAATCTAGATACGTTTTCATAGATAAGAACATAGCTATCTGCACGATAAGATCTAGATATTGCCTTGCTCCACTCTATAGTTAGCCTATTTCCATCGCCAAAATTTACAACTCTTTTTATTCCGCCCTTTCCAGATAAAAAGCTTGCTTGAGGAAACACGGAAGATAGTACAGCTTTATTTAAGTTTATGTTAAATTTAAGTATTCCTGACAAGTTGTTTTGCACCGCGTCACTTACGCTATAGGCTATTTGATAACTGCCGTCTCTTAATGGCTCTTTTTTATCTACCCTAATATATACGCCATCTTCAACCTGCTCTATTGATGAGCCAAGTCCATCGTAGTCTTCTTCAAAGCTTCCGTTCGAAATAACCGCCACGCCATCAAGAGATATATTGATGGAATCAATATCTATTCCATCAATGATGTCTTCGAAGTGAAAAAATAAAATCTTATCTGACCTTACTACTTCTAGATTTTTTGGAGAAGAAAGTTTTAATATAGGCTCTTTTGGCACTGTTTTAAATGCATAATCATAATTAAAAAATTTTCCATCTATTTTTTTTAATTGAATTTTTATATTTACAACTTCACTTTGTTCGAATACATCTTCTTTGTCAATAACTATTAGGTAATTCTCATCGACCGGGGTTATTTCGGAAGCTGGTCCATCAAAACCATCCTTGAACTCAACGTCCTCTATTGCTGTCTGTCCATTTACAATAACTTTTAATGAAGATATATCTATTGAAGAGCCATCATCCAATATAAAAAATTCTATACTTGAGTCTATCGCAACTAAATTTTCCCCCTCCGAAGGTGTTTGTCCTGCAAGTCGAAACATAAATATCCCATTTCTTTTAAGCCCAGTCTCGGCCACTCCTATGAAATAAGCCTATTTATTAGTAGCATCAGACAGTTCTAATAACTCTTCTTTTTTTTCTTCTCTTTCTTTTTTGGGGACATTATGATATGAGAGAAGCTCATCTATATATTTTTCTACATCTTTATTTGAAGAGTTATTTGACTGATATTCAATTTGTCTCTGAAATGCTTCAATCTCTGACTCTTTATCCAAATAATCTTCATCCTCATCTTTAGACATCGAACCATCATTTAATATATGCTGAACAGCGTGGGTCAGCTCATGCATGACATACCTCATCATGATCGGGAACGGCTTATCTATAAGCTTGTAGTTTAGCTGTATCTTTCCAGCTTGCGTTTTTGCCGATACATCCATTTCTTCAAAAGAGATTGGAACACATTTTAAAAAATCTTCTGGATCAGTATCATCATTTAACTCATTTGCAATATCCTTTGCAACGGGGTCATTTAACATTTCTGACCTAATTTTGCAAAGTGCGTCGAATAACTCTTGAACGGTGTGCTTTCTTTCTTTGTTACTCTTTGATTTTTTACCCTTCTTGCTCATCTAAATATTCCTCTAATGATTTGCTGTCAGAATCAAGAGCTGACTCTGCCAAAAAAGAACTCTGCTCTAATGAAGAAATTCTTTCTTCTGCTTTTTTTATAAGATTTTTAAGACCCAGTATTTCAAACTGGACCTCTTTAAATGATCTTGGGCTACTAAACCCCAGATACTCAACCGCACACTTGTCTGGTCTACGCATAATTTACCTCTATTTCAAATAATCCTTCTAGATCTAAGATGTCTAAGCCTGGTAACAACAGGACTTCCACTTGCAAGATTTGTATATGTACCAAATCCAGTTGGATTTGGGCGTATTGAATTCTTTATAAACTTTAATCGCTCCCTGTAAGATGTCATCCAATTTTGATACTGAGCTTGTAAAAAATCTCCCAATGCTGGCGGCTGATAACTAATGCCCCCATCGCTTATCGTAAAGTCTCTACCCTTTTCTATCAAAGCCTGAGATGCTAACGCCACAATAAGTGCACCCTCAACGATCGCATAAGAGAATGTTTTATGAATAATTGTATCACTAAATTTAAATGAAGTAAAGAATGGTATCATATTAAATTCAGATAGAGACTGACATAAAAAGGTTGCCAAGATTTCATCATCAAAGACTGGGCAGTCCTCCATCATCATTTCTCCATATCCGTCCGTCATAAAGGCACCAAACTCATCTCTTCTTGGCTTTTTGCCATCAGACCTAAGTCTTGACTTTAAATATTTTATCAAAATATTTAATCCCACTAATTCTTCTTCTGAAAAATCAAAAGCTACATCATCACCAAGAGTTACAGAGCCAGTTAATGCTGATGCCTCATCTGCTACTAAAAACTTAAATTCATTTATAAGAGTTGCTCCAGATACAACGGCATTCCAAGTATCGGTCCAAAGACCCTTTGGAGCATCGTTTGGAACAGAGTAAATATAAGAATATAGCCCAAGAGCATCTCTTGTTACCCCCATAGAGGTTGGACCAAGTATTGTCTCTCCATTTTCATCAACAATGGTTATCTCTGGAATTATTGAGGAATCTGCCTCAAGGCCATCAGGACCATAATACTGAATACTCAGTGTTACATCCTCTCCTCGTATTGCTTTGCTTCTATTATTTGCCACTTCTAACCCCTATCTATGCTCTGCTCTTGGTACAGCGATAATTCCTGAGCTATTATTTGATTTTACTGTAAAATTCTCTAAAGATACGTAACTATTCCCATCTACCTCTATGGTTATTATTACGATGTAATCACCAATTTCTCTTGGCTTATACTCATATTCATAAGTTCCCTTGCTTGAATCAGTCGCCGTCATACTTGATGGAAATCCAGGAATAATCCTTCCAGATGGTGCTACAATTTTATCAATCTTTGGAACAATATCATCTATTGGAATGCCCCCATCCGAAATTTGAAAGGGGATTCTTACAGTCATCCCAATATCATAACTACCCATTGCCATATTAGTTCTCCAAAAGTCTTAAAATTCTATTTTCATAAGCAAAAATATTCTTTGGATTATCTAGCCTATGCTCAAAAAGTTTTTTTGCACTTTTACTCTTATATTCTTCAATATTACTATCATGATCGTTAATTGCCCTCAAAAGTGCACTAGATCCAAGATCTGCATCAAACTCTGGATAATAATATCCACAATTTATTAAAAAGCTCGAATTATGAACAAGTGGGTATCCCAAATATAATGCATCAAAATATAAATAATTCAAACCATTTTCCCACTGATGGCACAAGACTATATCAGTATAATTTTGAGAAAAATAAGGGAATGCGTAGCGAGCCTCAAATGATACAATGTTTTTATTTTCTGGTATCATTTTATTTGCCAAAACTTTAAACTTATTATTTTTTGCAATGTTTGAAGTATTTGTTATATAAACTTCCGATATTTTATCACTAGCTTCTTTATATGCATTATGAATAATTATCATAGGTATTATCGAAGTCTTAACTATATTCATATTTGGTTCAAATACAGATATTCTTTTTTTTTTCGGATGGAGAATATCCAATATCTTTTTTATTTATATTACGTTTATTAAAATAATAATCAACAAACGTCGAAGACCATATATGTGGCATTACATAAAATTCTTCACAATTATAGTCGTACTTTAAAAAGCTCTTGCAAGTATTGACATGTTGCGGTGTTGTCCATATTTCATCAAAAATAATGTTATCTCGATTACTAACATAGTCCCTATCGACCAGCATGGCCTCTAAATTAAATACATATTTGTTTCCCATCTCATACTTTACAATCTTTACACCCCTGGATCTCAATCTATCTACAGATTGTTTCTTTAGCTGCGCACAAACCTCAATAAGCACCTCTCCGTGAAAATTATCTAGCGAAATAATATCACTCTTATTTACACCGAATTCTGTCCAATTGGATTCCGGCACGTCTCCATCGATCACAAAGCAGGGGCTAATAAGCTTGCTTAAAGATAATGCCTTATATAAAAAAATTGCGTTTTGACCAGCACCATTTCCAAATATATTTGAAGTCAAATAAACACTTCCAACTGATATCCCAACACTTACCATTAAAAATTCCTCTGTATAAAAGATTCAAGAAGCTCTACATAACCAGATATATTCTTTTTATTATTGGGACTATATTCAAATAACCTTTCCATATCCCTCTCTCTTTCCCTCTTATATACGGATTTATGGTTATCAATCGCCATCTTTAGTTGTTCAGAGCCCATTTTTACATTCATTTCGTCATAGTAATAACCATGATCTTTAAAGGCTCTGCTATTATGTATTATTGGTATGCCGAGAAACATACATTCAAGTTGCAAATAATTTAGTTCATTATATATCTGATGCGATACAACGCATTTAGTATAGCCCCTTTTTATAGTATGGTTAAACTTCATCCTTTCTTCAAAGGACATTTTATTTTCTTTTACTATATTCATCATATTTGCAAACTTGTTAAATCCACCGCCCTCTAAAATCCTTGAACCAAAAATATAACAATCGATATCTTTAGAATAATTATTATAGTACTCTTCGCATATAAGCACTGGTATATGGCACATTTTAACGAAATAAAGGTTTGATTCTAACACACCTATTGAATCTATTTTCCAGTTTTCATTAAAAAATAATTTTTCATCATTTATAGTTTCAGTTGGAGACCATATGTATGGACAAATCTTAACCTCATGCTTTCTCATTGCAGATATTCCACTAATTGAATGCTCAAAATGAGGACTTATCCATGTCTCATCCTCATAAGATATATTAAAGGATTCTGAGCCACGATCATAAACTGTTCTGGCTGCATTAATAAGCAAGTTGTTTCCATACTCTATAACAATTGATTTACCACCACTGCTATGAAGTGACTCGGTAGTTTTTTTATCAAGAGAATTTGCCACACCTAGAACTATATCAAAATTTTTAATACTATTGAGGTCGAGTTTTTCTATTTTTCTTGCGCCTATTTTTTTGCCATAGTGATATTTAGATTGAGAAACTGGGGTTATATCATATCCTGCACCAGCAAGCATTCTTATTAGAGTGAGAGTATTTTGAGTAAGCCCTTCGGAATGTAATTTTTCATTTGACTTTGATGTTATTGCAATTTTTATTTTTTTTGTAACATTCATGGCCTTGCTACATATTTTATTGAAATTACTGATGTCTCAGATCGAATTGATTCAGACTTATAATCAGATAGCGTTACAAACGTTCCTGATTCATCTTCAAAATAATCAAGCCCCCTAGTCATAAATAGCCCATTAACATAGAGGGAGGTTGACCCCACAACATACGGCGTAGAAACATTATATATCAACTTTTGATCAACCACTTGCTTCGTCAGGTCCTCAGAAACAAAAGTTGCTGTACCAACAAATGCAGATATATTGTCACCATCATCTGTTTGTTCTGGGACCTCTTTTGCCACCACTACATCTCCGCTTCCGATGGCTTCTTGTATTGTAGTTTTCAATGTTTCCTGATTAACCACAGATCTCTGTAGCTGTAAAATGGCCATTATAAACTCCTTAGTGCATCTAGCAAGATATCTGATGCTTTTTTTAGCCCTGCTAATGTATGTCTTTTTTTATCTTCTTCTCTGATTATATTGTCCATTCCAATTTCATAATTATCCATAAAATATGCAAACATATCTTTTTCAGTTTTTGCTCTTGCTCTCTCTTCTTGTTGCTTTTTTGCGAAAAAAGCACCATTTCTTGTTTCTATCCACTGAGCTTCTAGCTTTGATATTTCTTCATTATGTTTTTTTTCAGCGAATGCTTTTGCCCTCTCTCTACACACAACATCTTTCGGCTTTGATGGTATCCAGCCCATTTTTAATCTCCAACTTTATTCTTATAAGCTTCTAAAAGACCATCTAAACCAGAAAGTATTTCGTCAATTACTTCTTTTCTATTTTTCATATCATTAATTATTTCCACATGGTTCATCCACTCTGGAAGGTCTCCGGAGGATATTCCATCAATAACATCTTTCATGCAGGCCAAATAACCTTTGGAATAATTATCTTCTTTTTCAACATTTTTTCTAACATCTTTTATCTGTCTTATAAACTTATCAAAGTGTTCATTTACAGCATCTAAATTTTTCATTTGACTTCTCCATTATTTGCATATTAAAATGATTTTTTATTAGTAATAAGAAGGGGGGTTACCCCCCCCCTCTATTCAGCTTTTAATAAAGATTATTTAATAATAATCTTAGCCATACATAATTGCCCAAGAAGATACACCATCAGTGAGTCCTCCATTAAACTTTATGTGTCCATCAGAACTAATGATAAAGTCTCCAGAGAAACTTCCTGCGGCACCAAGATCTGCAGCAGTTGCATACCTCAGCCCTGTTCCTGCAGCATCAATATTTGACGAATCAGGAATTTGGATGATACCGTTCTGGAAAACTCTAAGCCTCTTGTAAAAATCAAGCTTTGCTGATGAAGCAAAGTCGCTTACAAACTGCGTTACCAGCGAAGAGTCAGAGCAAACTAGTACAGCTCCATGAGAAGTATATGCAGCTAGATCTAGGTTTCCAGTTGAACCATTACTTGCCGCACCGTCGTGCATAATTGCTCTAGACTGAACTCTTGCAACATCATCTTCTCTTTGGCTTATTTCGTTTAGAAGCATAGCCTCATCGTTTGCAACCCTAAGATCAAGCGAAGAGTCAGCATCAGCACGAGCAACTTCTTCAGCAGCTACCCTAGTGGTTAGTGATCCGTCACCTGCAACACGAGCATCCTCCTCTTCACTCAGTCTAAGCTGAAGTGATGAATCAGCATCAGCACGAGCAACTTCTTCAGCAGCCAATCTTGTGGTGAGTGAA
>MDTD01175633.1_pt1 | contig 68301 bp, 56 predicted proteins | sample 811221 | NCBI WGS metagenome assembly MDTD01 (sample SAMN05326646, study PRJNA326480) | marine metagenome | isolation source: seawater | place: Pacific Ocean: South West | collected 2011
CACCGTGGCGCGGGTCTCGGCGGCGGCAACGACGAGCGCGAGCAGACGCTGAACCAGCTCCTCGTGGAGATGGACGGCTTCGAGCCCAACGAGGGCGTGATCATCATCGCGGCGACGAACCGTCCGGACGTGCTCGACCCGGCGCTGCTGCGTCCGGGCCGCTTCGACCGGCAGATCGTCGTGCCGAACCCGGATGTCACCGGTCGCGAGAAGATCCTCAAGGTGCACATGCGCAAGGTGCCGCTGGCGCCCGACGTCAACGTGCGCACGCTTGCCCGTGGCACGCCCGGCTTCTCCGGTGCGGACCTGATGAACCTGGTGAACGAGGCCGCCCTTCTGGCCGCCCGCCGCGGCAAGCGGCTGGTCACCATGGCCGAGTTCGAGGACGCCAAGGACAAGGTCATGATGGGCGCGGAGCGCCGTACCCTGGTCATGACCGAGGAAGAGAAGAAGCTCACCGCCTATCACGAGGCCGGTCACGCGCTGGTGGCGCTGCACATGCCCGCGTCCGATCCGATCCACAAGGCGACCATCATCCCGCGCGGCCGCGCGCTCGGCATGGTCATGCGCCTGCCGGAGAAGGACCAGGTGTCGCTCACCCGCGCCAAGTGCAAGGCCGACCTTGCGGTCGCCATGGGCGGTCGCGTCGCCGAGGAGATGATCTTCGGTTACGAGAAGGTGACCTCGGGCGCGTCCGGCGACATCCAGATGGCGACCAAGCTGGCGCGTGCCATGGCGACCCAGTTCGGCATGTCCGACAAGCTCGGTCCGCTGCTCTACGGCGAGAATCAGGAAGAGGTGTTCCTGGGCCATTCGGTCGCCAAGAACCAGCATGTGTCGGAAGACACCCAGCGGGTCGTGGACGCGGAGATCAAGTCCTTCGTCAACGAGGGCTACGAAACCGCGAAGCGCGTTCTCGGCGAGTACGAGGACCAGCTTCATTCCATCGCCCAGGGCCTCCTCGAGTACGAGACGCTCTCTGGCGACGAGATCCGGGATCTGCTCGACGGCAAGCCGCCGGTGCGCGAGACCGACGACGACCAGCCCACCACCCGCGCCTCGGCGGTGCCGAAGACCGGTGCCAAGCGCAAGGGCGAGGGCGATGCCCCCACGGGTGGCATGGAGCCGCAGCCCCAGGGCTGACCCGTGGCGGCCCCGGGGCCGTCCGTATCGTGATCAAGGGTCCGGCAGGCGATGCCGGGCCCTTTTTCGTGGTGCGCCGCCCGGCCGCGGACTGTTACGCATGAAAACAAAATTTGAACCTCTTTCGCGGATCATGATGCTAGAGGAAGGGGGCCGCGACACTGCCTGAGATGGCGAGAGGTGCGGCGCGCGGCCGGTGATCCGACCTGGCCGCCGGAGCAAACGGGATTGTCATGACACGCAGGTATTTCGGAACCGACGGCATTCGCGGCACGGCCAATCGTGCCCCCATGACGCCGGACATTGCCTTGAAGGTGGGGATGGCCGCCGGCATTTCCTTTCGCAATGGCGGTCACCGGCACCGGGTCGTGATCGGCAAGGACACGCGGCTTTCCGGCTACATGATCGAAAACGCGCTGGTGGCGGGCTTCACGGCGGTCGGCCTTGACGTGCTGCTGCTCGGCCCGATGCCGACGCCGGCGGTGGCGATGCTCACCCGCTCCGTGCGCGCCGATCTGGGCGTGATGATCTCCGCCTCGCACAACCCCTATCAGGACAACGGCATCAAGTTCTTCGGGCCGGACGGCTACAAGCTCTCCGACGACGTGGAGGCCGAGATCGAGACGCTGATCGATCAGGATCTCGCGCCGCAGCTTGCAAGCCCCGACCGGCTGGGACGGGCGAAGCGCATCGACGGGATGCGCGACCGCTACATCGAGTTCGCCAAGCGTACCCTGCCGCGCGAACTCAGCCTCGCCGGTCTCAGGATCGTCGTCGATTGCGCCAATGGCGCGGCCTACAAGGTCGCGCCCGAGGTCCTGTGGGAACTTGGCGCGGAAGTGATCGCCATGGGCGTCGACCCCGACGGCTACAACATCAACCTCAAGTGCGGTTCCACCGACACCGCCGCCCTTTGCGCCAAGGTGCACGAGGTGAGGGCGGACATCGGCATCGCGCTCGACGGCGACGCGGACCGGGTCATCATCGTGGACGAGAACGGCCAGGTGGTCGACGGCGACCAGCTCATGGCCGTGGTCGCCCAGTCGTGGCACGAGGACGGTCGCCTTGCGGCCTCGGGCATCGTGGCCACCGTCATGTCGAACCTCGGCCTGGAGCGCTATCTCGGCAGCCTGGGCCTGTCCCTGGCACGGACCAAGGTCGGCGACCGCTATGTGGTCGAGCACATGCGCCAGCACGGGTTCAACGTGGGCGGCGAGCAGTCGGGCCACATCGTCCTGTCAGACTTCGCCACCACCGGCGACGGGCTCGTCGCCGCGCTGCAGGTTCTGGCCTGCGTCGGCAAGCTCGGCCGGCCTGTTTCCGAAGTCTGCCGGCGTTTCGACCCCGTTCCCCAGATCCTTCGCAACGTGCGTTACGCGGGGTCGCGCCCGCTCGACGACCCGAGCGTGCAGCAGGCGATCGAGGACGGTCGCAAGACACTGGGCACCGGCGGGCGGCTGGTGATCCGCGCCTCGGGCACCGAGCCGCTGATCCGCGTCATGGGCGAGGCGGACGACGAGCGGATGCTCGTCGGCGTGGTCGACAGCATTGTCGAGGCGGTTACCCGGGCGGCTGCCTGAGCCTCGTTTCGCGATGCCGCAAATTCCTTAACGAGATCTGAAGACGAACCCTGCCGGAAGTCGCAATTCGGCAGGGTTCTTTCGAATATTCAGCTTTCGTTAACGTAAAAAAACAGGGTTAAGCGTTACGGTTAAGTCGCCCTTAAGCTTTCCGGAGCAATCTTCTCTCGTGTTTCACGTGCGCGACCGGCAGCCAAAGTGTTCGGACGCATTTTACGAGGACCGAGACATGAGCAGCCATTTTCTAAAGTTGTCTCTGGCTGGCGTCGCGATGATCGTCTCGTCAGCCGTCCATGCCGCAGACATGCCTATCCCGGTGATTGAGCATATCCCGGAAGTTCCCGTCGTCGAGGGCGGCTGGTACCTTCGCGGTGACATCGGCTACAAGGTGTATCAGGACCCCAGCACCAAGTATGGTGCCCTGCAGTTCCAGAACGAGTCGCTGAACAACACCGGCATGATCGGCGTCGGTGTCGGTTACAGGTTCTCCGACTACCTGCGCGGCGACCTGACGCTCGACTACGAGTTCCCGGCCAAGTACCGCGGTCATGCGCCGTGTACGACGTGCGGCGTCGGCGGAACCGCGGGCTTCTCGAACGAGAGCGCCAAGATCGACGTTCTCACCATGCTGGTGAACGGCTACATCGACATTGGCACCTGGGCCGGCTTCACGCCTTATGTCGGTGCCGGTATCGGTGTGTCGCGCGTTTCCACGAGCGACATCAAGTTCGCCAATCCGGACGGCACGTCGGGCCGCTACCCGGGCGACAGCACCTACAACTTCTCCTGGGCCCTGATGGCTGGCGGTTCCTACGCCATGAACCAGAACTGGTCGCTGGACGCGGGCTATCGCTACCTGAACATCGGCGATGCCTACTCCAAGAGCTTCTCGACCGGCGTCGGCAACCCCTCGCGCAAGATCAAGTACGAGGACCTGCAGGCCCACGAGTTCCGCGTCGGCATGCGCTACACGTTCAACGCCGAGCCGGCGTACATCCCCGAGCCGATCATCACCAAGTACTGATCGTCGGGCTTACGCGCCTTTCGAGGGCCGGGCCGGTCGCAAGACCGGGCCCGGCCTTCTTGCGTTCAGGCGACGGCGGCGGGCACGCGTCAGGCAGCCATTCTTCGCCATGCCGAACGTCTCATGTCTGCTTCAAAGTTCCCATGTCCGGGGCGCGCGGGGCCCGGTGGTCCATGCCTTTCATCGGGTCTGGGAGCCGTTTCTCGTTGCCCTGTTCCCGTTGCGGTTTCCGAAATTGACGCAAGGTTTCCCGCAGGTTGTGGTGCGGAAGGGGCGCTCGCGCCCGGGCGATGACAGGGTGTCTGTATTATACCGGGTTGATTCTGCGGGGAAAAGGCGTTGACCTGATGGTCGGCTCGTTGGCCTCGACCCGAGGTCGGTCGTGCCTGGGGTGTCATGCGGCATCGTCGCGCTCCCCGGACGACACACTCCAGAAGGAGTCCCCCGACAAGCCAGGTTCTCAAGCGCGCATATCACGAAACCATCTTTCCAGCCACCGTCGTGGCTTCTGGTTTTCGGCTCCGAAAGGGGAGAGCGGAAATGTCAGGGCGGGGTGACTGAGTCAGGCTTCTTGAAGAGGAAACGGTGATGGGACTTACAGTTGAAAGGCGTCTCGGCCTGAAGGCCTTGTTCGCCCACGGCGAGATCCGGACCGACAGTGCCGCGGGCAACGCGGCGCGCAAGCTTGTCGCGGACCTTGCCGAGCGAAACATCGTTGTCGCGGAAGCAGGCTCGAGCGATGACGCGATCGCGCTGCTCCAGTCCGATTCCTCTTTTCAGTGCGTCTTGCTCGACTGGTCCCTCGCGGATGCGGACGGTGAGCTCAAGGCGGAGCACCTGCTGTCGGTTCTCCGTGCGCGCAATGCGTCCATCCCCGTCTTTCTGATGACGTCGCGCCGTACGGCGACGGACCTCCCGATGAAGGTTCTCGAGCAGGTTAACGATTTCATCTGGCTGCTTGAGGATACCTCCGAGTTCATCGGCGGACGTGTGGTGGCCGCGATGAACCGCTATCGCGAAACGGTCCTGCCACCCATGTTCAAGGCACTGGCCAGGTTCGCCAGCGTCTATGAGTATTCCTGGCACACGCCCGGCCATACAGGCGGCACGGCCTTTCTCAAGCACATCGCGGGACGTGCTTTCTTCGAATTCTTCGGAGAGGAGCTGTTTCGCTCGGACCTGTCGATTTCGGTCGGCGAACTCGGTTCCCTCCTGGATCACTCGGGTCCGATCGGCGAGGGGGAGAAATACGCCGCGAAGGTCTTTGGCGCGGACCGGTCCTACACGGTGACCAATGGCAGCTCGACATCCAACCGGGTGATCATGATGGCCAGCGTGACGCGTGGCCAGATCGCCCTGTGCGACAGGAACTGTCACAAGTCCGTTGAGCATGCGATCACGCTTTCGGGGGCGATTCCCACCTATCTCGTGCCCTCGCGCAACGGTCTCGGACTGATAGGCCCGATCCATCCGCAGAAGCTGACGGTTGACGCGATCCGGGGCGCGATTGCCGACAACCCGCTGGGCGAAAAGGCCAAGGACAGCACGCCGGTCCATGCGATCATCACCAACTCGACCTATGACGGGTTGTGCTACAACGTGTTGCGGGTCGAGGAACTGCTGGGGCAAAGCGTCGACCGGCTTCACTTCGACGAAGCCTGGTATGGCTACGCCCGGTTCAATCCGATCTACGAAGGCCGCTTTGCCATGCACGGCGCGTCCAACGTCCCGGACCGCGCCGGACCGACCGTCTTCGCCACCCAGTCCACCCACAAGCTGCTGGCGGCCCTGTCTCAGGCTTCCTTCATTCATGTGCGCGACGGGCGGCGTCCGATCCCGCACAACCGCTTCAACGAAGCCTTCATGATGCACGCGTCCACCTCGCCGCAGTATGCGATCATCGCCTCGAACGATGTCAGCGCGGCGATGATGGATGGCACCGGCGGCCTGACGCTGACCTCCGAGTCGATTGGCGAGGCCATCGCGTTCCGGCAGATGATCGCCCGCATGCGGGCGGAATTCGTCGCTTCGGGTGACTGGTTCTTTGGGGTTTTTCAGCCCGAAGCCGTGAAGGTCGGCGGCAGCCGGGTCGCCTTCCACGATGCCGATCCCGGTCATCTGGCCAGGGAGGCCTCTGCCTGGGTGCTCCATCCCGAGGACGACTGGCACGGTTTCGACGGGCTGGAGGACGACTACTGCATGCTGGACCCGATCAAGGTGTCCATCGTGACACCGGGCATGTCGGCGCAAGGCAAAATGGGCGAGCACGGCATTCCGGCCGCGATCGTGTCCGCCTATCTCGACGAGCAGGGCATCGTGGTCGAGAAGACGACGGACTTCACCATCCTGTTCCTGTTCTCCTTCGGGATCACGAACGGCAAGTGGGGCACCCTGGTCAATGCACTGTTGAACTTCAAGAAGGACTATGACGCCGACCGCCCCTTGCGCGAGGTGCTGCCGGATCTGGTGGAAGCCCACCCCTCCCGCTACGGCGCCATGGGGCTGAAGGGCCTTGCGGATGAGATGTTCGCCGCGATGGCGGAGCTGAAGACAACCGAAACGATGGCGCGCGGGTTCTCCGCGCTGCCCGTCCCGGAGCTCACGCCGGTGGAGGCATACGAGGAGCTCGTCCTGGATCGCGTGGAGTCCCTCTCGCTCGACGAGATGGCCTCTCGTGTCGTGGCGACGGGCGTGGTGCCCTATCCTCCGGGAATTCCCCTGCTCATGCCCGGCGAGAACGCGGGCCCCTCGGACGGGCCGTTCCTGGCGTATCTGAAGGCGCTGGAAGCGTTCGACCAGCGCTTCCCCGGGTTTGCGCACGATACCCACGGGGTCGAGGTCGAGGACGGGAAATACCGCGTCCTCTGCATTGCCACGCCTGACGAATAAGGAGGCTTCCGGATGTCCGACAGTGCTTCGTCACAGACTGCCGCCGTCTCCAAGATCGGTCTTGTTCCCGCAACCCTGATGGTTGCCGGCAACATGATGGGGTCGGGGGTCTTCATGTTGCCGGCCAATCTGGCGGCCATCGGCGGAATCGCGGTCGTCGGCTGGCTGATCACGCTTGTCGGCGCGCTGGCGCTGGCGCTGGTCTTCGCCAAGCTGGCGGCGCTCGACCCGGCCGCCGGGGGACCCTACGCCTACACGCGCAAGGCCTTCGGCGACTACATGGGCTTTCAGACCAACCTGATCTACTGGCTGGCCAATGTGGTCGGCAACGTGGGACTGGCCGTCGCGGGCCTCGGCTATCTCACGTATTTCTTTCCCGAACTGAAGGTTCCCCTTGTCCTGGCGCTTGGCCAGATCGCCATCATCTGGTTCTTCACCTACGCCAATATCCTGGGGCCGCGCTTCGTCGGGAGGATGCAGTCATTCACCACCGTCGCGGCGTTGTTTCCGATCATCGGGATGGCGATCTTCGGCTGGTTCTGGTTTTCCGCGGACACGTATGCCGCGGGTTGGAACGTGTCCGGCGAGAACTCCTTCAGCGCTGTCGGGGCGACGCTGAACTTCACCCTTTGGGCATTCATCGGTGTCGAGACGGCGTCGGTTTCGGCCGGTGTCGTGGAGAATCCGCGCCGGAACGTGCCGATCGCCACCCTGGGCGGGGTGATCCTGGCCGGGATCTGCTACGTGCTGTCCTCAACCGCGATCATGGGCATGATCCCGAATGCGGAACTGGTCACCTCCGCCGCGCCTTTCGCCGATGCGGTGCGGATGGCCCTGGGGTCCGAGGCGGCCAATATCGTTGCGGTCTGCGCGGCGGTCGGCTGTCTGGGATCGCTCGCGGGCTGGACGCTTCTCGTCGGCCAGAGTGCGAAGGCGGCGGCGGACGACGGTCTGTTCCCGAACGTCTTTTCGCGCACCAACGCCAAGGGCGTGCCCTCCGCCGGGCTTGCCATCGTGGCCGTGCTCATGAGCATCCAGGTTCTGGCGACCATGTCCCCGACGGCCTCCGAGCAGTTCGGCAAGATCGCATCGGTCGCCGTGATCATGACCCTGCTGCCCTACATCTATTCGGCCATCGCCCTCAAGGTTCTCAGCTTCAGGAAGGTCGAGCATCACGAGTATGCGATCTACACGATCATCAGCCTGATCGGGGCCATCTATTGCCTCTGGGCGATTGTCGGCTCCGACGGGCAGCAGACACGCTGGTCCCTGATTTTCGTGGTGTCGACGATTGTGTTCTACGCGATGGCCCTCAATCACAAGCAGCATGTCGAGGCGCATGAGGTGGAGGTCGGAGGGCAGGTGCCACGGTTCGTGCGGTATCTGACGTTCGCGATCACGCTGGTGGCGCTCGTTCTGATGTTCTGGGTTTCCTTTGACGAACGCTCGGCCGGCAAGCTGCATACGCGCTCACCGCAGCCCACGGCGAGCCTCTCGGAGAGCGCGCCGGCCGCGCCCTAGGCGCGAAAGGGAGCAATCCGGGCGGGCGGACGGGGAGGACACGACGGCATTGTGCCGGATCCGTGTCACGCCTGTCCGCCCGCCTGCATCGCGTTCCCTTGCATCCTGCAAGATCCTGCATGGTAAAATCAGGCGGGACTTGCGGTTTTCCGGGCGCTCGGCTATCCCGATAGGTGGGACACCCCTCCCCAACGAGGGGCATCTATCTGAGAGGATAGCCACATGAGCATGACTGACCATCCGGCCGAGCGGCCGGCCAATCCCCGTTTCTCTTCCGGCCCCTGTGCCAAGCGCCCCGGCTGGGCGCTTGAGGCGCTCGGCGATGCGCCGCTTGGACGCTCGCACCGCGCCAAGGCCGGCAAGTCCAAGCTTGCCGAGGCCATCGACCTGACGCGCGAGGTGCTTCAGGTTCCCGCCGACTACCGGATCGGCATCGTTCCCGCCTCCGACACCGGGGCCATGGAAATGGCCATGTGGTCGCTGCTCGGCGCGCGCGGCGTCGACGTTCTGGCCTGGGAGAGCTTCGGCTCGGGCTGGGTCACAGACGTGGTCAAGCAGTTGCGGCTCGACGACGTTCGCGTGCTGGAGGCCGGCTACGGCGAGATCGTCGACCTTTCGACGCCGGACTTCTCCCGCGACGTGATCTTCACCTGGAACGGCACCACCTCCGGGGTTCGGGTTCCCGACGCCGACTTCATTCCCGCCGACCGCGAGGGCCTGACGATCTGCGATGCCACCTCCGCGGCCTTCGCCCAGGATCTGGATTTCGCGAAGCTGGATGTGGTGACCTTCTCCTGGCAGAAGGTGCTGGGCGGCGAGGCCGCGCACGGCATGCTCATCCTCAGCCCGCGCGCCGTCGAGCGGCTGGAAAACCATACGCCGGCCTGGCCGATGCCGAAGATCTTCCGCCTCACCAAGGGCGGCAAGCTGATCGAGGGCGTGTTCCGGGGCGAGACCATCAACACACCGTCCATGCTTTGCGTCGAGGACTATCTCGACGCGCTCAAGTGGGCGCAGGAACTCGGCGGCCTTCGGGGGCTCATCGCCCGCGCCGACGCCAATGCCGGCACCATCGCCGACTGGGTGGCACGCACGGACTGGGTGGACTTCCTTGCCGCCGATCCCGCCATCCGCTCCAACACCTCCGTCTGTCTGAAGATCGTCGATCCGCGCGTCACCGCGCTCGATGCGGACGCCCAGGCGGCTTTCGCCAAGGCCATGGCCCAGGCGCTCGAGAAGGAGGGCGTTGCCCTCGACATCGGCGCTTATCGCGACGCGCCGAGCGGCTTCCGCATCTGGTGCGGTGCCACGGTCGAGGCCACCGATGTGGCGGCGCTGCTGCCGTGGCTCGACTGGGCGTTCGCCGTCGAGCTCGAGCGTATCGGCAAGGCGGCCTGACAGGTCACTTCACAAGACAGGTGTTTTCCGGTTTCCGGCAGGGGCGCGCCAGCACAGGCGTCGATGCCCCGCCGGTTCCGGCACGGAGGACTTCATCAATGGCACCCAGGGTTCTTATTTCGGACAAGCTTTCGGAAGCTGCCGTCGCCATCTTCAAGTCGCGCGGCGTCGAGGTGGACTACGAACCGGATCTCGGCAAGGACAAGGACCGGCTTCTGTCGGTCATCGGCCAGTATGACGGGCTGGCGATCCGCTCCGCCACCAAGGTAACGGAAAAGCTGCTGGCGGCGGCCGACAACCTCAAGGTCGTCGGGCGGGCCGGCATCGGCGTCGACAATGTCGACATTCCGGCGGCGAGCGCGCGCGGCGTGATCGTCATGAACACGCCGTTCGGCAATTCGATCACCACCGCCGAGCACGCCATCGCGATGATGTTCGCGGTGGCGCGCCAGATCCCCAAGGCCGACGTCTCCACCCAGGCCGGCAAGTGGGAAAAGTCGAAGTTCATGGGCGTGGAGCTGACGTCGAAGACGCTCGGCATCATCGGCTGCGGCAACATCGGCTCCATCGTTGCGGAACGTGCCATCGGGCTGAAGATGCGCGTCATCGCCTTCGACCCGTTCCTCTCGGAGGAGCGGGCGCTCGCGCTTGGGGTGGAGAAGGTCGACCTGGAGACGCTTCTGGCGCGGGCCGAGATCATTTCCCTGCACACGCCGCTGACCGACAAGACGCGCAACGTCATCGACGCGGCCGCGATCTCGAAGATGCGCAAGGGCGTCATCCTCATCAACTGCGCCCGTGGCGGGCTCGTCGACGAGGCGGCGCTGCGGGACGGTCTGGAGAGCGGCCACGTGGGCGGCGCCGGCGTCGACGTCTTCGTCGAGGAGCCGGCAACGCAGAACACGCTTTTCGGCGTGCCCAATCTCGTCTGCACGCCGCATCTCGGCGCCTCGACCTCCGAGGCACAGGAGAATGTCGCGCTGCAGGTGGCCGAGCAGATGTCGGACTATCTCACCAAGGGCGCGGTTTCCAACGCGCTCAACATGCCCTCGATCACCGCCGAGGAAGCACCGCGCCTGACGCCCTTCGTTAAGCTTGCCGAGCGTCTCGGCCTGTTCGCCGGCCAGCTGACCGAGACAAGCATCACCGGCATCCGCCTCGAGTACGAGGGCGAGGTCGCCGAGATTAACGTCAAGGCGCTGACGGCGGCCGCGCTGACCGGGGTGCTGCAGCCGCTGCTGCAGACGGTGAACATGGTCTCCGCCCCGATCCTGGCGCGTGAGCGCGGCATCCAGGTCGAGGAGGTGCGCCGCGCCCAGGCCGGTGCCTACGAGAGCTACATTCGCCTGACGGTCAAGACCGAGCGCCAGGAACGGTCCGTCGCGGGCACCGTCTTTGCCGACGGCAAGCCGCGCGTGATCCAGGTGAAGGGCATCAACATGGAGGCCGAACTCGGGCCCCACATGCTCTATGTCACCAACGAGGACAAGCCCGGCTTCATCGGACAACTCGGCACGCTGCTTGGCGAGGCGGGCGTCAATATCGCGACCTTCAATCTCGGTCGGCTGATCCAGGGCGGGGATGCCATCTGTCTCGTCGAGGTGGATGGTGAGGTGCCCGACAGCGTGCTGGAGGCCCTGGTCGCGGTGCCGCAGGTCAAGCAGGCCAAGCAGTTGCGGTTCTGAGTTCCTGAACGCGAGCCGGGCCTCAGCCCGGACCGGACACAAGGAAAAGGCCGGATCGGAACCCCGATCCGGCCTTTTTGCATTGCCCGTCGTGCTGCCTGGCGGTCGGGCGATCAGCTCCGAGTCCAGGCAGCGACCGCCTGATCGACGGCGCGGGTGCCCGGCGTGCCCTTTTCCAGGGTCAGGATGGCGCGCTTGCCGTTCTCGTAGAGCATGGGGATGTCGATCCAGCCCCTGTCCTTGAGAAGCGACAGGTTGCGCTCCTGCTCGTCCGGAACATTGGACAGGGCAACCCAGAAGAAGCCGTCGTTGACCTTCACCGAAGCGCCGATCAGCGCTTCGCCGCGCGCCTCCTCGGTGGTCTTCATGACGAGGCCGGGGACCTCGTCCACACCGCGCCCGGCAAAGCCGGACGGCAGGTCGAAGCTGATCTCGAGCAGATGGCTCGCCGGCAGGGAGCTGTCGCGGTTCGGCTTGAGCGACAGGTTGGCCGTGATGCCGCGCTCCGGAACCTCGACGCGGATGCGAAGCACCGTCTCCGTGACGCCGTCCGAGGTCTCTTCGCTCACGCTCCACACGGTCTGGCCGGCCGATGCCTGGCCAGCGCTGCCGGGCTGTGCGCCTTCCTCATACAGGATGGCGCGCTGCGCGACGATACCGCTGCCGTTGTCGGCGGTTGCCGCAGGGGCCTGAGGCGTGGCCGGTGTTGCCTGCGGCGTTTCGGCGGGAGCCTCCTCGGACGCGGTCGGGGTTTCCGGCTGCTGGTCGGACGCGGCGGGCGTTTCCGGGGCCTGGGCGGTCTGCTCCGCCGGGGTCTCGGTTGCCTGCGAGGTCACGTCGCGGCGCGGCTGCTGGGCAGGGGCGGTGGACTCCGCCGCACTGCTCTGACCGCCCGGTGTCGAGGGCGTGATGCGCGTCGTGCTCACCGAGCGCGCATCGGGCGCGACGGCCGTCTCGCCGTTCTCGAGCAGCCGTGCGCTGTTCTTGCGCGGGCCGGAGTCCTCTTCAGCCGGCTGGTCGGCGGGCTGCTCGGCCGTGCGGGTGGGCTCGTTCGCCGCCGGCGTGTCGTCGCCGGCAAAGAGATCCATGATGGTGTTGCGCTGCGAATAGCCGATTGCCGCCACGCCGACGAGCAGCAGGAGCACGGCGACACCACCGAGAATCGAGGGAAGGCGCGAGGTGCGCATCGGGCCGTCGAGGCCGGCCATGGCGCGCTCGGCGCGTGCATCGGAGCGCTTGCGGTTGCGATCGCGACGGGAAGAGCCGCCCGGCGCCGCATCGGTGGAGGCCGTGAGAGAGGGCTCCGCGCGGGGGGATTCGGCCGCAGGTGTTTCGCTGCCACCGGTCCCGAGGCTGGGCTCGCGGCGCTGGCCGTTGCCGCCGGTATCGGCGGACCCGTCCTGGCGCTTGCGAGCCGACACGGCGTCGTCGACGGGTGCGGCCGGGGCCTTGATCTCCGGGGCCGGAGCTTCCGTGGAGGCGGCCGGTCGTGGCGCCGGGGCTCTGGGCTCGGTTGCCCGGGGTTCCGCGGGGCGAGGCTCGGTTGTCCGGGGCTCGGGAGCACGTGGCGCCGGGGCGGCGGGCTCCGCCGCACGCGGTGCGGGAGCCTCCTCGGGCTGCTGGTCCACTTCCGGTTCGGCGGGAGCGGGCGGCGGTGCCTTTGGCGCGGGTGCTGCCGGTGCCTGGGCGGGGCGGGAGGACAGGCCCAGCGAATCGCGGGCGGCTTCCGCCTCGACCCGGCGGATGCTTTCCTCCAGCCGGAGCTGTTCGGCCGTGATTTCCGACGGCGAAAGCGGCGGATCATAGCCTTTCAGCTGCGCGACGATGGCCTTGCGGGCGCGCTGGTAGATCTCGCGCCGCGCCGCTCCGGTGTTCTCCGGAAGGGCGGCCACGGTTTTTTTCAAAACCGGATAGTAATCTGCCATGTTTTCAACTCGTCATCGCCGCATACAGCTCCTCCCGCCGGCCGGCGGGAGGAGAATCAACGCTTAATCCTGAAAAGGATTCTGAACAAGGATTGTGTCATCCCGCTCGGGCGAGGTCGAGAGCAACGCGACCGGTGCCCCGATAAGCTCCTCGACATGCCGCACATATTTGACCGCCTGGGCCGGAAGGTCGGCCCAGCTGCGCGCGCCCTCGGTGGATTCCTTCCAGCCCGGCAGCGTTTCGTAGATCGGCTTCACGCGGGCCTGCGCGCCCTGGGAGGCGGGCAGGTGGTCGATGCGCTTGCCGTCGAGCTCGTAGGCGACGCAGATCTTGATTTCGTCCAGCCCGTCCAGCACGTCGAGCTTGGTCAGCGCGATGCCATGAATGCCGTTGATGCAGCACGACTGGCGCACCAGCACCGCGTCGAACCAGCCACAGCGCCGCTTGCGGCCCGTCACCGTGCCGAACTCGTGGCCGCGCGTGCCGAGGAAGTTGCCGACCTCGTTGTCCTGCTCGGTCGGGAAGGGGCCTTCGCCGACGCGGGTCGTGTAGGCCTTGGTGATGCCGAGCACATAGCCGATGGCACCGGGGCCGAGGCCACTGCCGGCGGCCGCCTGGCCCGACACCGTGTTGGAGGACGTGACGAACGGGTAGGTGCCGTGGTCGATGTCGAGAAGGGTGCCCTGGGCCCCCTCGAAGAGGATGCGCTTGCCGTCGCGGCGCGCGGTGTCGAGCAGCGCCCAGCCGGTGCGCACGAAGGGCAGCAGCTTGTCGGCGACGCTTTCCAGCTCCGCATAGATCGTCTCGCCGGCGATCTCCGGCTCGCCCAGGCCACGGCGCAGGGCGTTGTGATGGGTCAGAAGACGGTCGATCTTGGCCGGCAGCGTCTTGAGGTTGGCCAGATCCAGCACGCGGATCGAACGGCGGCCGACCTTGTCTTCATAGGCCGGGCCGATGCCGCGCTTGGTGGTGCCGATGCGTGCGCCGGGCGACGCCGCGCCTTCGCGCAGGGCGTCGAGCTCACGGTGCAGCGAGAGGATGAGGGTCGCGTTTTCGGCGATGGCCAGCGTATCGGGGCTCACCGACACGCCCTGCTCGGCGAGACGGGTGATCTCGGCCACCAGCGCGTGCGGGTCGATCACCACGCCGTTGCCGATGACGGACAGCTTGCCGCGCACCACGCCGGAGGGCAGCAGCGAGAGCTTGTAGCTCACACCGTCGATGACGAGCGTGTGGCCCGCGTTGTGGCCGCCCTGGAACCGCACGACGACGTCGGCCTGTTCGGACAGCCAGTCGACGATCTTGCCTTTTCCCTCGTCACCCCACTGAGACCCGACGACGACGACATTGGCCATGGCACCATTTCCCCATGAACTGAAGAGTCCTGTGTGGCGGCGTCATGAGCGCTCGCGCACACGAAAAACCCCGGTTTGCTGACCGGGGCGTTGCGACCGGACTATAGCGACGGTTTTCGTGAATGACGACCCCTTGCAGCGTCATTCGGGCGCTCCTTGAGAGCTTTTTCAGTCCTTTTCACCCGCCCGCCGGTCGTTTCGTGCGGCATTTCGCCCGCGATCGGCGCGCGAGGCGCCCGCCAGACGGAAGATCACCGGCGAGGTGCGCAGGAGCCAGACGAAGCGGCCGCGCCGGTTCGCCGGCACACCCTCGCGCGACACCAGCCTAACGCCGACGAAGGCGACGAAGGCGAGATGCAGCACGGCGGTGTAGATGAAGAAGGCCGAGGGGCCGAAGCGGTCCATGACGGCGGAGGCCAGCAACGGGCCGCACATGGCGCCGAGCGCGAAGAACATGGTCAGTCCGGCCGCGAGCTCCACGTACTGGCCGGGTCGCGCATGGTCGTTGGCATGGGCCGCGGAGAGCGAATACAGCGGCAGGGCGAAGCCGCCGAAGAGAAACGCGCCGGCGAAGATGACGCCGGGCGTGGTGACGCCGGACAGGAACAGGCAGGAGAGGCCGGCACCTGCGGTCGCCAGCATCAGGACGTGGCGGCGGTCGGTTCTGTCGGAGGCCCAGCCGAGGGGGAACTGGAAGATCGCGCCGGCCAGCACCCACAGGCTGATCAGCAGCGCCAGTCCGTCGGCGTCCATGCCGATGCCTTGCGCATAGACCGGGCCGACCGTCCGAAAGGCGCCGTTGGTGAGGCCGATGGTCAGGCAGCCGACGGCGGCGACCGGCGAGATGCGCCAGATCGAGAAATAGTTGATGCGCGTGACGTCCGAGACCGGCGGATTGCCTTCCCGCGCAAGCGAGACGGGAATGAGGGCGGCGCAGAACAGGAGCCCGGTCATGACCAGGATTTCCGGCCCGCCGCCGAAGGCCGGCAGAAGGAACTGGCCGCCGGTGATCGCGCCCAGGTCGACGATGCGATAGATGCTGAGGATCCGGCCGCGTTCCGCGTTGGAGGACAGCGCGTTGAGCCAGCTCTCCAGCACCATCGCCGTGCCGCAGAAGGCGATGCCGCTCACCAGCCGCGAGGCGGCCCAGGAGAGGCCGGCCGGGGTCACCACGAGCGACAGGATCGCGATGGCGTTGAGCGCGGCGAGCGCCGAAAACACCCGGATGTGGCCGACGCGCCGGATGAGAAGCGGCGTCAGCAGGACGCCCAGAATGAAGCCGGCGTAATAGGCTGAGCCGAACAGGCCGATCGCCGTGTCGCTCAGTCCGTTCAGCCGGCCGCGCACCGCGATCACCGTCATGGCGAGACCGTTGGCGCCCAGAAGCAGGGCGGCCGCCACCAGGAGCGGCACGAGGCGGGACAGAAGCGGCGCGAGCCCCGGTGCCGCCGGGCCTGAAGGTCCCGCGCCGGACTGCGGCTGTGGCTGGTGGTCGGGAGCGTCGGGCATGGCGGAAGAGGTCGCGGCGGGCTGTGGTCTGGATGCGCCGCGATGCGGGGCAGGGAAAGAGTGGCCCCTTGCGAATGCATCGGCAAGCGGCAACTTCAGGGCCGCTCGCCTTTCGGGTGGGGCCGCCCCGCGTGCTTCGGTAGACCGGTCGGATCGCCCGGTTTCAAAGGAGTTCCCCATGAGCCCGCGCCACTGGCTTTTGCTGCTTGCCCTGTCGCTGATCTGGGGGGCGACCTTTCCGATCGCGAAATACTCCGTCGGCACCATACCGCCGCTGGTGCTGACCTTCTTCCGCGTGCTTCTGGCGGCGCTGACGCTTCACATGGTGCTGCGCCTGCGCGGTATCGCCTTCCCGCTGGAACGCCGGCTGTTCGGCGCTTTCCTGCTCATGGGGCTTCTCAACAACGCGATCCCCTTCTCGCTGATCTTCTGGGGGCAGACGGTGCTGCCGGCGAGCCTCGCCTCGATCCTGAACGCGACGACGCCGATCTTCACCGTGCTCGTCGCGTCGCTGGTCTTCGGGCAGGAACGGCTCGCCGCGCATCGGGTCGCGGGCATTCTCATCGGCTTTATGGGCGTCGCGATCCTGCTGGCAGCGGGGCTCGACGTGGGGATCCTGCAAGGGGTGGCGGGAGCCCCGCCCTGGGCACAGCTCCTGTGCCTGGGTGGCGCGCTTTCCTATGCGTTTGCCGCGTCTTTCGCCAAGCGGTTCAGGGGGATGCCGGTTCTTGTCTCGGCCGCCGGCCAGCTCACCGGCTCGAGCATCATCATGGCGCCGCTGGCATTCGCGCAGGCCTTCGGCCTCATCGGGGGCGGATCATTTCGGTTCGAGGTCGCCGGACCGGGCGTCTGGATGGCGGTTGTCGCGCTCGGGGTCGTGTGTACCGCGCTTGCCTATCTGATCTACTTCCGCCTGCTGGTGGAGGCGGGGGCGACCAATGCCTCTCTGGTCACGCTGCTCGTTCCCGTATCGGCCTGCCTGATCGGCGCCGTTGCACTGGGTGAAACGCTCGGCCTGCCGCAGCTCATCGGCATGGGGCTGCTGTTGCTTGGGCTTGTCGTGCTTGACGGACGGGTGCTTCGGCGCGCGCGCGCAGGTCAGGCCGGCGTGTCCGCGGGCAGCACGGAGACCCGTTCGGCGAAGCGGTCGTAGAAGTCGGAAAGCTTGCCGTCGGCGGCTTCGCGACAGGCGGCGAGACAGCTTTCGGCAAGGTCGCGGTCGCGTGCCTCTATGGCCGCGACAAGGCGCTCGTGCCGCTCGGCCAGGATCTTGAAGGCGGGGCTTTTGGCAAGGGCAGGATCGCCGACGAGGGCGAAGAGCTTGATCGGCACGCTCTTGCCCTTCAGCGGGATGGCGCCGGCTTCCAGAAAGGCGAAGTCCGGCGCGGCGAGGGCGGTGTCCTGCGAGACCACGCAGTCGGCGCCCACCGCCTTGCAGCTCGACTCGATCCGAGCCGCCACGTTCACGGCATCGCCGATCACCGAGTAGTTGAAGCGCCGGTTTGAGCCCATGTTGCCGACGCAGGCCTCGCCCGTGTTGAGGCCGACGCCGATGCGCACGTTCTTCGTGGGAAGGTCGCGGGCCTGGAAGCGGAAGGCATCTTCGGCGTTGAGCCTGTCGACGATCGCGACCATGTCGAGCGCGGTGCGGCAGGCGAGGCGGGCGTGATCCTCCACCGTCATCGGAGCGTTCCAGAACGCCATGATGCTGTCGCCGATGTATTTGTCGATGGTGCCTTCGTTGTTCTGGATCTCGTCCGAAAGCGGCGACAGGAGCGCGTTCAGGAAGGCCACGAGATCGGTTGGCGTAAGCTGTTCGGAGATCGGCGTGAAGCCGCGCACGTCCATGAACAGGATGGTCATGTCGCGCATTTCGCCGCCCAGCTTGAGCGCGTCGGGCGCGGTTTCCAGCCGTCTGACCATCTCGGGTGCCAAGTATTGGCCGAAGGCGGCGCGCACGAAACGTTTCTCGCGCTCGGTCAGGAAGTAGAGCAGGGCGGTGGTCGCGGCGTAGACCACGAACAGATTGGCCAGGGTCGGGTAGACCGGATCGAGCAAAAGGCCCTGCGTGCGGAAGAGATGGAGCGCGCCGCCGTAGACGAGCGCCGCCAGAACGCCACCGACGAGAGCGGCCCAGATGGCTCCGAGCCAGACGACGAGGGCGATCACCGCGATGCCGATCAGGACCGTGGCGATGATCTCGGCTCCGTCGGCCCAGTCGGGTCGCGACAGGAAGGTGCCCGAAAGGATCTGTTCCGCGGCCTGGGCATGAACGGAGACGCCCGGCACCAGGTCGCCGAGCGGGGTGGTGCGGATGTCGTAGAGGCCGACCGACGAGGTGCCGATGAAGACCACATGCCCCTGGAAGAGCTGGACGAGGTGCGCGCGTTTCGACGGGTCGAGGACGTCGGCGGCGGAAACGTAGCGATCCGCCCGGTCCTCGTTGAAATAGACCCAGAACTCGCCCTGGCCGGTGGTCGGGAAGGGGATCGCGCCGACCTTGATGTCGGTCACTTCCGGCGCCCGGCCCGAAATCTCCCCGGAGGCGTCGGACGAGCGCACGATGAAGCCGCTCGCGCCCTGCGCCACCCGCAGCGCTTCCATGGCGAGGCTGGGATAAAGCGTCCTACCATCGGTAAAGACCATGGGGATACGGCGCACGATGCCTTCCGTGTCCCGGCTCGACAGGCTGACGCCCCCGTCACCGGCGGCGCTTTCGACAAGTTCGGGCAGACTGTTCAGCGTCGAGGCGAAGGCGGGGACGCTCGCCGCCGGGTTCGATCCGGCATAGGCGATGCCGGCCTTGAGCTCCGGTCGTCCGCCGCTGTCGTCCGGCAGGACGGCAAACCCGAGCACGACCGGCGCGTTTCCGATGGCCCTGGCGAAGACGCGGTCCGTGTCTCGCAGGCTCAGCTTCAGGGCATCCAGCGCTTCCGGAGGGACGTTCGCACTGCCCTCGCGCGACAGTTCGGGCACATAGGAGTGGGGCGACAGGCGGTCGGGCTCGGCAAAGATCACGTCGTAGGCGATCGCGGCCGCGCCCATGTCGGCCAGTGCCGTGGTGAGGTCCGCCAGACGGTCGCGGCGCCAGGGACACTGGCCGAACCGCTCCAGGGACGCCTCGTCGATATCGACGATGCGGACCGGATACTCTCCCTGCGGGCGGGGCCAGAGGCGCTGATATCCGTCGAACCCGATCAGCCGGATGGAGGTGACAAATCCGGGATCGACCGCGCGCAGGACCGTCACGGCGAGAAGAAAAAGCCCCGCGACGGAGACGATCGTCAGCCGCTTGCGCCGGGTGATCCGCATGTCCGCTTTCCCGCCTTGTCCCCGGTCCTGCCAGCCCGGGCTATTATCCTGCGACGCAACGGGCTCACCCCGGCGCGGCGCGGAAAGGTCCGCGCGGGCGACAGGGTAAAGCATTTCGCAGCGCAAGAAAGCACCTTGCCGGCAGGCGGACCGCCGCCGGAAGGACATGCGAAGCGGTATGGACGCCGCCGCGTCCCCGGGGATCAGTCGGGGGAGGCCAGCTCGGCCGGGCGACGGTCCAGTTCGCGGGCGCTTTTTTGAACCTCCTTCTGCACCTTCTCGAAGGCGCGGACCTCGATCTGGCGGACGCGCTCGCGGCTGACGCCGAACTCGCCCGAGAGGTCCTCGAGCGTCATCGGGTCCTCCGACAGGCGGCGGGCCTCGAAGATGCGGCGTTCGCGGTCGTTGAGCACGCCCATGGCGTCGCCGAGCATCTTGCGGCGCATGTCGAGCTCTTCCTGCTCGGCGATCATGGATTCCTGGCTGTCGCTCTCGTCGACGAGCCAGTCCTGCCATTCGCCGCTGTCAGCCTCGGCGCGGATCGGTGCATTGAGCGAGGCATCGCCGGCAAGTCGCCGGTTCATCGAGACGACCTCGTTCTCGCTGACGCCGAGCTTGGTGGCGATCTCCGAAACCTGATGCGGCTTGAGGTCGCCCTCGTCGAGCGCCTGGATCTTGCCCTTGAGGCGGCGGAGATTGAAGAACAGCCGCTTCTGGTTGGCGGTCGTGCCCATCTTCACCAGCGACCAGGACCGCAGGATGTATTCCTGGATCGCGGCCTTGATCCACCACATGGCATAGGTGGCGAGACGGAAGCCCTTGTCGGGCTCGAAGCGCTTGACCGCCTGCATCAGGCCGACGTTGCCTTCCGAGACGACCTCGGAAATGGGCAGGCCGTAGCCGCGATAGCCCATGGCGATCTTGGCGACCAGACGCAGATGCGAGGTCACCAGCCGCTCGGCCGCGGCCGGATCGCCGTGCTCCTTGTAGCGCTTGGCGAGCATGTATTCTTCCTGCGGTTCCAGCATGGGAAACCGCCGGATCTCGTCGAGGTAACGGCTGAGGCCGCCCTCTCCGGACGTGATGGCCGGAATGTTCTGGGCCATGAACTGCACCCTCCTCTTGCCGGTCCCGCCTGGCAGTCCGGGACATCCGTCCCGGTCAGGCTTTGCGGCGACCGTGTCGTCCCGCCTGCACCCCACCGGCCCCGGTCGGGTCCCGGGCCATGTCGCGGGTGCTTTCGGGACATCCCGAAACCGGCGCCCTGTCGGCACGCCGGATTTCCGAATATAGGGACGAAATCGACAAAATCAGGGCTCTAAATTGCAAAAATTGAGTCTCAGATGCGCCGAATTGATTCAAGCAGGCGCGTCAGGTCCTCCGGCAGCGGGCTTTCGAAGCGCATCGTTTCGCCGCTGGCGGGATGGGCGAAGGCGAGCAGGCCGGCATGAAGCGCCTGGCGGGGAAAGGCATCGACCACGGCGCGGATATCCCCGGGCAGGCGTGCCGACTTGGTGCGGAAGTGGGCGCCGTAGTCCTGGTCGCCGATCAGCGGGCTGCCGATATGGGCCATGTGCACGCGGATCTGGTGGGTGCGGCCTGTCTCCAGGCGGCAGGCGAGCCGGGAGGCCACCGGCGGCGCGTCCTGCGGACCGAAGCGCTCGATCACCTGCCAGTGGGTCACGGCGTGGCGACCCGAACCGCCGGAGCGCACCACGGCGATCTTCTGGCGATTGGCGGAGGACCGTGCGAGGTCGGCGTCCACCGTGCCGCGCAGGCGGCCCGGCGCGCCCCACACGAGCGCGGTGTACTCGCGCTCCAGCGGGCCGGTGCGGCCATGGTCGGCGAACTGGGCTGACAGCGCCTGATGGGCGGCGTCGGTCTTGGCGACGACGAGAAGGCCGCTTGTGTCCTTGTCGAGACGATGGACGATGCCCGGCCGCTTCACGCCGCCGATGCCCGACAGGCTGTCGCCGCAGTGATGCAGCAGTGCGTTGACCATGGTGCCGGACCAGTTTCCAGGGCCCGGATGCACGACGAGGCCGGCGGGCTTGTCGATGACGATGAGGTGTTCGTCTTCGTGGACGACCGCAAGGGGGATGTCTTCCGGTTCGGGCTCCGCCGCCTCCGGCTCGGGCAGCACGAGACCCAGCGTCTCGCCCGCGTTGACCCGGTATTTGGGCTCGACTATGGTCCGCCCGCCGACGTCCACCCGCCCCTCGCGAACGAGGGTCTGCAGGCGGCTGCGGCTGAGCTCCCCGACATGGCGGGCCAGGCAGGCATCGAGCCTCATGCCGGCGTCCTCGACGCCGACCACGACCTCGATGCGCTCCGCGCTCGGGCTTTCCCCTAGAGGGTCATTCACACTGGACTTCGACATGACACATCCGGATTTGGACGACGATCACGACAAGGAAGCGCCGCTCGATCCGGCAATGGAGCGCCTGCAGGCGCGCCTCAAGCGGCTTCTGGGCTTCTCGACACTCGTGATGGGTCTCGGCTTTGTCGCGGTGTTCGCCGCCATCCTCTACAAGCTGAGTGAAGGCGGTTCCGCTCCGGACGCCGCCTCTATAGCCGCAACCATCCTGATCGACAAGAACGAGCAGGTCACCAGCATGAGCTACATCGATGGCCGGCTGGTGCTGCTTCTGTCGGACGGCGACGCGAGTCGGCTGCTGCATGTCGACCCGGCAACGGGCAAGGTGCTCGGCGAAACCGCTTTCGTCGCGCGCTAGAGGCGCTAGCGGTCGAGAAGCGGACGGCGGGTTATCCACCGCCGTCCACATGGCAAAGGGCCGGTTTCAGCCATTTCGCCCGTGCCCGGGGCGCGGGCGTCCTCGCAGCCGGCAAAAAAATCGCGTGGAACCAGACACGCAGGCTTGCAATCGGCAAGGGGAGGCGGTAGATACCCGCCTCGTCACCAACGACCTGCCGACGCCCCCATCGTCTAGCGGTCTAGGACGCCGCCCTCTCACGGCGGAAACAGGGGTTCGAGTCCCCTTGGGGGTGCCAATTCCTTGAGCGATGCTCGCCAGAGCGTCCGGGAACTGGCCGGCAAGAAAGCGCAAAGGCGCGGCAGGCGGACGACGCTTCCCTTGAAATTTCAGATTGTTTCCGCGCAATCGGCGCATGTTCCGGTCTCGTGTGTAGTCGCCCGCGTGATGACGCGCGCGTCCTGCGGGACATCCGCGCGTGAGCCCGTTCAAGAGCGTCCGAGAGCCTGTTCAAGCAGCGGCGCGAGGCGCTCCGACTGGGCTTCCGCCCCTTTTTCCGTGAGATGGTAGGTGGTGTCGTAGTACCAGTCGACGGGCACACGCGCGCTGGCGGCGTTGCCAATGGTCTCGATGCCGAGGCGCGCGGCCTCCGCCAGCATGTCGGCGGCAAGTTTTTCGACGCCGTCGTTGCAGGGCAGGTCGGGAAATTGCCCCGGGCGCAGGATGAGCCGTACCCGGGCGGTCTCGGCCATGGTCCTGGCCTGCCGCAGGATTTCCTCGTTGATGGACTCCGCCGTTGTGGCAAAGCACAGTTTTTCCGCCGTCATCTGGTGCGGGCGGGCGATGCCCACATCGCCGTGGGCCGTCATGACGGACACTGAGTAAGGGCCGTGGCGACGCATTCCGAAGCCTGCGGTGAGGCCCGTGGGCATCGTCAGCACCTGAAGCATCGTGGACGGGGCGATGACCGAGAGGTCGCCGATGGCCAGACGCAGGCCGCTCGACAGATCGGTGTCGAGGGAGCGCTCCAGAAGCGTGTCGTACTCGGGGGACCAGACCACCGTGTCTCCGGGCGCCGATGCGTCCACGGCCAGGCGCAGATTGGTGATTGCGCCCATGCCCGCGTGAAGGCCGAAATTCATTACCGGTCGGTCGAGCGTGCGTGACAGCCACCCCGCATCCAGTCCGAAATAGGTTGCGGAGCCACCCGCCAGCACCACGCGCGGGCGTGGCAGGGCCGCAAGGCGCTCGCGCTTGGCCTCGTACCAGCTTCGGATGGATGCGATCTCGCGGCCCGGAAAGGCGGCGCTGAAGGCGAGCTTCACCGGCAGCAGGACAAGAAGCGCGATCAGAAACGCGCGCAGGAAGGGCGTGCCGCCCGTTGCCGGGTCCTTGAAGCGGGAGAGGTCCGGGGGCGTTACGGTCATGGTCAGAACTGGAAATAGATGAAGGGGCTCGGCCGCGCCAGCAGCGAGATGGTGAACCAGGCGGCCAGCGCCAGCACCACGGCGAAGGCCGTCGTGGGGGCGACGAGATTGGTACCGGCGAACCGGGCCAGCGGGCCGAACGCGGGCAGCCGCACGGGCCCGAAACGGGCAAGCATGTGGGTATTGGGCGCGAGGAAGCACAGCGAGAACAGAAGCACGATCAGGATAAGCGGCTGGTGGATCCGCGAGGCGCGAAGGACTTCGCCGTCGACCGCCGACACGCCGATGGCGGCGAAGGCGTTCGCCACCGTACCGTCGCCAAGCCATGCGGCGGGAAGCGAGACGCCGTTGACGCCGAACATGGCCGAAAGCACATGCAGTGCGCCGCCCACGGTTTCGGCGCGAAAGAAGACCCAGGCCGAGACCACCGCAAGCAGCGTCAGGATGTGGGCGAGCGCGGGATGGGCGAAGGGGTCGCGGGTGATGAGCCCCGCTTTCCCGAGATCGCGCCAGGCGTGGTTGACGATGATGAAGCCGGCGTGGGCCAGCCCCCAGATCACGAACGTCCAGCCGGCGCCGTGCCAGATGCCGCCGACAAGCATGACAAGGAAGATGTTCCTGTACCGGATGGCGATCCCGCGCCGGTTTCCGCCAAGGGGTATGTAGAGATAATCGCGCAGGAAACGGGACAAGGTGATGTGCCAGCGTTGCCAGAACTCGATGATGCTGGCCGCCTTGTAGGGTGAGTTGAAGTTGATCGGCAGCAATATGCCGAAGAACAACCCCAGCCCGAGTGCCATGTCCGAATAGGCCGAGAAATCGAAGTAGATCTGCAGTGTGTAGGACAGCGCGCCGATCCAGCCTTCCAGCGGGGTCAGCGGCACGGCCTTTTCGGCCGCGTCGAAGACGGGGCCGGCAAAGGCTGCCATGGCGTCGGCAAGCGCGATCTTCTTGAACAGGCCGGCGGTGAAGTAGACGACGCCGGTGGCGGCCATGGCCCGGCGGGCATCCCGGTCCGGCGGGTCGCGGAACTGCGGCATCATCTCCTTGTGGTGGACGATCGGACCCGCGATGAGCTGCGGAAAGAAGGAGATGAAAAGCGCGTGGTCGAGAAGGCTCGGCGCCCTTGCGTCATGCTTCCAGGCGTCGGCGAGAAATGCGATCTGCTGGAAGGTGTAGAAGGAAATGCCGATGGGCAGGACGATCTGCGCCAGATGAATGTCCAGGCCGAAGGCGGAACTGATCTCGCCCACGAAGAAGTTGACGTACTTGAAGTAGACCAGCGCGGCCAGATTGAGTGTCACGCCGAGTGTGAGAAGCACCGCCCGCCCGCGACGCCGGGCCCGGTCCATCGACAGGAGGCGGTGGCCGATCGCGTAGTTGATCAGGATCGACGCGACGAGGATCAGAAGGTGCGGGGGGCTCGCCCAGCCGTAGAAGACGAGCGAGGCGAGCACGAGAAAGGCGCGACCGGCGCGCTCGGGCGCGAAGCGCCGCAGAAACAGGAAGCCTGCAAGAACGACTGGCAGAAAGCCGAACAGGAAGACGGGCGAAGGGAACAGCATTCAGGCAGCGGCTCTTGGCTGGGGCGGCCCGGCGCGGGACGTCCGCGCGCGGGACCTCATGACGACGCCGGGCCGTCCGTGCCGGTGGCGCGGGCCTTGGCATCTTCCTTCATTCTTCCGCGCGCGGCGCGGATGCGCGCTGCCAGCGACTGGGTGCGCTCCGTGCCACGGCTTCCGGCGCCCTTGCGCGCGGGTATCGCGGCATCCGCGTCGTCGGCTGCGTCCGTCGTGTCGTCGCTCCGGTCCGGGCCGGAGGCTGCGGTGTCAGGGGTAGAGGTGTCCGGGGCGGAAGCATCAGGGGCTACCGCCGCTTCCAGGGCCGCGAGATCCTCGTCCGAACCGAGGTTGGCGACGATCCCGGCGGCCAGTTCGGACAGTTCGTCCCGCAGCGCCATGAGATCATCATTGGAATGAAGGTCAGCCCGAAGGCGCGCGTTGTCCGCCTCGAGCCGCGAGACGCGCGCCGCCATCTGGCCCGCGCGGTCGCCGTTGGCATCGCCGGAGGTCGTGGAACCGGGCTCCCCGTCCGCCAGGATCGACAGGCGCGCGATCTCGGCGCGCGCCGCGACGAGATTTGACTCGGCGGCGAAGAGGCGATCGTCGCGCGTGCGCAACTCCTTGCGCAGCAAGGCCGTTTCCTCATCCGTTGAGGTCTTCCGGGGCTTGTCGCCGGATGCGTTCGGGGACGCGGCGGAGGTGGCCGCGTCGCGCTCGCGCCGCAGTGCCTCGATCTCGCTCTTCAGGGTGCCGACCTCGCCCTCAAGCCGGGCGATCTCGGCAAGATCCGCGCTCCGGTCGACAGCCGGTTCGCCAGCGGCGCCGGGCTCCACGGCGTCAACGGACGCGGCGGGCTGACCGGTCTCCGTCTCGGGGCGCGAGGCGAGGCGCTGCACCGTGCGCTCCAGCTCGCGAACCCTGGCGCGGGCCCGTGCCAGGGCTTCCTCGTGTTCGACGAGCTCCTGGCGCAGTCCGTCCTCGCGCGCATTCGCCTCGGAAAGAGCCTGTTCGCGGGACGCGAATTCCTTGCGCAGATCGTTGGCGATCGCCTCGGCCCGGTCGCGGGCGAGCCGGTTTTCCGCCGCCGATCTCTGCAGGCGCTCGACGCCGGCCTCGAGCCTGCGGTACGCGACCGCGTGGCTCGCGCGCAGGCCGCCGATCTCGGCGCGCACCTCGGAATGGGTCATGGGGGTCGTGGCCTCGACCGCGCGGCGGGTCAGGCGTACCGCGCGCCGCCAGACGGCCGGCAGGATCGCGATCGCCAGCAGGCCGGCGATGCAAAACCCGAGAGCCACATACATCGCCGCTTCAATCAAGACGGATCACCCACTTCAACACCCGGCCGCGCGGCATGTTCCGGGACCGGAAGGTCGCATGGCGCCGGGACGCGACGCGGGTCGATATGGCCGCAGCCGCCCGTCCTGCTCACCCTGATGCCGGCCACGTCTTCCGTCCTCGTCGCCTCGGGGCCGGTGTATGGCCCGGATCAATGCCCGGGCTCCGGCCTCCGGCTCGACCGGATCTTCCGGTCGGACCATTCGAACTGCATATCTGACCAATCCGTCCGCCGGCGTTGCCTGCGCGAAACGGTGTCCCGGGATGGCGGTTCGGGTTCGCCGCGTGCGGCATGACAAAAGCCGCTTCGCGAGGAATGACCCTCCGTCATCCTGCCAAGACCGTCTTCTGATTACCCGACATGAGGGCTTGCGCCAAGTCGGGAGCCGGCCCGGAGGCGCTTTTTCGCAAGCATCGCGGCGCGGGTGTCACTCCGCGATGCGGATGCGCGTTCCGGGAAAGCGACGGGTCAGAACGGATTCCAGGTCGGTTTGTCGGTGAACTTGAGGTAGCCGACGTTGACCCCGAGCCGGGCACCGAGGCCGGCGCGCACCGGCACGACGTAGATGTCGTGGTTGGACAGGACGGTCATGCCGAAGCCGCCGACGAGATAGGCGGAGCCGTTGACGCCGACATAGCGGCGGAAGATCGCCGAGGTGTCGGGGAGATTGTAGACCAGCATCATGACGCGGGCGCCGTCGCCGCCGAAGTCCCAGCCGAAGGAGGGGCCCTGCCAGAACACCTTGTGGGTGCCGGCGTTGCGTGTGTAGAGCGCGCCCTCGCCATAGCGTGCGCCGGCGAGGATGGCACCCGAGCCTTCCTCGCCCAGAATGTAGCCGTTGGGCTGTCCGTACTGCTGCACGGCGCGCTCGATCACCGAGGCCAGGCCACCCGAAATCTGGCCGAAGAAGCGGTGTCCGGCACCCACCAGTTCATCCTGGCTGTATTGTTCGGGAGCCTGCGCGCGTGCGCGGTCCGGGGCTCCGGCAAGCGCCAGGGCGAATGCAAGGGCAAGGGTCGCCGCGAGCCGCCTGGAAAAGGCGAGGGAAACCGCGCGTGCTGCTCTCATGTCGTTTGTTCCTTCCCGCTGGTCCTTCAAGGCCAGCCCGGCGACGCAGGCCGTTTCCCGCTTGCCGTTCCGCCCGGTGCGGGCGGCGGTCATGCCGGCAGACGGTTGCCGGGCAAGGGGAATCGGGGACACACTCGCGAGCAAGCGTCGTCGGGGCTGATTCGGTGTCAGAGTGTAAGCGAAATCGGAAGACATTATGGTGGTGGGCGCATCGCCGTCGCGCCTGCGTCCTGCTCTTCGCCCTCGCGGTTTTCGCGGCCGCTGCGGCGGGTGGCGCGGAAGCGGTCCGGGCGAGCGATTTCGCCACCGATCCCATGCGCGGCTATGCGCTCGGCGGACGCGATCCGGTCGCCTATTTCACGCAGCACAAGGCGGTGGAGGGATCGGAGCGCCATGAGCTTTCCTGGGGCGGCACGCGCTGGATCTTCCGCAACGAGGGCAACCGTGCCGCCTTCGAGAAGGCCCCGCTCGTCTATGCCCCCGCCTTCACCGGCTGCGACCCCTTCGCGCTCGCGGACGGTTTCGTCGTGTCAGGGAACCCGGCGCTGTTCGCGCTCTACCGGAACCGGCTGCTCCTGTTCCACTCCGACATCAACCGGTTTCTGTTCCTTGCCGACCCCCAGAACCTGTGGGACATGGCGCTTGGAAACGCCAGCCGGCTGGGATGCGAGCCGTGACACCGACCGGCCTGCGCCTTGGCAGCATCCTGACGCAGGTGTAACGCTTTTCCCGAATCCGCGAATCACGCGGCCGACGCAAGCCCTCTCGAGGACGACGCCATGACCTCCATCGACGATCTCAGCGCCCTGGATCTCGCCGCCCTTGTCGCAAGCCGGGTGTGCCACGACATCATCTCGCCGGTTGGCGCGATCACCAATGGTCTCGAGGTTCTCGACGAGGAGAACGCCGAGGACATGAAGGAATTCGCCATGGACCTGATCCGCAAGAGTGCGCGGCAGGCCTCGGCGAAGCTCCAGTTCGCCCGTCTCGCCTTCGGCGCGGCCGGCTCCGCGGGCGCGGAGATCGACCTGGGCGATGCCCATTCGGTGGCCGCCGGGTTCCTTGCCAACGAAAAGGCGGACCTCGACTGGCAGGTTCCCCGGCTGCTGATGCCGAAGAACCGGGTCAAGCTTCTCCTGAACCTGATCCTGCTCGCCAACCAGTGCGTCCCGCGCGGCGGTCTCATCACCGTGACGATGAGCGGCGAGGCGGCCAATCCGCGTTTCGAGTTGAAAGTAACGGGATCCACAACCAAGGTTCCGGCCGTTGTACTTGACCTGACTGCCGGGCACGATCCCGAGAGGATCGACGCTCATACCGTGCAACCGGTCTATACGGTCCTTCTTGCGCGTGATTCCGGCATGGATTTAGAAGTTGTTAAGCAAGAAGATGGAGTGAGTATTACTGCCAGCAGCAAAGAATGACATTGCCTCGTCAAGTGCTGCAAGGTTTCAGCCTATCTTAACAGTTTGACGCGCATTCTCACCTGAACGGGATGGGGATCCGGGTTTCAGGGCCCGGGTCGAGTACCAGTAACCAGTCGGGTGAGCGTTGCCATGGACGACCTGCTTAGCGAGTTCCTTACAGAGACGAATGAGAGCCTCGACGTCGTTGACGTCGAGCTCGTGAAGTTCGAGCAAGAGCCGAACAACGCGAAGATCCTCGACAACGTCTTCCGTCTCGTCCACACCATCAAGGGAACCTGCGGGTTCCTGGGACTTCCGCGCCTCGAGGCGCTCGCCCATGCCGGCGAGACGCTCATGGGCAAGTTCCGCGACGGTGCGCCGGTCAATTCCGAGGCGGTCTCGCTGATCCTCAACTCCATTGACCGGATCAAGGACATCCTTGCGGATCTCGAGGCGTCCGGCGGTGCCGAGCCCGAAGGCAGCGACGACGACCTCATCTCCGAGCTCGAGCGCATGTCGCTGGCCGCCGAGGCCGCGCGCGCCGGTGGCGCCGAGGTCAAGGAAGAGCCCGTGGCCGAGGAGGCCGCCGCCGAGGAACAGGCCGAGCAGACGCTGGAGCGTCCGCTGCGTCCGGGCGAGGTTTCCCTCGACGAACTGGAGCGCGCGTTCCGCGAGGCCGAGGTCGAGGTCGAACTTCCCGTTGAAGCCGCCGCCGAGACGAATGCCGAGGCAACCGCCGACGCGGAGATGATGTCCGCGCCCGTCGCCGCCGCTGCAGCGGCCGCCAAGATGGCTGCCGTGAAGGAAGAAGTGAAGTCCGCGGCCAAGCCCGCCGCCGACAAGGCCGAACATCCCGAGCACGGCGAGAAGAAGGCGTCGGTCTCGAGCCAGTCGATCCGCGTCGCGGTCGAGACGCTCGAGCACCTGATGACCATGGTCTCCGAGCTGGTTCTCACCCGTAACCAGCTTCTCGAGATCTCGCGCCGCCACGAGGACTCCGAGTTCAAGGTTCCGCTGCAGCGCCTGTCCAACGTGACGGCCGAGCTGCAGGAAGGCGTCATGAAGACGCGCATGCAGCCGATCGGCAACGCCTGGCAGAAGCTGCCGCGTATCGTGCGCGACCTCAGCCAGGAACTCGACAAGCCGATCGAACTGGAGATGGTCGGCGCCGAGACCGAGCTCGACCGGCAGGTGCTGGAGCTGATCAAGGATCCGCTCACCCACATGATCCGCAACTCGGCGGACCATGGCCTGGAGATGCCGGCCGACCGCCGCGCCGCCGGCAAGCCGGAGAAGGGCACCATCACGCTGTCCGCCTATCATGAGGGCGGCCACATCATCATCGAGGTCAAGGACGACGGTCGCGGCATCGACGTGGACCGGGTCAAGGCCAAGGTTCTGGAGCGCGGTCTGTCGACCGAGGCCGAACTGGAGAAGATGACGGATCAGCAGATCCACAAGTTCATCTTCGCCGCTGGCTTCTCCACGGCCGCCCAGGTCACCAGCGTCTCCGGACGTGGCGTCGGCATGGACGTGGTGCGCAACAACGTGGAGCTGATCGGCGGCACGATCGACCTGCGTTCGGCGCCGAACCGCGGTTCGAGCTTCATCATCAAGATCCCGCTGACGCTCGCCATCGTCTCGGCGCTGATCGTCGAGGCCGGCGGCGACCGTTTCGCCATTCCGCAGCTTTCGGTGGTGGAACTGGTGCGCGTCCAGACCAACTCCGAGCACCGCATCGAACGGATCAAGGACACCCCGGTGCTGCGCCTGCGCAACAAGCTGCTGCCGCTGGTGCACATGTCCTATCTGCTGGGCGTGGACGGCAAGCATGCCGGCTCCGAGATCGATGCGGACACCGGCTTCATCGTGGTGATGCAGGTGGGCAGCCAGACCTTCGGCGTGGTCGTCGACGGCGTGTTCCACACCGAGGAAATCGTCGTCAAGCCGATGTCCACGATGCTGCGGAACCTGACCATGTTCTCCGGCAACACCATCCTCGGCGATGGCGCGGTGATCATGATCATCGATCCCAACGGCGTCGCCTCGGCGATGGCAAGCCATGCCTCGAGCGTGGTCGCCGAGACCGAGCGCAAGGAAGCCGAGGAGGCGATCACCGCCCAGCTCGACGGACAGACCAGCGTGTCCATGCTGCTCTTCCGCGCCGGATCCCCGGAGCCCAAGGCCGTGCCGCTGTCGCTGGTCACGCGCCTGGAGGAATTCGAGGTCTCCAAGATCGAGCAGTCCAACGGCCGCGATCTGGTCCAGTACCGCGGGGCGCTCATGCCGCTGGTCTACATCGACCCGATGCAGACGCGTCGCGGCGAGGGCACCCAGCCGATGCTGGTGTTCTCGGACGCGGGACGCTCGATGGGCCTCGTGGTCGACGAGATCGTCGACATCGTCGAGGACCGCATGAACATCGAGGTCGGTTCGGACCGTCCGGGCATCCTGGGCTCCGCCGTCATCAAGGAGCGCGCAACCGAGATCATCGACCTGGGCTACTACTTGCCGCAGGCCTTCGAGGACTGGTTCATGCGCAAGGAGATGGACATCGCGGCGCTGACCAAGAAGGTGCTTCTGGTCGACGACTCGTCCTTCTTCCGCAACATGCTGACGCCGGTGCTCAAGGCGGCCGGATACGACGTGACGGCGGTCACCGGTGCCCGCCAGGCGCTGGAACTGCTGGAGAACGGCGACACGTTCAACGCCGTCGTCAGCGACATCGAGATGCCGGAGATCAACGGCTTCGAGTTCTGCGAGGCTCTCAGGCGCGACCCGCGCTTCCGCAAGCTGCCGGTCCTGGCGCTTTCGGCGGTGGTGTCGCCGGCTTCCATCGAGCGCGGCCGCCAGGCCGGCTTCGACGACTACGTGGCGAAGTTCGACCGTCCGGGTCTGATCGCTTCGCTCAAGGACATGTTCTCCGGTGAGATGGGGATTGCGGCATGATGCACAACGACAACCTTGCGGCCACCGCCGAGGACTCGATCCAGTATGTGACGGTCGTGATCGGGGGCCAGCTCTTCGGCCTTCCGATCTCCCAGGTCCACGACGTGTTCGTGCCCGAGAGCGTGACCCGGGTGCCGCTCGCGGCGCCCGAGGTGGCCGGTGTCCTCAACCTGCGCGGCCGCATCGTCACGGCGATCGACATGCGCAAGCGCCTGCATCTGCCCGAGCGCGACGAGAACAGCCAGGTGATGGCCGTCGGCATTGAGCACAAGGGCGAAAGCTACGGTCTCGTGATCGACACCGTGGGCGAGGTGCTGCGCCTGGCCAACAGCTCCAAGGAGCCCAACCCCTCGAACCTGGACAAGCGCTGGGCCGAGATTTCGGGCGGCGTCCATCGCCTCGACGGCAAGCTCATGATCATCCTCGACGTGAGCCGGCTGTTCGGAGCCATGGTCGAGCCGCTCGCCGCGGCCTGACCGGCCGGATATCTTTCTGACTTGCCGCAAGGCGGCATTCGGGAGCAACCAAGATGAAGCATTGCCTCGTCGTTGACGATTCCAGCGTGATCCGCAAGGTCGCCCGTCGGATCCTGGAGGATCTTTCCTTCGAGATTTCCGAGGCGGAGAACGGCCTGCAGGCTCTCGAGTCCTGCCGCAAGCGGATGCCCGACGCCATCCTTCTCGACTGGAACATGCCGGAGATGGACGGCCTGGAATTCCTGCTCTCGCTCCGCAAGGAAGAGGGCGGAGAACAGCCCATCGTGGTGTTCTGCACCACCGAGAACGACGTCGCCCACATCACCAAGGCGATCCGGGCCGGTGCCAACGAGTACATCATGAAGCCCTTCGACAAGGACATCGTGGAAGCGAAGTTCCAGGAAGCTGGTCTGCTCTAACCCGTGGGGCCCTTGAAATGATCGTGCAGTCAACGGCGCGCGCCCCGGGTGGTGCGGCAATGACGGATCGTGTCCGCGTGATGGTTGTCGACGACTCCGTCGTCATTCGCGGCCTGCTGAGCCGCTGGGTCGAGGAAGACCCGGCGCTGCAGCTTGTCGCCTCGCATCGCAACGGCCGTCTTGCCGTCGAGGATATCGGGCGCAGCGACCCGGATGTGGTCGTGCTCGACATCGAGATGCCGGAAATGGACGGCCTCACCGCGCTTCCGCTCATGCTGAAGCAGAAGCGCGACCTGATCGTGGTCATGGCCTCGACGCTGACCCGCCGCAACGCGGAAGTGAGCCTCAAGGCCCTGTCGCTGGGCGCGCAGGACTATGTTCCCAAGCCCGAGAGCACGAGCCAGGTTTCCACGTCCGTCGATTTTCGCCGTGAACTGATCGAGAAGGTCAAGGCACTCGGCGCGCGCAAGGTGCGCGCTCGCTCGCCGAACCGGACGATGCGCGCCGCGACGGCCGCCGGCCAGACGGCCTCCATGACGCCGGTCTCGAGCACGGCCGCCGCGCGTCAGGGCTACACCCGGCTCGCCGCCCAGCCCTCGGCCGCCGCCGCAGCGGGCATCGCGACGCGTCCGTTCTCCTCGGTGCGTCCGCGCGTCGTGGCGATCGGCTCGTCCACCGGCGGTCCCCAGGCGCTGCAGCAGGTCTTCACGGATCTGCGCGATGCCATCAAGGACGTTCCGGTGGTGGTCACGCAGCACATGCCGCCCACCTTCACGGCCATCCTGGCTGAGCATATCGCCAAGGCCTCCGGCCGTCCGGCGAAAGAGGCGGACAACGGCGAGGTGCTGAAGCCCGGCCATATCTACGTGGCCCCGGGCGGGCTGCACATGATCGTCGAGAAGGAAGGCGGACAGGCCGTCGCGCGCCTTCAGGACACGGCGCCGGTCAACTTCTGCAAGCCCGCCGTCGATCCGCTGTTCGACAGCGTCGCGAAGGTCTTCGGCTCGGCGACGCTTGCGGTCGTTCTCACCGGCATGGGCCATGACGGGGCCGCGGGCGTGCGCACCGTCGCGGCGGCGGGGGGAAGCGTCCTCGCCCAGGACGAGGCCACCAGCGTTGTCTGGGGCATGCCCGGTGCCGCTGCACAAACCGGCCAGTGCAGCGACATCCTCCCGATCTCGCGGATCGGTTCCAAGATTGCCGGCTTGCTGAGTGGAGGCTCCAGGTGATTGCGTCCCAATTCGAGTATCTGCGGCAGTTCCTGAAGACCCAGTCGGGCCTCGTGATCACGGCCGAGAAGCAGTACCTGGTGGAGAGCCGCCTGCTTCCGGTCGCGCGCAGGCACGGGCTGGCCAGCCTTGCGGATCTGGTCACGACGATGCAGCGCCCCGGCGCCAGCAAGCTCGCCAGCGACGTGATCGAGGCGATGACGACGAACGAGTCGTTCTTCTTCCGCGACACCACGCCGTTCGCCCATTTCCGCGAAGTGATGGTGCCGGCCATGCTCAAGGCCCGCGCCGACCGGCGCGCGGTGCGCATCTGGTGTGCCGCCGCCTCCACCGGACAGGAACCCTATTCGCTCGCCATCTGCCTGAAGGAAATGGCGTCCAAGGTCGCGGGCTTCCGCTTCGAGATCCTTGGCACGGACCTTTCCAACGAGGTCCTCGACAAGGCCAAGAACGGCATCTACAGCCAGTTCGAGGTTCAGCGCGGCCTGCCGATCCAGATGCTCGTGAAGTATTTCACCCAGAAGGGGGATCTCTGGCAGATCAATCCGGAAATCCGCTCGATGGTGCAGTGGCGCAAGCTGAACCTGCTGGAGAACTTCTCGTCGCTGGGCACGTTCGACATCGTGTTCTGCCGCAACGTGCTGATCTATTTCGACCAGCCGACGAAGATCGACGTGCTGCAGCGCATGTCGCGGCAGATGACGCCGGACTCCTATCTGGTGCTGGGTGCGGCCGAAACGGTCGTCGGGCTGACCGACTCCTTCCGTCCGGTTCCCGACCTGCGCGGCCTCTACCAGCCGGCGGCCGCCGCCGCAGCGGCGCCGCGACCGCGCTTCCAGGCCGCGGTCGGCTGAGGCCGGAGACAGCCTGCTTCCCCGCATGATCCGCATGAGGGCTCCTCCGCAAGGTGGGGCCCTTTTTCGTGCCGGAGGGAACACGACGGGGCACATGCCCTGGCGCGACCCTCAGTCGCGAGGGGCGGCGAGGGCCGCGTGAAGGGCACGGCCGGCCTCGCGCACATGATCCTCCAGCAGGGCAACCGCCCGGGGAACGTCGCGGTCGCGACAGGCGGCAAGAAGCGCGCGATGTTCGGCGTGGGAACGCGGGGCGTAGTCCAGCCGTCCGATCGCCATGCGCAGGTAGCGGTCGGCGGCGTCGTTCAGCAGGCCGACATGCGCAAGCAGGCGGGGCCGTTCGCTGGCCTCGTAAAGCGTCAGGTGAAACGCCTTGTTGAGATCGCCGAAAGCGGCGAGCGGCGCTGTTTCCAGTTCATCCTGGATCGCGGCGGCGGCATCGATCCGCCGGTTCGACAGGTTGGGGATCGCATGGCGCAGGGCCATCGCCTCGGCCATCACGCGCATCTCGTGGATCTCGGCGAGATCGCGCAGATCGATGGGCGCGACCATTGCGCCGCGATTGCGCACCAGTTCGACGAAACCCTCGGCCTGCAGCAGGCGCAGCGCCTCGCGCACGGGCATCCGGCTGGTGCCGAACTCGGTCGCGAGCTGCTCCTGGCGCAGCGGCACGCCGGGCGCGAGGGCGCCGCGCACGATGCGCTCGCGCAGGTGCGAGGCAATGCGCCGGGCCTGGTCCGATCCGCCGGCCCCATCCTGTCGGGAGGACATGCTGCTCATGAGGACGTTTCCGCTCCCGCGTCGAGAGCCGGCTCCCCGCGTCGTGCGGCGGGGTCCGTGCCGGCCGGCTGGTTTGACAAGTCTGGTGCCATTTCGTATGCAGAATTGCAAATTGGATCCAATATGGAGAATTGGATGACGGTCTCGCGATTGCAACACATACCGGGGATCAACGTCGACCGGATGGGAAATGCGGCTGATGCGCTCGGCGACCCCTCGATCCTCCGCCTGGAGAACCTCGACACGGACATTCCACCGCCTGCGGCCGCACTGAGGGCAACGCGGGACGCTGTCGGCGCGGACAATGCCAACAGCTACCTGCCCTTTCTCGGTCAGCACGCCCTTCGCAGGGCGGCGGTCGCCCGGATTTCGGCCGACACGGGCGTCTCCCTCGACCCGGAGCGGAACTGCATCGTGTCCGCCGGCGGGCTGAGCGGGGTTCTCAACACGCTGCTCGCCATCCTGGAGCCCGGCGACGAGGTCATCATCACCGACCCGGCCTATGCGGGGCTCCTGAACCGGATACGGCTTGCTGGCGGAGTGCCGAAACTGGTGCCGCTGACGATCGTCGACGGTGGGTGGCGGCTCGATCTCGAGGCGCTGGCAAGGGCACGCGGCCCGAGGACGCGGGCGGTGCTGACCATGAGCCCGTCGATGCCATCGGGTATCGTTCACACGCGGGAGGAATGGGAGGCGATCTGCACGCTGGTGCGCGAGAGCGATGCCTGGCTCGTGCATGACGCGGCCATGGAGCGGATCCTCTACACGCGGCAGGGCGTGCTGCATCCGCTGCAGTTCGAGGGCATGGCCGAACGCACGGTGACGGTCGGCAGTGTCTCGAAGGAATACCGCATGATCGGCTGGCGGGTCGGCTGGATCGTGGGGCCCGAGCGGATCATGAACGACATCGGCCTCGTCAGCCTGACCAATGTCGTCTGCCAGGTGGGCATCGCCATGCCGGGCGCCGCGGCCGCATTGACCGACCCGGACGACGGGGTCGAGGAGGCGGTGGCGACCTGGCGCGGGCGGCGCGATCTCATCCTGGACGAGCTTGCCGACCTGCCGGTGGTGCGTCCCGATGGCGGCTGGTCCCTTCTGCTGGACACGCAGGCGATGGGGATCGCGCCGGAAAGGGCATCCGCGCTTCTGCTCGAGCGGGGCGGCATCGCGGCGACGGCCATGACCGGATGGGGCGAGAAGGACCAGGCCGGGCGGTTCCTGCGCTTCGTCTTCGCCAACGAACCGGTGGAACGGCTCGTCGGCCTGCGCGAGCGCCTGCGCAGGGCCTGGGGAACCTGACGAGCGAAACCGGCTTCGGCCGGATGCGGCTCCTGAAATGACAAACGGCCCCGCAAGGCGGGGCCGTCGGCCGTTTCTCAAGCGTGGCAACCGGCGGGGATCAGCCGTGCCGTGCGAGATCCCTCAGCGTCCGCACGCTGGCGCGCGGACGTCCCGTGCTCGTTCGGCGCGGTTGATCAGGCGGCCTTTTCCTCGGGCTCGCGCAGCACGTAGCCACGGCCCCAGACCGTCTCGATGTAATTCTTCCCGGCGGTCGCCGCTGCAAGCTTCTTGCGCAGCTTGCAGATGAAGACGTCGATGATCTTCAGTTCGGGCTCGTCCATGCCGCCGTAGAGATGATTCAGGAACATCTCCTTGGTGAGCGTCGTGCCCTTGCGCAGGGAGAGGAGTTCCAGCATCTGGTACTCCTTGCCGGTCAGGTGCACACGCTGGCCGGAAACCTCGACGGTCTTGGTGTCGAGATTGACGACCAGATCGCCGGTCGTGATGACCGACTGGGCATGGCCCTTGGACCGGCGCACGATCGCATGGATCCGCGCCACAAGCTCGTCCTTGTGGAACGGCTTGGTCATGTAATCATCCGCACCGAAACCGAGGCCGCGAACCTTGTCCTCGATGCCGGCGAGGCCGGACAGGATCAGGATCGGGGTCTTCACCTTCGACACGCGCAGGGTCCTGAGAACCTCGTACCCCGACATGTCGGGAAGGTTCAGGTCCAGCATGATGATGTCGTAGTCGTAGAGTTTGCCGAGGTCGATACCTTCCTCGCCAAGATCCGTCGTGTAGACGTTGAAGTTCTCGGACTTCAACATCAGCTCGATGCTCTGCGCCGTAGCGCTGTCATCCTCGATCAACAGGACACGCATACCAATCCCCTATGTTTGCCTATCCTGGGCAAGCCGCGCCGGCCAAAACGCCATCCGGTGCGAAGGACTGCGGGTTAACCTCGACTCATGGTGTGAGACAATGGTTAACAAATTCTGATTCACACCTGCAAGCTCCGATAAGGCCAGATTGGAACTCTTTTCCAACAATCTGAAAAACCTGAGGAAATCCTGTCCATTCAAGCTTCAGATTTCACATTAACAAGCCGCCGTAAACGACTCACGTGACTCAACCTCTACGCCGAAGCGGATCCCACGATGGCTCACCATCCGGAAGTCCTGTCATTAACTTTAACCAAACTCGTAAAGGATAGGTTACCGTAGGGCCGATTTCGCAAGCCCGTCTTAAGGGAGTGTTGAGGAGACGATGGAGCCGCTGTTCGCCGAACTCGAAGCGCTGATGTCCTCGGAGATCTACGGTCGCGTGGTCTCCGTGCAGGGCCTGCTTGTCGAAGTGGCGGGGCCGGTGCACGAGATGAGCGTGGGCGCGGTGCTGGCCGTGGAGAGCGGGGAAAGCGGTCCGCCGGTGCCGGCCGAGGTGGTCGGCTTCCGTGACGGCCGCGCGCTGTGCATGCCCTTCGCCGGACTGGAGGGCGTGCGCATGGGCTGCCGTGCCGTGCTTGCCGCGCGCGAGAGCCTCGCGCATCCGTGCGACGGCTGGCTCGGGCGCGTGGTCAATGCCATGGGCGAGCCGATCGACGGGCGCGGGCCGCTTCCCATCGGCGGGGCCGCCAGACGCCTGCGCTCGACACCGCCGCCGGCGAGCGAGCGCGGACGCGTCGGTCCGCCGCTCGACCTCGGCATCCGCGCGCTCAACACCTTCGTGACCTGCTGCGAGGGGCAGCGCATGGGTATCTTCGCCGGATCCGGCGTCGGCAAGTCGGTGCTCATGTCGATGATCGCGCGCAACATGGCCGCCGACGTCGCCGTCATCGGCCTTATCGGCGAGCGCGGGCGCGAGGTGCAGGAATTCATCGAGGACGACCTGGGCGAGGAGGGGCTGGCGCGCTCCGTCGTGGTGGTCGCGACCTCGGACGAGAGCGTGCTGATGCGCCGGCAGGCGGCCTATCTCTCCATGACGGTGGCCGAGCATTTCCGCGACTCGGGCAAGAACGTCATGTGCATGATGGACTCGGTGACCCGCTTCGCCATGGCCCAGCGGGAGATCGGACTGTCGATCGGCGAGCCGCCGACCTCCAAGGGATACACGCCCACGGTCTTCACCGAGCTGCCGCGCCTTCTGGAGCGCGCGGGACCGGGCAAGGGCGGCGTCGGCACCATCACGGGGCTCTTTACCGTTCTGGTTGAGGGCGACAATCACAACGAACCGGTGGCCGACGCGGTGCGCGGCATTCTCGACGGGCACATCGTCATGGAGCGGGCGATCGCGGAACGGGGTCGCTATCCGGCCATCAACGTGCTCAAATCGGTCTCGCGCACCATGCCGCGCTGCGTTCCCGAGGAGGCGCTGCCGGCGCTCAGGCGCGCCAAGGCGCTGATGGCGACCTATTCGGACATGGAGGAACTCATCCGCCTGGGGGCCTACCGGCGCGGATCGGACCCCACGGTCGACGAGGCGATCCTGCGCCACGACGCGCTGGAAACCTTCCTCGGACAGGGCAAGGGCGAACGGACATCGCTCGATGAGGGGTATCGTTCGCTTGCCAACCTTTTGGAAATGACTCTCGCCTAGGATGCAATCCGGCAGAGGGAGTGTTGAGTAATGAAGTCGCGTGAGAGTCTCATTCGCCTGAAGCAGTTCCAGGTCGACGAACGTCGCCGGCAACTGGCGCAGATCGAATCGATGGTCGACGAGTTCAAGCGCATGGCGAAGGAACTGGACGACCAGATCGTTGCCGAGCAGCAGCGCGTCGGAATCACGGACGTCGGCCATTTCGCCTATCCGACTTTCGCCAAGGCCGCCGCCCAGCGGCGCGACAACCTCATGAATTCCGCCGAGGAGCTCAATGGCCAGCTCGAGGCGGCACGCGAGGACCTGCGCGCCGCGCTTGAGGAACTCAAGAAGTTCGAGCTTCTGGAAGAGCGCGACCAGATCCGCGAGCGCAACGAGCGTGATGCGGCGGAGCAGGACGAGATGGACGAGATTGCCGGACGGCGCCAGGCCTGAGGCCGCGCCGCCCGACACATGCCGTGATCCACATTCCAGGGCCCGCCATGCGGGCCTTTTCTTTTGTGCAGGTTTGTTTTGCGAAACGGGCGCCCGCATGGGATAGCAGCGCCCATGTGGACGATCCGAGACGCCGTGGCCGGCGAGGCCGACATTGCAATCGACATCTGGCGCCGCGCCGTACGGGCGACGCATGATTTTCTGGCACCCGGGGACTTTGCCGAGATCGAGGAAATGGTGCGCGGCTTCCTGCCGGAGGTGCCGCTGACGCTTGCCGTCGACGGCGAGGGGCGCATTGCCGGGTTCATGGTTCTGAGCGAGGGGCATCTTGACGCGCTGTTCATCGACCCTCGCGCTCACGGGCAGGGCGCCGGCCGGGCACTGGTCGGCCACGCGCTGGCGCGTTTTCCCGGTCTCGTCGCCGACGTCAACGAACAGAACGCGGGCGCGGTCGCCTTTTACCGGCGGCTCGGCTTTGCCGTCACCGGACGTTCGGAGCGCGATGACCAGGGGCGGCCCTATCCGCTGCTGCATCTCGCTTTCGGGAATCCGGTCCCGGCAGGGGAGGCCTGAGCCATGCGCCGCGTCGTGCTTGCCCTGCTGCTGCCGGCCGCCACCGCCTGTTTCGTGCTGGGGCTGACGTTGCCGCTCCTGGAACTGGAGCGCCTGCTGGTGCTCACGGACCGGCCGAGCCTCCTGCAACTGGTCACGGGACTGTGGAGCGATGGCGAGCAGCTGCTGGCGGGGGCCGTTGCGCTCTTTTCCGTTGTGTTTCCCATGGCCAAGCTGGCCGCGTTGCACGTGGCCGTCGTGGCGGGCACGCCGGGACGCAGCCTGCAGATGCTCGGCGCGCTCGGCAAATGGTCGATGATGGACGTGATGCTGGTGGCGCTGGTGATCTTCGCTGCCAAGACCAGCGGGCTGGCCACCGCGATTACCCAGCCGGGGCTGCTTTTCTATGCGGGCGCGGTCGTCCTGAGCGCTCTGGCGGCGGTGCTTGCCCACCGCTGACGCCGTGCGAAACGGGGGGCTCAGTTGGCCGCCGGTGCCTCGGGATCGGCCGCTGAGCGTGCTGCTGCGGCGGCGGAGGCGGCTGTGCGCTGCTTGCGGAAGGCTTCCAGCCAGCGGGTCGCCTGGCTTTCGGGAAGGCGCAGGTTGCGGCATCGCAGGTGGGCGAGGGCGAGGAACACCTGGTCGCCCAGGTCCGCGCGCAGGCAAAGCGCGATGAGTTCGTCCACGCCGGCCTGGAAGATCGCCGTCTGCACCGTCTTCACCGGTGTGTTTGCCGCGCGTGCGATGAGCTGGAGCGCGTCGTTGACGCGCCCTTCCAGCAGAACCACGAGGATCATGGCGCCGAGCCGGTAGGTGCCCGCTTCCACAAGCTTCCACAGGTCGTCCACCCCGGAGGTTTCCAGGAAGACGTTGTGGCGCTGGCGCAGCTCCTGGCGAACGCGGTCGGGGGTGACGATGTCACTCGGGTCCGTGCCCGCCCGCACCGCCTCGAGCCGCACGCGGGTGTGCGCGTTGACGTGGGGAATGAGCCACTCGCAGATCAGCGGCGTGAGGTCGTGACGTTCCGAGATGGTGTCTCGGAGCGGCGCGTCGGAAAGCGCGCGCTTGGCAAGCGTGCGCAGTGCCCAGTCGGACAGGGGACAGCGGGTGTTGCCGGCGATGGTGCGCCAGACCATCGTGCCGCCCTTTTCCACCAGCGTGTCGGCGACACGTCCGGGCATCTCGGCGCGCCGTGCCATGGCGACGAGGTGGGACTGGGGCATTCGCCGGGCGAGCTTGAGGAGATCCCGCTCGCTCAGGCTCGGGCTCATCTCGAGCATGGGGGTCGCGATCTCGATATGATCGCTCGCCAGCCGGTAGGCGATGGCGTTCGGCGTGTCCTCCCAAGGCGCCATGCGACGGGACAGCCGGGCGCGCTCCTCCGCGTTGCTGCCGTCGAGAAGGCGCATGATGATGTCGCAATAGAGCTCAAGCTCGGCCGGGGTATGCTGCCCGACGCGGTCGAGAAACAGGTCCGCGACGCGCTGCAGCAGGCGGCAGCGTGCCTCGGGGGCCGGGTTCTTCGCGAGGGTCAGCAATGCATTGAGCATCGAAAGCCTTCTGCTGGGGGTGCCGCAGCCTTCTGCTGGAGGTGCCGTGATTTTTGCACCGGCGTGTTACCAAGGTGTTGAAGTGCGGTCTCGGATTGTCTGAACGTTGCGTTTCGCAATATCGCGAGCCCGGTTGACGGAGCGGCTCAGTTCGATAGGTAGAGGATGGACCCCTCGCGTCCGGCACCCCCCGTTGGCCGGACCGGTTGCCCGACAGGTACGGTGTTCCGGCCACCCGGGCGACTTTCCCAACCGGAGTTCCCATGCGTCGAATCGGCCTCAGCGTTTTCGTCACTTCCCTCCTCATGCTGTTCATGCTTGCGGTTCCGCTTTCCGGGCACGCCCAGGAAAGTTCTTCGCCCCAGGGTGTCGCGGAGACAGGAACGCAAGGGGGCGCGCAAGGCGATGATGCCCGGGCGCTGATCCAGCTCTTGCAGGATCCGGGAGCGCGTCAGGCGCTGATCGACTACCTCCAGCGCGGTGAGGGTGCCGGCGGGAATACGACCCCCGCTGCCGGGGAGAACCAGGGCGCGAGTGCTCCGGCGCCCGCCCCTGCCCAAGCACCCGCGCAGGCGCCCTCGGATGCTCCGGCCCCGGATGCCGCGGCGGAGGCCACCGCCTCCGGCGAGGCAGTGGCCGAATCGCGCGAGGCGAGCCCCATCGCGTTGAGGATCGCGGAGGCCACGCAGCATCTGATCCTCGAGGGACAGGGCTACGCGGAGCGGATCCTGCGTGCCTTCACCTCGCTGCCCGCCGCGCTGTCCTACTCCAGCCGCGCCAACTGGGACCTGATCTCCGGGGTGCTGATGCAGATCGCGTTCATCGGCGCCGCGCTTCTGGTCAGCGTCTATGTTCTGCGCCGGCTGGCGGACCGGCTTTTCGCCCGGATCATCGGAGACGGACAACACATCACGGTCGTGCGTCGCGCGTTCCTTCTGCTTCTGCGTGCCGCGATCGAGGTTCTCGTGGTGGCGCTTGCCATCAGCGTCGGTTACGGCATCGCCATGGCGGGTGGCCCGATGAGCGGACAGGTCGAATTGTTCGAGTCCCTCATCCTCAACGCATTCTTCATCGTGCAGGTTGCAAAGGTCGCGACCCGCTTCGCGCTCAGCCCGCGCTTCGGGGCGTTGCGGCTGGTGCCGCTCGACGACGTGCAGGCACGCTACTGGCGCCGCTGGCTCTTCGCCATCTATGACCTTCTGGGCTATGGCGTCATGGTCGCGGTGCCGGTGATCTCCCGCTACATCTCGTTCCTGCTCGCCGATTCCGTGCGCATGATGGTCGTGCTGCTTGCGGTCGCGGTCGCGATCTTCGCGGTGATGCGCAACCGCATCGCGACCCGCGACCGGATCCTGGCCTATGCGGAGCGCCAGACGAACGTCTTGTCCAGCGGGCTCGTGGAGATTGCCGCGCGGACCTGGCACCTGGTCGCCATCTTCTATGTGCTGCTGCTTCTTGGCGTCTGGCTGTCGCGCCCCGTCGATGCGACGGCCTTCATGGTGCGCGCCACCGTGTTCTCGGTGCTGGCGATCATGATCGGCACGATGGTGTCGCTGGCGCTGACACGGGCGATCAAGGACGGCGTGCATCTTCCCGACAGCATTCACCAGCGCCTGCCGCTGCTGGAGCGCCGGGTGAACACCTTCGTGCCGCGCGCGCTCACGCTCCTGCGCTTCGTGGTGTTCATCGGTGTCCTGATCGGCATCCTTCAGGCCTGGGGCGCGGTGGACGTGGTGTCCTGGTTCGGGACCGGGGACGGACAGGACTGGATCGGCCGGCTTGCCTCGGCGCTGATCGTGGTCTTCGTCGGGTTCCTGATCTGGCTCGCCATCATGTCCTGGGTGGACCTGCGGATGAACCCGCGCGGGCGTGCGCCGACGTCGCGCGAGAAGACCCTGTTCGGCCTGTTCCGCAACGCCTTCACCATCCTGCTGGTGGTGATGATCGCGCTGCTGGCGCTGTCCGAGCTCGGCGTGAACATCGGCCCGCTCATCGCCGGTGCCGGTGTCTTCGGTCTGGCGATTTCCTTCGGCTCGCAGAAGCTGGTGCAGGACATCATCACCGGTGCCTTCATCCAGGTCGAGAACGCCATGAACGAGGGTGACGTGGTCACGCTCGGTGGCGTGACCGGCACGGTGGAGAAGCTGACGATCCGCTCCGTGCGCCTGCGCGATCTCGATGGCGCGGCGCACATGATCCCGTTCTCGACCGTGGACCGGGTGACCAACTTCATGCGCGGCTACGCCTATCACGTGGCGGCCATCGGCGTTGCCTACGACAGCGACATCACCGAGGTGAAGATGGCGATGCACGTGGCGTTCGACCGTCTCAAGGAGAGCGAGGCGGGCCTCGACATTCTCGAGCCTCTGGAAATGCATGGTGTCACGGTGTTCGGCGACAGCGCCATCACGGTGCGCGCGCGCATCAAGACCAAGCCGGGCTCGCAGTGGGCGATCGGGCGCGCCTACAATGAGTTCGTCAAGGCGGTCTTCGACGAGCGCGATATCGAGATCCCGTTCCCGCAGGTCACATACCACTCGGCGACGCCGCCCCAGGCGGTGCCCGGCAACGTGGCCGTCTCCGTTTCCGAGCCCGACACGGGAGAGGATGACGGGAAGGCCGCGGGCAAGCTTGCCGCGCCGGAGGACGCAGGTCGCGAGGACGAGGTCGAGGAGGCCACTTCCGACCCGGACATTTCCGGCGACATCAAGCGCGCGCGTGCCGCGCGGCGCAAGAAGAGACCGGACATGCCGAGTGGGGATGAGGTCTGAGACAGTTCGCGGGCCCGGTTCAGCCGGGCCCGTTTTCTGTTTCCGATACCTGTGCCAAGCTGGCCGCCCGAAGCTGAAGCGCGGCCATGAGGTCGTCGGCGCGTGCACGGGCAAGCACCGGATCTCCACCCGCGACGGCCTGCATCAGCACGGTGTGATCGTGTGTGGCCGCCTCCAGGTCCTGTCGCCCGAAGTGACGGAACCAGAAGCGCCGCGAGTGGGTCTGCAGCGGTGCGACGACGCGGGCGGCGAAAGGGTTGTCCGCCGCGCGGGCAACGATCTCGTCGAACAGTTTGTCCTGCCGCAGGAAGCCTTCCGTGTCGCCGGCATTGGCGGCGGCGGCCATGTCGCGCGCGCAGGCGGCCAGACGGGCGCGGGCATCGGGCCCGGCCAACCGTGCGGCGGCACCGGCCAGAAGCACCTCGAGCGCGTGGCGGGCATCGAGCACGCGGGTGAAGTCACCGGGCTGGAGATCCGTCACCAGGATGCCGAGACGCGGGCGGATGGTGACGAGCCCCTCCCACGCGAGACGCTGGATGGCCTCGCGCACCGGCGTGCGGCCCATGCCGAGCGCGGAGGCCAGCCGGCTTTCGGTGATCGCTTCGCCGGGGGCGAGACGGAGGGTCACGATCCGCTCTTCCAGCTGGCGATAGGCGACTGCGGCCAGGCTTTCCTCCTCGCCCTGCGTTGGCGGCGGAGGCATGGCGGAGCCAAGCCGGCGTGCCCGCGATCCGTCCTGAGCGGTGTTCCTGTCCTGCGTCATGTGCCGCGTTCCGTTTCCCGGGCCCCGGGTCTCTGTGAGTGCTCTCTGATATATCACGCGTTGACACGTGGGAAGCGCGATGGAATAGTTTCCCTCGCCTGATATATCACAGTGTGCGGGAGATGGATCATGTGGCAGGGGATCTTTCCCGCGGTGACGACGAAGTTCACCGCCGGGGACACGCTCGACATCGCCGAGATGGAGCGCTGCTTCGCCCTGCAGGTGGAGGCCGGGGTCGACGGGTTGATCGTCTGCGGCTCGCTTGGCGAGGCGATGGCGCTCGAGCCGGACGAGAAGATCGAGATCCTCAAGACGGCGAAGCGCGTGGCGGGCCGACGTCCGGTGCTGATGACCGTTTGCGAGAGCTCCACGCGACGCGCCGCGCGGGCGGCGGAGGCGGCTGCGGCGGCCGGTGCCGACGGTCTCATGGTGCTGCCGGGCGTGCCCTACCGCTCCGCCCCGCACGAGACCGTGCCGCATCTGCTCACTGTCACGCGCGCGGCGGGGCTGCCTGTGATGATCTACAACAACCCGGTCGCCTATGGCGTCGACGTGACGCTCGACATGTTCGAGATGCTGGCCGCCGAGCCGCTGGTCGTGGCGATGAAGGAATCGACCGACGACATCCGCCGGGTCACGGATGTGATCTCGCGCTTCGGGGACCGGTTCGACGTGTTCACCGGGGTCGACAACCTCGCGCTGGAAAGCCTGATGATGGGGGCGACCGGCTGGGTCGCCGGGCTGGTCGTGGCCTTTCCGCGTGAAACGGTGGCGATCTGGCGCCTGTTCCGCGCCGGCCGCATCGAGGAGGCGCGCGAGATCTACCGCTGGTTTCGCCCCTTGCTCGATCTCGACGTGTCGACCAACCTCGTCCAGAACATCAAGCGGGCCGAGGTGCATGCGATCGGGTCGAACGACCGCTGCCGCGCGCCGCGACTGCCGCTTGCGGGGCCCGAGGCGGAGCGGGTGGACGCGATCATCAAGGCCGCGCTGGGCGTGCGGCCGGCCCTTCCCGCAATCTGATCTGAGACGAACGAACGCTTCGGGGAACGACATGAGCGGCAGAGCCGACGACGCCAGGATGCGGGTCGTCATACTGGGGGCGGGCATCGTGGGGCTCGCGACGGCGGTGCGCCTGCTTGGCGAGGGCCATGAGGTCACGCTGGTCGAGCGCGACGAGCCGGGGGCCGCGACCTCGCGCGGCAATGCCGCCGGCATCGCCTGGACGGATGTTGCCCCGCTCGCCTCGCCAGGCATCTGGCGCAAGGCGCCCGGCTGGCTGCTCGACCCGCTCGGGCCGCTGTCCCTGCGCCTGTCGCACCTGCCCGCCTTCCTGCCCTGGATGACCCGTTTTCTCGCGGCTTCGCGTCCGTCCGCCTGGCGGTCCTCGATCAGTGCCATCGCGGCGCTCAACGCGCTTGCGCTGCCCGCCTGGGAGCGCATGTGGAGCGAGACGGGCACCGGGCACAGGGTGCGCCGGGAAGGGTGTCTCGACGTGTTCGACAAACCCGGCGAGGTGGCGGCCGCCCGGCCCGGCTGGGACCTGCAGCGCGAACACGGCATCGAGGTCGTGGAGATGACCGGCGCGGCGATGCGCGACATGGAGCCGGACCTGGGGCCGGGCATCGCCGGCGGCGCCTTCATTCCCGGCTGGGCGCATGTGGACGATCCCTTCGAGCTTGCCCGCGATCTGGCCGGACATGCGCGGGCGCGGGGCGCGCGGTTCGTTCAGGCCCAGGCGGAGGATCTCGTGCCGAACGAAGGCGGCGTGACGGTTCGCCTTGCCGATGGCGAAACGCTTGCGGCGGAGAAGGTCGTCGTCGCCTGCGGGGCCTGGTCGCGCAAGCTGACGCGCGCGCTCGGCGAGGACGTGCCGCTCGACACCGAGCGCGGCTACAACATCACGGTGCCGGAGCCGGGGGTCTCGTTCCGCCGGTTCATCATGCTCGCGGGATACGGTTTCGTGCTCTCGCCCATCGCGCCGGGCCTGCGCATCGGCGGGGCGGTCGAGTTCGCCGGACTGGAGGCGGCGCCCAACTGGAAGCGGGTCGATGCGCTGGTCGCGCGAGCCGGACGGGTGGTGCCCGGCCTGCGGGCCGAGGAGGGGACGCGCTGGATGGGCTTCCGCCCGTCATTGCCCGACAGCCTGCCGGTGATCTCCGTGAGCGGACGGACACCTCACGTGATCCACGCCTTCGGCCATGCCCATCACGGGCTGACGCAGGCGGCGGCGACGGGTGAGATCGTTGCCGGCCTGATCGCCGGGCGTCCGGCCCCGATCGACCTCTCCCCCTATTCCATCGGGCGGTTCTGAGCCGCGCATCCCGGAGGCACGCCGATGGCGCGGCACACGTTCTTCTGCATCGACGGTCACACCTGCGGCAATCCTGTGCGCCTCGTGGCCGGCGGCGGGCCGCTCCTGTCCGGAGACAGCATGCTCGCGCGCCGGGCGGACTTTCTCGCCCGCTTCGACTGGATCCGCACCGGGCTCATGTTCGAGCCGCGCGGCCACGACATGATGTCGGGGGCGATCCTCTATCCCCCAACACGTCCCGACTGCGATATCGGCGTGCTCTACATCGAGACGACGGGCTGCCTGCCCATGTGCGGCCACGGCACCATCGGCACGGTGACCATGGCCATCGAGGAAGGGCTCCTGGTGCCCGCCACCCCGGGACTCGCGCGGCTGGAAACGCCGGCGGGGCTGGTGACGGCCGAATACGCGATGGAGGACGGTTTCGTCACCTCCGTGAAGCTCACCAATGTGCCGGCCTTCCTTGCGGCCAGGGATCTCGAGATCGATTGCCCCAAGCTTGGACGGCTCACGCTCGATGTCGCCTATGGCGGAAATTTCTATGCGATCATCGAGCCCCAGGAGAATTTCCCCGGTGTGGGCGCCATCGACATCGACCGGCTGGTGGCGATCAGCCCGGGTCTGCGCGCGCGTCTCAACGAGACCTTCGAGATGGTGCACCCGGAGGACGCGCGCATTCGCGGCATCACCCACATCCAGTGGACGGGACCGGCGACGCAGCCGGGCGCGCACGCGCGCAACGCGGTCTTCTACGGCGACAGGGCCATCGACCGCAGCCCCTGCGGGACCGGAACATCGGCCCGGCTGGCCCAGTTGCACGGACGCGGCAAGCTTCGCCCGGGCGACAGTTTCGTGCATGAAAGCGTGATCGGCTCGCTCTTCACCGGCGGCATCCGGGGCGAGACCGAGGTCGGGGGAAAGCCCGCGATCATTCCCACCATCGAGGGCTGGGCGGTGAAGACCGGAACCTCGACCATCACGCTCGACGAGCGCGATCCCTACATGGCCGGCTTCTCGGTGACGGGAACCGGCGTCAGGCTGCATCCGCGCCCGCAAAAGGGGTGAAAAGGCGGGTGCCAATGGGCGGCGTTAGCGGATAGACAGGAAGCGAACGAAACGGGAATCGCTTCATGGACTGGTCTCCGCAACAGGAGCAGGCGCTCGCAGAGGTGGCGCGCTGGCTCAAGACCCGCGACAAGCAGGTGTTCCGCCTGTTCGGCTATGCCGGCACGGGCAAGACGACGCTGGCACGGCATCTGGCGGAAGGGATCGACGGGGAGGTCGCCTTCGGCGCCTTCACCGGCAAGGCCGCTCATGTCCTGCGCCAGAAAGGGTGCGACGGGGCGACCACCATCCATGCCATGATCTACCGTCCGCGCGGGCGCAAGGACGAGGCGGAAGACGAGGAGGAGGGCGAACTGTCCTTCTCGCTCAACCGGGAGAGCGTTGCCGCCAAGGCCTCGCTCATCGTCATCGACGAATGCTCCATGGTGGACGAGGACCTTGGCCGCGATCTCCTGTCCTTCGGCACGCCGGTCCTCGTTCTCGGCGACCCGGCGCAGCTTCCCCCGGTGAAGGGCGGAGGTTTCTTCACCGAGGCCGAGCCCGACATCATGCTGTCCGAGGTGCATCGGCAGGCGCGTGACAATCCGATCGTGCACATGTCCATGGTGATCCGCGAAGGCGGCGACCTGGAGCGCGGCACCTATGGCGACAGCCGCATCATCTCGCGCCGCGAGATCGACGCGGACTCCATCCTGGCCGCCGACCAGGTGCTTGTCGGCACCAACCGCACGCGCCGGCTCTACAACGGCCGCATCCGCGAGCTGAAGGGCTTCACCACGCCGATGCCGGCGGTGGGTGACAAGCTCGTCTGCCTCAGGAACGACAAGTCCAAGGGACTGCTCAACGGCGGGCTTTGGACGGTCAAGCGGCTGCGTCCGTCGCGCGGCAACACGCTGCGCTTCGACATCCTTCCCGAGGAGGAGGCGCGGGCGAAGACGGTGGCCGTCAAGGTGCTGCCGGCCCTGTTCGAGGAAGGCGCCGAGCAGATCCCATATGCCATGCGCCGGCGCTCCGACGAGTTCGACTACGGCTACGCGCTGACCGTGCACAAGGCACAGGGCTCCCAGTGGGACGACCTGGTGCTCTTCGACGAGAGCTTCGCCTTCCGCGAGTTCCGCGACCGCTGGCTCTATACGGCGGTGACGCGCGCGGCCAAGACCATCACCGTGGTGCGCTGAGACAGGCGGCCGGCCGACGAGGTTTCGCCCCGTTTGTCAGCAAGGCTGTCGGGAGAGCCTGTGGGCAAGCGGCGGCAGGTGGTGGCGTGCGCCCGGGACGCGGCGTATGAGCCTTGAGCAACGACAATGACCAGAGTGACAAGCGGGTTTTCCGGGCCATGAGCGAGACGAGCGAGATCCACAGCGACACGGGCGCCGGCGCCCCTCCGGCCAGGGCATCGAAACTGCCCGCCGACGTGAGCGCCCGCATTGCAAGGCGCATCGCGGAGGAGCTTTCGTGCCGGCCCGAACAGGTCAGCGCCACGGTGGAGCTTCTGGACGGCGGCGCGACGGTTCCCTTCGTGGCGCGCTACCGCAAGGAGGTGACGGGCGGGCTCGACGACACCCAGCTTCGCACGCTCGAGGAACGTCTCACCTACCTTCGCGAGCTCGAGGAGCGCCGTGTCGCCATCGCGAAGTCGATCGACGAGCAGGGCAAGCTCGACCCGGAGCTTGCCGGCAAGATCCTGGCCGCGGACACCAAGGCGCAGCTCGAGGATCTCTATCTGCCGTTCAAGAAGAAGCGGCGCACCAAGGCCCAGATCGCACGCGAGGCGGGGCTGGAGCCGCTGGCCGACTTGCTTCTCGCGGATCCCTCCCGCGACCCGAACACGGAAGCCGCCGGCTTCGTCGACGCGGAGAAAGGCGTGGCCGACGCCAAGGCGGCGCTCGACGGCGCGCGCCAGATCCTCATGGAGCGCTTCGCCGAGGATGCGGCCCTCGTGGGGCGGTTGCGCGATCACCTGTCGCGAAACGGTGTCGTGCGTTCGCGCGTGGTCGAGGGACAGGAGACGGCGGGTGCCAAGTTCTCGGACTATTTCGACTACCGCGAGGCGCTGAAGGACGTGCCGAGCCACCGGGCGCTCGCCCTGCTGCGCGGACGCAACGAGGGCGTTCTGGCGCTGGAGCTTGCCGTTGACGAGGACGATCCCGCGCCGGTCAAGCCGGTGGAGCGGATGGTGATGCATGCCGCGGGCATCGAGGACCAGGGGCGGCCCGCCGACCGCTGGCTTGCCGAATGCGCGCGCTGGGCCTGGCGGGTGAAGCTGTCGCTGCATCTGGAGCTCGACCTCATGAACGGCCTGCGCGAGCGGGCCGAGGACGAGGCGATCCATGTGTTCGCCCGCAATCTCAAGGACCTGCTTCTTGCCGCGCCCGCCGGTCACAAGGCCGTTCTGGGCCTCGATCCCGGCATCCGCACCGGGGTCAAGGTCGCGGTGGTGGACGAGACCGGCAAGCTGCTGGAAACAGCCACGGTCTATCCCTATCCGCCGCGCAACGATGTCGCCGGCACGCGGGCCGCCCTGATGGCGCTGATCGCCCGGCACAAGGTGGCGCTGATCGCCATCGGCAACGGAACCGCGAGCCGCGAGACCGACCGTCTCGTTCTCGACATGCTGGGCGACATCCCGCCGGCGGCGCGACCGGTTAAGGTCGTCGTCAACGAGGCGGGCGCCTCGATTTACTCGGCAAGCGCGCTCGCCGCGCGCGAATTCCCCGACGTGGACGTCTCGCTGCGCGGCGCGATCTCCATCGCGCGCCGGCTGCAGGACCCGCTTGCGGAGCTCGTGAAGATCGAGCCCAAGTCCATCGGTGTCGGCCAGTACCAGCACGACGTGAACCAGACCAAGCTCGCCCGCGCGCTCGATGCGGTGGTCGAGGATGCGGTGAACGCGGTCGGCGTCGATCTCAACACGGCTTCCGCGCCGTTGCTCGCGCGGGTTTCGGGCCTGACGTCCGGGCTTGCCGACGCGATTGTCGCGCACCGCGATGCGCAGGGCGCCTACCGCTCGCGCAAGGACCTGCTTCAGGTCGCCCGGCTGGGGCCCAAGGCGTTCGAGCAGTGCGCCGGCTTCCTGCGCATCCCGGGTGGGGACAATCCGCTCGACGCCTCGTCCGTGCACCCGGAAGCCTATCCGGTCGCCCGCCGCATCGTTGAAGCCTGCGGGCGTCCGCTCGCCGAGGTGATGGGCAACGGGTCGCTGCTGAAATCGATGGACGCGTCGCGGTTCGTGGACGACACCTTCGGCCTGCCGACCGTGCGCGACATTCTCCTGGAGCTGGAAAAGCCCGGCCGCGATCCGCGCCCGGAGTTCAAGACCGCGAAGCTCACCGATGGCGTGGAAACCATGGCGGACCTGAAGCCCGGCATGGCGCTGGAGGGAACCGTCACCAACGTCACCAATTTCGGCGCATTCGTGGATATCGGCGTGCATCAGGACGGTCTGGTCCACGTGTCGCAGATCGCCGACCGTTTCGTGCGCGATCCGGCCGAGGTGGTGAAGGCGGGCGACATCGTGCGCGTGCGTGTGCTCGAGGTGGACATGCCGCGCAAGCGTATCGCGCTCACCATGCGCAAGGACGGTGGTGCGGCGGGTGAAAGCCACCAGTCACGCGGTACAGGCGGTCAGCGGCCGGGCGGACCCGGCAACGGCGGCCCGAAGGGCGCCCCGCGCAACGGGCCGGCGCCGAAGGGAAGCGGCCCGAAAGGGGGCGCGCCGCGGAAGGGCGGATCGTCGGGTGAGGGCGGCAACAACGCCATGGCGGCGGCGCTTGCCGCCGCGCTCAACAAGAAGAAGTGACCAGGTCCCGTCGGGGCGCGCGGTGACATCAGATCAGGCCGCGCGGCCCGGCTGTTGCCCGCGCGCGGGCGTTTCGTCACGGCGCAGGGTCAGCACCTCGACGCCGGTCCCGGTGACGGCGACCGTGTGCTCGAACTGGGCGGAGAGCTTGCCGTCATCCGTGACGACCTTCCAGCCGTCCTCGAGGGTGGAGACGTGGCGCGTGCCCTGGTTCACCATGGGTTCGACCGTGAAGACCATGCCCTCGCGAAGCCTGGGGCCCCGGCCGGGCTTGCCGAAGTTCAGCACCTGCGGCTCCTCGTGCATCTCGCGGCCTATGCCGTGGCCGCAATATTCGCGCACCACCGAATAGCCGTTCTTCTTCGCGTGCCGCTCGATCGCGAAGCCGATGTCGCCGAGATGTGCCCCCGGGCGCACCGCAGCGATGCCTTTCCACATGGCCTCGCGGGCGACGCGCACCAGCTTTCTTGTCGCGGGAGAGACGTTGCCGACCATGTAGGTCTTGCTCGAATCCGCGATGAAGCCGTCCTTCTCCAGCGTGATGTCGAGGTTGATGATGTCGCCGTCGCGGATGATCTCGCGGGCGTCGGGAACGCCATGGCACACGACCTCGTTGATCGAACAGTTCAGCACATAGCCATATCCGTACTGGCCCTTGCTGGCCGGCCGCGCGCCGAGATCGTCGGTGATGAAGCGGTCCACCAGGTCGTTGACCTCAAGGGTGGACAGGCCCGCGAGGTCAAGCGTGTCGAGCTTCTCGAACACGGACGCGAGAAGCCTGCCGGACACACGCATCAGGGCGAGTTCATCTGGGGTCTTGACCATGTCAGGCAACCGCCGTGTCGGCAGGTCCCGCCTGCGCGGCCTCGAGCTGCATCCGGACGATCTCGGTGTAGGTCAGACCCGGATTGGCCTCGGCGATCATGCCGATCTTCATCCAGAACTCCGCCTGCGCGTTGATCGACCGGCACATGACGGTGCTGGCGCGGCGGATCTCCTCGTGCAGCTCCTCGCCAATTTTCACGATGCCCATGGTCTCTCCAAGGTCGGTATATATGAATCGTATACGTTTCATATATATCGAGGCCTGCCCACACAAGCCCAGGATTGGAGCCGGGTGCGGCTCGTGTAGCCGGCGCATGTGGAGGAGCGTCATATAATGTTCATGTGAGCGTTATTTTGTGTTCATATGAACAAATCACAAGACGGAGGAACACTCCGCGGGAGGAAACCCAGCGCCCATGGCCGGCCAGATTGACATCACGCCGCGACAGCGCGAGATCGCCGATCTCGTGCGCGCCCACGGCTTTGCCTCTGTCGAGGCGCTTGCCGACCGGTTCGCGGTGACGACACAGACGATCCGTCGCGACCTTGCGCGCCTGTGCGAGCACGGCATCCTGCGCCGGACCCATGGCGGTGTCGAGCCGCCCGTGTCGTCCGGCAACATCGACTATGCGCGCCGGCGTATCCTCAACATGTCGCAGAAGCGGGCGATCGCCGAGACGGTCGCCGCGCATGTGCCGGACGGGGCGTCGCTCGCCTTTTCCATCGGCACGACACCGGAAATCGTCATGCAGGCCCTGACCGAGCGCAAGGGGCTCAGGATCTTCACCAACAACCTGCATGTCGCCTTCACCGCATCGCAGATCGCCGAATTCGAGGTGACCATCGCCGGAGGCCGTCTGCGCCACGGCGACAGGGACACGCTCGGGCCCGAGACGGAGCGTTTCTTCTCCGCCTACAAGGTCGATATCGGGGTCTTCGGCGTGGCCGGCGTCGACCAGGACGGCACGCTGCTCGACTTTCACGAGGAGGAGGTCGCGGCGCGCCAGGCGATCCTTGCCAACTGCCGGCGGGCATTCCTCGTTCTCGATGCAACCAAGTTCGGCCGCACCGCGCATGTGCGCGGCGGCCATGTCACGGACGTCGCGGCGGTGTTCTGCGACAAGCCGCTGCCGCACCCGATCGCCGACCGGCTTCGCGCCGCCGGACGGCAGGTCGAGGTCTGCGCCGGCATGGAGGAAGACAGGGCATGAATGCCAGTGCGATGCCGGCGGCCGCCGGCAATGCGGATGCGGTCGGCGGTCAGGAGATCCGGCTTGCCAACGTGTCCAAGATCTGGGGCGATACCCGCGCGGTGGACGATCTGTCGATCACCGTTCCCGCCGGCACGTTCACGGTGCTTCTGGGGCCGTCGGGCTGCGGCAAGTCGACGACGTTGCGTATGATCGCGGGCCTGGAAAGCGCGGACGAGGGCAGCATTCTCATCGGTGGACGGGATGTCACGACGCTGCCGGCGGCCGAGCGCGACCTGGCGATGGTGTTCCAGTCCTATGCGCTCTTCCCCCATCTTTCGGTCGCGGAGAACATCGTCTTCGGGCTCAAGGTGCGCCGGGTGGCGCGGGCGGACCGCGACACGCGCCTGAAGCGCGTGGCCGATCTCCTGGGCCTGTCCGCGCTGCTGGAGCGCAAGCCGGGGCAGCTTTCCGGTGGCCAGCAGCAGCGCGTGGCGCTGGGGCGCGCGATCATCGCGGAACGCCCCGTGTGCCTGATGGACGAGCCGCTCTCCAACCTCGATGCCAAGCTGCGCCACGAGATGCGGGTGGAGATCCGCGCGCTGCAGCGGAAGCTCGGCTTCACGATGGTCTATGTCACCCACGACCAGGTGGAAGCCATCACCATGGCCGATCAGGTCGTGCTCCTCAACGGCGGCAAGGTGGAGCAGGCAAGCGATCCGCGCAGCCTCTACACCCGGCCCGAGACGCCCTTCGCGGCACGTTTCATCGGCGTTCCGCCCATGAATGTCGCCGAACTTTCCGCCATCGTTCCCGATGCCGCGCGAATGGGCGCGCCGCTTTCGGGCGCGCGGGTCGGACTGCGCCCGGAGGCGCTCGCTCCGGTACAGGACGGGCCGCTTGCCGCGCGCATCACCCACGTGGAGTACCTGGGCGCGGATGCCCTGGTCGACTGCGTGGTCAATGACGCGGCGCTGGTTATGCGGGTCGGCGGCGGCGTGTCGCTCGGCGAGGGCGACACCGTTCGCCTCGGCTTCGCGGTCGAGGACCTGCATGTCTTCGACGGCGCGGACGGAGCCCGGCGCGACGATCTGGTCAAGGACGTGGCGCCGCTGTTGCGCACCTGAGGACACGAGATATCCGGCCGCAGGTTGCGGCCGAACCGAACACGCCTGCAAGCGGCGTGACACCCCGCCGGCGGGTCCGGCGGGCAGGACGAAAGCGGCCGGGGGGCGCGATGCGCACGGGCCGCGGGATTTTCCGGCCGCGGGGAGCGCGGGCGGCTTTGACAGGAAGGGAAGCATCATGCTGAAGACAACGCTTCTGAAGGCCGCCACCGCGGCGGCCCTCACCCTCGGCAGCTGGGCGTCCGCCCAGGCGGTCGAGCTGCAGTTCTATTTCCCGGTGGCTGTCGGCGGCACCGCCGCCGACACGATCCAGTCGCTGACCGACGAGTATGTCGCGGCGAACCCGGACGTGACCATCGACGCCGTCTACTCCGGCTCCTACCAGGACACGATCGCGAAGGTCATCACCGCCTCGCGCGGCGGAACGCCGCCGCAGCTTTCGGTGGCCCTGTCGGCCGACATGTTCACGCTGATCGACGAGGACCTGATCGTCCCCTTCGACGACTTCATCAAGACCGATGAGGACAAGGCGTGGCTCGAGGGCTTCTATCCGGCGTTCATGGAAAACAGCCAGACCGGTGGCAAGACCTACGGCATTCCGTTCCAGCGCTCGACCCCGGTGATGTACTGGAACAAGGAGGCCTTCAAGGAGGCCGGTCTCGACCCGGAAAAGGCGCCGGCGACCTGGGAAGAGATGGTCGAGTTCGGCAAGAAGCTCACCAAGAAGGACGCCAACGGCAACGTGACCCAGTGGGGCGTGCGCATCCCGTCCTCGGGCTTTCCGTACTGGCTGTTCCAGGGTCTGACCACCGAGAATGACGTGATCCTGGCCAACTCCGACGGCAACAAGACCAACTTCGACGATCCGAAGGTCGTCGAGGCGCTGCAGTACCTGGTCGACCTGTCCGCCAAGTACGGCGTCATGGAGCCGGGCATCGTGGAGTGGGGCGCGACGCCGAAGGCCTTCTTCGAGCGCCAGACCGCCATCATGTGGACGACGACGGGCAACCTGACCAACGTCCGCGCCAACGCGCCGTTCGACTTCGGCGTCGCCATGCTGCCGGAGAACAAGCGCCGTGGCGCGCCGACCGGCGGTGGCAACTTCTACCTCTTCAAGGGGGCCTCCGACGAGCAGCTCGCCGCCGCGGTGAAGTTTGTGCAGTGGATCACGGCCCCCGAGCAGGCCGCCAAGTGGACGATCGCGACCGGCTATGTGGCTCCGCGTCCGGACGCCTGGGAGACCGACGCGATGAAGGCCTATGCGGCCGACTTCCCGCCGGTGCTCGTGGCCCGCGATCAGCTTGAGTTCGCCGTCGCGGAACTCTCGACCTACCAGAACCAGCGTGTCACCGGCATCTTCAACGATGCGCTGGCCGCCGCCATCACCGGCCAGAAGGACCCGGCGACGGCGCTCAAGGAGGCCCAGGCCCAGGCCGACGCGATCCTCGCCGAATACCGCTGAGGCGCGACACACCCGGGAAGGCGGCGCTCGCGCCGCCTTCCTCCCTTGCCTTCTTTCCTGTCCGCCGGCGCTCGCGCCGGCCGAATGCCGTTTCCGGACCCGCCGGAAGCGGCACGTTTACGCACCAACGAGGCGCAAGACGCAGATGACGAGCCCCACGACACCGGCCGCCGCGCGCACCTGGCGGTCCCTGACCCGAAGCCGTGAGTGGCTTCATGCCTGGTTGCTGCTTCTGCCGGCGCTCGTGTTCCTGTTTGCCTTTACCCACATCCCGGCGATCACGACGTTCTGGAACAGCTTTTTCTCCACGCCGCGCGGCCGCCGTCCGGCCCGGTTCATCGGGGTGGAGAACTATGAGCGGATGATGTCCGATCCGGTGTTCTGGAAGGTGCTGGGCAACAATCTGTGGTTCGCGTTCGGCACGATCCCGGTGTCGGTTGCGCTCGCCATCGTCATGGCCTTGTGGGTGAACGACAAGCTGACGGGGCGGGCCTTCGTGCGCATGGCCTATTTCACGCCCACGGTCCTGCCGCTGATCGCGGTGGCGAACATCTGGCTGTTCTTCTACACGCCCGGTTTCGGCCTCATCGATCAGGTGACGGGATCGCTCTTCGGATGGCCGCAGACCAACTGGCTGGGCGATCCCTCCACGGCGCTCAACGCGGTCATCGTCGTGACCGTTTGGAAGGAGGCCGGTTTCTTCATGATCTTCTATCTCGCCGCGCTGCAGGCGATCCCGCCCTCGCTGGTCGAGGCGGCGAAGATCGAGGGGGCTGGCCGGTTCACCATCTTCCGCCGCATCACGTTCCCGCTGATGATGCCGACGACGCTCTTCGTGTGCGTGAATGCGGTCATCAACTCCTTTCGGCTGGTCGACCACATCTTCATTCTCACCGATGGCGGTCCGGACAATGCCTCCGCGCTGCTGCTGTTCTACATCTACGAAACGGCGTTCAAGTTCTGGGAAACGGCCTATGGCGCGACACTGACGGTGGCGTTGCTCGTCCTCCTGTCGGCACTCGCCATCGGCCAGTTCTTCCTCTTCGACCGCAAGGTGCACTACAAATGAGCGCGACGACGCAGCCCATCGCCCGCGGGTTCGACCTGGACCGGGCCCTCAACACGCTGGCCGCCTGGGTGCTGGCGCTCCTGTGGATCCTGCCGCTGGCCTATGCGGTGTGGACCGCGATCCATCCGGCGGCCTACGAGGCGAATTTCGAGCTCTTCGCCCCGCTCACCTTCGAGAATTTCGAGAAGGCCTGGGCCGCCGCGCCCTTCGCGCGCTACTTCCTCAACACCTTCATGCTGGTGACGCTCATTCTCGCGGGCCAGTTCTTCCTCTGCACGCTGGCGGCCTTCGCCTTCGCCCGCTACCGCTTTCCCGGCAGCTCGGTGCTCTTCACGCTGGTGCTTCTGCAGCTTCTGGTGATGCCGGACATTCTCATCGTCGAGAACTACAAGGCGATGCGTCTGCTCGATCTCGTCGACACGATCCCGGCCATCGCGCTGCCCTATATCGCGTCCGGTTTCGGCATCTTCCTGCTGCGGCAGACGTTTCTGACCGTGCCCAAGGAACTGGACGAGGCGGCCCGCATCGAGGGAGCGGGGCCGCTCGGCGTGTTGTGGCGGGTCTACATCCCGCTCGCCAAGCCGACCTATCTCGCCTACGGCCTCGTGTCGGTCAGCCACCACTGGAACAACTTCCTGTGGCCGCTGATCGTCACCAACTCGGAGGAAACCCGGCCCGTGACCGTGGGCCTGAGCGTTTTCTCCGCCATCGATTCGGGGGTGGAATGGTCCGTCATCAACGCCGCGACGCTGATGACGTCTGGACCGCTGCTGATCGCCTTCCTGCTGTTCCAGCGTCAGTTCGTGCAGAGCTTCATGCGCGCGGGCATCAAGTAGGGCGAGTGCCGGCGGCCCGGCCGCCGGCGCCTGCCTGGCCTCGCTCGCCTCACTCGAAGGTGGCGCTGATCGAGGGATTGTCGGGCAGGCCTTCGTAGGTGAGCGTCACGCTCATGCCCGGCTTCATGGGATGAAGCGGTCCGATGGACCCGACGGAAACGAGGTCGCCGGGCTGAAGCGACTTGCCCTGCGCCTTGAGGGTCTGCGCGATCCAGATCACCGCGTTGAGCGGATTGCCGAGTACGGCCTTTCCAGGCGCCGCGGACAGGGTCTCGCCGGTGGCGTCGTCGGTGAGTTTCGCGGTGAACTCCGAAAGCATTTCCGCGCCGACGTCGCCCTGGGGCACGGGGATGACCTCTCCCATGACCCCTTTCCAGGCGCCGACGTTGATCGAGGTGATGGCCGGTCCGTCGAGCTTTTCCTCGCTCGCGACCACGAGGGCGGGCAGTTCGATGAAGGGGCGGATGCCTGCGATGGTCGCCAGAACCTCCTCCGGAGTCGTGGCGTCGTTGACGGCGGGATCCGCGATCTCGACGACGAGATCCGCCTCGAAGAGGGCGCGGTTGGCGTCGCCCGCCTTCACGGTGGCACCGGGCGGCAGGATCATGCCTTCAAGAAGCGTTCCGAACACCGGCTCGGTAACGCCAAAGGCTTCCTGGGCCTTGGGCGAGGTCAGGCCGGCCTTGTAGCCGACCACCGGTCCCTCGACCTTTTCGAGCTTTGTGAGGATCTTGCCCTGGGCGCAGAGCGCGTCTTCCATGGTCCCGCCCGCCGTCACGGGCGCCGGGACGGGTCGCGCCTCCGCGCGTGCCGCCAGGAAGGCGTCGATGGCCGCATCATCAGGGCATTCGGCATATGCCGTGCCCGAGGCCAGAACGAGGGCTGTCACTGCCAGGATGGCCCTTGGCAGGCTCGAACAACGGACCGTCATGGAAACTCCTTCCCTTCGCTGTGATGGCGACGAGGGGAGAGTGCAACCATGGCCCTTCAATGGCAAGACGAGTGTAACCGCCTCGCGCCGGAGGGAAAACGGAAACCGGAAATCCGGTCCGGAAAAGACAGGGCCGCCGCGCGGACACGGCGGCCCCGATCCTTACTCCGCCTCGTCGGCCGAGCTGGAGTTGAGCAGCGAGTAGCGCTCCACGCCGAGCTTGCCGAGAAGGTCGAGCTGGGTCTCGAGGAAGTCGATATGGCCTTCCTCGTCCGCAAGCAGTTCCTCGAACAGCTTCATGGAGACGTAGTCGCCTTCGTCATGACAGATGTCGCGCGACTTGGAGTAGGAGGCACGAGCGTCGTACTCGCCGGCGAGGTCCGACTTCAGGACCTCTTCCACGTCCTGCCCGATGCGCAGCGGCGCGACCTTCTGCAGGTTCGGGTGCCCCTCGAGGAACAGGATGCGGGCGATCAGCTTGTCCGCGTGCTGCATCTCCTCGATGGACTCCGCGCGCTCCTTGGATGCGAGCTTGGCAAGCCCCCAGTCGTCGAGCATGCGGTAGTGCAGCCAGTACTGGTTGACGGCGCCGAGTTCCAGGAACAGCGCTTCGTTCAGGCGTTCGATGACTTTTTCACTGCCCTTCATGGGACACACTCCTTGTTGATTGACGCGAGAACCGTTGTCGTCGCTGACCGGCTGGCACGTCGGTCAAGGGGGCGCGCAGCCTTGATTCAAGCCGGGCGGTGGCCTGATCCGGATTTAGATTAGAATAATTCCAAATTCGTGTGAAGGGGGCTTTTCGTACCCGTCGCGAATCCTACACAGGCGATGTGTGACGCAGCAAGGGACATCGGGGAAGATGAAAAAAGCGCGCAGGCGGGTGAACCGCTTGCGCGCAAAGTGCGTCTAACCGAAGAGACCCCTGTCGCGGCCTTGGCCCCGGCATGCGTGAGCCCTCGAACAGGAGACAGCCCATGGCGCATGTCCTTGCCTATATCGCCAGCGCGATCGTGTTTCTCGGCCTGGACTACCTGTGGCTCGGCCGGATCGCGGGTGCATTCTACCGCACCCGCCTGGGACACTTGATGGCGGACAACGTGAATTTCGTCGTCGCGGGCGGGTTTTATGCCTTCTATGTGGTCGGCATCGTCATTTTCGCGATCCAGCCGGCGTTCCGCTCCGGCGCATGGACCGACGCTTTGCTGTATGGCGCGCTGTTCGGCTTCTTCGCCTATGCGACCTATGACATCACCAATCTCGCCACCTTGCGCGACTGGCCGGTGACGGTCGCCGTGGTGGACGTGATCTGGGGAACCGTTCTGACCGGAATGGCCGCCGTCGCGGGCTATCTTGCCGCGAGATCTTTGATCTGAACTCCCCCTGCGGAAGGCGCAAGCTCCGATTCCGACTTGCCTTTTGGTCCTGCAATCGCCCACTCTTGCGCCATCGAAAGACCCGCGCGGAGGGCGCGGAAACGGGAGGGATTTCATATGGCGGGAGCGGGAGACGTCGCGCTTATCACGGGCGCATCGGCAGGGATCGGCAAGGCGACGGCGATCGCCTTTCTCAAGGCGGGCTACAGGACGGTGCTCGTGGGCAGGCGCGGCGAGCTGCTCGAGGCGGCGATCGCGGAATCGGGCGTCGATGCCGGCAACGGCCTGGCTGTCGCGTGCGACGTGACCGACCCGGTCGCCGTCGACGACCTCTTCGGCGCCATCGCCGATACGTTCGGCCGTCTCGACGTGGTGTTCAACAACGCCGGCGCCGCGGTGCTCTCCACCCCCGTCGGCGACCTGTCGTTCGAGGACTGGCGCCGGGTCGTCGGCGTCAATCTCGACGGGTCCTTCCTGATCGCACGCGGTGCCTTCAACATGATGCGCGCCCAGGACCCGCAGGGCGGGCGCATCATCAACAACGGCTCCATCTCGGCCTATGTGCCGCGCCCGGGGTCGGTTGCCTATACCGCCTCCAAGCACGCGGTGACGGGCCTGACGCGCTCGATCTCGCTCGACGGACGCCCGTTCAACATCGCCTGCGGCCAGATCGATATCGGCAATGCGGCTTCGGAAATGACCGAAACCATCCAGAAGGGCGTGCCGCAGGCCGACGGCTCGATCAAGCCGGAGCCCGTCATGCATGTTTCCAACGTCGCCAACGCGGTGCTGCACATGGCGAGCCTGCCGCCGGAGGCGAACGTGCAGTTCATGACGGTGATGGCGACCAACATGCCCTACATCGGCCGCGGCTGATCGCATTTCGAAACCGGCCGGGAATCGGAAAAGGGGCGGACCGGTGTCCGCCCCTTGTTCGTGCCGGCAAGCCTGTCCTCGAGTGTGGGGCTACACCGTGAGGTGGGCGCGCACCGCTTCTTCCTCCAGGTCCTCGCGGGCCCCCGAGAGCACCACCTCGCCCCTGTCCATCACCGCGAAACGGTCGGCGAGGTCGCGGGCAAACTCGAAATACTGTTCCACGAGGACGATGGCCATCTCGCCGGTGTTGCGCAGATAGGTGATCGCGCGGCCGATGTCCTTGATGATCGAGGGCTGGATGCCTTCCGTCGGCTCGTCCAGGAGTAGCAGGCGCGGCTTCATGACGATGGCGCGTCCGATGGCGAGTTGCTGTTGCTGCCCGCCGGAGAGGTCACCGCCGCGCCGTGACAGCATCGATTTCAGCACCGGGAAAAGCTCGAACACCGCATCCGGCACCTTGCGCTGGGACCGGGGCAGCACGGAGAACCCGGTCTCGAGATTTTCCCGCACGCTGAGCAGTGGGAAGATGTCGCGTCCCTGGGGAACGAGTGCAACGCCCTTTCTGGCGCGCTGGTAGGGCGTGAGGCCCGAGATGTCCTCGCCCTCCCAGCGAATGACGCCGGCGGAGACGGGTTGCTGGCCGGCGATCGCCCGCAGCGCGGAGGTCTTGCCGACGCCGTTGCGGCCCAGAACGCAGGTCACCTGGCCGGGCTCGGCGGTAAAGCCGACGCTCTTCAGCGCCTGTGCGGCGCCATAGTGCAGGTCGATGGATTCAACGCTCAGCATGTGACCTCCGTTTCGGTCCTCGGCGTCAGTTCAGCAGCTTGCGGTGCAGTACACGCAGCACCCGTTCCTGCTCCTCGTCCGGTCCGCCGCCAACCTCGCAGACGGCTCCGGCAATGCTGACGAGTTGATGCAGCTCGGACTGGTTCAGATGACTTCTCCAGAGCTTCTGGAAACGCTGAACCGGATCGTCGGCGTTGATCACGTTCCTGGCGATCCAGTCGCACATGACCAGGACCTCTTCCATGTCGTGTGCCGGGACGATCTCCCGCATCCCGTCCCGGATGACGGCCGTTGCCTCGTCCTTGTGGGCGGGCTTTTCGTTTGCCAGGCAGAAATAGAAGGTCACGGCGGCGATCACCGGATCCTCGATCGAGGCCAGCGGAGCTTCCTCCACCTTCTTGCGAAACTGCTTGCGTTTGTAGGCACCTCGCATCCGCTCCACGGAATCGATCACCTCGCTTCCGGCTTCCCGGATCATTTTCAGTCGCCAGTACCAGATCGCCGCACCGACGACGATTGTCGCGAGAAGGCCCAGAAAAGGCATCACCCGTCTCCTGTTCATGTTCCTCAACCAGGGGATACATAAACGGGACGTCTCGTGTTGTGCCAGGCATTATCCTTCGCTCCGCATCTAGCGTCCCAGATAGACGTCGATGACCCTCTGGTCGGACGAGACGTGGTCGAGCGAGCCCTCCGCCAGAACCGCCCCCTCGTGCAGCACGGTCACCTTCACGCCCAGCGCGCGCACGAAGGTCATGTCGTGCTCGACGACGACGACCGAGTGGCTTTTCGAGATGTCGCGCAGCAGGTCGGCGGTGGCGGCGGTCTCCGCGTCGGTCATGCCGGCGGCCGGTTCGTCGACAAGCAGGAGCTCCGGGTCCTGTGCGAGCAGCATTCCGATCTCCAGCCACTGCTTCTGTCCGTGGCTGAGGTCGCCGGCGAGGTCGTCGCGCCGCCCTTCCAGGCGCACGAGCGCGAGCAGTTCGTCGATGCGCGCCTGCTCTTCCGCGCTCGTCACGTGGAACAGCGTGGCGAAGGGGCCGCGCGGTGTCTTGAGGGCCAGCGCGATATTGTCCTCCACCGTGTGGCTCTCGAAGACGGTCGGCTTCTGGAACTTGCGGCCGATGCCGAAGCCCGCGATTTCCGCTTCGTCGTGGCGGGTCAGGTCGATGGTGTCGCCGAACCGCACCTCGCCGGTGTCGGGGCGCGTCTTGCCGGTGATGACGTCCATCATCGTCGTCTTGCCGGCGCCATTGGGGCCGATGATCGCGCGCATCTCGTTGCGCCCGACAACGAAGGACAGGCTGTTCAGAGCCTTGAACCCGTCGAAGGAGACGCTGACGTCGTCGAGATAAAGGAGCGTTTCCGCCTTGCTCATCGTGTCACTCCCTTCTCATTCGGCCGGTTGGCGACCGGGTTCGGCGGAAAGTCCGTCCTTGCCAGGCGAACGTGCATCCTCACGGGTGTGTCGTTTCATCCGGGCCAAGACCTTCTGGCCCAGGCCAAGCAGCCCTTGCGGCAGGAACAGGGTCACGGCAACGAAGAGCGCGCCGAGCGCGAAGAGCCAGAACTCGGGCATGGCGGCGGTGAACCAGCTCTTGGCGAAGTTGACGAGCACCGCGCCGATGATCGGACCGGCGAGCGTTCCGCGTCCGCCGACGGCGACCCAGATCACCGCCTCGATGGAATTCGCGGGAGCGAACTCGCCCGGGTTGATGATGCCGACCTGGGGCACGTAGAGGGCGCCGGCGAGCCCGGCCATCATGGCCGAAACCGTCCATACGAAGAGCTTGAAGTGCTCCACCCGGTACCCGATGAAACGCGTCCGGCTTTCCGCGTCGCGCACGGCGATCAGCACCTTGCCGAGTTTCGAGCCGGTGATCGCCATGGTGATGACGAGGCAGGCGGCCAGTGCCAGCGCGGAGGCCGCGAAGAGCCCCGCGCGCGTGGTTCCCGCCTGGATGTCGAAGCCCAGGATGTCCTTGAAGTCGGTGAGGCCGTTGTTGCCGCCAAAGCCCATGTCGTTGCGGAAGAAGGCGAGCAGCAGGGCATAGGTCATCGCCTGGGTGATGATCGACAGGTAGACGCCCGTCACCCGCGAGCGGAAGGCGAACCAGCCGAAGACGAAGGCGAGGAGGCCGGGCACCGCCAGCGCCATGATCATGGCGAAGGGGAACATGTCGAAGCCGTACCAGTACCAGGGCAGCTCCTGCCAGTTCAGGAACACCATGAAGTCGGGCAGGACGGGGTCGCCGTAGACGCCCCGGCTGCCGATCTGGCGCATCAGGTACATGCCCATGGCATAGCCGCCCAGCGCGAAGAAGGCGGCATGGCCCAGCGAGAGGATGCCGCAATAGCCCCACACGAGATCGAGGGCCAGCGCCAGCAGGGCATAGGTCAGGTACTTGCCCATGAGCGTGACCGCATAGGTCGGCACATGCAGGGGATGGCCGGCCGGCAGGGCCAGGTTCAGCACCGGCACCAGGATGGCGGCGCCGAGCAGGGCGAGGATGAGAACGAGACGGACCCCGCCGAGAGGGCCGGCAAGCGCGCGCGAGATCATGATTCCACCGCCCGGCCCTTGAGCGCGAACAGGCCGCGCGGGCGCTTCTGGATGAACAGGATGATGAAGACGAGCACGAGGATCTTGGCGAGCACCGCGCCCGCATACGGCTCGAGGAACTTGTTCGCGACGCCGAGCGTCATGGCGCCGAAGAGCGTGCCCCACAGGTTTCCGACACCGCCGAACACGACAACCATGAAGCTGTCGATGATGTAGGACTGGCCAAGGTTGGGCGAGACGTTGTCGATCTGCGAAAGGGCCACTCCGGCGATGCCGGCGATCCCCGATCCGAGCCCGAAGGTGAGCGCGTCGACCCATGGCGTGCGAATGCCCATGGACGCGGCCATGCGCCGGTTCTGGGTGACGGCACGCACGTTGAGGCCGAAGCGGGTGAACTTCATCGCGATCAGCAGCGTGAAGAAAACCACCAGCGCGAAGACGACGATCCAGAGCCGGTTGTAGGTGATGGTGAGCTGGCCGATCTCGAAGGCGCCCGACATGAAGTCCGGGTTGCCGACCTCCTGGTTGGTGGGGCCGAAGATGGTACGAACCGCCTGCTGCAGGATCAGCGACACGCCCCAGGTGGCGAGCAGGGTCTCCAGCGGACGATTGTGCAGGAAGCGGATGATGCCGCGCTCGATGGCGACGCCGACGAGGCCGGCGACGAGAAAGGCGGCCGGCAGCGCGACGGCGAGCGAATAGCCGAAGAAGTCGGGGGCGAGCTCGCGAAAGAGATTCTGCACGACGAAGGTGGTGTAGGCGCCGAGCATGACCATCTCGCCGTGCGCCATGTTGATGACGCCCATGACGCCGAAGGTGATGGCGAGCCCGATGGCGGCGAGCAGCAGCACGGAGCCGAGCGAGAGGCCGAACCAGATGTTGCGGGCCGTGTCCCACACCGCCTGAAGGCGCTCCACCCTGGCGATGCCCTCGCGCGCCGAGGCCGCGAGTTCGCCGTCGCTGTCGTTCGAGGCGCCGATCAGGAGCGACAGCGCGTCGCGATCGCCGCGACTGGCGAGAATGTCGATGGCCTCCTGCTTGTCCGCCAGCGGCATGTCCGAGGCGAGGACGGCGGCGGCGCGGGCCTGTTCCATGGTCGCGCGGATGGTGTCGTCGGCCTCGGCCGCGATCGCCGCGTCAAGGGAGGCGATCATGTCGGGGTCCGCGGCCTTGAAGACCGCCTGTGCGGCGGCCAGCCGGTCCGCCGGATCGGGCGCGCGCAGGGTCAGCGCGCCAAGGGCCGCGCGGATCACCCGGCGCAGGCGGTTGTTGACGCGGATCTTGTCGACGCCCCCGCGCGACATCTGGCCGAGGTCGGCGCCGGTCAGCGGATCGGTGAGCGCATAGGAGGAGCCGGAGCGTTTCGCGATGACGGCCATGCCGTCGGACTTGCGCTCGTAGAGATCGCCTTCGCCGAGTGCTTCCAGAACGGGCACGACGGCCGGGTTCCCGGTCTCCGCGAGCCGGTTGATCTGGGCCTGGGTCGCGTCGAAGGAGCCCTTGGTCAGGGCATCGACGAGCGGGCGAAGGGCGGTCACCTCCGCCTCGCTCGCCCCCGATTGCGCGGCGGCCGGTGCAACGATGCAGGCGAGCGCCAGCACGAGGGCGACAAGGCCCGCCATCGCAAGGCGGGCTGTTCGGATCAACGCTGCCGGAGGGATGGAACTGGAGGGAAGGCTGGAAACGGTCACGGGAAGACACCTCGCACGGATGACGCCGGCGGCGGGGGAGGGGGACGGGAAAAGGAGGAGGCGGATCTTGCGCCCGCCTCCCTCCCCCTCTGGTTGCGGCGGGACTTAGCTCCCCGACCCGCCGCACTTGCCCGTGGACGTGTTGAAGTTTCCGCAGGACAGCGGCTTGCGCCAGTCCGCGATCAGGTCCTTCGACCCTTCGAGGTAGTCGGACCAGGCGTCGCCGACGACGAGGCCCGGCGTCTCCCAGACGGTCTCGAACTGGCCGTCGTCCTGGATCTCGCCGATGAGGACCGGCTTGGTGATGTGGTGGTTCGGCATCATGGCCGAGTAGCCGCCGGTCAGGTTGGGCACGGAGACGCCGACGATGGAGTCGATCACCGCGTCGGGATCGGTGCTGCCGGCCTTCTCGACCGCCTTCACCCACATGTTGAAGCCGATGTAATGGGCCTCCATGGGATCGTTGGTCACGCGCTTGTCGTCACCGATGTAGGCCTTCCAGGTCTCGATGAACTCGGCGTTTGCATCGGTGTCGACGGACTGGAAGTAGTTCCATGCGGCCAGGTGGCCGACGAGCGGACCGGTGTCGAGACCGGCAAGCTCCTCCTCGCCGACGGAGAAGGCCACGACCGGAATGTCCTCGGCCTTGATGCCGGCGTTCGCCAGTTCCTTGTAGAAGGGCACATTGGCATCGCCGTTGATGGTGGAGACCACGGCGGTCTTCTTGCCGGCCGAGCCGAAGGTCTTGATGTCGGACACGATCGTCTGCCAGTCGGAATGACCGAACGGCGTGTAGTTGATCATGATGTCTTCCTTGGCCACACCCATGTCCATCAGGTAGGTCTCAAGGATCTTGTTGGTGGTGCGCGGGTAGACGTAGTC